>Ga0207426_1002702_pt1 | contig 10821 bp, 13 predicted proteins | sample AraplaMF_Cvi_mMS_FD_184265 | JGI IMG/M metagenome (GOLD analysis project Ga0207426, IMG submission 184265) | Arabidopsis root microbial communities from the University of North Carolina, USA - plate scrape MF_Cvi_mMS (SPAdes) (version 2) | ecosystem: Host-associated > Plants > Roots > Endosphere...
CACCTCGCCGCGCTGCGGCGTCCGGCGGTCCCGTACCACCGCGGTGCGCCCCGGGACCCGGCTGGCGCAACTGCCCGGGTCGGTCCGGCTCACCCGCCGCGCCCCACGGCGCAGCCCGTGGCGGCAGGTGCTGCTCTCCATCCTCGTGACCCAACTGCTGCTGGTCTTCCTGGCGCTCGTCATCTATCTGGGCCGGCACGCCGGGACGTGACACGGACGCCGGCGAGGGGCGGGCCGCCGATGCCGGCCACGGGCGGGACGCCCGCCGCGGCCCCGGTCCGCCACAGCCAGGCGACATCACGTCCGAAGGACCACACCAGGAGCCCCAGCGCCACGGCCACCGCGGCGACCGCCGAGGGCCGCGGCAGGATTCCCGTACCGGCCGCGACCAGCACGACGCCCTGCAGCGCCGCCACGGTCTTGCGGGCCATGCTGTGCGGCAGGGCGCCGCGCAGCCACGGCAGCACCCAGGACGCCGCGACGAAGAGGTACCGCATGAGGCCGATGCTCAGCACCCAGGCACCCAGCGGGATCGCGACATGGACACAGAGCACCAGGATCAAGAAGGCGTCGACCTCCATGTCGAAGCGCGCCCCCAGTGACGTCGACGTTCCGGTGCGCCGGGCCACCTGACCGTCGACCGCGTCCAGGGCCAGTGCCACGGCGGCGAACGTGACCAGCACCACAACCGGTGTCCGCCGGTCGAAGGAGTCCGCGACCAGCGCGGTCACCCCGCCGACGAGGATGGTGCGGGCCAGTGTGACGCGATTGGCCGGACCGAACGACGTGGTCCATGTCCGGCGCAGCGCGACGGTGAGCACCGCCCAGGTGACCACGGCGAACAGGCACCCCGTGAACCAGCCCACGGTGCCCAGACCGCCCACCCGGCACAGCACTTCGAGCAGCAGCAGCTGGACACCCATGCCGGCCGTGATGTCCGGTCCGAACGGCCTTGTGTCGTAGCGCTCTTGTACGGCCACCCTGCCTCCCGGGATGTGTAGCGGAGTCGAAGGGCGCCGCGTAGGGTGACGGCGTCCTGATGATCTCCAGCATCGATGAACCATCGCCGTAGCGTCCAGGAGGATCCCGATGCCGCGCGTCGCTTGTGCCTTTTGGCTAAGCGCTCCAGGTCAGGGCGAGCTCCGGACGGTGCCCCTTCCGGAGCCCGCCGCCGACGAGGTTCTGGTGCGCACGATCTGCTCCGGGGTGAGCCGCGGAACGGAGACCCTGGTCTTCCGTGGCGGCGTCCCCGAGAGCCAGCACACCGTGATGCGGGCGCCGTTCCAGGAAGGCGCCTTCCCCGCGCCGGTCAAGTACGGCTACCTCAATGTTGGCGTCGTCGAGGAGGGGCCGCACGACCTGCTGGGCCGTACGGTCTTCTGCCTGTATCCGCACCAGACCCGCTTCGTCGTCCCGGCGAGCGCCGTCACCCCGGTACCGGACACCGTCCCCGCCACGCGTGCCGTGCTGGCGGGCACGGTCGAGACCGCGGTGAACGCCCTGTGGGACGCCGCGCCGCTGGTCGGCGACCGGATCGCGGTGGTCGGTGCCGGGATGGTCGGCTGCAGTGTCGCCGCGGTCCTGGCCCGCTTCCCCGGGGTCCGGGTGCAGTTGGTCGACGCCGACCCCGTGCGCGCCGCCACGGCCCGGGCGCTGGGGGTGGACTTCGCGCTGCCCGCCGACGCGCTGGGCGACTGCGACCTGGTCGTGCACGCCAGCGCCACCGAGCAGGGGCTGACCCGCTCGCTCGAACTGCTCGCCCCGGAAGGCACCGTGATCGAGCTGAGCTGGTACGGAGACCGGCAGGTCAGCCTGCCGCTGGGGGAGGCCTTCCACTCCCGCAGACTGGTCGTGCGCAGCAGCCAGGTGGGCGCGGTCTCCCCGGCCCGGCCCCGCCGCACCTTCGCCGACCGGCTCGCCGTCGCCCTCGACCTGCTCGCCGACCCCGCCTTCGACGCGCTGATCACCGGCGAGTCGGACTTCGAGGACCTGCCGCAGGTGCTGCCCCGCCTCGCCTCCGGTGACCTCCCGGCGCTGTGCCACCGCATCCGCTACGGGCCCGAGGACGGCTGACAACCCCCGGCGGACCGACCGGAATCCGCCGCCCCACGACACCCCGCATGAGACCGACATCACACCGGAGGAACGGCCTTGTTCAGCATCACCGTCCGCGATCACCTCATGGTCGCCCACAGCTTCCGGGGCGCGGTCTTCGGACCCGCGCAGCGTCTGCACGGCGCGACCTTCATCGTGGACGCCACCTTCCGCCGCGCCGAGCTGGACGACGACAACATCGTCGTGGACATCGGCCTGGCCACCCAGGAACTCGGCGCCGTGATCGGGGAGCTGAACTACCGCAACCTCGACGACGAGCCCGCCTTCGCCGGCATCAACACCTCGACGGAGGCCCTGGCGAAGGTCATCGCCGACCGGCTCGCCGACCGCATCGAGGCGGGCAACTTCGGTGCGGGCGCCCGCGAGCTGGCGGGGATCTCGGTCACCCTGCACGAGTCGCACATCGCCTGGGCGACGTACGAGCGCACCCTGTGACCTCCACCGGCGCCACCGCGGAGGCGGAGCGTGTGGTGCACTTCGTCCTCCCCGGTGACGTCGACGATCCGGCGGTCCCCAGCGGCGGCAACACCTACGACCGCCGGGTGTGCCGCGACCTCCCGGCCGCCGGCTGGCAGGTGCGCCCGCACGCCGCGGCCGGCAGCTGGCCGCAGCCGGACGCCGCGGCCAGCGCCGGGCTGGTGCGGTACCTGACGGCGCTGCCGGACGGCGCCGTGGTCCTCCTGGACGGCCTCGTCGCCTGCGGCGTCCCCGAGGTCCTGGTCCCCGAGGCGGCACGGCTGCGGCTCGCCGTCCTCGTCCATCTGCCACTGGCCGACGAGACCGGACTCGACCCCGCCCTGGCGGCGGAGCTGGACGCCCGCGAACGCCGCACCCTGCACGCCACGGGGGCCGTCGTGGCCACCAGCGGGTGGGCCGCCCGCAGACTCGTCGCCCACCACGGACTGGACGCGGAACGGGTCCACGTCGCCCGGCCGGGAGCCGATGCCGCGCCCCTCGCGCCGGGCACCGACGGCGCCTCCGGACTGCTGTGCGTCGCGGCGGTCACCCCGCGCAAGGGCCAGCACCTCCTGGTGGACGCCCTCGCCACCGTCACCGAGCTGCCCTGGAGCTGCGCCTGCGTCGGCGGGCTCGACCGCGACCCGCAGTACGTCGCCCAACTGCGGCACAGCATCGCGAAGTCCGGGCTCGACGACCGGGTCGCCCTCACCGGACCGCGGGCCGGCGCGGACCTGGCGGCCCGCTACGCCGCCGCCGACCTGCTGGTCCTCACCTCGTACGCGGAGACCTACGGCATGGTCGTCACCGAGGCGCTGGCCCGCGGGATCCCGGTGCTGGCGACGGAGGTCGACGGGGTGCCGGAGGCGGTCGGCCGGGCCCCCGACGGCACGGTGCCCGGGCTGCTCGTCCCGCCCGGCCGGCCGTCGGCCGTCGCCGGGGCGCTGCGCGACTGGCTGGAAGACCCGCAACTGCGGGACGGGTTGAAGAATGCCGCACGCGCACGGCGTGCCATGCTGGAGGGGTGGGAGATGACGTCGCACAGTCTGGCCGGAGCGCTGGAACGGCTTCGGAACGAGATCCGGAGCATACGGTGAACGTGACCGACAGGCCCCGATTCGCCCCGCGGTGGCTGGAGTTGCGCGAGCGCGCCGATGCCGCCGCCCGCGCACCCGAACTACTGCATCCGCTGCTGGAGTGGATGGCCGCGCGGAGACCCGCGGGACCGCCCGGGGGCACCGGCGGCCTGGTGATCCGCGATCTCGGGTGCGGTACCGGCTCGATGGGGCGCTGGCTCGCCGTCCGGCTGCCGGGCCCCCAGCACTGGGTCCTCCACGACCTCGACCCCCTGCTGCTCGCGCACGCCGGCGCCCGGATGCCGGTGACCGCCGCCGACGGCACGCCCGTTGACGCCAGCACCCGGCGCGGCGACCTGGCCGCCCTCACCGCCGACGACCTCGCCGGCACCTCCCTGGTGACCGCCTCGGCGCTGCTCGATCTGCTCACCCGCGACGAGATCGAGGCGCTCGCCGAGGCCTGCGTGGACGCCGGCTGCCCGGTGCTGCTGGCGCTCTCCGTCGCCGGACGCGTCGAACTGACCCCGTCCGATCCGCTCGACACCGAGATCGCCGACGCCTTCAACGACCATCAGCGGCGCACGGACCAGGGCCGCGAGCTGCTCGGGCCGGATGCCATCGCCGCGGCGGTCGAGGCGTTCGAGCGGCGCGGCGCGACCGTGGTGGTGCGGCCCAGCGCCTGGCGGCTCGACTGTGCGGAATCGGCGCTGACCGCCGAATGGCTGCGCGGCTGGGTCGGCGCCGCGCACGCCCAGCGGCCGGAGCTGGCCCCGGAGGCGGTGGCCTACCTGCGCCGACGGCTGGAGGAGTGCGCGGCCGGGGAACTGTCGGTCGCGGTGCACCACACGGATCTGCTGGCGCTGCCCGGGCCCGCGTCCGGGAGCGCGGGATGAACCGGTCCCGCTGGGCGGCGTGGCTCAGGCTGCTCGCGGGACTGGCCATCCTGGTGGCGCTGGTGGGGCATCTGGGCTCCGCCGCCTTCCTGGACGGCCTGCGCCGGATCGACGCCGGCACGCTGCTGGCCGCCCTCGCCATCGGCGCGCTCACCACGGTGTTCAGCGCCTGGCGGTGGTGCCTGGTGGCCCGCGGCCTCGGGCTGCGGCTGCCCCTGGGCGGGGCCGTCGCCGACTACTACCGGGCGCTGTTCTTGAACGCGGCGCTGCCCGGTGGCGTCCTGGGCGATGTGCACCGCGCCGTGCACCACGGCCGGCACTCCGGTGACCTCGGCCGGGGTGTGCGGGCGGTGGTCCTGGAGCGCACCGCGGGCCAACTCGTGCTGCTCGTCGCCGGGACGGTGGTGCTGCTCGTCCGCCCCTCGCCCGTGCTGGCGCCGGTCACCCGCTTCCTCACCTTGCCCGCCGTCGCCCTGACCGCGGCCGCGGCGGGCGTGCTGCTGGCGGCGGGCGCGGTCCTGCTGCGCCGGCGGCGGGGCGCCTCGCGCGCCGAACGCGCCCTGCGCACCGTGCTGACCGAGGCCCGCCAGGGTCTGCTGGCCCGCGGCGTCTGGCCCGGTGTCGCGCTCTCCTCCGTGGTGGTCCTGGCGGGCTACCTCGGGATGTTCGTGCTGGCCGCCCGGGTCGCGGGGGCCGACGCGCCGACGGCCGAACTGGTGCCGCTGGTGGTGCTGGCGCTGCTCGCGATGGCGCTGCCGCTGAACGTCGGCGGCTGGGGCCCCCGGGAGGGCGCCGCCGCCTGGGCGTTCGGCGCCGCCGGGCTAGGCGCGGCGCAGGGACTCACCACCGCCGTGGTCTACGGCGTGCTCGCCTTCGTCGCGAGCCTCCCGGGCGCCTGCGTGCTGGTCGTCCGCCGGTCCGCCGAACGGCGCACCGAACGCCCGCAGTTCGAGTTCGAAGAGCGTGTCCTCGCCGAGCAGGGCGCGTCGCAGCGGCGGGCGTAGCGCCTCCCGCATCACCGGCGTACCGGGGAAGCGCAGGCCGGGGACGCCGTCGCCGAGCAGCACCGGTGCGACGGTGACATAGAGCCGGTGCAGCGCCCGCTCCTGCAGGAACCGCGACACGGTGACCCCGCCCCCTTCGACCAGCACCCGGCCCAGCCCGCGCCGCGCCAGCGCCGCCAGCAGGCGCGGCGGAGCGGCGGCGTCCGCGTGCGGCAGCACCAGCACGTCGACGTGGCTGCCATGGCTGCCGCGGGGGGCGGCGGTGACGTCCGGTCCCACCACCCACAGCGTCGGCGCGGCACCGTCGGTGAACACCCCGCTGTGCAGCGGCACCCGGCCCCGCGGATCGAGCACCACCCGCACCGGACTGTCGCCCGTGCAGGCCCGTACGGTCAGCCGCGGGTCGTCCGCCACGGCGGTGCCGGCCCCGACGACCACCGCATCGGCCAGCGCCCGCAGCCGGTGCAGATGGCAGCGGTCCTCCGCCCCGGTGACATAGTCGGCGTCACCGGTACGGGTCGCGATGAAGCCGTCCAGGCTCTGCCCGAGCTGCGCGAACGCCGCCCGGGGCCCGGCCAGGCACAGCGGCAGATAGCGGGCCGCGAGCTCCACCGCCTCCGGCGTGGCGGGCCCCGCCCACCGCAGTCCGCCGTCCCCGTCGGCCACCATCCCGGCGGCCCGCGCCTGGTCCGGCGTACGGATCGTCCGCAGCCGCTCCCAGGCGGCCGCCGCGTCGAGCACCTCAGTCATGGGCTTCCGTTCCCGCGCCGAACAGCGCGGCATACTCGTCGAATGCCTCGGCCAGGCCGGCCAGCAATTCCTTCCCCTTCCGGGCGGACGCCAGCGAAGGACGCCCGATGACCCCGGATTCGGTATACGCCGACATGCCGAGCGTCAGCAGCTGCTTCCGGTCATCGGCGACCCAATCCGACGATTCGTAGCCTTCCTTGACCAATTCGGGATGGGCATACAGCAGAATGGACGTCTCGGCCTCTCCCGCATGCATATCGGTGTGTCCGGACGTCTGCACCCCGGCCCGGCTGCGCGCCGCGTCCCAGTCGGCCGATCCGGGGAAGAGCGCCATCCGCACACCGCTCCCCGCGGATTCCTGAACGACATTGCGCAGCACGTAATTTCCGCCGTGTCCGTTCACCAGAATCAGGGTGCCGATACCGGACCTGCGGAGCGAATCGGCGATGTCCGTGACCACCGTGTGCAGCGTGCGCGCCGAAATGCTGACGGTGCCCGGCCAGTCGGCGTGTTCGTGCGAACAGGACACGGTCAGCGGCGGCAGCACCTGGACGGGACGGCCGGCTGCCACCTCCCGGGCGATGGTGCAGGCGATGACGGTATCGGTGGTCAACGGCAGGAAAGCGCCATGTTGTTCGAAGCTGCCGATGGGCAGCACGGCCATCGTCGGCCGCCGTGCCCGGACGTCCTCGGTGGTGTCCGCCGGCAGCAGGCCGGGCGCCGGAGTCGGGTGTCCCGAAGGGGTCATCGTGTGCTGCGGCCTTTCGTCGCTGACTCACCGAGTCATGGTTCTCGCAGCATACTTGTTGTGTTCTGAGCGAGTCCCGCCGATCCATTCCCCTCGCGGGTACGATCGCGCCATGATGGACCCCGACGACGACGTGCGCACCGACCTCCGTGTCGCAATCGATGATGCCCTCGGTCACAAACCGGGCGTGGAACAGGTGGTGACGGCCAGGCTGCCCACCACATACGGTGAATTTCTCGCCGTCGGCTATCTGGACCGCCGTACCGGGATCGAGCAAGTGGCTCTGGTCCACGGCGATGTCGTGGGAGAGCCGGTGCTGACCCGGGTGCATTCGGAATGCCTCACCGGCGATGTCTTCTCCTCCACCCACTGTGAATGCGGCGATCAATTGTCCGCCGCACTGCGCGCGATCGTGGCGGAAGGGCGCGGCATTCTCGTCTATCTCCAGGGCCATGAGGGCCGGGGGATCGGCCTGCTGGCCAAGCTCCGGGCGATGAAGCTGCAGGAGGGCGGGCTGGACACGGTCGAGGCGAACATCGCGCTCGGGCTGCCCGTCGACGCCCGTGACTACACCGTGGCCGCGGAGATGCTGCTGGACCTCGGCGTCCGGTCCGTGCGGCTGCTCTCGAACAACCCGCGCAAGCGCGAGGCGCTGGTGCGGCACGGCATCGCCGTCGCCGAACAGGTCCCGCTGCTGATGACACCCCGTGCGGAGAACATCCGCTACCTCCGCGCCAAACGGGAGCGCCTCGACCACGACCTGCCGCATCTGGACGGCATCCACGGTCTGTCCTGACGCGGCGGGACGCACCGCGGGGGCGGCCGCCCGGAAAACCCGAGGAGGGCTCGCGACGCCGGACGTCGCGAGCCCTCCTTCGTGGGCGCCGGGGTCAGGAGGCGGCGGGTGCCGCCCCGGCCGCGGTGGCCGGGGACCGGGTCGGGACGACCCGCTCCGCGAGGTGACCGAAGACCAGCCCGAAGGAGGTCCACAGCACCAGTTGGATGGCGATCGCCGACAGCCGGAACTGCCAGAGCAGCGTGGCCGAGAAGCCGTGCGGCACCTCGTTGATCGCCGGCAGGAACGCGTAGGCGAGGCCGATGGCGACCGCGAACGCGGCGACGGCCGCGACCGTGGCGTACCAGTTGCCCAGCTTCGGAGCCAGCCGCCGGCCGAGGATCGTGGCGGCGACGGCCAGCAGGATGCCGAGCAGCATCATCAGGAAGTACAGGGCGGTGCGCTTGCCGATGGTGTCGGGGTCACCGACGGACGGCGGGTTGGCCGGGTACTTCAGGAACGGTACGAGGTAGACGGCCAGCAGCGCCGCTCCGGAGAGCAGCGCGGCCGTGGCGCGGGCACCGAACCTGCCGATCCGCCCGAGGGCGAAGCAGAAGGCGAGGGCGGCGATGCCGCCCAGCGCCACGCCGTAGACGAGCACGCCGGTGGCCAGGCCCGCCGTGGACTGCACACCGCGGCTGACGACCTCCATCTCGTGCTCGTGGCTGTGTGCCTCCTCGAACGCGATGGCGGCGTTCACCTGCGGTTCGCCCAGCAGATAGGCGACCACGAGGGCCAGGACACCGGCGGCCAGGCCGGCGAGCATCCCGCGCACCAGGAGGTTTCTGATGGTGACGGAGTTCATGGGAGCGCCGTCCGATCAGTGGCAGGGGAAGCCGAGCAGGTGGCGCCCGTCGTGGACCCACTCGTGGACGTCCGTGCCCGAGAGCACGGAGGTGGCGCCCTGCTCCGCGCCGATGAAGTACAGCAGAACGAGCATCAGGACGCCGACGAAGAGCGCCCACGGGGCAAGGGTCTTGAGGGGGAGCGGGGCCGGGGTGACGGCGCCGGTGGCCGGGGGTGCGATGGTCTGGGCCATGGCGGAACCTCCTGTGCGGGGAACTCGCGTCCCTGGTCGTTGGAGTGCGTAACGACATGTCGGGTCTGGCTCGCCCGGTTCCGGCCCTGCTGGGCTGGTGTAAACCGGACATACAGTGGCGCGACCGCGCCGGGATCCCACCGGCTTCCGTCATGTCATCGTCAATATCATCGGGAAGGTACCGCGAACCGATCCCCGGGCCAAGGCCGCGAAGGGGGCGGAGAGGCGCAGGACAGGGCGCGTGGGCCGGACAACTCCCTTGCGCGGGTACGGGGTTGCCGCTGCCGGTGAAGGGTGGAAGAAGAGGCTATGACGACTCGGGTGATGTTGGTCTCACCGGCCGCGGGCGACGCCCAGCGCGAGGTGCGCTTCGACGACGACGGGCCGCTGGGCGAGGCCGGGCTGCGCCGCGTACGGGACGCGGTCGGCACGCTCCCGGCCGCCGACCGGACCTTCGCCTCGCCCTCCGTCCGGTGCCGGACCACGGCCGCGGAGCTCGGGCTGCCGGCGCGCCCCGCGCGGGAGCTGGCGGGCTGTGCGATGGGCGGCTGGCGCGGCCGGACCCTGGCGGAGGTCGCCGATGCCGAGCCGCTCGCGGTGTCCGCCTGGCTCTCGGACCCGGACTTCGCGGGGCACGGCGGGGAGTCGCTGCGGCAGCTCCGCGACCGGGTCGAGGACTGGCTGACACGGATGGCCCGGGACGCGGGCCAGGTGGTGGCCGTGGTCGAGCCGGATGTCGTACGGGCGGCGGCGGTCTGTGCCCTGGGGGTGCCGGTGGAAGCGTTCTGGCGGCTGGATGTGCCGCCGCTGACCGTGACCGAGCTGAGCGGCCGCGGCGGGCGCTGGAATCTGGGCCTGGGGCGGGCGCCGGGCCGCAGGTGACGGCGGTGCGGCGGGTATCCGGCAAAATTCGCTTGCCACTTCATCTACACATAAAGGCGACATAAGCGCAGAATAAAAGTGCGCGGCTCGATGCCACGCGGAACGGCCAGACCGCGAGTCAAGGAGGCGAGTCGCATGGCCGACGTCTCACACCACAGGGGAGATCTCGCAGGTCACCCCGATGCTTCTGAGATGCAGGCTCGGTACGAGCGGGTGCTCGGCGGGCGTGACGTGGTACTCGTCGACGGGCCGGTGTTGCTGGTCGGTCTGTACTGCGCCGTCTCGCCGTGGATCCTCCACTTCACGGCCGCACAGCCGGCACTCGTGACGCACAACCTCATCCTCGGTATTGCGATCGCTCTCCTGGCGGTCGGGTTCACCGTGACCCCCGAGCGGATGTACGGCCTGAGCGGTGCGATGTGCGCGATCGGCGTATGGATGATCATCTCGCCGTGGATCGTCGGCAGCAGCCCGGACGCCGGCGTCATCTGGAACAACGTCGTCATCGGCGCCCTGACGTTCCTGCTGGGTGCCATGTGCGTCGCCGCGGCCTCGAAGAGCCGCCGCGGTACCTGACGCGCTCTCCCGCGAAGCGGGTGACAGCCGCCGGCCGCTTGCCGCCCAAGGAGGCAAGCCGGTCGGCGGCTGTGCGAAGGGTGCCGGCTAGCCGCGCGGGCCGCGGCCGTCCGCGACCAGATGGCCCCACAGCCCGGCCAGCACCAGTCCGCCCGCGAGCAGGAGCCCGTGGGCCAGGGCGATGCCGGCGGCCAGGCTGCCCACCGCGGCGGCCGGCGCCAGCCAGGCGAGGCCGCGGTGGTGCGGGCGTAAGCGGGCCGGGTGGTCCGCTGCCGCGGTGCGGGCGCGGGCGTCCGGGCCGGTGCGGAGCCGGTAGCGCTCGGCGAGCTCGCCGAACGGGTGCTCGTCGTACGGGGTCAGCGTCGTCCCTCCTCCGGTCGTGCCGACGACCGCGCCGGAGCGGCAGGGCGAGGGCGGGCGGGGCGCTGTCCCGGTGATCGCCTCAGG
>Ga0207426_1002705_pt1 | contig 10797 bp, 7 predicted proteins | sample AraplaMF_Cvi_mMS_FD_184265 | JGI IMG/M metagenome (GOLD analysis project Ga0207426, IMG submission 184265) | Arabidopsis root microbial communities from the University of North Carolina, USA - plate scrape MF_Cvi_mMS (SPAdes) (version 2) | ecosystem: Host-associated > Plants > Roots > Endosphere ...
TCGCGAACGTTGACATGATGCGTCCTCACATAAACCGGGGGACGCGATACTTGGGCATGTCGCCTCGTGGGGAGATCGCTCAAATCCCCATGCGCCAATTACAGCGAAATCGCGCCTTGCTGTCAATCGCTGCGTTTCGAGGCAGAGTTCGTTAGAAAGATCGGCTGGCGCGGCCTATATTGGGTAGAGGAATCTGTTTCCGGAGCCTGACCTGATGCATTCTCATTCCATCGAGCCATGGACCCATGACCACGCCTTCCTCGGCGACAAGCACGACGAGAACGAGCGGCGGACCTGGCTCGTGGTGGTCCTGACGCTGGTCATGATGGTCGGCGAGATCGTCGCCGGCTCGCTGTTCGGCTCGATGGCGCTGCTCGCCGATGGCTGGCACATGGGCACGCATGCCGCCGCGCTCGGCATCGCCGCGTTTGCCTATCGTTTCGCGCGGCGGCATCTGGGCAATTCGCATTTCACCTTCGGCACCGGCAAGTTCGGCGATCTCGCCGCCTTCGCCAGCGCGATCATCCTCGGGCTGATCGCGGTCGAGATCGCCTATGAGAGCGTGCTGCGGCTGATCAATCCGGTGCCGATCGTCTACGGCGAGGCCATCGCGGTGGCCGTGCTCGGGCTCTGCGTCAACCTCGCCAGCGCGTGGCTGCTGCGCGACAGCCACGCTCATCACCATCACGGCCATGATCATGGCCATGCCCATGACGACCGCGAGCACGACCATCATGGCCACCACGATCATCACGACAACAACCTTCGCGCCGCCTATGTCCATGTCATGGCCGATGCCGCGACCTCGGTGCTGGCGATCGCCGCGCTCGCGGTCGCGATGTATTCGGGCTGGGTCTGGGCCGATCCGGCCGTCGGCCTGATCGGCAGCGCGGTGATCGCGAGCTGGGCGTTCGGCCTGGTCAAGATATCGGGCGCGGTGCTGCTCGACGTGCGCGCCGACGAGAAGCTGGAGCGGGTGATCCGCGCACGCATGGAGGTCGGCGACGATCGCGTCACCGATCTGCATCTGTGGCAGGTCGGCCCCGGCCATTGCGCCGTGCTGCTCTCGGTGGTGTCGGACGAGCCGAAGCAGCCGGCCGTCTACAAGCGGCGGCTTGCCGGATTGAAGGGGCTTAGCCACGTCACGGTCGAGGTCGAGACCTGTCCGCATTGAAGGGGGGCGTCGTCTCGCGAAGGCCTCAGTGAGGCCGATCAGCTTTTCGGCGCAGCGACCGCCGGGGTGCCGCCGTCCGGTGTGTTCTTCGGCTTCAGCGTGCCGGCGTAGAAAGAGACCAGCCAGACCAGGATGATGGCGAGGAGATAGACGCCCCAGGCCTGCGGCGGCGTGGTCGCCCAGCGCAGGAGTCCCTTGAAGGTGCGGGGCGGGCTGTTGTCTTGGCTCATGGCCCGCTTGTGCGCGAAAGCCGCCGCGCGGTCAATCGGGCCGGGCGCTCGTGCGGATCAGGAACAAGGCCGCCAGCGCCGACAGGCTGAGCGCGGAGGAGACGATCAGCACCTTGGCGCCCATCACGTCGATCAGCAGGCCGAAGGCCAGCGGCGCCACCGCCTGTGCCATGCGGGCGGGGGCGCCGATGATGCCGAGACGGTAGCCGAAATCCTTCGGCCCGAAGATCGACAGCGGCAGCGTGCCGCGCGCGATCGTCAAGATGCCGTTGCCCGAGCCATGGAACAGCGCGAACGCGCTCGCAGCGGCGCCGCCGAAGATCGCCACGATCACCGCGCCGATCGGATGGGTGAGGCAGGCAAGCCGCGTCGACCACAGCGGATGGAAGCGGCTGAGGAAGCCGGCCTCCAACATGCGTGCCCCGACTTGCGCCGGGCCGATCAACGCACCGGCCGCGATGGCTTCGGCAGGCGTCGCCCCCATCGTCTCCAGGATGCGCGGGAAATGCGCGGCCATGGCGCCGGTGACGGTCCAGACCGCCGCGAAGATGAAGGCCAGCAGGACCATGGTGCGATCGAGCGGCAGATACGGCTTCTCGGCCGTCGCCGCCGCACGGCTGGCGCCCTTGATCGCAGGCAGCATGAAGAAGTTCAGCGGCAGGCCGATCAGGATGTTGGCGGCGGCCCAGGCGAAGCAGGTGTCGCGCCAGCCGATATGGGCGAGGCCCCAGGCGGTGAGCGGCCAGCCGACGGTGGAGGCGAAGCCCGCCATCAGCGTGATGCCGGTGATGGGCCTGCGCGCCTCGGTGCCGTAGATGCGCCCGAGAGCGGCGAAGGCGGCGTCGTAGAGCCCCATCGCCATGCCGATGCCGAGCACGAACCAGGCGAACACCATCACCGGGACGGAATGCGCGAAGCCGAGCAGCGCGAGGCCGGCCGCAATCGTCAGGTTCGAGGCCGACAGCACCTGCCGGCCGCCCACGAGATCGATCTGCCGCCCGATGCGGGGCCCGAGCATCGCCGAGATCACCAGCGAGGCCGAGAACGCGCCGAAGATCCAGTTGGAGGAGACGCCGAGGTCGCGCGCCATGGGATCGGCAATCAGCGCCGGCAGATAATAGCTGGACGCCCAGGCCAGCGTCTGCGTGGTGCCGAGCGCCAGGATGATCGGGAGCTGGCGCTGGCTCATCTTGCCGTATTTCTGGTCTGCGATGTCATCGGTTCCATTTGCAGCCGGCAACGACAGCGCGTCAACCGCGACTGCGACATATTCGACCCGCAGCAGAGGGGAGCCTTGAGACGGGAGCCTTGGTCGCATGACGTTTGCGCACGGCCTTCCGCTGGTCACGAATGCACGCCATAATGGCGCATGCAATTGACCTCACGCCTTGCGCTGATGAACTGGCTGACCGGCCAGGGGCTCACGGGCCTTCCCGAAATCGACCTGCTCCGCGGCTTCTGCGAGCGTTGCCGCGCCGAAGGGCTCGACCTGTCGCGCGCGCTGGTCGTGATCGACACGCTGCATCCGATCTACGAGGGCCGCGGCTTCCGCTGGAGCGACCGTCCCAGCAACGAGAGCGACGCCTTCGAATACGGCTCGACCGCCGACGGCGACGCCGCCGCCAGCTGGCGCCGTTCGGTGTTTTTCCACATGCTGGAGAATGGCCACGACGAGATGGTGATCGATCTCGCCGATGCGCCGTCGCTGGATTTCTCGCAGATCGGCGAGCTCGCCGAGAAAGGCCACAAGCACTATCTCGCCTTCGTGCACCGTTTCGGCGAGAACGGCGCGCTCGGCCTGATGGACTGCCTCTATTCCTGCTGGACCACGCGGCGCGACAGCGGCTTCAGCGACGGCGAACTCGAGGCTCTGCGCGATCTCGTGCCGGTGCTGGGGCTTGCGATCAAATCGGCGCAGCAGGTCGACATCGCCCGCACGCTAGGGCGCGTCTATCTCGGACGCGATGCCTCCGCTCAGGTCTTGCGCGGACGCATCTCGCGCGGCGTCACCGAGCGCATCAACGCCGTGCTGTGGTATTCGGATTTGCGCGGTTCGACCGGCATCAGCGAAAGCATCGCGCCCGACGAGATCATCCCGTTCCTCAACGACTACGCGCAGGCCGTGATCGACCCGATCCACGAGGCCGGCGGCGACGTGCTCAAGCTGATCGGGGACGGCGTGCTCGCGATGTTCTGGGGCGAGGACATGGCGGATGCGCGCCGCGCCGCGCTGCGCGCCGAGCATCTGTTCCGCAAGAACATTGCGGCGCTGAACAAGCGGCGCGAGGCCGACGGCCGCCCGACGACGTCGGCCTATATCGGCCTGCATGTCGGCGAGGTCTTCTACGGCAATATCGGAAGCGAGGACCGGCTCGACTTCACCGTGGTTGGCCCGACCGTCAACGAGGTCAGCCGCATCGCCTCGATGAGCCGCTCGGTCGACCGCGAACTGCTGGCCTCATCCGAATTCTACCAGGGCCTCGATGCCGCCGGGCGACGCTATCTCGTCTCCACCGGCCGTTACGCACTGCGCGGCATCGGTCGCGCGCAGGATCTCTACACGCTCGATCCCGAGGTCGATGCCAACGAGCCTGCGACGGGGAGCTACGAGCGGTATCTGGCGAGTTAGCAGCCCACCGCTACTTCATCCCCGACCATGTCCGGCTGCCGATCCAGCGCAACCGCCGGCGACAGCCAGATCACGAGCGCCTGCAGGCCGAACACTGCGGCAGCGAGATAGAGGCAGGCTTCCGCGCTCCAGAGGCCGCCGACGATTGCGCCCAGGGCCGAGCCGAGCGGGCGGGCGCCGTAGCTCATGATGTTGATGGCGGAGACGCGGCCCAACAGGCGCGGCGGCGTCACCGACTGGCGCAGCGTCGTGGTCGAGATCACCCACAGGATCGGCCCGACGCCGAGCAGGAAGAAGCTCAATGCGGCGAGAAAGGGCGAGGGGATCAGCACCGTCAGCGCCATCACCACCGCCGCAACGAAGCCGGTGACGGGCCCGAGGCCGACCACGGTGCCGAAGGCGATGCGCTGCATCACGCGGGTGGCAAGCAGCGCGCCGATCACCATGCCGACGCCGTACATCGTCAACACTGTGCCGATGCCGACGGCGGTCAGGCCGAGATGGCGCACGGCGTAGGGCACGAACACGGCGATCTGCAGGAACCAGCCGGTGTTGAAGATGAACTGGGTGACGAACACCGGCCGCAGCAGCGGATGGTGAAACACGAACGCCGCGCCTTCGCGGATGTCCTGGAACGGATGGCGCCGCGGGGCGGGCGCACGTGCGGGTTCGTAGATGCCGGAGAGCAGCACGACGGCGATGGCCGAGAGCACTGCTGCAAAGCCGAAGGCCGGGCTCGCGCCCCACCATCCGACCAGTGCGCCGCCGAGCGCAGGGCCGCTGGCAAAGGCGACGGTGCGCGCGAGCTCTATACGGGCATTCGCCGCCGGCAGAAGGGCGGAGCTCACCAAAGACGGCACCAGCGCTGGCGCGGCCACGCTGTAGACGACGGTGCCGCACACGGCGGCGAAGCCGAGCAGCGCAAGCAGTGGAAGATTGAGCGCGCCGAGCGCCAGCAGCAGCACGATGGTCCCGAGGGCCGCGGCCCGCAGCGCCTCGGCGCCGGCCATCAGAGCGCGGCGCGAGATGCGGTCGGCCAGCAGGCCGGCCGGAATCGCGAACAGCACGAAGGGCAGGGTAAGCGCGGTCTGCAGAAGGCCGGTCTGGCCTTCCGCGACCCCGAGCGCGAGCACGGCGACGATCGGAGCCGCGGCCAATGCGATCTGCTCCGCCGACTGCGCCGCGAGATTGGACCAAGCGAGGCGGCCAAAGGTGTCGGGAAGGCGAGGCGGGTTTGACATGGCTCATTTCCTGCAAAGTCGCGTTGGCACCAGTATCCTTTGCCAAGGGTCGCCAGACCCACCCGCTTCCCGACACGGCGGCGGGCAACGGCAGGAGCGAGACCCATGCCTCCAGATGCAGTTGCAAATGAGTTGCAATAAGCTTCGAACTCGGTATTCTCGGCGCATGGATGCCCGATCGCCTGATGTGACCCCCGACGCCGCCGGCTGGCGCGCAGATGCGCCCGTCACCAAAAGCCTCCCCGAGGTCAACGCCACGGTCGCCGTTCCGCTCGGTGGCCGCTGGTGGCGCCGGCTGCTCGCCTTTGTCGGCCCCGGCTATCTGGTCTCGGTCGGCTACATGGACCCCGGCAATTGGGCGACCGATCTCGCCGGCGGCTCGAAGTTCGGCTACACGCTGCTCTCGGTCATCCTGCTTTCGAATTTGATGGCGATCCTGCTGCAGTCGCTGGCGGCACGGCTCGGCATCGTCACCGACCGCGACCTCGCACAGGCCTGCCGCGGCACCTATTCGCCGCCGGTCAACTTCCTGCTCTGGCTGGCCTGCGAGGCCGCGATCATCGCCTGCGATCTCGCCGAAGTCATCGGCACCGCGATCGCGCTGAAGCTGCTGTTCGGCATTCCCCTGATCGGCGGCGCGCTGCTCGCCGCGCTCGATGCCTTCCTGCTGCTGCTCCTGATGAACCGCGGCTTCCGTTTCCTCGAAGCCTTCGTCATCGCGCTGCTGGCGGTGATTGCGGTCTGCTTCGGGGTCCAGATCGTGGCGGCCGCACCGCCGGTCGCCGAGGTCCTGCACGGCTTCATGCCGAAGGCCGAGATCTTCACCAACCCCGAGATGCTCTACATCGCGATCGGCATCATCGGCGCGACGGTGATGCCGCATAATCTCTATCTGCACTCCTCGATCGTGCAGACGCGCGCCTATGAGCGCAACGACGCGGGCCGGCGCGAGGCGATCAAATGGGCGACGACGGACTCGACCATCGCCCTGATGCTGGCGCTGTTCATCAACGCCGCGATCCTCATCGTGGCGGCGGCGACCTTCCACAAGAGCGGCCATTCCGACGTTGCCGAGATCGGCCAGGCCTTCGAGCTGCTGTCGCCGCTGCTCGGCCTCGGCATCGCCTCGACCCTGTTCGCGGTGGCGCTGCTGGCCTCGGGCCTGAACTCGACGGTGACGGCGACGCTCGCCGGCCAGATCGTGATGGAGGGCTTTCTCGACCTGCGCCTGCCAAGCTGGGCGCGCCGCCTGCTCACGCGCGGCATCGCCATCATCCCCGTGATCGTGGTCACCGCGATCTATGGCGAACGCGGCACGGCGGACCTCCTGGTGTTCAGCCAGGTCGTGCTGTCGATGCAGCTGCCCTTCGCCGTGATCCCGCTGGTCCGCTTCGTGTCCGATCGCCGCAAGATGGGGCAGTTCGTGGTTCCCGCATATGTCGCGGCGATCGCCTGGATCGTGGCGGGCGTCATCGTGGCTTTGAACGTGAAGCTGCTGGTGGACACGATGTTCGGGTGAGGGCCGCGATCTGTCCGGCCCGTTCAAGCGGGCCTCGCCTCGACGGCTGCCCGATCAGACAGCGGGCATGACCTTCCCGAACGCGAGCCTCTCGCCCGTAAGATGTGCCGGCTGGCGACTTTGTTCCCCGTTCTCGCGCGCAGGTTTGCCGCGGAAGACGTCGGGGTCGATTTGACAAGTGTCACTTTTCAATTTGTGCGAGACGCGTATACTGGTTGCAATTGCTAGCCGGGCGTACAATAATGATCCCTGTTTCAGCATTGATTTTGCTTCCGGCGGGATGATCGGCGGGTCCCGCGCCGGACCAGAGCGGCCACTGCAGTTCTCAGGATTCATCTATCGGTTGTGCGCGAATATTATTGGCGCACGAAATATTCGGTTTGATCGTTTGAATTGATCGACAGCTTGTTTTTCTACTGAGCGGGTTCACGCCTCGAAGGGGTGATGTTCAAGCCAGAACGCATTGTAATTTAGTTCAAGTCATTGATGAGTGTGTGCTGCCGTGACCAGGTGCCCCGCTTGTTCTGCCCATATTGCCCGTGAGCATCGCTTCTGCTCTCAATGCGGCGCGAGTCTCAATCGTAGCGCGGAAGAGCCGGGCGCCCCGAACCGCGACGCGCAAGTCGTCCAGCTGCACCATCATATTCCGGTTCGCTCGCAGATGCTGACTGAAAACAAGCAGGTCAGCGTGCTGTTCGTCGACGTCTGCAATTCGACCTCCCTTGTGCAGCATGTCGACCCCGAGGAAGCCCGCGCCTATCTCGGCAGGGCGCTGGACCGTTTGGCTGAGGCTGTCGAGACCTATGGCGGCACGGTGAGCCAGTTGCTCGGCGATGGCCTCGTCGCCTTGTTCGGCGCGCCCGTGGCCCAGGAAGATCACGCCCTGCGGGCGTGCCTTGCCGCTCTCAAGATGCAGAGAGCATCCATCCCGGGCCATGACGTCGGAGGCATCGTCAGCCCGACGCTGCGCATCGGTATCAATTCGGGCGAGGTGCTGGTCGGCATCGTCGGACAGTACCGGTGGTCCCATTACGGCGCGGACGGAAAGACGATCCATCTCGCCTCGCGGCTCGAGAAGATGGCGCCGCCCGGCGGGATCCTGATCAGCGCCGCGACGCAGCGGCTGGTCGCCCAGCAGATCGACACGCGTACGGCCGGCATGCGGGCCGTGCGCGGACTGGATGCTCCGATCGAAGTGCATGAAGTCGTGGTGGAGACCGAAAGTTCGGCGGCCGCGCCGTTGACGCGGAAGCCGCGCTGGGCGCCTCTGATCGGACGCGAAGACACGCTCCGGATCCTGGAAGGGACGCTGGAGACCGTTCAGAAGTCCGGCATGCGAGCGATCGGGTTGTGCGGCGATGCCGGGATCGGCAAGTCGCGCCTGATCGTCGACTGGATGGACAGCCTCGCCCGAGAGGGGATGGAGATCTGCTTTTCGCAGGCGAGAGGGTATGCGAGCACGCGTGCCTACAGCACCGCCACCGATCTGACGGCAAGTCTGGTCGGGCTTCCGCAAACCAGTGCGGCCGACATCCGGCATTCGGCCAAGCAGGCGTTGATTGCGGAATGGCCCGATGACGGCGCCGAGCATCTGGCGGCGGTCAATGATCTGCTGGGACTTGCGGCGCCGGATGAAGCCTGGCTGGCGCTGAACCCGACGCAACGGCGGCGCCGGATCGGCGAGGCGTTGCTCTGGCTCGTGCGCAGACGCGTGGGGTCCGGCGCCTTCGTGCTCGTGCTCGAGGATGTCTTCCTGGCCGATCGCGAGAGCCGACGGCTGTTCGAGGGCCTGCTTCCCAAGCTTCAGCGGCTGCCGGTCCTGATTTGCGCCACCTATCGTCCGGATTTCGAGCACCAGTGGCAACGGGCGTCCTGGTTTGCCGAGCACATGATCGAGCCGCTGGGGTATGGAGAAATGCTCCGGCTCGCGCGCGCCTGTCTCGGCGATGATCCGTCCGTGCTCGGCATCACGAGCGAACTGGTCTCGCGCGCCGACGGCAATCCCTTCTTCCTGGAGCAACTGGTCTTCACGCTGATCGACGACGGGTCGCTGGAAGGCACCCCCGGCGCCTACCGCTTGCAGAGGCCGTTCGCCGAGCTGCGCGTGCCGGGCTCCATCGCGGCGGTGATCGGCGCGCGGGTCGACAGGCTGCCCGACGCCGCCAAGTCGGCGATCGAGGCCGCGGCCATCCTCGGGGATCCCATCACGCACGACCTGGTTGCCGCAATGCAGGCCGTGGACCTCGATCGCGCCGAAGAGCTGTTGGGTCTTTGTGTCGCGTCCGGCTTGCTGACGGGGCCGGATCAGGCGAGGAGCTCGCGCGGGTCGCACGCTTTCGCATTCCGTCATGCGTTGGTCCGTGACGTCGTGCTCGGGGTCCTCACGCGCGCCAGGCTCAAGGCCCTGCATCGCCAGGCCTTCCTGGCGCTCCACGCCCAGCCCGGCGCCGCCGATGTCGATGCCGCGCCGGCACTGGCGCATCATGCCTTCGGGGGCGAGGAATGGGAGCAGGCGGCAAAGTTCGCCGTCAAGTCGATGGCTCGCGCGATCTCGCGCTCGGCCAATCGGGAGGCCGTCCAATTGCTGGAGAACGGCATACAGGCGGCACAGCGCGTCGAGGGAACGACGACCGCCCAGACCCTGGAGCTCGCGCTGCGGCTGGAGGCCATCGGTGCGATGCTGGCCCTCGGGCAGATCGACGAGATCTTCGACAACATGCAGCGGGCCGAAGCCATCGCCGTGCAACTGAACGATCAGCGTGCAAGGGCTGCGGTTTCGACCGAGACGGCAGTATTTCTCTGGATGCGCGGACGTTTCGAGCAAGGCCTGCGCTACGCATCGCAGGGCCTGGAAGCGGCACGCCTCGCACAGCGTCGTCACATGATGATGGCGGCGCATCAGACCCGCCTCATGCACCTGCATGCGCTCGGGCGATACGCCGAAGCGGCGGCCGAAAGCCGCGTGCTGCTGTCCGACTACCAGCCGGAACTGTCGGCGCATTATGTCCAGCCCGGCTGGGCCGCGATTCCGATCGTCAACCTGTACGCCTTTCATGCCAGCACGCTGTGGCGCCTCGGGGATGGCGCCGCTGCCGATGAATTCTGCGCCAGAAGCTATGAGATCCTATCGGACATCGATCACCCATATTCCCGTCTGTTGGTCGACACCGTCCAATCGCAGATCTGGATCGAACGCGACGAGCTCGACCGTGCCGAGGCCTTGATGCGCACGGGTGTGCAGCATTGCATGACATACAACGTGCCGACCATGCTGTCCGTATGCACCGGCGTTCTTGGCAGCGCGCTGGCGCGCAACGGCAAGGCCGCCGAAGCGGTGCCCATGCTGGAGAAGGGGTTCGCCGATCGCATCTACGAGTCGGCCGGCCCCTATGGCAGGACGTTCATGCGCGTGGGCCTGGCTGTCGCCTATCGCAAGCTCGGACGACTGGACGATGCGCTGGTTGTCGGACGCAAGGCGGTCGAGCAGGCCGCCGAGGAATACGGACACCAGACCGAAGCCCTGTACGAGCTTGCGGAGACCTTGCGGCAGGCCGGCGATCTCGCAGGTGCCGAAGCGCATTTCAAGCGAGCCGCCGAGGCGGCGGAGCGTCTGGGCATGCCTCACTACCGCAAACGTGCCGCCGCGGTGCTCGCAGATTGGCGTAAGGACGGGTACGCAGCATGAAACTCTCAGCTGGCACTCCTGATGCAATGCCGCCGGGACTTCGGAGCCTCACCTACGGGATCTTCTGTTGGGCCAACCGCCATCCCGGCGCTTTGCGCGCGATCGGCGCGGTGCTTCGGCGTTGGCCATTCGTCGGCGGCTGGTTGGGCATGGCGGTCCGCGCCGACGCGGTCAAAAAGGTACTGACCAGGCCGAACAGTTTCTCCAACACCGCGCACGCGGCGAACCTTTCGGCCGGAGATTACCTGATCGGCATGGATCCCGACGCCACATACAAGACGGACAAGGATCTGCTGGATGGTCGGTTGGCCGCCTTGGA
>Ga0207426_1002706_pt1 | contig 10796 bp, 13 predicted proteins | sample AraplaMF_Cvi_mMS_FD_184265 | JGI IMG/M metagenome (GOLD analysis project Ga0207426, IMG submission 184265) | Arabidopsis root microbial communities from the University of North Carolina, USA - plate scrape MF_Cvi_mMS (SPAdes) (version 2) | ecosystem: Host-associated > Plants > Roots > Endosphere...
TGTTACTTTCCCCATAGCGCCAAACTTCCCGCGCCTTCGCTCAATCAGGCTTCAATGAGGTCCGTCGGGGCCTTTCGTTTGGAGAGATCCCGTCCTCGGACCTCACAGAACCCTCCAGATTCATTCGCCATAGCCTTTGCGTGGGTGAAATCCGCACGAGTGAACCGCGAAAACATGCAGGGAATAGAGGTCGCGGTAGCCGTGCCGCAGCTGGTTGTATTTGGAAAATAGATGACATTTGCGGCCTTGAGGCGCGGATTGGTTTCGCGGGGATATCCACCAAGCGAAAAATTCTCCGCGCGCGCAGTCTCGCCGGCGACAATTATCGTAACCCGCGGCTTGTTGATCGGCGGTTCTGACGGTTTGACTGTGGCGTCTGCTCCGACGGTCTGAACAACGAGTGCTGCCTCTTTCCCGGCGCTCATGAAGTAGCGGGCGGTGCTGACAATCGGCGCGACGGGATTGACGCTCTTTGCGATGTCTCGCCGTTGTCTGACGGCAGCGGTATACTCCCGCGAGTAGGTCACGCCACAGATTCCGAAGATCGCGAGTGAGGCGAGGATTGCTGTCAGGTTCCAGAAAACCTTTCTCATGAACGGGCGGTGATCAACCTTCGCCCAGACGATCACAAGAGATGGCAGGATCCCGAAGATGGCAACGTGAACAATGAATTCGGACGTGATCAGGTGTTGCGCTTCCGCAGGCGTTGTCTCCATCGCGTTGCGGATCATGTCACTGTCGAAAAGCGCCCCAAACGTGTCAGTGAAATGGGACGCCAAGGCGGCGACGAGGATCAGGAAGATCAAAACCGGCTTGACGAGGTACTTGGTCGAAAATGGAGTAATTACGGCGACGAACAGGGCCAGCATCGCGAGGTACAACGCCCATAGCGAACCGCTTCCGCTTCCGAGATAGTCGGTTGCCTTCCGCCAGAACGTGTTGTTGCAGAATAGGAGGATGTAGCCGCTTGCCAGTATGCAGAGCGGGACGCTTCCGATCCTCGGCCGCAGCGAGCTCATATGTCCGGGCATTTTCATCAGCTTCACCACTCCACTGCAAGCGCGCGTTTTGGAGAGGGTTGCTGACAGTAACCTGAAGCGGAGAAGATGACGGAGATCCGATTGTCGCGGCTGCCATCACGGGAGCCCTTTGCGTCGCTCAACGGCAATGTCGCCAAGGGGATGAAACGGACGCAGATGGCGTGTACCAGAAATTGGCTGACGGCGACGCCTCCGCCCATGTTGGACGCCGTCATAAATGTCTTGCGATGCGTTCGATTAGGCGAGGAGCCGCGATCGCCAAAATGCTGCCTGAGTTGAGCGCGGAGGCAAAGTCAAGGCCGGCAAAATAGAGGCCGGCAGGAAGCCCAGCTAACGGATGGTCCCAATCTATGGCTGGTGCGATACAGGAAATCCGTAAGGTCTCTCCCTAAGCCGTTATCAACGAATTGGGGCGTCTCTCTCGAGCTTTCGCGCGTACTCGGTCAACGGATAGCACAGGGCAAAGAAGATTGCAGCAACGAGGCCGTAAACCTTGAAGGGCTCGAACGTGGCGTTGTTGATCGCATTTGCTGTCCTCATCAGTTCCTCAAAGCCGAGAATGGACGTCAAGGCGGTGCTCTTGATCAGCTGCACCAGAAACCCGACGGTCGGCGCGCGAGTTATCCGGAAAGCCTGTGGCAGGATGATAAGCCGAAGTTCCTGCAGGCGGTGCAGACCAAGGCTTGCGCCCGCGTCCCACTGGCCACGCGGAAGTGCCTCAACACCGCTGCGCCATATCTCGGCCAGATAGGCACTGGCATAAAGCGTCAGCCCGCACACGGCAGCCGTCCAAGGCTCAATCCGGAATCCCAACATGGGCAATCCAAAGAACATCAGGAAAAGCTGCATGAGCAGAGGTGTTCCCTGGAAAAGCGCTATGTAGCCTGACGCGAACCGCCGTGGCCAAAAGGATTGCGATATCCGAGCAAAGAGGATTGCCATGCCGACCGTTGCCCCGCCGACAAAGGCGGCGATCGACAAGAGAACCGTCCAACGAGTCGCGAAGGCAAGATTGCGCAAAATATCCCAGAACGTGAACTCGATCATGATATTCCCGCCCCAAGAAACCGACGACCGCCAGCGATCAGCAACCGCCTGAGGCTTGCCGACATGGCAAGATAGATCATCGTTACGACCAGATAAGTCTCAAATGAACGAAACGTGCGGGCCTGCAAAAGATCGGCCTCCTGCGCCAGTTCCCGAACGGAAATCTGTGAGACCACGGCTGATTCCAGCATCATGATGACGATCTGGCTTGTCAGGGCCGGGAAGATTACCTTTAGCGCCTGGGGCAGGACGACTTTGAAAAACACGTGTCTCGGCTTCAGCCCCAGCGCCAGGGCCGCTTCGCTTTGCCCTTTCGGGATCGCATCGAGGCCCGCGCCTATGACCTCGGTCGTATAGGCCGCCATGTTGAGGGTCATGGCGAGTATTGCCGCTGTTACAGGATCGAGATGGATTCCAATGCTTGGAAGGCCAAAGAAGATGAAGAACAGCTGGACAAGAAACGGCGTGTTTCGGATCACTTCAACATAGATGCCAACTGCCCGTCGCAACCAGCCGAACCGACCTCTTCGCGCAGCAGCACCGAAGACACTGAGCACCGTCCCGAAGACGGTGGTGCAGGCAATCAGGAAAAGCGTCATGCCCGCACCATATGCGAGCGCTCCCGCACCGCCCCAGAGCCAGTCGAACCCAAGGCTATAGGACATCGCCAATCCTTTCACGGCGGAGAGCACTCATTTCGATCAATCCTTGAGATTTTCAGGGTTGAGTGGCGTCTTCAACCAGGCCTTCGAGCTTGCGTCGAGTTTCCCCTCGGAGATCATCTTGGCAACGACGTCATTGACGGAGCTCTTGAGACCCTCCTCGCCCTTGCGGAGGGCGATGTGCGAAGGCGACGTCAAGAGCTGGAACTTTTGCTCGGGTTTCAACGCGTCCTGGCGTGCCAGGACCTGCGCTCCAACATCGTTTCCGACCACCATCAACTCGGTCTGACCAGAAATGAAGGCCTGTATGACGGAATTGTAGTTTTCGAAGCGCTGGATCGTTGCCGATGCCGGTGCTGCAGCCGTCAACGAGGTGTCTTCGAGCGTGCCGCGGTTAACCGCAATTGTCTTGTCGGCGAGGTCATCCTTGCCTTTGATCGAGACAGCTGCCGGGCCTATGACCGCGATGTAGTACGGGGCGTAGGCAGCAGCAAAATCGATGACCTCGGCACGCTCCTTGGAAAAGCCGACGCTCATCAGAATATCGACGCGCTTGTCGTTCAGATAGGCAATTCGGTTTTGTCCGGTGACGCTTACGAGGTTGAGCTTCACACCAAGATTGTCGGCAATGCTCTGGGCGACATCGACATCATATCCCTTGAGGCTCATGTCGGCGCTGGCCGACGAGAATGGAGGGAAATCAGAGAAAATGCCGACACTGATTTGGCCGGCGGCCTTGATGTCGGCGAGGTCGTCGGCATGTGCCGACAGTCCGACCAGAGTGAATGCGGCAGCAGCAGCGATGGCTCTTCCTAGTTTGCTCATATTCATTTTATGTTCCCTTTTTCTTGGTTCTGGATTTTGAAGACAGGTCCGACTGTTTCAGGCGGCCCGCTTGCGTGCGGACGGACTGAACATGGCAAGGCAAAGCAGTTCGAACAGCACCTGTGCGGCTATCTGGGCAGTATTGGTAGTCGCGTCATACTGCGGTGCGACCTCCACCACGTCGCCGCCGACGAGATTAACGCCTCGGAACCCGCGCAGCATGGCGAGAACTTCTCTCGGAAGCAGTCCACCAACCTCCGGTGTTCCAGTTCCCGGCGCAAAGGCGGGATCCAGGCTGTCGACATCAAAACTGATATATGTCGGGCCGGAACCGACAACCTCGAGGGCGCGCGCGATGACGGCCTTGATGCCCATCTCCGCGACTTCCTCGGCGTGTATAACCGTCATGCCCGAAGCGAAAGAGAATTCCCAGAGGTATTCGGCTCCTCCTCGAATGCCGATCTGGATCGTTCTCTTGGGATCGAGGACACCGGCGAGGACAGCCTCCCGGAACGGGGCGCCGTGATGGAACTTCGAGCCCTCATATGGCCCGGCCGTATCACAATGGGCATCGATGTGGATCATTCCAACGGGAGTACGGCTTGCAAATCCCTTGAGGATCGCGCCGGAAATGGAATGGTCACCCCCCACGGACAAGGGGATCACTCCGGTATTGGCGACCATGCGGTAGCAGGCCTCGATGTCCGCGTGGCAACCGGCGAGATCAAAGCGGCTTCTCATCGGAACGTCACCGACATCAGCGACCTTGAGCTTGCCCATCGGCGCGACCCGAAGAACATGCTCGTAGGGTCCGACACGTTCGATCGCCCGGACAGCCCTCGGGCCCAACCGTGATCCGGCTCGATTGGTTACGCCAAGGTCCATTGGCACGCCGATAAGAGCTACATCGAGGGCCTCCAAAACCTCCGGCCTGATGCCGTTCTCGATGAAGGACGCGCCAAGGAAGGTCGCCGGATCGGCAAACGGCCATTTGCGGCTGTCGCCATCCTTGAAGACGCTTGCAGCAACTTCGCGAAAATGTGGATCCTGCATTTCACCGCCGGCGGCATTGCCGAAGCGACGGCGTAGGTCCTCCAGAAAATCCTGGTCAATCGTCAAGATAAGCTCCCCCGTTTGATCCGAGATGCCATCATTCGCCGAGCCAAAAGGCTTTACAACCTTGATATTTCGTGAGGGCCTATAACGATTTCTGATACTCAAGTCGCTCCCATTGCAGCATTCAGCAGCGTGTCCGTTCAGAAAACCTTATAAGCTGGACGTGGGGGGCGATTATGACATTACAGACGACGGCAAAGCTTCTGGCCGTTGCGCATGAACTTCAGATCGTACAATGTCCACGCTTAGCCGAAGACGGAGACCGTCGCACGGCTGGTTTAACGCAGACGAAGAACCCGCCTAATGCTTGATCTCGATTCATATTTGTTGCGGGCGTTCCTGACGGTCGCCGAAATCGGCACGGTCAACGGCGCTGCTGCCAAATTGCACCGAACTCAAGCGGCAGTGAGCATGCAGATCCGCAAGCTCGAGGAGCTCGTCGGAGTAACGCTCTTTTCCCGGTCGTCCAAGGGACTTGAGCTCACCGCTCACGGCCAGATCATGGTGGCCTACGCCCGAGAGATCGTGGTCCTTTCCGACGAGGTCGGCCGTCGGCTCACCGGAAAGATACTTCAAGGGCGCATCCGTCTCGGAGTCGTCGAGGACTTCGCCGCCAGTCGACTGATAAATATCCTTCGTGACTTCAGGGCTCAGAACCCCAAGGTCGACATCGACATAATCGTCGAGCCCAACCGGCGTCTGGCAGAGATGTTTGAAGAAGGGAAACTCGATATCGTTGTTTGCGATATCACCGTCCTCAATCGGAAACCCATCCTGATCTGGACCGAGTATCTCACCTGGGTCGTCAGATCGGATTTCGTGGTCGACGCAAGCAGGCCGCTCCCGGTGATCATGTTTGATGAGAGCTGCCCCTGGAATGTCCGCACCATCGCGACGTTGTCGCAGCGGAACATAAAATGGAAGACGGCATGCGTTGCTTCAACGTTGGTCGCGATGGCAACGGCGGTAAGGGTCGGCATTGGTGTCGGTCCTATGCTTGAAGCCACTATCCCCGAGGGATGCCGTGCGCTGGACAAGGCCGCCGACCTACCTGGCGCAGTGCGGATCGAGATTGGATTCTATGCCCAGTCCGAGGCATCCGAGGGCGTCCGTTATCTTGTCGAGTTCGTGTCACGGCACACCGCCATGGCGGACCGCCCATAACGACCCGTTATAGCCGCGAAAAATAAAACAGCCTGTTCAACTGGCGCGATGGCTGCAATCTGACCTTCGGCAGCAACCGGCATGCCAAGTGAAACAAGGATACCGGCCGATGGCTATCGAGCACTCGTCCGTGGACGAGGAGTCGCCACTCCAAACAGTCCATATTATCGGCCAGATCGCCAGCTCCGCCGCGGGGGACAGCGTAAGTGCGCAGACGACCGAAATTCTTCATCGCATTGATGCCCTTCTCAAAGAGGCGGGCACCGATAGGGACGAACTGATTCAAGCAAATATCTGGCTTCGGGATCTCATGGGTTTTGACGAAATGAATGCCGTTTGGGAAGGATGGGTAGCTGCCGGCACGACACCTCGGAGAACCACTTTTGAAGATAGGACACTGCCGCGCTTGTGCGATATCCGGGTAGACGTGATCGCTTGGCGGAAAACCGATGAGTTTGCCTCGCCGTGAGGCGGAGCCTGGGGTCCCTGGATTGCTCTGGCCGCCATCATTTTGGTAGCTGCATTTGCATGGATCCAGAGGGGTGGCACTGCAACCGACCCAACTTCAACAGCATCCACAACGCCCCCGATTTCTCGATCTTTTCCGAAGCCAGTGATTCCCGTAACCCCGCCGGCCGCCGCTCCGGCAAATCCGTCAACCGGTACTCAGCCGTAACGGCGCGACGATGGGATGGCCGCTTGGAACCATCGTGGCAGTATGCTCGAGACCTTGATTTCACCTAAACCGTCGTCATTTTCCTCTGCAAGGTGTGCCTTGGATGGCGGTGACTTTGCCATCAGGCGATTAAAGTGAAAGCTCAAGAAAACAATTCAACCCGATATGACAATGGGCAAAGGAATACGCGGTTGAAGAGAGCTTGACGTGATGGGGCATCACGTCGGCATGTCTTTGACTATCGGGGCGGGAGCGGAAACCAAAATCATCGACAACATGCGGCCTAGGCAACCTCTCAAGGAGAGCATGGTGGCTATCGGCACTCGTTACCCGCCCACGGTGTCGCCCATCCAAGCGCGGAACGCCAAATTATCCGCCAGGATCATTAGCAGCATCTTGGAAATCCCTTCGATTCAAGTCAAATTCAAGCCGCTCTAGTGTTTGGGGAGGTTTCGATGGAAAACCACGAGCCATTTTTGCACGAGGCAATTGCACTTTCGAAATCCGCGGTGGAACACGGCGACGAACCGTTTGGGTCGCTGCTGGTCAAGGACGGCGACATAATCCTGCGCGCTGAAAACAGTGTCTATACCGGCCACGACATGACCAACCACGCCGAGATGAATTTGGTTAAGCTGGCGGCGAAGCACTACGATACTGCTTTTCTCGATCACTGCACGATTTACACCAGCACGGAGCCTTGCGCGATGTGCTCGGGGGCAATTTATTGGTCGGGTATCGGGCGCATGGTGTTTGCGTGCTCGGAAACGCGGCTTGGCGAGATCGCTGGGATCGGGTTGAACGTGCCGAGCCGGTCGATTTTGCAAACCGGCGCGCGCGTCGTCACCGTGGTTGGTCCGACGAACCTTCAAGACGAAGCCGCAAAAGTACATCAGGAATTCTGGCCGAAGCATCTTGGCAGGGCATAGCCAGATCAACGTTTGTCCCCTCCGTCTTCGTACCCGTCATATGTACCAGCCCGCTCCAAGGCTACGTCGACGCCGATTGTCAGCTTTGCATCCTGGACCTCGCCGCCGATCGCTGGACACGCACCGCACGCCAGTCGTCTCACAGCATATGCTGCCGTTCGAAATCTTCACCGGAGCCAATATTTGACAGCTAAAGAATCTGCGATCAACGCGTTTCGGCGTCCAATGGCCTGAAGGTCGCTCCCGGGGAGCGAAACGCCTTAAGATCGACCCAGATCCCGAGCCAACGTTTGTCTAAGTGATCGCTGGCCGAACCCGGTAACAGCCTATGGTCCGCGCTCCCCGCGGTCATTGCACTCAGCGCTGGGTCCGCGCAACTGCCAGTGACGCTCCCACCACCAGGGCACGCAGACCCAAGTAGTCAGGCACGGCCGGCCGGTTCTGGAGGGTCGCACTGTTGGTGTGGGTAATAACAACAACAGAGGCACCAGCAGCCTCCGCGGCATGTATCCCCGCGTCAGCATCCTCGAAGACCAGGCATCGCGTGGGAGAAACGGAAAGAAGTTCGGCGCCGGCAAGAAACGGGTCGGGCTTCGGTTTTCCTCGAATTACATTCTCCGCGGCAATGATGGCCATCGGTTGCGGCAAGCCGGCGGCTGCAATACGCCTCAATGCGAGCTCCTTCGGAGCAGAGGTCACTACCGCCCATTTCCCACTTGGAAGCGATGTCAGGAACTCGAGCGCTCCGGGGATTGGAACAACGCCGTCGAGATCCGCGAGCTCGCGTTCTGTGATTTCGGCGGCGGCCCTTTTCGGATCAATTCCCGAAGCCCTCAGGTCAACCATCGTGTCCTCCACCCGCCGACCATGATAGGGCGGTGTCGGAATTCCGTTGTCCCTTGCCCAGCCTCCCCAGACGCGCTCTGACGCAGCACTGGAATCGAGGATCGTTCCGTCCATGTCGAACAGGAACGCGTCAAAGGATTGGGTTTCGAGCGGATTGTACGATAACATTCTTTCTCTTCTGCCTGATGAACGAGTAATTGAAAGGAATGTGCCGTCCAGGCGCGGTTCCCATTGACGTGCGGACTGGAGTGTTGGGCGTTGCCGTTGCCGGCGCCGCGCTATTCACCGGACGGTGACGCCTGCTCGGATCCTTTTCTCAGACGCCTGGACCGCATAGTGCTGATCGTCTAACCCGTCAATGACCAAGGCGCTTTAAGGCCCTCAAACTCGGTGGCAGAGCTCGGCAGATCACGCTTGGCGAGACACTAGTTGCGACGCCATTTCGTCGATGAACGTATCGGTACGCCGCGTGTCCGCAGGTAGCAGTTGACACTAAAAATACATCCGTTATTCTGGATATATGGAATCGAAATTGGCAATTGCGGCGCTTGCCGCCCTGGCGCAGACGACAAGACTAGAAACCTTCCGCTTGCTTGTGAAGTCCGAGCCGGACGGCATTCCGGCCGGGGAATTGGCGCGAATGGTGGATGTCCCCCAGAACACCATGTCTGCCCATCTTGCGACCCTTTCGAGGGCGGGCATCGTCAAGAGCGAGCGACGCAGCAGGTCCATCATCTACCGGGCGGATCTGGAAGGTTTCCGCGAACTCACGCTCTTTCTGCTCAAGGACTGCTGCGGCGGAAATGCAGAGCTGTGCGCTCCGCTGATCGCCGACCTCACACCCTGCTGTTTGCCGGAGACCGGGCCGTGCGTGAACTGAAACTCGATCCGATCAGTGTTTCTGACGAGCTGACGACCGGTCTTGCGGCAGCTGGGCTACCGATCGACGACATCGGCGAACCGGGGCGATCATTCTTCCGGCTCGCTGACACCGAGAACCAGATCATTGGCTACTCCGGGATCGAAGCGGCCTCGCACGATGCTGTTCTCCTGCGGTCTATGGTGATCCTACCGGCGTTCAGGTCACAGGGATATGGCCGCCGCCTCGCGGCAATGACGATCACGCGAACGCCAAACGGATCCGCCGTCTATCTCGCGACCACCAACGCTGCACGGTTTTTCGAGCACCTCGGCTTTACGGCTATTGGCCGCGATCAAGTTCCCCAAGCGATCCTTTCCACCCGCCAGCTCTCGGGGCTCTGTCCCGCGTCGGCGACGATCATGAAACTGACCAGGCGGCCTGCGACCTAACCACGGAACACGACCATGACCGACAAGACTTACAACGTGCTCTTCCTGTGCACGGGCAATTCCGCACACTCGATCCTCGCTGAGTCCATACTCAACAAGGAAGGCGCTGGTCGCTTCAGGGCATTCTCCGCCGGCAGCCAGCCCAAGGGCGAAGTCAACCCGCATGCGCTCAAGGAGCTGGACGCCCTCGGCTATCCCTCGACGGGTTTCTCATCGAAAAGCTGGGACGTCTTCGCTAAACCCGGAGCACCCGAGATGGATTTCATCTTCACGGTCTGCGACAGCGCCGCTGGAGAAGCCTGCCCGGTCTGGATCGGTCACCCGATGACCGCGCACTGGGGCGTCGCGGACCCTGCCGCCGTGGTCGGAAGCGAGGTCGACATCCAACGCGCCTTCGCGCAGGCCGCGCGCTTCCTCAAGAACCGCATTACCGCCTTCATCAACCTGCCGCTGGCTTCCATCGACCGCATGGCGCTCGAACAGCATGTCCGGCAGATCGGTTCGCTCGAAGGCGCGTCCGTCAAACCCGCAAAGGCCGAGTGATATGTCCACGTTCGAACGATATCTGACCGTCTGGGTCTTCCTCTGCATCGTGGTTGGAATCGCGCTCGGCCATGTCATGCCTGGCGTGTTCCATGGCATCGGTGCGGCCGAAGTCGCCAAGGTAAACATCCCGGTCGCGATATTAATCTGGCTGATGGTCATCCCGATGCTGCTGAAGATCGATTTCGGTTCTCTGGCGAAGGTCGGCAGCTATTGGCGCGGGATCGGGGTCACCCTCTTCGTCAACTGGGCCGTCAAGCCATTCTCGATGGCACTTCTCGGTTGGCTGTTCGTCGGATGGCTTTTCCGCCCACTGCTCCCGGCCGACCAGATTGACTCATACATTGCTGGTCTGATCATTCTGGCGGCTGCGCCGTGCACCGCCATGGTGTTCGTGTGGTCGAACCTCACGAAGGGCGAACCCCACTTCACCCTGTCACAGGTAGCCCTCAATGACGCCATCATGATCGTCGCTTTCGCACCGATCGTCGGACTGCTATTGGGCCTCTCTGCGATCACGGTCCCCTGGGATACTCTGGCGATATCGGTGGTCCTCTATATCCTCATCCCGGTCGCCATCTCCCAGATCGTTCGTAAGCGCCTGACTGCTGATGGCACGACGCGATCCCTGGACAGT
>Ga0207426_1002709_pt1 | contig 10787 bp, 10 predicted proteins | sample AraplaMF_Cvi_mMS_FD_184265 | JGI IMG/M metagenome (GOLD analysis project Ga0207426, IMG submission 184265) | Arabidopsis root microbial communities from the University of North Carolina, USA - plate scrape MF_Cvi_mMS (SPAdes) (version 2) | ecosystem: Host-associated > Plants > Roots > Endosphere...
GAGCAGGACTGGGCGGGGTTCTCGGTGACCATGCCGCTCAAGCGCGCTGTCATCCCGCTGCTGGACCGCATCAGCGACACGGCCGCCTCGGTGGAGGCGGTCAACACGGTCGTCCTGACCGACGACGGCCGGCGGCTCGGCGACAACACCGACATCCCGGGCATGGTGGCCGCGCTCGCGGAGCGCGGCGTCGAGCGGGTGGAGCGGGCCGCCGTCCTGGGCGCCGGAGCCACCGCCTCCTCCGCCCTGGCCGCGCTCGCCCGCATCTGCGACGGCGAGGTCACCGCGTACGTCCGCAGCGACGCCCGGGCGGCCGAGATGCGGCAGTGGGGCGAGCGGCTGGGCGTGCCGGTGCGCACGGCGGACTGGGCCGCCGCGACCGAGGCGTTCGACGCCCCGCTGGTGATCGCCACCACCCCCGCCGGGACGACCGACGCGCTCGCCGCGTCCGTCCCCGAGCGCCCCGGCACGCTCTTCGACGTGCTCTACGACCCCTGGCCGACCGCGCTGGCCGCCGCCTGGTCGGCGCGCGGCGGCGCCGTGGTCGGCGGGCTCGACCTGCTGGTCCACCAGGCCGTGCCGCAGGTCGAGCAGATCACCGGGCGCGCCCCGGCGCCGCTCGCCGCGATGCGCGAGGCGGGCGAGGCGGCCCTCGCCGCCCGCTCCTGACACCCGCGCCACGTCTCATGCCCAGGTCCGTCTGGTGGACCACCACCCCGGGCCCTTCGGCGGACGTGGGAGGATCGGTAGGAGGCGGGCCAGGGCCGCACCAGGTCCCGCCGATACACGTCGAGGGGCAAGCATGAGGGAGCACCGTTGAGCAGGTTGCGCTGGCTGACCGCGGGGGAGTCGCACGGCCCCGCGCTTGTGGCGACGCTGGAGGGGCTGCCCGCAGGGGTGCCGATCACCACCGACATGGTGGCGGACGCCCTCGCGCGGCGCCGTCTCGGCTACGGCCGCGGAGCGCGGATGAAGTTCGAGCGCGACGAGGTCACCTTCATCGGCGGCGTCCGGCACGGCCTCACCCTCGGCTCCCCGGTCGCGATCATGGTCGGCAACACCGAGTGGCCCAAGTGGGAACAGGTCATGGCCGCCGACCCGGTCGACCCCGAGATCCTGGACGGGCTGGCCCGTAACGCGCCGCTGACCCGCCCCCGCCCCGGCCACGCCGACCTGGCCGGGATGCAGAAGTACGGCTTCGACGAGGCCCGGCCCATCCTGGAGCGCGCCAGCGCCCGTGAGACCGCCGCCCGCGTCGCCCTCGGCACCGTCGCCCGCTCCTACCTCAAGGAGACGGCCGGGATCGAGATCGTCTCCCATGTGACCGAGCTGGCCGCGGCCAAGGCCCCGTACGGCGTCTACCCCAAGCCGTCCGACGTCGAGCGGCTCGACGCCGACCCGGTGCGCTGCCTGGACGCCGACGCGAGCAAGGCGATGGTGGCCGAGATCGACCAGGCCCACAAGGACGGCGACACCCTCGGCGGCGTCGTCGAGGTGCTGGCGTACGGCGTGCCGGTGGGCCTCGGCTCGCATGTGCACTGGGACCGCCGACTGGACGCGCGGCTGGCCGCCGCGCTGATGGGCATCCAGGCCATCAAGGGCGTCGAGGTCGGCGACGGCTTCGACCTCGCCCGGGTGCCCGGCTCCCAGGCGCACGACGAGATCGTCTCGACCGACGAGGGCATCAAGCGCTCCACGGGCCGCTCCGGCGGCACCGAGGGCGGGCTGACCACGGGTGAGCTGCTGCGGGTGCGGGCCGCGATGAAGCCGATCGCGACCGTGCCCCGCGCGCTGGCCACCGTCGACGTCACCACCGGCGAGGCCACCAAGGCCCACCACCAGCGCTCGGACGTGTGCGCGGTGCCCGCCGCGGGCATCGTCGCCGAGGCCATGGTCGCCCTGGTGCTGGCGGACGCGGTCGCCGAGAAGTTCGGCGGCGACTCGGTCGCCGAGACCCGCCGCAACGTGCGGGGCTTCCTCGACAGCCTGGCCATCCGGTGAGCGGCCCCAGCGCACCGGAGGGGCCCGCGGCCGTTCTGGTCGGACCCATGGGCGTCGGGAAGAGCACCGTCGGACGGGTGCTCGCGGAGCGGCTGGGCACCACGTTCCGCGACACCGACACCGACATCGTGGAGTCCGCGGGCAAGGAGATCTCCGAGATCTTCATCGACGAGGGCGAACCCCACTTCCGCGAGCTGGAGCGGCAGGCCGTGGCGACCGCCATCGCCGGGCACCCGGGCGTGCTGGCGCTCGGCGGCGGCGCGATCCTCGACACGAGCACCCGCGCCCTGCTCACCGGCCTGCCGGTGGTCTTCCTGGAGATGGGCGTCGCCGAGGCCGTGAAGCGCACCGGCCTGGACGCCCCCCGCCCGCTGCTCGCCGTCAACCCCCGCCAGCGCTGGCGCGAGCTGATGGAGCAGCGCCGCCCGCTGTACACCGAAGTCGCCCGGGCCGTCGTGACGACCGAGGGCCGCACCCCCGACGAGGTCGCCGACGCCGTCATGGACGCACTGGAGCTGAAGAAGGCATGAGCACCGAAACCCCCACGCGCATCCAGGTCGGCGGCACCGCGGGCACCGCGCCGTACGAGGTCCTGGTCGGCCGGCAGCTCCTGGGCGAGCTGCCCGGCCTGATCGGGGAGGCCGTCAAGCGCGTCGCCGTCCTGCACCCCGAGGCGCTGGCCGAGACCGGTGAGGCGATCCGCCAGGACCTCGCCGACCAGGGGTACGAGGCCATCGCGATCCAGCTGCCGAACGCGGAGGAGGCCAAGACCGCCGAGGTCGCCGCGTACTGCTGGAAGGCGCTCGGCCAGACCGGCTTCACCCGCAGCGACGTCATCGTCGGCGTCGGCGGCGGCGCGACCACCGACCTCGCCGGGTTCGTCGCCGCGACCTGGCTGCGCGGGGTGCGCTGGATCGCCGTCCCGACGACCGTGCTCGGCATGGTCGACGCGGCGGTCGGCGGCAAGACCGGCATCAACACCGCCGAGGGCAAGAATCTCGTCGGCGCCTTCCACCCCCCGGCCGGGGTGCTGTGCGACCTGGCCGCGCTGGACTCGCTGCCGGTCAACGACTACATCAGCGGCCTCGCCGAGGTCATCAAGGCCGGATTCATCGCCGACCCGGCCATCCTGGAGCTGATCGAGCAGGACCCGGCCGCGGCCCGCGTCCCCGGTGGCGTGCACACCGCCGAGCTGATCGAGCGCTCCATCCGGGTCAAGGCCGAGGTCGTCTCCAGCGACCTCAAGGAATCGGGCCTGCGCGAGATCCTCAACTACGGGCACACCCTCGCGCACGCCATCGAGAAGAACGAGCGCTACAACTGGCGGCACGGCGCCGCCGTCTCCGTCGGCATGGTCTTCGCCGCCGAACTGGGCCGTCTCGCGGGCCGCCTGGACGACGCCACCGCCGACCGGCACCGCGCCGTCCTGGAGTCCGTCGGCCTGCCGCTCACCTACCGCGGCGACCAGTGGCCCAAGCTGCTGGAGACCATGAAGGTCGACAAGAAGTCCCGCGGTGACCTGCTGCGTTTCATCGTGCTGGACGGCATCGCCAAGCCGACCGTGCTGGAAGGGCCGGACCCGGCGGTGCTGCTCGCGGCGTACGGGGAGATCTCCCGGGAGAACTCGCCGGGCTGACCCGGTTCCGTCACAACTGTGTCATCGCCATGGAAGCCCGCGGCACCGCCGCGGGCTTTCCAACACCCCGGCAAGTGCCCGCAGTTGCGGGCCTCCCCGGACGAATTGCCTGGCTGACGCGCCAAGACGGGCACGCATCGGGTTTTCGGGGCGTTCACACAGCGGCGGCCTGGGCAGGTACCGTTCGGTAGGAGCGGCCTCAGCGCCGCGTCACCACGCGACAGTTGTCCGTCACGACTGCCGCCTGTACGAGACGGAGTGCCACCGGATGCAGCACGCAGTGGGAGCTCCGCTGCCACCGTCCCACCGGCCGGCGGGGCAGGGGCCCGGGCCGCAGGACGCAGGCTGGGCCCAGAGCGCGAGTCAGCCCCCCGGTCCCCCTCCGCACCACCCGGCTCCGCCCGTACCTCCGATGCCCACCCCACCGGCCCAGCCCGCGCACCCCGCCGCGCCCATGCCGCCGGTGCCCGTGCCCCCGGTGCCCGCACCGCCCGCGCCCGCACCTCCGGTGGCGGGCCATCCGCAGACCGGGCATCCCACCCCGCAGCCGCCCGTCGAGCACCCCGGCACCACCGGCCACATCCAGCTCCCGCCCGGCGGGCCCGTCCCGCTGCCGCACCCGCCCGCCGATCCGGCGATGGCCGACGCCTCACAGGCCGCCGTCGCCGTGCTGCTCATCGGCCCGGCCGGAGCGGGCAAGACCACCGTCGCCCGCTACTGGGCCGACCGCCGCCGGGTCCCGACCGCCCACATCAGCCTGGACGACGTCCGCGAATGGGTCAGGTCGGGCTTCGCCAACCCCCAGTCGGGCTGGAACGAGAACTCCGAGGCGCAGTATCGTCTCGCCCGCCGCACCTGCGGCTTCGCCGCCCGTAACTTCCTCGCCAACGGCATCTCCTGCATCCTGGACGACGCCGTTTTCCCGGACCGCCCCGTCGTCGGCCTCGGCGGCTGGAAGCGGCACGTCGGCCCCGGCCTCCTCCCCGTCGTGGTGCTGCCCGGCCTCGAAATCGTCCTGGAGCGGAACGCGGCCCGCAGCGGCAACCGCCGCCTCAGCGACGAAGAGGTCGCCCGCATCCACGGCCGGATGGCCGGGTGGTACGGCTCCGGGCTGCCGATCATCGACAACTCGACGTACGACGTGGAGACCACCGCCCGCATGCTGGACGAGGTAGTGGCCCGCTCCATCGCGAGCCCGCCCTCTTTTTGAGGCTCGGTTCGCCTCCGGGGCGCAAAAGCCACTGTCGACGGTCGACGTGCTCGGTCGCTCGTTCCTCGCTCCCTGCGCGCGCTCTCCCTTTCGACAGCGGCGCGCCCCTTCGGCTCACTCGCCGGTAAGGCGGGGTTGCCCGAGCGCCGGACGTACCCAGGACGGCACCCCATCCGGACCCGTCCGAACGGCCGGGGCGGGCCGGAGTGCGTACGCTCGGGGCATGTCCCAGGTGTACGCGGCCCGACGTGCCCGCCTGCACGACCAGTACGCGGCGGCCGGGAGCGAGGCCGCCCTGGTCTCCCGGCCCGCCAATGTCCGCTATCTGTGCGGCGACGCGCCCCCGGGAGCCACCCTGCTCCTCGGGCCCGTCCAGGACGTCCTGGTGGCGCCCGAGGCGTCGTCGTGGGGGCCGGTGCCGGGGCCGCATCCGGAGGATCTGCGGCTGCTGATGCTGTCCGGGCCGGACGGCGACCCGGCCGTGGCCGCCGCCGACCTGGCGGCGGCGGACGGCGCCGAGTCGCTGGCCGTCGAGGAGCACCATCTGACCGTGGCCCGCCACCGGGCGGTCGAATCCGCCGCGCCGCGGCTGCACCTCGCCGATCTGGGGCGGGCCGTCGAGCAGCTGCGGATCGTCAAGGACGACGAGGAGATCTCCTGCATGCGGATCGCCGGGGAGCTGGCCGACCAGGCGCTCGGCGAGCTGCTGGAGTCGATCCTGGTGGGCCGCACCGAGCGGCATCTCGCGCTGGAGCTGGAGCGACGTCTGGTGGACCACGGGGCGGACGGACCGGCGTTCCCCACCGTGGTCGCCGCGGGGCCGCACGCGGGCCGGGCCGGGCATCTGCCCACCGACCGGCGGGTGGAGGAGGGCGACTTCCTCACCATCTGCCTGGGCGCCGACTACCGCGGGTACCGCTGCCAGGTGGGCCGTACGTTCGTCATCGGCCCCTCGCCCGCGGACTGGCAGGTCGAGCTGTACGACATCGTCTTCGCCGCTCAGCGGGCCGGGCGGGAGGCGCTGCTGCCGGGCATGGCGTACCGGGACGTGGACCGGGTGACCCGTCAGGTACTGGACGCCGCGGGGTACGGGGAGGGGCTGGAGACGCGTACCGGACACGGCGTGGGCCTGGAAATCGACGAGGACCCTCGGCTGTCGCCGTCGGCCATGGGTAAACTGGACGCTTGTGTGCCGGTCACCGTCGAACCGGGGGTCCACCTCCCGGGACGGGGCGGTGTCCGGATCGACGACACGCTCGTCGTCCGCCCCGAGGCGGACGGCGGACCCGAGCTACTCACCATCACGACCAAAGAGCTGCTCGCGCTGTAGTCCTGGCTGACAGTTTTCCGCTGGCGGCCCTGGCTGATAACGGCGCATCGCGGCTTTTCGGTCTCCACCAGCTGTAGTCCAGGAGATCCCGCAACCGTGGCATCCACGAACGACCTCAAGAACGGCATGGTGCTCAAGCTCGAAGGCGGCCAGCTCTGGTCCGTCGTCGAGTTCCAGCACGTCAAGCCCGGCAAGGGCCCTGCTTTCGTGCGCACCAAGCTCAAGAACGTGCTGTCCGGCAAGGTGGTCGACAAGACCTTCAACGCCGGCGTGAAGGTCGAGACGGCCAATGTCGACAAGCGCGGCATGCAGTTCTCGTACAAGGACGGCGACAGCTTCGTGTTCATGGACATGGACACGTTCGACCAGATCTACGTCACCCCCGAGGTCGTCGGCGACAACGCCCGGTATCTGCTCGAGGGCTTCGAGGCGGTCGTCGCGATGTACGAGGGCAACCCTCTGTATGTCGAGCTGCCCGCCGCCGTCGAGCTGGTGATCGAGTACACCGAGCCGGGCGTCCAGGGTGACCGCTCGACCGGTGGCTCCAAGCCCGCCAAGCTCGAGACCGGCTACGAGATCGGCGTCCCGCTGTTCATCACCACCGGTGAAAAGATCAAGGTCGACACCCGTTCCGGTGAGTACCTCGGTCGGGTGAACAACTAACCGTGGCTGCCCGCAACAAGGCCCGTAAGCGTGCCTTTCAGATCCTTTTCGAGGCCGACCAGCGTGGCAGCTCCGTGCAGACGGTCCTCGCGGACTGGATACGGCACGCCCGGACCGACGACCGGCAGCCGCCGGTCAGCGAATACACGATGCAGCTCGTCGAGGGGTATGCGGAGCACACCGCCCGGATCGACGAGCTGCTCGCCACCTACGCGGTGGGCTGGACGCTGGACCGGATGCCGGTCGTCGACCGGAACATCCTGCGGCTCGGCGCCTACGAGCTGGTGTGGGAGGACGCGACTCCGGACGCCGTGGTGATCGACGAGGCGGTGCAGCTCGCCAAGGAGTTCTCCACCGACGACTCGCCGTCGTTCGTCAACGGTCTGCTGGGCCGGCTCAAGGAGCTGAAGCCCGGGCTGCGCCGCGACACGGAGACCGAGGACTCGGAGACCCAGGCCTAGGCCGACCGGTCAGCAGGAGTCAGCACACAGCCGCCGGGGGCGGTGGAGGCCATACGGCACTTCCACCGCCCCCGGCGGCACGTTTCTGCTGGTGGAGAGGGTGCGAGAGCGCGACGGGCGCGCGTCACACATCCTCGTGCTGGACCGCGCGGCGCGCGTCGGCGCCCAGCACTCCCCAGCTGATCAGCTGTTCGGTCAGCACGGACGGCGACTGGTCGTAGATCACGGCGAGGGTGCGCAGATCGTCCTGACGGATCGAGAGCACCTTGCCGTTGTAGTCTCCGCGCTGGCTCTGGATCGTGGCGGCGTAACGCTGGAGCGGGCCCGCCTTCTCGACCGGCACATGGGCCAGCCGCTCCAGGTCCAGCACCAGCTTCGGCGGCGGCTCGGCCGCCCCGGCCGGGCTGGTGCCCGGCAGCAGCTCCTGCACCGGGACGCCGTAGAAGTCGGCCAGTTCGGCGAGACGCTGGACGGTCACGGCGCGGTCACCGCGCTCGTACGATCCCACCACCACGGCCTTCCACCGGCCCTGGGACTTCTCCTCGACGCCGTGAAGGGAGAGGCCCTGCTGGGTGCGGATGGCGCGGAGCTTGGCCCCGAGCTGTTTGGCGTATTCGCTGGACATAAAGCTCCCCGGACACTGAATCGACGTGCGGCTCGGCCGCGCGGCTGGTAACTCACTGTGAAGATTACGTAGCGTAATCTCCATTCGTCAAGCCGAATGGAGCGGAGGGGCTCTCGCCAGGGGTGTTGACGAGCGCCCCATGCGCCCCTGCTACTGTGAATGGCGCAAATCCGACGTCCTTTAAGGTCCGTCCCGTGAGGCGGAGAAGGAGGTCCGTAACCATGGACGCCCGTACCTCGGACGCCGCGCGTTCCGTGCTGGAAGCGCCGGACATCGCGCGCGTTCTGACCCGCATCGCCCACGAGATCGTCGAGCGCGCCAAGGGCGCCGACGACGTGGTGCTGCTGGGTATCCCCACCCGCGGTGTCTTCCTCGCCCGGCGGCTGGCCGCCCGGCTGGAGGAGATCACCGGCAGGTCGCCCGGTGAGCTGCCGGTCGGCTCGCTCGACATCACGATGTACCGCGACGACCTGCGCCTGCGGCCCGCCCGCGCGCTGGCCCGCACCGACATCCCCGACGACGGCATCGACGGCCGCCTGGTCGTCCTCGTCGACGACGTGCTCTTCTCCGGTCGCACCATCCGCGCCGCACTCGACGCCCTCGGTGACATCGGGCGGCCGCGCGCCGTGCAGCTCGCGGTCCTCGTCGACCGCGGACACAGGGAACTGCCGATCCGGGCCGACTACGTCGGCAAGAACCTCCCCACGTCGCTGCGGGAGACGGTCAAGGTCCAGCTCACCGAGGAGGACGGGCGCGACAGCGTGCTCCTCGGCGTGCGCGAGACCACCCCCGCGGACGGAAAGTAGCGCCCCGGTACCGACGACGACGGCTCCCGGCGATCCCGGGTACCCGGTCACCGTCGTCCACCGGTGCGAGGGCCCTCACGGCCCGGCACCGGACCAGGCGCCTGCCCGCCCGTACGCCCGCACACCTCCTCACCCACGGAGCAACCGGATGAAGCGTCACCTCATCTCGGCCGCCGACCTCTCGCGCGACGACGCCGTCCTGATCCTCGACACCGCCGAGGAGCTGGCCCGGCTCGCCGACCGGCCGATCAAGAAGCTGCCGACCCTGCGCGGCCGCACCGTCGTGAACCTCTTCTTCGAGGACTCGACCCGCACCCGCATCTCCTTCGAGGCGGCCGCCAAGCGGCTGTCCGCCGATGTCATCAACTTCTCCGCCAAGGGCTCCTCGGTCTCCAAGGGCGAGTCCCTGAAGGACACCGCGCTCACCCTGGAGGCGATGGGCGCCGACGCCGTCGTCATCCGGCACCACTCCTCCGGCGCCCCGCACCGGCTCGCCACCTCCGGCTGGATCAACGGCTCGGTCGTCAACGCGGGCGACGGCACCCATGAGCACCCCACACAGGCGCTGCTCGACGCGTTCACCATGCGCCGCCGGCTGGCCTCCGGGTCCGGGGTGGGCCAGGACCTGTCCGGCCGCCGGATCACCATCGTCGGCGACGTGCTGCACAGCCGGGTCGCCCGCTCCAACGTCCACCTGCTGTCCACCCTCGGCGCCGACGTCACCCTGGTCGCCCCGCCCACCCTCGTCCCCTTCGGCGTCGAGAGCTGGCCCTGTGACGTCTCGTACGACCTGGACGCGGTGGTGGGCAAGTCCGACGCCGTGATGATGCTGCGGGTCCAGCGCGAGCGGATGAACGCCGCGTTCTTCCCCACCGAGCGCGAGTACGCGCGCCGCTACGGCCTGAACGCCGAGCGGATGGCCCGGATGCCCGAGCACGCCATCGTGATGCACCCCGGGCCCATGAACCGCGGCATGGAGATCACCGCCGAGGTCGCCGACTCCGACCGCTGCACCGCCGTCGAGCAGGTCGCCAACGGCGTCTCGATCCGCATGGCCGTCCTGTACCTGCTGCTCGGCGGCAACGAACCCGCCGTCACCGCCGCCCGCACCGAGGAGAACCAGTAACCATGAGCGACACGAACAAGACCCTGCTGCGCGGCGCGCGGGTGCTCGGTGGCGAGCCGCAGGACGTGCTGATCGAGGGCGAGCGCATCGCCGCCGTCGGCACCGGCCTCGACGCGGACGGCGCCACCGTGATCGACGCCGCCGGGCAGATCCTGCTGCCGGGCCTGGTCGACCTCCACACCCATCTGCGCGAGCCCGGCCGGGAGGACTCCGAGACCGTCCTCACCGGCACCAAGGCCGCCGCGGTCGGCGGCTTCACCGCCGTCCACGCCATGGCCAACACCTTCCCCGTAGCCGACACCGCGGGCGTCGTGGAGCAGGTGTGGCGGCTCGGCAGGGAGTCCGGCTACTGCGATGTGCAGCCCGTCGGCGCCGTCACCGTCGGCCTGGAGGGCAAGAAGCTCGCCGAGCTGGGCGCCATGCACGAGTCCGCCGCCGGGGTCCGGGTCTTCTCCGACGACGGCAAGTGCGTCGACGATGCCGTGATCATGCGCCGCGCCCTGGAGTACGTGAAGGCGTTCGACGGCGTCATCGCCCAGCATGCCCAGGAGCCGCGGCTCACCGAGGGTGCCCAGATGAACGAGGGCATCGTCTCCGCCGAACTGGGCCTGGGCGGCTGGCCGGCCGTCGCCGAGGAGTCGATCATCGCCCGCGATGTGCTGCTCGCCGCGCACGTCGACTCCCGGGTGCACATCTGCCACCTGTCCACCGCGGGCTCCGTCGAGATCGTCCGCTGGGCCAAGTCCAAGGGCTGGCGGGTCACCGCCGAGGTCACCCCGCACCACCTGCTGCTCACCGACGAGCTGGTGCGCTCGTACAACCCCGTCTACAAGGTGAACCCGCCGCTGCGCACCGAGGCCGACGTCATGGCGCTGCGCGAGGCGCTGGCCGACGGCACCATCGACTGCGTCGCCACCGACCACGCCCCG
>Ga0207426_1002711_pt1 | contig 10785 bp, 9 predicted proteins | sample AraplaMF_Cvi_mMS_FD_184265 | JGI IMG/M metagenome (GOLD analysis project Ga0207426, IMG submission 184265) | Arabidopsis root microbial communities from the University of North Carolina, USA - plate scrape MF_Cvi_mMS (SPAdes) (version 2) | ecosystem: Host-associated > Plants > Roots > Endosphere ...
CTGGGGGCTCATTCCCACGTTTTCGGGTGGCACCGCCGTGCCTGTTTTCGCCTGTCGGCGGGGGTGGGGGTGTTTGGGCGGGGGCCGCGGTTGTTGGTGGTGGGTGGCGGGGTCGGTCCTCCGGGGGCGGGTTTCCGGACTGCTTCGCTTTACGTCCGGAAACCCGCCCCCGGAGGCCCGACCCCTCCCGTACGGATGGCGGCCTCCGTCCGGTGGGGGAGTTGTCAAAGACCAGTAGTGCGGCCGCATGGTGGTGCGGCTGCGGGTGCTGGTCTTTGTCTTTCCTTCACCTCCACCCCGGAGGCCCCGCCACCGGCGCCCACCACGAACCGGGGCCCCACCCCGAACAACCCCCTCCCCGCCGACAGGCGGGGAAACAGGCCGCGGCGGGCCACCCGACAACGTGGGGCGATACCGTCGGCCCACCGACATTTAAGGGAGACGGACAGTGACAGCGACGTCGTGGGTGCGAGGCGCAGCCGGAGACCCGTTCGGGACGGCCCGACTGCGGCGTGGCGTGCTGGATGCCTGGGCCGCCTCGCCGGCCCGGTTCCGGGAGGACGCGAACGCCGAGGAGGACCTCGCGCTCGGCGGCTACCGCGACCGGCTGGCGGTGGAGCTGGCGCAGAACGCGGCGGACGCGGCGGCCCGGGCCGGCGTCCCCGGCCGGCTCCGGCTGACCCTGCACGCGGCCAACGGCGACGCGCCCGCCGTACTCGTCGCGTCCAACACCGGTGCCCCGCTGGACGCCACCGGCGTCGAGTCGCTGTCGACGCTGCGGGCGTCCGCGAAGCGGGAGCCCAGTGTGGCGGCCGGTGCGGTCGGCCGGTTCGGTGTGGGCTTCGCCGCGGTGCTGTCGGTGAGTGACGAGCCGGCGCTGGTGGGCCGTACCGGCGGTGTCCGCTGGTCGCTGGCCGAGGCGCGGGCGCTGACAGAGGAGGTGGCGGCGCACAGCCCGGGGCTGGGTGGTGAGTTGCGCCGACGGGACGGGCATGTCCCGCTGCTGCGGCTGCCGCTGCCCGCGGAGGGCGGGGCGCCCGAGGGGTATGACACCGCCGTCGTGCTGCCGCTGCGGGACGTCGCGGCGCAGGATCTCGCCGAGCGGCTGCTGACCGGGATCGATGCGGCGCTGCTGCTGACGCTGCCGGGGCTGGCCGAGGTCGTGGTCGAGACCCCGGAGGGCGTACGGGAGTTGCGGCGCAGCCAGGACGGCCCGTACGTCCTGATCGAGGACAGCGAGCGGGGCGCGACCCGGTGGCGGGTGGCGAGCGACGGCGGGCCGCTGGATCCGGCGTTGCTGGCGGACCGGCCGGTCGAGGAGCGGCTGCGGCCGGCCTGGTCGGTGACCTGGGCGGTGCCGGTGGACGACGAGGGCGCACCGGCCCGGCCGGGGACCGCGGCGGTGGTGCACGCCCCGACGCCGACGGACGAGCCGCTGGGGCTGCCCGCGCTGCTGATCGCGTCGTTCCCGCTGGAGCCGACCCGGCGGCATGTCGCGCCGGGTGCGCTGACGGACTTCCTGGTGGGGCGGGTGGCCACGACCTACGCGGCGCTGCTCGGCGACTGGCAGCCGGTGTCGGTCGGCACCCTCGATCTGGTGCCGGGCCCGCTGGGCAAGGGCGGTCTGGACGGTGAGCTGCGCCGCCAGGTACTGGAACTGCTGCCACGGGTGCGGTTCCTGCCGAGCGCGGGCGCCCCGGCCGGCGGGCGTACGGCGGAGCCCGAGGCGGCGCCGGCGGACGAGTGGGACGAGGGCGACGGCGGGGTGGACCGGTACGTCCTGCGCCCGGTGGACGCCGAGTTGGTGGAGGGCGCGGGCGCGGCGGCCGTGGCCGTGCTGGCCGAGCTGTTCCCCAGCCTGCTGCCGGCCGGGCTCGAACGCCGGCCGGAGCTGCGGGCGTTGGGCGTGGCCCGGGTCCCGCTCGGCGAGATGATCGACCGGCTGGCGGGCGTCGAACGGTCGCCCGGCTGGTGGTGGCGGCTCTATGACGCGCTGGCCGGTACCGACCCGGACCGGCTCAGCGGGCTGCCGGTCCCGCTCGCGGGCACGGCCGGTCAGGGGCCCGGCGGCGCGCAGGGCGGCGTACGGACCACGATCGGGCCGCGTCAGGTGCTGCTCCCGCTGCCCGGCGGCGGCCCCGAGGAGGACGCCGCGGCCCGGCACCGTACGCTCGCCCGGCTCGGTCTGAAGGTCGCCCACCCCGACGCGGTGCACCCGCTGCTGGAGAAGCTGGGCGCCACCCCGGCCGCGCCGCGCGCCGTGCTCACCACGCCCCAGGTGCGGGCGGCGGTGGCGAACTCCCTGGAGGCCGACGAGGACGCGTACGACGTCTTCGCCGACGAGCTGGGCGAGGGGCCGGGGGCCCCGCTGGGCGCCGAGGAGCTGGCGGAGACGGTGCTCGGTCTGGTCCGGGACGCCAATCTCACGCCGGGCGACGAGCCCTGGCTCGGGGCGCTCGCGCTGCCCGACGAGGACGGTGAGCTGGCGCCGGCCGGCGAGTTGGTCTACCCGGGCAGCGCCTTCGAGCGCGTCATCCGGGAAGGCGAGATCGCGGCCTGTGACGCGGAGTGGGCCGGACGGTGGGGCGAGCAGCCGCTGACGGCCGTGGGCGTCATGGCCGCCTTCGCGCTGGTCCGGGCCACCGATGTGGTGCTCGACCCGGACGAGATGGAGCCCAGGGAGGGCGACTTCGCCGAGCCGGACGATGTCGGACTGCTGGACGCGGTGGACGTCTGGTGTGAGGACATCCTCGACGCGCTGCCGGAGACCCCCGTCCCGCCGGTGGTGACCGAACTCGTCGCGGTCCGCGACCTCGACCTGGTCGACGACGACGCCTGGCCCCAGGTGCTGGCGATGCTGTCCCAGCCCCCGCTGCGCGACGCCCTGACCGCGCCCGTCCGGGTCCTGCTCCCCGACGGCACCACCGAATCCGTCCGCCCGTACACCGCCTGGTGGCTGCGCGGGCACCCGGTGCTGGACGGCCGCCGGCCCGCCGGTCTGCGGTCGGCGGGCGGCGACCCGCTGCTGTCCGGGCTGTACGAGTCCGCGGACGCGGGCGATGTCGATGCCCAGGTGCTGCGGGCCCTCGGCGTCCGCACCTCGGTCGCCGCGCTCCTCGACGAGCCGGGCGGCGCGGCAGAACTGCTGGCCCGGCTCGCCGACCCGGACCTGACCGTCGGTGCCGCGCAACTGCACGCGCTCTACGGCCTGCTGGCGGATCTGGACCCCGACCAGGTGACCCTCCCGGACGAGCTGCGGACCGTGCGCGACCAGGAAGTCCAGGTGGTCGACGCGGCCGACGCGGTGGTCGCAGATGCCCCGGACCTGGTGCCGCTGGCGGCCGGCCGCGCCCTGCTCCCCGTACGCCCGGCCCGCGCCGCCGCGCTGGCCGAACTGCTCCAGGTACGGCGCCTGAGCGAGGTGGTCAGCGCCGAGGTCCGCTCCGAGGGCGTACGCCACGAGGTCCCCGGGGCCGTCCGCTCCCTGCTCGGCCCCGCCACCCCGGACACGTACCTGGAACACGAGGAACTCCTCGTCGGCGACGGCCCCGACGACACCGCCGAACTCGACTGGCGCTACACCCCCGACGGCACCCTCCACGCCGCCACCCTGGAGGGCGTCGCCGCCGGCCTCGCCTGGTCCACCGGGCAATGGCCCCGCCGCTTCGAGGTCGCCGCCCTCCTGGAAGACCCGGACCGGGGGGAGGAGCTGGCGCGGGCGCGGTGGTTCGACTGAGGGAGGCGCAGTCGGTCGCCCTGTCGCTCGGTCCCGTTCCGGCTCCTCCGGAACGGGAGGGCGGAGGCCAGCCGATGTTGGCGTTTAAGCCACGCCCTCACAGGGGTCGACGTCCTGCTTCTTGGAACAGGACTCGAACCGCTTGGCGTACTCCTTGACGGCTGACTCGAACACGTCCGTGGAGGAGACGATCGTCCACTGCGTCGTTTGCACACCGAAGTCGCGGTCGAGCGTCAGCCGGGTTCGATCTTCGGAGAGGGCGCCCGTGACGACCCCGTAGTCGGTCAGTCCGTCGAACTCAAACGTGCTGTCCGAGCCGCGTCCGTTGAAGTCGGTCTTCTCCCGGACTTCCTTGCCCTGCCCGTCGAAGTGCACCATCGTGTACTTCCCGATCAGCTGGCCACCCTCGGGGTGGACCTGGAAGGCCAGCATGGCGTGCAACTCCCCGTCCACGGCCATGGCGGCATATTTGCGGGGTTGGGCTGCCTGCGTCGTACTCGTGGCTCGGCTGTCGGCGGCCGAGCCGGCGTTAGCAGCAGGTTGCTTGTCGCCGCCGGAGCAGCCAGCGGCCGATGCAACCAGCAGTGCAGTCAGACCTACGATGGCGGCAGCATGCATCCGCACGCGCAGGAGCAGACGCCGTAACTTCGTTACCCGACCCACGAGACCCCCGGTGTTGCAGTCGCTGGAGTGACGGTCTACGGCTGAGCAAGGTAGCAGCGCCGCCGACTGACGTCGATTGCGTGGGCAGCCGCACCGTGTACACCTCGCGGCAGTTGGGGTATACCCCAACTATTGTGTCGGTGCAGGAAGTTGCCGGCGAGGCCCGCACGGGCTGTTTGGCCTCTGCGCGACGCACGTGGACCGGCGGCAGCAGTGGGGGTGCTCAGCACGGTGGTCGACGATCGACCTGATGCAAACACACCTGGCCAGGGCGACAACCATGTGGACGGTGCACACCGTGCATCGGCGCCCCCACCGCCGGCAGACCCGCCGACGCCGGACGGTGGGCAAGGCGATGGTGCGGGTGGAGGCTGGTTCAGCAGACATCAGCAGGCAGCCTGGATCGCTGCCGGGGCGACGGTCCTCGCCGCCCTGATCACGGCGGTGGTGCCTGTTCTCGGCTCCTCCGGTGACGACAACGCCGACGGTGCCCAGACCATCGTGCCGACTTCATCGACTCCCACTTCGGCGCCCGAATCCATACCCGCCTCCGGCTCGCCATCGAAGCAGACCGGGACGCCCGAGCCGGATCACAGTTCTTCGCCCGCGGGAAGCGCACTTGGGCGAGGCTCATTGCTGCTGGACACCGTAGCCAAGGACCTGGACGCCGGACAGCCCGTCGCTGTTGGCTATGCCGACGAAGGCGATGTGTACATGACGCCGGAGAACCAGATCAACGGTGGGAACGGCACCGTGATCTCTCTCTGGTCAGGAGGCACGACCAGTCTCCCTGGATATGAGGAGTGCTCGAAAACGATCACTGCGGAAGGAGCCAACGAGCAGCAACTCACCAAGAACGTAGTGCTGTGCATACGCACCAGCGCCGGGAACATCGCCCGGCTCAAGCTCACTGAGCTCGGCTCCAACGGCATTGGCAGCGATTACCGCAACAAGTTCGACGCCGTCATATGGGACGCGAGCTGAGCCGGCTGCATGGTGCTGGATCTCGTCGCGGTCGACGTCGGTGATCGGTCGCCTCGCCAGGGCGGTCAGCCGTTCGTAGTCGCGGGCCAGCCGACGGTTTCGGACCAGCCAGCCGAAACTTCGCTCCACCACCCAGCGGCGGGGCAGGACCTTGAAGCCCTGACGTCGTCGGTCCGCTTCACGATCTCGACGACGATGTCCAACGCGTCGCGGGCCCATGAAAGCAGAGCGGAATCAACGGAGTTGGCGTATCCGCCGTCGGCCCACGCCAGACTGATCGTGCGGAAGCCGGCCGCGAGCTGGGCCAGGATGGCGTGGCCGCTCGGGGAACGGGCTTGAAAACTGTTGGTCGCCGTCCGGGTCCGTGAGCGATGCTGCACGCGTGATGGAGCGAGATGCCGCCGTTCGGTTAGTCGAAAAAGAGCTGGAACGCGACTATCAGCGGGAGCTGTCGGCGGGGCTGGACCCGATGCGGATGGCTGTGGCGCACGTACGGGAGCACGAGCTGGCGTGGATCGTCTCGTGGACGTCCGAGGAGTACCTGCGGACCGGCAACTCACGCTTCATGCTTGCCGGAAACGGCCCGTATCTGGTTGACCGCGTCGACGGGGGCCTGCACCGGATCGGCGTCGTCTCCGCGGTCAGCGGGGCCTGGGAGGTGGACTACCGGGTCCGCATCCGAGGTCAGACCGCACGGACCGCGGTGGACGAGCTGCACGAGGAAGTTCGGGCCGTGGCGGTCGCCCGGGCACCACTCCGGGACCGGGAGATGATGCCGCCCATGCCTCTCGCGATCACTCCCGCCCTCCCCGCCGGAGCCCTCTCGGCCACCCCGCAGCCTTCTCTCCCGTCACCCGGCGGCGAGTTGCTGCTGCGGCCCTGGGAGACGGCCGACGCCCCCGTCCTGCAAGCCGCCTACCAGGACCAGGCGATCCGGCGCTGGCACATGCACCACATCACGTCCCCGGCGGAGGCGCAGGAGTGGATCGCGGCCTCCCACCGCTCCTGGCAGCAGGAGCGGGACGCCCAGTGGGCCATCACCCGGGCGTCCGACGGCGAAATCCTCGGCCGGGCGGGCCTGCGCCGGATGGACCTGGACCACGGCGAAGCCGAGTGCGCGTACTGGGTCCTGCCGCCCGCCCGCGGCACCGGCATCGCCCCGCGCGCCCTCGCCACGCTGGCCGCCTGGGCCCTGGACGAGGCCGGCTTCCACCGCCTCGAACTCGCCCACTCGACCGCCAACGAGCCCTCGTGCCGGGTGGCCACCAAGTCCGGCTTCACCCTGGAGGGCACCCGCCGCAGCGCCCATCTCCAACAGGACGGCTGGCATGACATGCATCTTCATGCCCGTGTGCAGGGCGATGTGTGAGGGGCAGGGGGCGGCCCCCGTCGCGGTGGGCGTGACGGGGGCCGGTCGCGCGTGATGCGTGGTGCGGTGGCTCAGTTGCCGAACTCGCCGCCCTTGACGGCGTTGAGGAAGGCGGACCAGCCGGCTTCGGGGAAGACGCAGGCCGGTCCGTGCGGGTTCTTGGAGTCACGTACCGGTACGGCGCCGGGCACGCCGTCGGCCACCTCGATGCACTCGGCTCCTTCGCCGTTGCTGTAGCTGGATTTGCGCCAGCCGGTCAGAGCGGACGCGTCAGGAATCGTCATCATCCTCGTACTCTCGCAGGTAACCGCGAATCAGGTCGAGAGTTTCACGTTCCGGCAGCGCCTTGGAGCGAGTCACGTCAAACCTCTGCGTGAGCTCAAGAATTCTTTCCGGTGACTCGACCGGCAGGCCAGAGGCGAAGCTTTCGACATAGGCGAGAGTGGACCCGTTCCGCAGGGTGTGCAAGCTCAAGCTTCCACCCAGCATGGGGTGCGCGCCCTGCGCAAACGGCAACACCTGCACCGAGACGCGGGGTGACTCAACTGCTTTGAGCACATAGCGAAGTTGAGTCCGCATAGTGGAAATGGGGCCGATCGGACGCTTTAACGCCGCTTCATCCATGATTGCCCAGTAGTACGGCGCTTGCTCCTTCTCGAAGACGCGCTTACGGCGCATTCGCGTGGCGACCCGCCCGTTTCTCCGCTCCTCGGATTCGCCGGGAAGTGACTCGCGAAACAATGCGTGCGCGTAGTCCTCGGTCTGTAGAAGTCCTGGAATCAGACTGCTGCCGAATACCTGAATGCGAGCCGCCTTGCGCTCGCTGTCGACGACGGCCCGGCCGTAATCCGGGATCGAGGCGTCCTGCGCCATGGCGAGCAACTCGACAAGGGGTCCATCCGTGGCGAAATGCGTGTCCAGGTGCTCGGCGAGCGCCTCCGACGGCAACTGCTCCCCCCGCTCCACCCGGCTGAGGTACGTATGCGGGTAACCGACCTTGTCGGCGAGGGCGCGCTGTGAAAGGTCAGCGGCCTCCCGCAGGCGGCGTAAGCGCCGCCCGAGTACCGAGCGCGGGGTGGCCCTGTCGTCGTCCTCGTTGTTCAGCTCCATTGCTCGAACACACCTTCAACTCGCTGTCCACTGACGGACTTTGGTGACGTCTCTAGCGTGCACCCAGCGTATTTCGTCGGCAATGCTGAGTAACGACGGAAAGCCCCCGCGACCGCTGCAACGGCCCGGGGGTGTGGTCATCAGCCCCGATGAGGTCGACGACATGAATCACGATATCGCGAAGCATTTCGAGCCTTCGTCCGAAGGCGATGGTGCGGTCGAACATCCCGACCCCGCCCGCCTCCTGCCATGGTCCAGCGCCGACGGCAACCCCTGCTATCTCCTGGGGGACGGCACGGGCCATGTCTCCCGTGTCGCCGATGACATCGAGCGCCTTCAACTCGGCATGGCCGACGACCTCATCGGTCATGCGGACCAGCTGCTCGCCTGTCAGGGGGCGAGCACCCGGGAACTGCGCTTTCTGGCCCGGGGGCTGACCGACTCCCTGCGGGATGTGCGGCGCGTCGCGGAGAGCAGGGGGGCGCGGCTGCGTGCCGTTGGCCGGTCGTCGGGCGACGAGGGCGGGAAGGAGAGGTAGGGGCGGGCTACGCCGCTGGCGTGGTTCGCCTCCGGCGGCGCCAGATGATGAGCGGCACCGCGCCCGCGAGGCCCAGCGCGGCCGGAGCCGCCGCGACGGCCTTGTTGAGTGCGGGCTGGTCGAAGGTGTCCGGCACCGGCAGCCACGACCAGCGGTTGACCGGCCATGCGATCGTGAAGGCACGTCCCACGACCTGCTTGGTCTCGACGGTGCCGTTGCCCTTGAGGTTCATGTGGTACCGGGAGTCCTGGGACCTCTGCCGGTGGTCACCCATGACCCAGATGCTTCCCTTGGGAACCTTGATCGGGCCGAATGCCTTGTCTCCGCAGGGGGTGTTGCCGGGGAAGAGGTACGAGTCTTCCTTGAGGGCCTTGCCGTTGACCTTGACCGGGCCGGTGCCGTGGCACTCGACCGTGTCGCCGCCGACCGCGATCACCCGCTTGATCAGGTCCTTCTCCTCCGCTGACGGCATCAGGCCGATGAAGCTGAGGACCTGCTGGACAGCGTTGGGCTCAGCGGGCGGCGTCTCGTTGAGCCAGCCGCCCGGGTCGTGGAAGACCACGACCTCGCCGCGCTCCGGCTCGGAGCCGAACCATGGCGTCAGCTTGTCCACCAGGACCCGGTCCCCGCGCTGGAGGGTGTCCTGCATCGAGTCGGACGGGATCAAGAACGCCTGCACCAGGAAGGTCTTGATCAGCAGGGCGAGGAGAAGAGCGACACCGATGAGTATCGGCAGCTCTTGCCAGAAGCCACGCTGCCTTTTGGCCTTCTTCACGCTGCCGCCCGCTTCCTCGTCCCATGGCCGTTCCTGGTCCGTCGACACCCTCCCGGACCGGTCGGCCCGCCCCGGGCCCGCCAACAGACGTACGTATCCCGCACGTTAAGCGGCACGTGTTTCGATCGTCCCGAGGCCATGTATCAGGCATATCTCGATCTTTTGCCGGGATCGTGACAGCCAAGCCACCGGGAACGGCGTCCGGCCCGATGCGCCGGCTGCACCCCGGCCGTCACCGTCCCCTCAGTCCGAGCTGAACTTCTTCACCAGCGACCAGATCACCGCGACCGCGCCGACGACCAGGATCAGCCACTCCCACCAGTGGAGAACGCCGTCGCCGCCGGAGTGGTAGTGGTGGGAGTGATGGGTGCGGGCCAGAACCTCGTAGGTGAGGTCCCCGTGGAGGAAGGTCATGGGGCGGAGAGTAGGGGGAGGGGCGGGGGGCCGCCATGGCGGGGCGGGTTCTGTGACCGGGCCGAGACGCGGTATGTGGCGGCGGTCGGAGAGCCGTGCGGCGCGGCGGTCCAAAGGTGCGCGGCGGCGGTCGGAGAGCTGTGTGGCGGCGGTCAAAAGGGTGTGCGGCTGCGGCCAGAAACGTGCGGCGGTGGTCGGAAAGGGCCTCAGGCCGGGAAGCGGCGGCCCACCCAGCGCCAGGTGAGCTCCAGCAGGACGGCCGCCAGTACGGCGATGGCGACGGCGGCCCAGGGCATGGTCGTGCCGACCAGGCGCAGGGCGAAGAAGGTCTGGAGCCAGGGGGTGGCCAGGACGATGAGGAAGGCCAGGCCCATGGCCAGGACCAGGGCGATCCGCCACCAGGTGTAGGGGCGGGCGATGATCGCCAGGACCCAGATCGCGGTGAGGAAGAGGGTCAGGGTCGCGGCGCTGGTCTCGGCGGGCAGGGCGCCGGGGCCGGTGTAGTAGCTGCGGGCGAGCAGGTAGGTGACGAAGGCGGCGGCGCCGGTGATGAGGCCGGACGGGATCGCGTAGCGCATCACCCGGCGGACGAAGTGCGGGCGGGCGCGTTCCTTATTGGGGGCCAGGGCGAGGAAGAACGCGGGGACGCCGATGGTGAGGGTGGAGAGCAGGGTCAGATGGCGGGGGAGATACGGGTAGGGGATCTGCCAGCAGGCGACCAGGATCGCGAGGAGGACGGAGTAGACGGTCTTGGTGAGGAAGAGGGTGGCGACGCGGGTGATGTTGCCGATGACCCGGCGGCCCTCGGCGACGACGGACGGCAGCGTGGCGAAGCTGTTGTTGAGCAGCACGATCTGGGCGACGGCGCGGGTCGCCTCGGAGCCGGAGCCCATCGCGACACCGATGTCGGCGTCCTTGAGGGCCAGCACGTCATTGACGCCGTCGCCGGTCATCGCGACGGTGTGACTGCGTGTCTGGAGCGCGGCGACCATGTCCCGCTTCTGCTGCGGGGTGACCCGGCCGAACACCGCGCCCGCCTCGATCTCGGCCGCCATCGCGTCCCGTTCGCCGGGCAGTGCCCGCGCGTCCACCGGGGCGTCCGCGCCCGGCAGCCCCAGCTTGCCGGCCACCGCGCCCACCGACACCGCGTTGTCGCCGGAGAGCACCTTGGCCCGGACGCCCTGCTCCTCGAAGTA
>Ga0207426_1002712_pt1 | contig 10781 bp, 11 predicted proteins | sample AraplaMF_Cvi_mMS_FD_184265 | JGI IMG/M metagenome (GOLD analysis project Ga0207426, IMG submission 184265) | Arabidopsis root microbial communities from the University of North Carolina, USA - plate scrape MF_Cvi_mMS (SPAdes) (version 2) | ecosystem: Host-associated > Plants > Roots > Endosphere...
TCTCGGGGGCCTTGATCTCCAGCAAAAGACGCTGCCCGTTATGGTCCAAACGGCGCAAGTAGTCGGCGAGCGTGGGCACCCGCTCCCCCTTGAAGCGCTTGCCGAACCAGCTGCCGGCGTCCAGCCGGGCGATCTCGGCGGCGGTGAAATCCCCTACCCGCCACGGTGCCCGCCCGGGGAACAGCCGGGCGGCGTCCGTCGTCCGCCGCAGCGTGGTGTCGTGCAGCACCACCAGCCGGCCGTCCTTGCTCCGCTGGACATCGTTCTCGACCCAGATGAAGCCACGGCGGTGGGCGGCGTCGACGGCGGCGAGGGTGTTCTCGGGGGCGTAACGGGAGGCGCCGCGGTGGGCGATGACCCGGGTCGCGGCGGTGCCGGGGCCCGCCCGGGTCCCGGTGCTCGCGAATAAGCCGGCGAACTCGTCCGGCCCGAAGGCAATCGCGGAGGACGAGACCGCGGCCGTCAGCAGGTAGGCGGCGCCGGCGGCGGGGAGCCGCAGTGATCTCCGAAGCATGCGGCCGCCTCCTGGTCCGCTCACCCGACGGCGCCGGCCGCGTCAGGCATGCCCCCGCAAGGCCCTTCCTCCCGTCCAGGAATGCCGCTGTCACCTCAACATGCCCGCATCCCGCGCCGCCCGCCACGCGAGCGACCGCCGGGCCGGGCCCCCGTCCCCGCCCCGGCAGCCGACTTTTCGCAGGTGAGGAGGGGTGGGAGGGAAGGTGGAGCGGGTGGGTGGCGGCGCTCCGGGCGGCCCTCCATCCGGGCGGTCGGCGGCTTCCGGGGCGGCTTTGGGTGGCGGTACCGGGGGCCCAAACGGGCGGGCGGCGACTGCTCGGGCGGCCCCCATACGGGCGGGCAGCCCCCACGACACCCCTCCCCCGCGCAGCACCCTCTCCGAGCCAAGCCCCCACCCCTCCCCGCCCCGTGCGGCAGTATTTCGCCCGTGACGATTCGCTTATTGATCGCCGACGACCAGGAGATGGTCCGTCGGGGGATACGCCGCATCGTGGAGAGCCAGCCCGATATGGAAGTGGTCGGGGAGGCGGCGAACGGGCTGGATGCCGTGGCGATGGGGTGCGCGCTGAAGCCGGATGTGGCGCTGGTGGACATCCGGATGCCGCGGATGGACGGCCTGGAGGTGACCCGCCGGCTGACCGATCCGGCGCTGGCCGACCCGGTCAGGGTCGTCGTGGTGACCACCTTCGACCTCGATGAATACGTCTATCCGGCGCTGCGCTTCGGCGCTTCGGGGTTCCTGCTCAAGCGCTCGGGGCCGACGCTGCTGATCGAGGCGGTGCGGGCGGCGATGGCCGGCGACAGTCTGATCAGCCCGTCGATCACCGTGCGGCTGCTGGAACATGTCACCGGCCCCGCGGCCGGCCGCCGCCCCCGCCGTCGCGATGCGGTGCTGACCCGGCGGGAGGTGGAGATCGCCGGCAAGGTCGCCGAGGGCAAGACCAATGCCGATATCGCCCGGGAGTTGTTCATCTCCTCGGGCACGGTGAAGACCCATGTGGCGAGCATCCAGCGCAAGCTTCAGGTCCGGAACCGGGTCGGAGTGGCGGTGCGGGCCTGGGAGTTGGGCTATGCGACGGGGCGGACTCCGGGGTGAGGGGCGGGCAGGGGCGGCAAACGGCCGGGCCCGAGGTGCCGCCGGGCGGCGGGGGTGGCGTCGCCGCGAGGGCGGGTGAGGTTCCGGTGCGGCGTGGACGGCGCAGGGGGTGGTGCGGTGTGGCCGCGGCGGCGATGCTGCTGCCCGCCCTCGTCTCGCCGCCCGGTGCCTGTCTCCCGGCGGTCGTGGCGGCTCTGGCGCTGGGCGTGGCGATATCGGTGTGGCCGGTGGGGCGGGTTTCGCTCGCGCGGGCGGCGGCCGGGCTCGCGGTGCTCTCCCTCGCCGCGGACACCGTCGCCTTCGGGAAGGCCGGTCTCGCCCTCCTCTGGCTTCCGTTCGAGGCGGTCGCGCTGCTCGTTCTCCTGGAGCGGGTGGTACGGCATGTGCCGGGCGCCCGGGTGGCCCTCGTCGGCGGGCTGACCGGCGCCGCCGCGGTGCTGCTGCCGCTGCGCTTCACCCTGCACGCGCCCCAGACGGGCCTCAAGGAGTCGGTGTTCCTGGGCGCGCTGGCCTTCGTCCCGGCCGCCGGGGCGGCGGGCGTCGGGCTCTATCTGCGGTCGCTGGACCGGCGGCGGGCCGATGCCGTGGCGCTGGCCCGGCGTGAGCAGCGGCTTGAAGTCGCCCGCGATCTGCATGACTTCGTGGCCCATGAGGTGACCGGAATCGTGCTGGAGGCGCAGGCGGCCCAGCTGGGCGAGGACGGCGGGCCCGGGGAGCACCGTGCACTGCTGGACCGCATCGAGCAGGCCGGGCTGCGGGCGCTGGACTCCATGGACCGGACGGTGGCGACGCTCCGCGAGTCGGACGGCCGTACGGCGGAGCCGCCGCCCACCCGGCTGCACGGGCTGGCCGATCTGCCCGAACTCCTGGACCGTTTCGGTTCGATGGCGGCGGCCGAGGTGACGCTGTCCCTGGAGGACGAGGTCGACGGCGCGCTCTCCCGGGAGGCCGAGGACACCGCGTACCGGGTGGTGCTGGAGGCGCTGACCAACGTACGGCGGCATGCGCCGCGGGCCGGGCGGGTCGAGGTGCGTGCCGCCCGTAGCGTCGACGGGGCGGTGGAGGTCTCGGTCACGGACGGCGCGCCCAGTGGCCCCCTCTCCCGTGCTCCGCGGGAGCCGGGCGGACGCCCGGGCGGCGGCACGGGACTCGCGGGTCTGGCCGAGCGGGCCGTCGCCGTCGGGGGCGTTCTGGAGGCGGGCCCGTACGGGCAGGGGTGGCGGGTCAGGTGCCGGCTGCCGGTGCCCGTCGTGCGATGACCTGAAATCGCCGTCTGTGCGGCCGCGTTCACGGCCGGGGTACCGAGGTCCGCACCGTGAACGGGACGCAAACCCGACCGGACCGCCGGGTGCCGCCCGCGCCAACGCCCTGACCTGGCCTTTCCCTTGCGCCGACGGCTCAACTGGGGCCGCTCTCCCGTATGTAGATCAGGTAACAGTGGTCGATGGGCGGCTGTTACACAGCTGACAGGCCACCGAGAAACGTCGCTTCTAGCTTCATTCGTGCCCCAATGATCCACACGATGGAGCGAGAGCTATGAAGCGCAGCACGAGCACCACCCGGCGTCACCGGACGGCCGTCGCCGCGGCACTGGCCTGTGTCGCCGCCCTCGGTACGGTCGCCACCGCCACCGGGGCGCAGGCCGCCGCGCCGCAGCACACCGTGAAGGCCGACACCCCCTACGTCATCAACCACGTCGGCGAGGAGAACGCGGACAAGGGGAAGGCCGAGCGCAAGCCCGGGAGCCTGGTGCTCTCCGAGTTCACCTCGGCCGGGGACCTGCACTGGAAGCAGTGGGACAACAAGAAGGCCGTCGCCACCGGTGACGTCACCGGCATGTGGTGCCTGGAAACCTGCCAGGACAAGCCGCTGAAGGCGACCGTCACGCTCTCCGACCCCAAGACCGTGCACGGCAAGAAGGTGTACTCCTCCTTCACCGTGAAGCTGGCCGGCGGCAACGGTGCGTACGATTCCGAGGACCTCAAGGGCAAGCAGCCGCTCGCCACCACCTGACGGAGAAGGTTCCCGATGAACAAGCCCACGACCCTGGTCACCATGTGCGCACTGGTGCTGGCGGCCGTGGGCCTCTCGGGGTGCGGCAACGCCGGACAGCCCCGGGTCGAGGGCCCCGCCCCCAGCCCCACCCAGGCCCGGGGCCCGGTCTATGTCTCCGACACCATGGGCCACCCGCTGACCCGTCCCACGGGGTTCGGCCTCACCGAGTTCTCCTCGGTCTCCCAGTTGAGCTGGCGCTCCTGGGGACAGGAGAAGGCAGTGGCCACCGGCAGGCTGCGCGGCATGTGGTGCATCCCCCACTGCCCCGACAGCGGATGGCCGGCCACCCTCGAACTCAGCCGCCTCCAGCGCCGTGAGAACGTCTCGTACTACACCCGCGCCACCGTACGGTCCGCCCACCTCCCGCCTCGTGACACGGATGACCTCAGCGCGGTGCGGCTGCCCCTCCCCGAGCCCTAGGACGCCCCGATGACCGACGTGCTGCTCGTGGAGGACGACCCGCTGCTGCGGGAAGCCACCCAACTGTCCCTGGAGCGCTACGGATATGAGGTACGGGCGGTCTGCGACGGGCAGGCCGGGCTGGCGGAGTTCCATGACCGGGTGCCCGATGTCGCCGTGCTGGACGTCATGCTGCCGCGCCTCGACGGGGTCGCCCTGGTGCGCCTCATCCGGGCGGAGAGCCGGCTGCCGGTGCTGATGGTGTCGGCGCGCACCGACCCGGTGGACGTCGTCGTCGGCCTGGAGGCGGGTGCCGACGACTACCTCACCAAGCCGTACGACATCCCGGTGCTGGTCGCCCGAATACGCTCGGCGCTGCGGCGCGCCACGGACACCGCCCGGAGCGAGCCGCCCGAGGACGATCCGGTGCTGCGGTTCGGTGACCTGACCGTGAACACCGCCTCCATGGATGTCCACCGGGCGGGCCGGCTGCTCGACCTCACTCCCACCGAGCGCAGGCTGCTGCTGGAGTTCGCGGCCGAACCCGGTGTCGTGCTGTCGCGGATGACCCTGCTGGAGCGGGTGTGGGACTACGCGTGCGGCGGTGACCCCCGGGTCGTGGACGTCCATGTGAAGCGTCTGCGCGTCAAGATCGGCCACGAACGCATCGTGACCGTCCGCGGGTTCGGCTACAAACTGGCGCCCTGACCGCTGTGGGACTCCGCACCAAGACCGCCCTGGTCATCGCCGCTACCGCCGCGCTCGTCGCCACCCTCATCGGGCTGCTGGTGCATCAGCTCACCGCCGAGGACCAGCGGAAGAACGCGGCCCATGCGCTGGACGCCCGGCTCGTCGAGGCGGTGAGCGCCTACGCCTCCGGAGTCGACAACGGTGCCCTGGTGAATCCGCCGGAGCTGCCCGCCGCGCTCCGCAGGACCGTCACCGAGCGCCCCGTACGGGCCACCTGCCTCCAGCACGCCGGCGGTTCCAGGCCGGTGCTGTGGGCCGCCACCCGCAGCGGCCGTGACCTCATCGCGGTCCGGCGCTCCTACGCACCCCAGGCCCGTGCCCTCGCCGAACTCGACCGGGTGCTGGTCGGCTCCGGTGCGGCCGTCACCGCGCTCGGCTGTGTGCTGGGCATCGTCGCGGCGGCCGGCGCGGGACGGCGGATCACCGCGTCCGCGCGCACCGCGCAGCGGATCGCGGACGGCGATCTGACGGACCGGGTGGCGCCCCGCGGCAAGGACGAGATCGCCCGGCTCGGCGCCGCCGTCAACACCATGGCCGACGCCCTGAGCGCGCGCCTGGAAGCGGAGCGGCGGGTCACCGCCGATATCGCCCATGAGCTGCGCACCCCGGTGGCCGGTCTGGTGACCGCCGTCGGACTGCTGCCGCCGGGCCGCCCGGCGGAGCTGGTCAGCGGCGGTGTGGACACGCTGCGCAGCGTGGTGGAGAACGTTCTGGAGGTGGCCCGGCTCGATGTGCCGGGCGTCGAGCAGGCGCAGTGCGAGGAGGTGCTGCCGAGCGTCCTGGCGCACCGGGCGGCCGCGCTGGCGGACGGGGACGTCGAGGTGCTGGTGCGGGACGAGTCGGCGGTGACGACCGACCACCGCCGGGTCGAACGGATCCTGGTCAACTTGGTCGCCAACGCCCGGATGCACGGCGCCCCGCCGGTGACCCTGGAGGTGGCGGGGCCGGCGGTGCGGGTACGCGACCACGGCCCCGGCTTCCCCGCCGAGCTGCTGGACCACGGCCCCCAGCGCTTCCGGACCGGTGCCCGCGAGCGCGGTGCCGGGGTGGGGCTGGGCCTGACCATCGTCACCGGCCAGGCACGGGTGCTGGGCGCCCGGGTGACCTACGAGAACCCGCCGCACGGCGGCGCCCTGGCCACGCTGGATCTCGCACCCGACAGCTGACGGGCCCGGCCCCCGCCACCCCGCGTCGAACGCCCGCCTGTAGGCCAAGCGGCCGTACCCGACGCCCTACCGCGGTACGGGTGCGGGGACACCGCCGGGGAGTGACGCGGGTGGGCACGGGGCGAACTTACTGTCCCGGCATGACCAACCGACACCCTGCCGCCGTACGGCGCCCGGACGGCTCCGCGGGTCCGCCCCGGCTGGCCGCGGCGGCCCGGCACGCCGGTCTCGCGGTGACCCTGTTCCCCGCCGGTGCCCTGGCAGTCTGCTCCACCCTCACCGGCCACCGGGAGGCCGCCCGGCGGCGGTGGCTGCGCGCCGGGCCGCTGCCGCTCGGCGCCCCCGCGCCGGGCGCCCTCCGGCTGGTGCTGCACGGCGCGCTGACCATACTTCTCGGCGTGCTCGCCCTGCTGCTGGCCGCCGCGCTCGCGCTGGCGGTCGCCCGGGGACTGCTGTACGGGTTCGTCGACCGGGCCCCGCACGACACGTCCTGGGGCGGCCCCTCACTGGCGGGTGCCTGGCTGGCGCACTTCGCCGTCTCACTGCCCTGCGTCGCCCTCGCCCTGGTCATACTGACCGGCCTCACCCGGCTGAACCGCCATACGACGGCTCCGCTGCGCGGCGAGCGCCGCCCCGCCTGGGCGCTGCCCACCGCGGCCGTGTCCTGCGCACTCGGCCTGCTCTTCGTCGTCGCCTTTGTGCGCCAGCTGCCGTAGTCACGCCCGGAGCGCCCCGCACACCACGAAGTCCCCCTCCCGGCGCCGGGAGGGGGACTTCGTCAGTTACCGCGAACGGGCTCAGCTCTGCGGGAGGTTGAAGTAGATCATCGGGTTGTGGCGGCTCTCGCGGACCGGCTCGCTGAGGTTCAGTTCCTTCTTCACCTCGGCCAGTCGCGCCGTCACCTCGGGGGCCTTTGCCACGGACGGGGTGAAGAACTCGACGTTCTGGGCGGCCAGCCACTTGATGATGACCGAGCCCTCGCTCATCGGCTTGGGGCGGCGGCCGTGGAAGACGTCGTGGACGCTGGTCGGGGTGCCGGGGCGGACCACCGGGAAGAGGTTGTCGATGTACCAGCGCGCGAAGCGGGCGCCGTGGTCGGCGTCGATGAAGAGGTAGTCGGTCTCCGTCGGGACCTTGGCGAGGTTGTCCCGCAGGTCACCCTTGGTGAACGTCCAGCGGCCCTCGGAGAGTTCGGCCGGCACGTTCTTGACGACGTTGTCGACGATGTCGAACGAGTACAGGTGGCCCGTGCCGTTGTCGCGCAGCGCGCTCAGGATCCAGGTGGTGGACCAGCCGCGGAAGGTGCCCACCTCCACGACGACCTCGGGCGCCAGGTCGCGCAGCAGCAGGTAGGTGATCTCCGCCTCGTAGTCGTCGAGCTGGGCCTTCACCGTCTCCTTGTTGTCCAGGAGGAACTTCCGCTGCTGGTCGCGCACCGCCCTCAAGTCGTCCGCGTACTTCACGTAAAGCGTGCTTATGGATTCGATTGTGAGGGTGGACATCAATCCTCCGGAGGGAGACGAGTGCGGGTGGTGCTGACGTGCGGACAGAAAGGCTTCGACAGGCCGACGCGGTGGCGAACTACCTTCTCATATCTCGTTATTGTTCAGTTATTGCTGCGGTGCGCGCGGGCGGCGTCCCGGTCCCGGAAGGCCGTTCCGAGGACGGCGAGAACCACCACGAACACCGGAATCCATCCGCACCGCGCCGCGAGCCAGCCCGCGGATTCCGGGCTGGTGTGCAGACCGGGGAAGGTGTGCCCCAGGCCCAGCGAGATGACGGTGGCGGTGAGCATCGCGGTCTGGTGCCAGAGGAAGACCGTGATCGCCGAGAGGTTGAGCAGTGCCACCGCCGCCCAGAGGAACTGCGCCGGGGTCGCGCGGGTCCGGGGGGCCGCGGTGGCCGGAGCGGTCACCGCGCTGCGCAGAGGGGCGCGCAGCAGCAGGGCCGCGCCGGTCTGTGCCAGGCCGAAGGCGACCGCCGCGACGGTGGGCGGGTTGAGGTTGGAGAGGGTGGAGCCCGGGACGCCGACCATGCTCGCCGGATAGCCGCCCCAGAGGATCAGCGCCGCCAGGACACCGCCACCGCCGAGCAGCAGCGCCACCGCGCTCCGGCGGCGGGCGAATCCGCCGGCCGCCCAGACCGCGCCGAGGCAGTACGGGACCAGCCAGCCCGCCGGGATGTTCAGCAGGCGGAGGGTGTCGACCCAGCCGCTGTCCGGGAACACCGGGCGCGCGGCGTCCAGCACGGCCACGACGAGGCAGGCCGCCACCGCGAGGCGGGCTCCGGCCCGGTGCACCAGCGGAGTTGCCGCGAGCAGCAGCGCGTAGACGCCGAGGAACCAGAGGGGGGAGTACGCCAGCCACATCAGGGTGTGGATGGTCTCGTGCGCGGTGCCGGCCAGCACCAGGCCCAGCCAGACGAGTCCCCAGGTGAGGGCGAACGCCGTCGCCGGGCGGAGCAGACTCCGCAGCCGCTGCCTCAGCCAGGTGCGGTAGCCGGTCCCACTGGCCAGCGCCGCCTCGTAACTGCGGGCGCTGACCCGGCCGCCCACCAGGAAGAACACGGCCAGCGGCTGCAATAACCAGGTCACCGGGGCGAGTCCGGGCCGATGGCCCAGCGGGCTGTCCCCGACCAGGTGGCCGCCGGCCTGGAGGACGACACCGCTGACCAGCCAGTGGCCCAGGACCACCCCCGTGATCGCCAGCGCGCGCAGCACATCCGCCGCACGGTCCCGTCCGGCCGGGGTCGCCGCGTCGAGGCGGAGTACGGCCGCGTGCACGCGCTGCCAGGGGGTGCGCCGCGGGGAGAGCGGGCGCAGGGGGCCGGTGGGCGGCAGGGGCGTACGGGCCGGTGCCGGCGGGCGCAGTTCCAGGTCAGTCATCGGAGACCTCCGTGCCCCGGCCGAGCGCGATCAGGGATATGTTGCGCAGCGGGAGTCCGCCGGGGCGGAGGTAGTCGCTGTGGCTGCCCGGGCCCGCGGGGAAGATCCGCGCGCCGAATGCGGTGGTGACGGGGTCGGTGCCGAACCCGACCTGTTCGCCCAGCAGATCGAGGCTGACGTGGGGCACGCCCTCGATCCAGTCGGTGGCTCCCCGGCCCGCCCACACGGGGACCCGGGTGCGCAGTTCGGCCCGGGAGCGGACGCCCGTGCCCGGGCTGCCGAAGAGCACCACATCCGCGAGGGAGGACTCGGCCGGCGTGTCCATACGGCGCAGGGCGGTCGCGCACACCACGGATCCGTAGGAGTGGCAGAGCAGGGACACGGGGGCCGCGGCGTTCACCGTCCGCAGGTCCCCGATCAGTCCGGCCAGCCGGCGGCCGCCGTCCAGGGCGCGGTCGGTGGTCACGATGTCCCGGCTCATGGTGCGCGGCGCCGGGTAGCCGTACCAGGCCACCACCGCGGTCTTCCGGTCCGGCTGGAGCCTGGTCATCTCGGCGTGCAGCGCACCGGCGCCGCCGTGCAGCGAGGCGTAGACGGTGCCCAGTTGGTCAAAGGTGTCGACGGTGGTGTCCGATCCGGGCACCACGACCGCGATCCGGTCGGCGTGGGCGAGGTCGCCGAGCACCTCCACGACCTGGCCGTCGCCGCGCGGGCTGAAGGAGAGGAAGTGCCGGTCCTTCCGCGCCAGTTGGCCGAGGACCCTGGCCCGGCCGTCGTCGCCCATGTCGCGGGCCGCGCGCCCGGACTCGGTGATGAAGCGGTGGTTCGCCGCGTACCTGGCCGCCAGGTTGTCCGCCCGTACGGCGGGGAGTTCGGGCTGCACCGGCGTGCCCGGCACGGTGGACCGTGCCGCGGCGGCGACCGTCACCACGATGGAGCATGCGGTGAGGGCCATCGCCAGCCCACGCCTGAGACGTGCAGCGCGCATCGCCGGTCGTCCTTCCTGTCCGTTCGGGGAACTGGAAGAGGAGGTTAATGACATGACCGGCGGAAGGAATCACGCTGAGGAGCGCTCTTCGCGGTAGCTCTCAGGTAGGGGGTCGGCTACCCGGTGCGGGCCGGGGCCGCCCCGGCCCGCACCGGCGCGGACGGGCCCGGCGAGCGGGCCCCGGGCTCCCCCGGCCCCGCTGTCAGACCCAGTCCTGGTTGCCCAGGGGATGCGTGGAGACGGCCTGGTGCGAGACGTGGACGCTATCGGGGAACTCTAAGGTGGCGCAGGCGATAAGGGCCGGTGCCAGCACGAGAATGACACGCTGGGTAGTGGCGCCAAGTATCGCAGTCATGATTCCCCCTAGTGAAAACGTGCACGGACGGTGGTCGACCGTCGATGCCATGAGGCATGAATTTATCCGGAGACGGCTTCACTTCGTTATTGGCCGGCTTTTCCGGGTCAGCGGGCGGAAGCCGGGGGCCGTCAGTCCGACAGGCCGGGGCTGCGTGCGGGTGTCGGCCCGGTGAACTCCGGCACAACGAGGCCGGATTCGGAAATCGACCTACCCAATGCCCCTTTTGTCAACCGGTTTTGATTGTCCGATAGTGAGGTGTGGCCGGTCGGCCACCTCCGGGCGGTCACCCCGACCGGCGCCCGCAGGACACCCTCCCCTCATCGAGGGTGCTCCGCAACGGCGGTTCCCGGCCATCGCCCCACCGCTGCGATGCCCCGTTCGGCAACAAAAATCACGGCGCGAAAGCCCGCAAAAGTGGTGGAGTAGACCTCTGCTCAGGCCCTCGGCAGGAGCCACGCTCAGTGATCGCGTTACGATCCCTATAGTGGCTGGATCACGGGCCTAGCGGTCGTGCTACACGGGGGGTAACACAGCCATGCCAGAAGACCGTTCCATACCTCGCGCCGTCA
>Ga0207426_1002717_pt1 | contig 10772 bp, 12 predicted proteins | sample AraplaMF_Cvi_mMS_FD_184265 | JGI IMG/M metagenome (GOLD analysis project Ga0207426, IMG submission 184265) | Arabidopsis root microbial communities from the University of North Carolina, USA - plate scrape MF_Cvi_mMS (SPAdes) (version 2) | ecosystem: Host-associated > Plants > Roots > Endosphere...
AGCAGCGGTAGAACTCCGTTCGGGCTACGCCCTCTCTTCGTTCCACCGCTGCTGCAACGTCTCATCTTGATTGACGCTTCGTCTCATCTTGGTTGTCGCGCTGCAGCCAATTTGCGTTCCATGGAACGCAAGATAGCTGACTACGCACTGGAAAACCATTACGGGAAAAATACGAGAATCGCGAATGTTGAGGAACCCACCTCGTGTCAGCACCCCTTCCGCTCAGCGGCGCTCGTAAACTCGGCTCAGCCTTTGTTGGTCATCAGTTCAAGGCCGAATACTCGATGGCGGCTGCCACCAACTCAAGCACCGCAAATCGAGATGCGTTTCTTCCGATCTGTTACGTCGCATATGCAACGAAAAGTCGGCGAATGTCTTTCGGGAGCCGGACCAGGATGCGTTTGGGAAAAAGCTACCGTTTCTCGCAAATCGCGGGACAAGCCCGATAAGCGACATCTTTGCGGGTTCCCTGTGAGGCAGGCTCACTTTGATGTTAGCTGAGGAACGGTAAGTAAGCGGGCCTTTGATAGCGCCTGGCGGGCCATCTCGGCAACCTCGCCGTCGCGTTCTTCTGCAGCTTGCTTTTGATCCTTGTGTTCATTGTACGCTTGGTCAGGAGATGGTGTGCTTCTCTCCAACCCCGTCTCGATGCCAACTTCCTCCGCAGAGGTCTGAGAAGCGATCAAAGACGACCCAATCAACAGAACGACACTCGCGAAACTCGACATGCGCCCTCTCCGCTGCCAGTTGCCACTCCGTAACACTATCGACGTGTGATCTTGGCTAAATTAGGATCTTGAGATGCTACTGACGTACTTCCATGATTTTCCGCGTTTGTAGGTCAGGTCTGGTTCTGTCTGGACCGAGTTGCAAAACCATAACGGGTCAATCTGTCAAGGCATGTGCGGGGCAGACGGACGTGTCCCGCATTGGCTGAAACAGCGTGATTTCGTCCTGATTGGGCTATCCCGCAGACGATGCATCTTGCAGCGACTAGTTGTCCGCGGCCGCAGAACCGCACGCAAGTGCCCGAAGATTAAAAAACGCCGTAAAGGTACTGAAAGCGTCGTCGGCCGGGACGTCCCCGGTTCTGAAGTCGCTCTTGCTCAACCCGCATCATATCGAGAAAGCATTCGCCTTAGCTGATCGTTTTGCAAACGCAACTTTTGAGCCAATTCCTGTCTCAGCTGATTGATTTCGCTGTTTAGCACTACGCTTTCGGAAACGAATGCTGCTTCAGGCGATACCTGCACTGTTTCGATCTCGGCAATCGGCAAAGAGCGCCGTTTCACCTTGGGCCGTTCAACGCCTGAAGCGCTTTGCGCCGACCTTACCTTGCGAATACGCTCGACCCCGGCTTTCCGGCCTATTGCGATTGGCGTGGTGGCTGCGTTGGCATCGCTCGTCAACAATGTGGCCGGTTCGGTCGACTTTCCGCTGCCGTTAGCATTCGCGCTGATAGCATTTCTGGCATTAGCTTCAGGTGCATTCGGCACTGCAGTTGAATGTGAGAGTTCCGCTCGCAGGCTCAACCTGTCCTTCGTCACAAGCCTTATTGTCGTTGCCAGCACGGGCTCGGCGTCGTTGGCCAGAGCAAGGCGGGAAGGCGCCACAATCCTCTCTTGCGGCTCGGATCGTTGGACGCTGCCATCGAAAGGAGCGGCCGACGGCTCAATGGAAGCCTCTTCAATGAGTTGGGGAGAATCCTGGAGTTCAGATTCCTCGGTGTCAGGAAGCGTTATGGCTTCGACGTCTTTAGCGCCCGGATGCGGTATCTTCGAAGTCTCGTCCTCGAGCTCACCACGTCCTTCTGAGTTACCACGGGATACCAACCCAGTAATCAGTTTCCACGCTGATCTCATCGATCCGCCTCCTCCGACTCGGTGTTGCAAGAACATAGTACCGGGCCGGAGACCGGGCTTGCAATGCTTGCCCGGTCATCAGTCTCATCGTTGTGGAAAACCCGTGATCCTGTTCACTCAAGCCATGCCAAGCTTCTTCCGAAGGTCAGCGTTCTCTGTGCGGAGCTTCTCGGACAATGCCCTTCGGAGCTTCTGATTCTCTTCCTCGAGCTTCAGAAGATCCGCAAAGTCGTCCGACGCTGGCTTAGGCGCCTCGGCTTTCCGCCGCCCACGCTTCTGAGGTTGCGCGGTTTCCTTTGATTTGGTCGAGGCGATTTTATTTCCCGGAACGGGCGTCGCCGAAGCAATGGCCTCACCCTTTTCCGTGTTCTTCCGGCGGCCGCCACGTGTCTTCTTCGCGGGCGTACTCACCGACGTGGCTACAGCCGCTTCAGCGACGGTCTTCGACTTTCGCGGTGCGCGCGACTTCTTTACTTTAGGTTCATTCCCGGCTGCCGTGTCGTTAGTGACGGTGGCTTTGATTTCGTCAGTCATGTGAAACTCCTTGATGGGCGAAATGTTTGACTGTGCAAAGTCCCCGCAATCATATGCGCAGTTTTCTTTAAAACTTGTTGATAATGACATTCGGGTACCGGTCGCGGAACAGCCCTCAATTCCACTACCTAAGCAAACCAGTTCGCTCGACAGAAGAAGAGCCACACAATTCCTGCATTTACAATTGGATACTTCCAAGAGCGAATTGCAAAAAAAACGTCGCTACTTTTTCGTCAGCGACTCGCCGAAGGCTGAAGGCCCGCCCCCCGCGCGCCAGAATCTTGTTTCAAACCTCTCCTCGCTCGCTCATAGTCCCTTCATGGCAATCGATTGGCGCGGCGCTGGGGCAAAGTCGAGACGAGCATTTGGGCATGGACGAAATCTCGAATGCCAGTCGGACTTGAGACTCTACGGACGCAAACTTTCCTTCGGATGAGTTGGGCGATCGGGTGCCTAAACGCGACGTCAATGGTGGAGGATGGAAATGAGCGATCACGTCTATAAAAAGGTGGAGCTTGTCGGAAGCTCGAAAGTCTCGGTGACGGAGGCAATTGAGACCGCTATATCACGAGCGTCAAAGACAATGCGAAACCTCGATTGGTTTGAGGTTGATCAGATCCGGGGCCACATTAAGAACGGCTCGGTGGAATTCTATCAGGTGGTCATGAAGGTCGGCTTTCGAATAGACGACTAGGCATTGGCTATAGTCACGTTCCCGCTGCAAACGGATGCAATTCACTCATGGCTGCGCTGGTTGCGGCTCAATATGCGACGCCGTTCCACATAACAAAAAACCGATTTTCCCTGAACAGTATCGACGATGGCGCGCCAATGCACAGGGAAAAGAAGCACATCGTGGTTGCGTTTTAGCCTGGCGCCCGTTTGAAGGGTCGCCGGGCTGTGGTGGACGGTGGGAAACATCGTTACACAGTACGATGCCAGATTGATGATTTGACTTTGGCTTGCACCATGGAACTGGTGCGCGCCAGACCACCTCCCGCGGCACATTCTCCGGGCTCTGTCTACGGCGAGAGAACCGGCTTACATGCACTGGCGGCCGAGCCTCAATCCTCGAACTTTTCCGTCGTGTCGGCCTTGCCCTGCACCCAGTAACCGGATGCGCGCAACCAGTTGGCTGGATGCTTGCGTTCATCGGTGAGATAACTGCGAATGCGCCGCGTAACCGAGCCTTCCGCGGCGATCCAGACAAAAGTTCCAGGTTCGACGGCTATGTCGCTTAGGCGGTCGATCAGACGGGCAGGATCGGCCGCATTCTCTCGATAAATCCAATGGGCAGTAAGATTCGCTTTCGTCTCGAAGACCTGCTCGTCCTCAGAGCCCGGCACGGCCACGACGCTGGTCACCAACGTACCCAATGGCAGCTCCTCGATACGGCGGCCGATCGAAGGAAGGGCCGTTTCGTCTCCGATCAGCAGCCAGGAGCGGATTGGTCCTGATATGATCTGGGAGCCGCGGGGGCCGCCGATCTGTATCATGTCGCCCGGACGAGCATTGAGTGCCCATTGCGTCGCCGGACCGGCATCGTGAACGGCAAAGTCGATTACGAGCGTGCGTGTCGCCACATCATATCGCCGGGGCGTATAATCCCGCATTGTCGTTCCGCCGGCACCGTCGGGCACGAAGATCTTGATGTGATCACCCGCCGACAGCGAGGTGAAGCCTTCAAGCTCCTCGCCTCCGAGGGTGATGCGGATCATATGCGGAGTCAGCCGCTCGGTGGATAGGACGTTCAGCTGCCGCCGTTTCAGTTCGTGGCGCACGCGCTCTATGCGCGGGCTGTTTGCGACTTCGGTCAGCCGGTCGCCTTGCAAGATATTCATGTGTTCGTTCCTTTGCTGTCTGTCGTCGTACGACAGTGGAAAAAGACGGCGAGCCGGCAAAGCATTTCCATCGGGAAGTTCTCGAGAAGCATTTCGAGCTCCGTCTAGTCCGGCTCGAAACGACTGACTTCAAGGCCAGCACCCACCGGAAGCAATATACTCGTCATCCCCGGCCTCGCGCGCACGGCCCTCCCGTACATCTTCACGTTCTCGTCGCCAGGCCGCAGCATATTGTCCGCGACGACGATCGCGCCGGGGTTGAGTTTGGGATAGAAGGCTTCCAGGCACGGAATGTAGAGATCCTTCCACAGGTCGAGCAGCACGAAGTCGACGCCAAAAGGCAGCGCGCTGATCATCTCCACTGCATCTCCGACCTTGAAATCGATGTAGTCAGAGAGACCGGCAGCCACCGCGCGTTCCTGAGCGTATAGTGACTTGTATTCGTGAATTTCCATGGTGATCAGGCGCCCGCCGCTCGCCCTGGCAGCCTCCGCAAGCCAAATGCCGGAATAACCGAAGGAGGTCCCGATCTCCAATATCGCGGGGGACTTCTGGCTTCTGGCGACGATGTTGAGAAACTTTCCTGTCTCCGGTCCCACTGCCCTCATACGGCGGTCCTCGCCCCCATCACGCCCGCCTGGCGGCATTTCGCGTGGCCGCGCCTGCTCCTCGCGGATGAGAGCATGATACGCTTCAAGAACCGCTTCGATCTTCTGGTCCATTGTCTTTACCTTTGAACGCCTGAGGCCTTCCGGTGTCACGAGCGGCGTTCGATTGCCCGCGCCGCCTCGTCCAGGATGTTGGCGATATCACCTGTCGTCGCCTCATCCGGCGGCCCCTTTCGAAGCCGCAGCCGCAAGGCGAGCTTCAGGTTTTCCATCGCTCGGATGATCGCGTCTGGAATCTCATCGTGCCCCCGCTCGCCCGGTACGGCCCGGGTCAGCAGTTCCTCCACGAGCGATCTGTTGGCATCTATAAAGGCTCTCCCCTGCTCCGTGACATGATAGAGCTTGCGCCCCCCCTCCTCGAGTTCGATTGAGGCGTAACCCATGTCGTCGAGCCATGCGAGCGTCGGATAAATGACGCCTGGACTGGGTGTATAGTTGCCTCCGAGGCGCTGCTCGATTGCCTTCATCAACTCGTAGCCGTGGAAGGGACGCTGAAAGATCATCGCGAGGATTAGCAGGCGTAGCTCGCCATAGTCGAACATCCGCTTGCCGCCCCTGCCCCGATGGGGCCGTCCATGGTGATCATCAGAAGCGTCTAAAGGTCCGTGTTTCATGCTTACTGAATATATCTCGATATATCGCAAATCAAGATATATCGAGATATATGACGAAAATGTAATCTCCTGTTGACAGGGGGGCTCGGTTGTCCAAACCGTCCTGCTCATCCAGCACCCGGGACACCTGCGGTGACCGGCTAACCGGGCGAGCTAAAACAGGCGCCTGGTCGCCCCGAGAGAGTATTTCTACCGGCGTTCTCGCTCCTTGCGTCCATCGCGTCGCTGGTCGTGCCCAAATTTCGAACTACATCGTTGGAACAATGGGTGGACCAGCAAGCACCTTGGAACACGAGTAAGGACCCGATGCCCCGCGTCATAATCATCGAATGGAAGTCGATCGATGGTACCCTTTTCGTTCATTTTCCCGAGCCGTTTCCAATGGCACCCTTGGAATGGAAAGCCTTTGCCGCCCTCTTCGATCGGATCGGTTTCCAGCCGGGGCAGAAAGATATTCGCACGATGCCTCCTTCCACAGACGCGCCACGGCGTCTAGCAGATGGCTTGATGGCGCTCGGGTACTCGCTGGAGCATCGAGGTGACGTCCCAGAGTCAATCATCAAATAGGCGCGGTTACGCCCCGTTCCCCCATCAACTGAGAAATGCCAATCTGGCTTCAGCTCCCTTTGGCACGTGACGATTGTGCAGCAATCACAAGCAAACATCTGCGTGCATTTTCGATAGACTTTCGCTTGTCGTCTGTCAGGATGGCCGGCAATGGAACTCTTTATTCGAAACATGATGGCCGCTCCGTGCCGGCAACTTTGTGGTCGTGACCCGCCTGTGACGGCGCAGAACCCACGTTCATACTGGCTTGAAATCACGGGATTATGCTGACGGAGACAGTGTCCGTTGCCAAGGAGAGGTAATGATCAAGTCCGCAAAGGGATGGATCTGGGGCGTAGTGGCCCTCGTTGCAATCGGCGTCGGGTATTACGCATGGACCGTCCTTCGCAATGACGGTCTGCCCGCCGGATTTGCTGCCAGCAATGGTCGTATCGAAGCGGTGGAGATTGATATCTCGACCAAGACCGCTGGCCGGCTGAAGGAACTGCTGGTCCGTGAGGGCGATTTCGTCAAGGCGGGTCAGGTGTTGGCGCGGATGGATACCGCTCAGCTCGAAGCGAGCAAGCGCCAGGCCGAGGCGCAGTTGCGCCGGGCGCAGATCGCCGTCGATACGGCCCACAGTCTCGTTGCTCAGCGCGAAGCCGAAAGGAAGTCCGCGCTGGCCGTGATCGAGCAGCGCAAAGCACAGCTTGACTCTGCAATGAAGACCAATGCCCGCTCACGACAGCTCCTGAGCAGCAGCACCGTATCGCAGCAAGTGGTGGACGACAGTGAAGCGGCGGAACAGGCCGCGCGTGCGACGCTCGCATCGGCGGAGGCATCGCTTGCAGCTGCAGACGCGGCGATCAACGCGGCCAAAGCGCAAGTGATCGACGCTGAAGCCGCCGTGGACGCGGCAAAGGCGCAGATCGAGAGCGTCGAAACCGATATCGCCGACAGCACCCTCGTCGCGCCACGCGACGGCCGCATCCAGTATCGTATCGCGCAGCCCGGCGAGGTCCTGTCCGCGGGTGGTCGCGTGTTGAACCTCGTTGATCTTGGCGATGTGTACATGACGTTCTTCTTGCCAACGGAACAGGCGGGCCTCGCATCGATTGGCTCAGACGTCCGTCTGGTGCTCGATGCAGCACCACAATATACGATCCCTGCGAAAGTTTCCTTCGTCGCTGATGTCGCCCAGTTCACGCCGAAGACCGTCGAGACCGAGGAGGAGCGCCAGAAACTCACCTTCCGTGTGCGGGCGCAAATCCCGCAGGAGCTGCTCCAGAAGTATGTCCAATACGTCAAGACTGGACTGCCCGGCATGGCCTATGTCCGGCTCGATCCACAGGCAGCCTGGCCCGAACACCTCGAACGCAACCTCGTGAAGTGATGTGGGGAGCATGAGTGGGGCACCTGCAAGCATGAGCGTTCCCGCAGACGGTCACGCAACCGTGGCTCGGCTGGCGAATGTCACGCTGGCGTTTGGCAAGACGATTGCGCTATCGGACGTGTCACTGGATGTTCCCGCGGGTTGCATGGTCGGGCTGATTGGACCGGACGGCGTGGGCAAATCCAGCCTTCTGTCGCTCGTGTCCGGCGCGCGCGCCGTGCAGAAAGGCGATGTCGAGGTGCTGGGAGGAAATATGTCCGATGCCCGCCATCGTGATGAGACCTGCCCAAGGATCGCCTATATGCCGCAGGGCCTCGGCAAGAACCTCTATCCCACCTTATCGGTCTTTGAGAACGTCGACTTTTTCGGGCGTCTGTTCGGCCATGATCGACAGGAACGCGAGACACGTATCCGCGAACTTCTCGACAGCACCGGGCTCGCCCCTTTTGCTGACCGGCCGGCTGCAAAGCTTTCAGGTGGGATGAAGCAAAAACTCGGGCTCTGTTGCGCGCTTATCCACGATCCGGATCTTCTCATTCTCGATGAGCCGACAACTGGTGTCGATCCTTTGTCACGCCGGCAATTCTGGGACCTGATTGACCAGATTCGCGCCGGCCGGCCGGGGATGAGCGTCATCGTTGCCACAGCCTATATGGAGGAGGCAGCCAATTTCGACTGGCTGGTTGCGATGCATGCCGGCAAGGTGCTCGATACCGGAACGCCTGCCGAGCTTTTGTCGCGCACCGGCACCGGCAATCTCGATGCCGCTTTCATCGCCCTTTTGCCCGAAGCCGAGCGGCGTCGTCACGTCGACGTCGTCATCCCTCCGAAACAGGAAACAGAGGGCGAGGACTATGCGATCGAGGCAAGCCACCTCAGCATGCGCTTCGGCAATTTTACGGCTGTCGACAATGTCAGTTTCCAGATCCCGCGCGGGGAAATCTTCGGCTTCCTGGGATCCAACGGCTGCGGCAAATCGACGACGATGAAGATGCTGACCGGCCTGCTTGCAGCCAGCGAAGGTGAGGCCAGGCTTTTTGGTCGTACCGTTGATGCAAGCGACATGGCGGTGCGTCGTCGCGTCGGTTACATGAGCCAGGCATTTTCGCTCTACACGGAACTGACAGTTCGCCAGAACCTCGATTTGCACGCCCACCTCTTCAAGCTGCCGACAAGTACGATATCGGCTCGCGTCGAGGAGATGGCCAAACGCTTCGACCTCGAAGGTGTGATGGATGCGTTTCCTGACGGCTTGCCACTCGGTATTCGTCAGCGCCTGTCGCTGGCGGTTGCGATGATACATGCGCCGGACGTCCTTATCCTCGACGAACCGACGTCCGGCGTCGATCCCATCGCCCGAGACGCCTTTTGGCAGATCCTGGTCGATCTCTCGCGCAAGGACAATGTGACGATCTTCATTTCGACGCACTTCATGAATGAGGCGGAGCGCTGTGACCGCATCTCGTTGATGCACGCCGGCAAGGTCTTGATCAGCGATACCCCGGAGGCGATCACCAAGAGCAGGAACTCCCCCACACTGGAGGACGCGTTTGTCGCATATCTCGAGGACGCGGCCGGCATATCACCCGTCGTCAAGAGTGCTGCCCCAGAGACGTCCGATACGTCGAAACTGCTGGGCTCGGGTCATGGACAGATCACCGGCAGGCGACGTATTTTCGATTTTCGCCGCATGTTCAGCTATACAAGGCGCGAGGCTCTGGAACTACAGCGTGATCCTATTCGAGCCACTCTCGCAGTACTCGGCAGTGTCATCTTGATGTTCGTCATTGGCTACGGCATCAACATGGACGTGGATGATCTGACGTTTGCGGTCCTCGATCGTGATGATTCCAGTATTAGCCGTGACTATGTGCTCGACATCTCCGGCTCGCGATATTTCATCGAGAAAGACCCCATCCGCGATTACGCAGAGATGGACAGACGGATGCGCGACGGCGAGATCAGCCTCGCGATCGAGATACCGCCTGGTTTCGGCCGAAAGGTGCAGCGCGGCGATCCGGTCGAGATTGGCGCCTGGATCGATGGCGCCATGCCACAGCGGGCAGAGACGATCGGCGGCTATGTCCAGGGAATGCATGCCAACTGGCTGACCGCACGCGCAAAGAAGCTCTATGGTACCGCCGCGACCCAGGGCGCATTCAGCATTGAAACCCGCTTCCGCTACAATCCCGACGTCAAAAGCCTTGTTGCCATGGTTCCGGCCGTCATTCCCCTGCTTCTCCTGCTCATTCCGGCGATGCTCGCCGCACTCAGCGTGGTCAGGGAAAAGGAACTGGGCTCTATCATCAATCTATATGTGACACCGGTCACGCGGCTGGAATTCCTTCTCGGCAAGCAGTTGCCCTACGTGATGCTCGGCATTGCAAACTTCCTGCTTCTGGTTGCCTTCGCAACCCTCGTTTTCAGGGTACCGTTCACCGGCAGTTTCATGACCTATGCGGCGGCCGCGGTGCTTTACGTGATCATCGCCACCTCGATCGGCATCTTCATGTCGACTTTCATGTCCAGCCAGATCGCAGCGATTTTCGGAACGGCGCTTTTGACACTCATCCCCGCGACCCAGTATTCCGGCATGACCGATCCGGTTTCCTCCCTGAAGGGCGCGGGCGCCCTGATCGGCCAGATCTATCCGGCGACCTATTTCATGACGATTTCACGCGGTACCTTTTCAAAGGCGCTCGATTTTTCGGGCCTGGCTGGCTCGTTCATTCCTTTGCTGATTGCAATTCCCATATTGGTCGTCGCCGGCGCGGTACTGCTGAAGAAGCAGGAGAGTTGATATGGGTTGGTCCAACATCGTCCAGCTTGGCATCAAGGAACTGAGAGGGCTTGCACGCGACCCAATGCTGATGTTGCTGATCGTGTATGCCTTCAGCCTGCAAATATACACAGGCTCCAGCGCGCTTCCCGAAACACTCAACAACGCCGCGATCGCCATCGTCGATGAAGACCAGTCGCCACTCTCGGGGCGCATTACCACCGCTTTCACCCCACCATATTTCGTGCCGCCAAAGCTGATCTCGATTGCAGAGATGGACCAGCGGATGGATGCAGGGGTGGACACGTTTGCCCTTAACATTCCACCAAATTTCCAGCGTGACGTACTTGCCGGTCGGCAACCAACGATCCAGCTCAACGTCGATGCAACCCGAATGAGTCAGGCTTTCACCGGCAGCGGCTACATTCAGAGCATTGTCACGAGCGAGGTCAATGAATTCATGGATCGCTACCGCGGCGCCAACAATGTCTCGGTGGACCTGACGCTGCGGAACCGCTTCAATCCGTCGCTGAAC
>Ga0207426_1002718_pt1 | contig 10771 bp, 6 predicted proteins | sample AraplaMF_Cvi_mMS_FD_184265 | JGI IMG/M metagenome (GOLD analysis project Ga0207426, IMG submission 184265) | Arabidopsis root microbial communities from the University of North Carolina, USA - plate scrape MF_Cvi_mMS (SPAdes) (version 2) | ecosystem: Host-associated > Plants > Roots > Endosphere ...
TTGGCCCTGGCGTGCGCGTGTTCCTCGGCGGCCTGTTCGCACTGGCGCTGCTCGGCGCCGGCGAATGGTCGCGGCGCAAGGAGAGCATCTCCAACATCGCGGCGCTGCCGATCGCCAACATCCCCGCGATCCTCACCGCGGCCGGGACGGCGGTGGCGTTCGCGACCATCTACGCGGCCTATGCCCTCTACGGCTTCCTCGTGCCGGCGACCGCCTTCGTGCTGCTCGGCATCGTCGCGATGAGCACGCTCGCCGCAGCATTGCTGCACGGGCCCGCGCTCGCCGGCCTGGGCGTGGTCGGCGCGTTCGTGACGCCGATCCTCGTCTCCAGCGGCAAGCCGGACTATTGGGCGCTCTACATTTATCTCGCCATCGTCACCGCCGCGAGCTTCGGCCTCGCGCGTATCCGGTTGTGGCGCTGGCTCGCGGTGACCACCATCGCATTCGCCGTGCTCTGGGTCTTTCCGGGCCTCGATACCGGTGATTTGCAGGTCGCACCGCATGCCTTCCATGTTCTCGCAGGCTTCGTTCTCGCGGCGCTGCTCGTCGTCTGCGGCTTCATGTTCGGTCCTGATATCGACGACGGCGAGATTGAGCCGGTGTCGTCGAGCTCGCTCGGCGCCTATCTGTTCGGCGGCTTGCTGATCGTGCTGTCGAGCGCGCATGCGGATCTCGCGCTGATCGCCCATGCACTCCTGGTCGGCGGCACGCTGCTCGTCGCATGGCGCGCGCCGGCGGCCACCGGTGCGCTGGGCGCGGCCGCAGCCACCGTCTTCATCGTATTCGCCGAATGGGCGGTCCGCGCCAATCCTGACATGCTGGTGCTGCCGGGCGGTCCGATACCCGGCGTCGGACCGGTTGCGACCGACGGCTCGGTCACGCTGCATCTGGTGATGGCCGCGATCTTCGCCGCAGGCTTCGGTATCGCGGGCTTCTTCGCGCAGGGCCGCTCGAGCTCGCCAGTCATTCCCGTGGTGTGGTCGGCGGCGGCCGTCGCCACGCCGCTCGCGATCCTCGTCGCGCTCTATGCGCGCATCGCCCATCTCGACCGCTCGATCCCGTTCGCGATCATCGCGGTGCTGCTCGCCGCCGCCTTTGGTGCCGCGACCGAAGCCCTCTCGCGCCGCGAAGACCGGCCGGGCGCTGCGAAGTCGGTCGCGCTGTTTGCGACCGGCACGCTCGGCGCGCTGGCGCTGGCGCTCACATTCGCGCTGGAGAAGGGCTGGCTCACCATCGCGCTGGCGCTGATGTCGCTCGGCACGGCGTGGATTTCGCTGCAGCGGCCGATCCCGGTGCTGCGGCGGTTGGCGGCCGTCTTCGCCGCGATCGTCACCGCACGCATCGGCTACGACCCGCGCATCGTCGGCGATGCCGTCGGCACCACGCCGATCTTCAACTGGCTGCTGTGGGGCTACGGCCTGCCGGCGGCCTCGTTCTGGGGCGCGAGCATCTTCCTGCGCCGCCGCGCCGACGACCCGCCGCTGCGCGTGGTCGAAGCGGCCGCGATCCTGTTCACCGCGCTGCTCGCCTTCATGGAGGTCCGCCACTTCGCGACCGGCGGCGACATGATTGCCGCGCCGTCGCTGCTCGAATGCGCGCTGCAGGTCTGCGTCGCGCTCGCCATGGCGATCGGGCTCGAACGCCTGCGGCTGCGCAGCCGTAGCATCGTCCACAATGTCGGTGCGGTGATGCTCACGGCGATTGCCGGGATCATCAGCCTGTTCGGCCTCTTCATCCTGGAGAACCCGCTGCTCTGGTCGATCGACGTCGGCGGCGCCGTGTTCAATCTGCTGCTGCTCGGCTACGCGCTGCCCGCAGTACTGATGCTGCTGCTCTCCTATGCGGTGGTCGGCGAACGCGGCAAGGTCTACACCAACACGATCGCGGGTGGCGCGCTGCTGTTCGCGCTGGCCTATGTCACGCTGGAGATCCGCCGCTTCTATCACGGCCCGATCCTCGCGGGGGGACCGACGACGGGCGCGGAGCAGTATACCTATTCGATCGGCTGGCTCGCCTTCGGCGTGGCGCTGCTCGGCGTCGGCATCATGGCCAACTCGGAGCGGGCACGGCTTGCGTCGGCCGCCGTTATCGCGCTGACGATCCTGAAGGCCTTCGTGATCGACATGTCGACGCTGACAGGCGTCTACCGCGCACTGTCGTTCATGTGCCTCGGCGTCGTGCTCGTGGCGATCGGCTGGCTCTACCAGCGCATCCTGTTCCGGCGGCGGATCACGCCACCGCCGGCGCCACAGACGGGAAGCTGAAGATCAGGCCGCGCGGACCGAATCCAGGAACTGCGCGACCTCGACCTTCAGACGCGTGCTGTCGGTCGCCAGTGACTTCGCCGCCGACAGCACCTGGGTCGAGGCCGAACCGGTCTCGATCGCACCGCGCTGCACGTCGGTGATGTTCATGGACACTTCCTGCGTGCCGACCGAGGCCTGCTGGACGTTCCGCGAAATCTCCTGCGTCGCCGCACCCTGCTCCTCGACGGCGGCGGCAATGGCCGCCGAAACCTCGGAGAGACGCTCGATGGTGCCGCCGATCTCCTGAATGGCGCTGACGGATTCCTGCGTTGCCGCCTGGATGCCCGAGACCTGCGCGCCGATCTCGCCGGTGGCCTTGGCGGTCTGCTCGGCCAGCGCCTTCACTTCGGACGCAACGACGGCAAAACCGCGGCCCGCTTCGCCGGCACGCGCCGCCTCGATGGTGGCGTTCAACGCCAACAGGTTGGTCTGGCCCGCGATGGTGTTGATGAGTTCGACGACGTCGCCGATGCGCGAGGCGGCCTGCGACAGCGCGTTGACCCGGTCGTTGGTCCGCGCCGCCTGGTCGACGGCTTCCGCGGCCATCCGCGCCGAATCCTGCACACGGCGGCTGATTTCGGTGATCGAGGACGACAGCTCTTCCGAGGCGGACGCCACCGCCTGCACGTTGGTGGAGGCTTCCTCCGACGCCGCGGCGACGACGGTGGCGAGTTCCTGCCCGCGCTGCGCGGTGTTGGTCAGCGTGGTCGCGGAAGCCTCGAGCTCGGTCGAAGCCGACGACACCGTGCCGACGACCTCGCCGATCATGGTCTCGAACTTGCGGGTGATGGCGTCGACGCGGCGACCGCGCTCGATCTTGGCCTCCGCATCGGCGGCGGCAGCCTGGTCGGCCGCGCGCTTGGCGATCAGCGCTTCCTTGAAGATCTGCAGCGCATCCGCCATCGACCCGATCTCGGTCTTCTCGCCGCGATGCGGCACCTCGGCCGAGAGGTCGCCCTCGCCGAGAGACTGCATCGGCTTGATGATCGAGGCGATGCCACGAGAAACGTCGCGCACGAGATAATAGGCGGCGCCGATGGCGATCACGACCGACATCACGATGATGGCGACCAGAATGCGGAAGATCATGGCATAGCTGTCGGCTGCCTGCTTCGTCTCCAGCTCGGCGCCGCTGTTGTTCATCTCGATGCCCTTCTGGAGCAGGGGATCGGCGGCCTGCGCCATCTTCGCGACCTTGGTCTGCAGCATCTCGTTGGCATCGACCGGGAACTTGCCGGCGCTCTTGCGCGACAGCGCCATGACGTCCTGCACGCCGTTCAGATAGTCGGCCCACGCCTTGGTCCACTGCTGGTAGAGCGAACGTTCCTCGGCAGACGTGATCAGGGGTTCGTAGACGTTGCGGGTCTTGTCGATGCGCGCCTGTAGCGAGGCGAGACGCTTCTCGGCCGCCTCCTTGCCTTCGAGCGTATCCTGCATCAAGTGCAGACGCAGCGCGACGCGCAGTTCGTTGACGTCGGCGCGGATCGAGCCGAGCGCACGCACGCTGGGCAACCAGCTTTCCGCGATCTCGACCGTGTGAGAATTGATGTTCTGCATGGTGCCGATCGCGGTCACGCCGACGCCGGCGAGCGAGATCACGAGGACCGACAACACGGTCAGCAGCTTGAAAACAATTGACAGCTTCGACATCACGACAAATCCCGATGATACTTGGCAACACGCAACCTACCGGCGCCGCAATCGTCACGACGGACGACTGGACGGGGTCATTCCAACAATGATGGCTGGTTCTTATCCGGTAAGATTGCGCTCATAGTTGCAAACAGGCGTTAACAAGAACCTAGGGGAAATACTGATTTGCCGATTCTCGACATTTAACGACGCTGCAATCATTTATTGCACGTCGCCGATTATTCGCGCGATCGGATAGACCATCATTTCAGGCCGCCCGCACCGACTCCAGGAAGCGCGCGACCTCGCTCTTCAGCCGGTTGCTTTCCTGTGACAGCGATTGCGCCGCTGAATGCACTTGCGCCGAGGCAGCTCCGGTCTCGCCGGCGCCACGCTGGACGTCGCCGATATTGGCCGAGACGTCCGACGTGCCTTGGGCGGCATGCTGGATGTTGCGAGAGATCTCCTGCGTCGCGGCGCCCTGCTCCTCAACCGCCGCGGCGATCGCCGAGGAGATCTCCGACATCCGCGCGATGGTATCGCCGATCTCCCTGATGGCGCCGACGGAGTCGTCCGTCGCGGTCTGGATTGCATCGATATGTTGGCTGATCTCGCCGGTGGCCTTCGCGGTCTGTTCGGCCAGCGCCTTCACTTCGGTCGCCACTACGGCGAAACCCTTGCCGGCTTCGCCCGCGCGCGCGGCTTCGATGGTGGCGTTCAGCGCCAGCAGATTGGTCTGGCCGGCGATGGTGGTGATCAACTCGACGACGTCGCCGATCCGCGAGGCCGCCTTGGCAAGCTCGGCCACGCGCGTATTGGTGCGTTGCGCCTGCTCGACCGCGACGTCGGCGACGCGCGATGATTCCTGCACCTGCCGGCTGATCTCGGAGATCGACGTCGTCATCTCCTCGCTCGCGGATGACACCGACTGCACGTTCGCGGATGCTTCCTCGGAGGCTGCAGCCACGGCAGTTGCAAGCCCGTTGCCGCGCTCGGCGGCCTGCGTCAGGGTACTCGACGATGCCTCGAGCTCGGTGGCCGCCGATGACACGGTCTCGATGATCTCGCCAACGGCACCTTCGAATCCGTCGGCGAGCCGCTGCATGTCGGCCTTGCGCTGCTCACGCCTGCGTGCGTCGGCTTCCGCCTGCTCGGCACGCAACCGCTCGGCGTCCGCCATATTGGTCCGGAACACCTCGACCGCACCGGCCATCTCGCCGATCTCATCCTTGCGCCCGACACCGGGAACGGAGATCGACAGCTCGCCGCGCGCAAGCCGCGTCATCGCGCCGACCATGCCGGACAGCGCCTGCGAGATCGAGCGTCCCAGCACGAAGCCGACCACGGCAAGCACGATAACGGTTACGGCGAAGGCAATCATCATCCGCAGGCGCACGGCATCACGCGTTGCGGCTTCCGCGGCGTCGGCCTGCCTGTACATGCTATCGGCAGTGGTCCGCACCTCGATCATGGAAGGCTCGAGTTCGCGGAAGGTCTTCATCATGCTGGCGTCCTGGGCCGCGCTCTGCTGCGCGGTCTCCGCCCAGGCGAGGAACTCGGACTGGTATTTCTGAAGCTTGGCCATGATGTCGTTCATGACCGCAGTGGGGACTGCAACGACCTCGATCGCCTTGGAGAATTCGACCGCGGCCTTCTTCAGCTCGGCAATGTATTTGGGATCGCGCCGCAGCATGAAGTCCTTCTCGTGCCGGCGCATCATCAGCATCCAGCTCGTCGTCCGGGGATCGTCGATCTCCTTCAGCTTCGCCTCGATGTCGTGCACCGCGCCGCGCAGCGATCCGTTCAGGCCGAGCGTCTCGTTCAGGCCGAGCCTGGTTTCAGCGGCGACCAGCGCCTTGAAGTGATCGGCATAGCGCTTGAAGCCATCATGCGCCTGTCTCGTCCTCTCAGACAACGCGCTCATGCCGCCGGCCACCATCAGCCGCTCGATCTCATCGAAATCGCGGTTGATCGGTCCCTGCAGCTCGGCATGGGCCTTGGCATAGCTGTCGTTGCGGCGCTGCTGAAAATTCTTCTCGGCGCGGCGGGCCTCCAGCATCTCGATCGAGAGCTGCTTGTTGAGGTCGGCGATCGCGCGGGCGCGGTTGGCGATGTCACGCGAGGCGTCCTGGGAGAGGCTGCCGATCTCGTAGATCGCACCGAAGGCGACGAGACCGACAAGGCCGAAAAGTCCGATCGCCATGACCTTATGGGTGAGGCGAATGGAAAGGCCACTCATGGACGCGCTCCAAAGGGCTTGAGATGAAATAGCGCTATTCAGGGAACTATTGCCGCGAAATTAGGCAGATGATGCCTGCTTCGCTTTTCTGGAAAGTTAACCGTGCGCACCTTTCGTCGCGGCGTTGCAACATGAACGCAGGACGGCCGCCGCGCATTCCTGCGGGACGGCCGTCCGGAATTCTTCGATGCGGAGAAGCTCAGGCCGCGCGAACTGTATCGAGGAATTTGCCGACCTCGAGCTTGAGACGGTCGCTATCGCTGGACAGCATCTGTGCGGCGGACAGCACCTGCGAGGAGGCTGAACCGGTCTCGCTTGCGCCACGCTGCACGTCTGTGATGTTGGACGAGACCTGATGCGTGCCCTGCGCGGCCTGCTGCACGTTGCGGGAGATCTCTTGCGTCGCCGCGCCCTGCTCCTCCACCGCGGCTGCGATGGTCGAGGAGATTTCCGAGAGCTTCTCGATGGTGTCGCTGATGTCCTTGATCGCGCCGACCGATTCCTGCGTCGCAGCCTGGATGCCGGAGATCTGCTGGCCGATCTCGCCGGTCGCCTTCGCCGTCTGCTCCGCGAGCGCCTTGACTTCGGAAGCGACGACCGCAAAGCCCTTGCCGGCTTCGCCGGCGCGCGCGGCCTCGATCGTGGCATTCAGCGCCAGGAGATTGGTCTGGCCCGCGATGGTGTTGATCAGCTCGACGACGTCGCCGATGCGCGTCGCGGCCCGCGACAATTCGCTGACGCGTTCGGTGGTGTGACGCGCCTGGCCGACAGCCTCGCTCGCCACGCGCGCGGATTCCTGCACCTGCCGGCTGATCTCCGTGATCGAGGACGACAGCTCCTCGGTCGCCGACGCCACCGACTGCACGTTGGTCGACGCCTCTTCCGAGGCCGCCGCGACCATGGTGGTGAGTTCCTGCGTGCGTTCCGCGGTCGAGGTCAGCGTGGTCGCGGACGCCTCGAGTTCGTTCGACGCCGACGACACTGTGCCGACGATCTCGCCGACGGCGCCTTCGAAGCTGTCGGCAAGCCTGCGCATCTCGGACTTGCGCTGCTCGGCTGCGATCTGGTCCCGCCGCATCTTGGCCTCGGCTTCCTCGCGCGCTTTCTGCTCGGACACGATCTTGAATTTCTCGACGGCACCGGCAACCTCGCCGACCTCGTCCTTGCGGCCGAGCCCCGGGAGCACCACGGAGAAGTCGCCGCCGGCGAGCTTCTCCATCGCCACCGTCAGCGCACGCATGGGACGTGCGATGCTGAAGACGGAGAAAATGCAGGCGCCGATCAGGACCAGCGCGACGAGCATGCCGGTGATGAACGAAGTCCGCGCGACGGACGCGGCTTCGGCTTCTGCCTCAGCTCGGGTCTCGATCGCCCGCTGCTTGGCGAATTCAGCGATCTTGTTGGTCAGCTCGGAAATTTCTTCGTTGATCGGTGCGAGGCTCGTCTTGCGGATGTGATCGACGTCGGCAACCAGCTTCGCATACTTCTCCGCCGCTTCGGCATCCTTCTTGCCTTCCAGCGCAAGTTCCTGCTTGCGGATCGCCTCGATCTGCACCTCGCCCTTGCTGAACTCGCCGATCAGAACGGCGAGGCGATCAATCCGTTGGCGGTTCTCCGGCGATCGCGAGAGCTTGGCCATATCACCCGCGAACTTCTTGGCGGCGGTGACGCGATCGTTGAAATAGGTGACGGCCTTCTGCATTTCGGCCGGCGAGTTGGAGCTCAGGATATCGCGAATGCCGATCTGCATCCCGCGAACCGAAGCCTTCGCTTCCGCGGAATTCTGCGCGATCGTCTGCTGGCCCGCCGCGCCAAGGCTGAGCTTCTGGACGTCCGCGTCGCCGCTCATCTGGAGATAGATCTGCAGCGCGACGAGACCGATGGTGAGCGCCGAAGTGATGGCCAGCTTGGTGCCAATTCGCAGGTTCTGAATGATCATCATCGAAATATTCCCGGGGTACGCATTGCCGCGCATGCGCGCGTGAACATCACGGCAAGACTAGCTGCCAGGTTCCTGATTAACGTTAAGGGCGGAGGCAGGTGAGCTGGGTAGAAATACGGAAAATGCTGCTCAAGTTGCCGAATTTGCACAGCTTTCACGTGCAGAGGAATCGCAGCTCGCGGATTTGCAGGCTTTCAACCGGTTAACGCGACGGCGCGATTCGCGACGATCAGCACACCGTCTCGCCAACGAGGCTGACGCGGAAGACCGGCTTCTTGTTCTCGTCGAGCAGCTCCATGCACCATTCGGCATCCGGCTTGAGGCTGCGCGCGATGCCGCCGAGCAGATTGGAGCAGACCGCAGTCATCTCGGCCCAGGCAGCCGCGCGATCCTCGAACTCATAGGGCTGGTCGGCGGCACCGGAATAGCGACCGGTACTGATGCGGAAGAAGTACAGCGACATCGTCGAACCTTTGTGCCCCCCGGCCCGTACGCAAACTGGGACGCGAGTAGCTACCAAGGCATGAAAGCCGCGGACCGTATGAATACGGCGCCGCGGCTTGGCGATTGACGCATGCTTTCAACGACAAAGTGCGCGAGCAATGTCGCGCAGCCTGCTCACTGCGTGGAGCGGCGCAGCTCGAGCGGGGCCTCGGTCTTCGCCGGCTCCGACTTGATTTCAGGCTTCACGGGCTCGAGCCGGCTGCTCTCGACACGCGGCGTCTCGATGCGCGCGGCGACCTCGGTGTTGGACGCACCGACCGAGCCGGTGTGCTCCGACGAGCGGATCGAGCGCGGACGCGCCGTCGCGCGCGCCATCAGCATCTGATTGCCACCCTGGTGATGGAAGTCGCAATAGGCGAAGCCCATGCCCGACACCGAGCCGCGGAAGCTGCGATCGTCGGTCTTCTCCAGGTTGAAGCAGGGTTCGAACGGAATGCCCTTGATCGAGGCGCAGACGTTCTGGCCGCGGATCTGGAGCGTGTTGCCGGGAAGACGGAGATGCTTGACGGGGCCGGCGCCCGAGAACTGCACCGCACCGGCGGCGCCGAGGTCGTCCAGGATGCGGCCTGCGCCACGGGTGCCATCGAAACAGGTGAAAGCGAATACCTTGCCCGCCACGAAGCGGCGCGCCTCGTCGGCGTTCATGCTTCCAGCAACGGCCGGCGCAAACGTCACTGCCGCCGTGACAGCCCCCAACACAATACGCGCAAGCATGCTCTACTCCGAACCAACCCCCGCAGCGGGCGATGCCTTATCTCTTTACCCGCTGCTTACCATACTAACCAAGGCGACATTGAAGCAGCTTGGTTGGTAAAGTCTGAATGCCGTTAGACAATTTTTACCACGATTCGACCGCGGACCTGGCCGGCCAGGATTTTCGCGCCCCATTCGGGAACTTGGTCGAGCGAAATTTCGTGAGTAATTTCAGATAGTTTCGTCCGATCAAGGTCGGACGCCAGGCGCTGCCAGGCAGCCTTCCGCGGCTCGATCGGGCACATCACAGAATCGATACCGAGAAGGCACACTCCGCGCAAAATAAAGGGTGCGACAGAAGACGGCAGGTCCATGCCGGCCGCCAGGCCACAGGCCGCGATGGCGCCGCCGTATCTGGTCATCGACAGGAGATTGGCCAGCGTGGTCGAGCCGACGCTGTCGACGCCGCCCGCCCAGCGCTCCTTGGCCAGCGGCTTGGCCGCCGCCGACAATTCGTTGCGGTCGATGACCTCGGCGGCGCCGATCTGCTTCAGATAGTCCGCCTCCGCGGCGCGGCCGGTCGAGGCGATGACATGGTAGCCGAGCTTGGACAGAACGGCGGTTGCGACCGAGCCGACGCCGCCGGCAGCACCCGTGACCACGACAGGGCCGCTCTTCGGCGACAGGCCGTGCTTCTCCAGCGCCAGCACGGACAGCATGGCGGTGAAGCCCGCGGTGCCGATCGCCATGGCATCGCGCGCCGACAGCCCCTGCGGCAAGGCGACCAGCCAGTCGCCTTTCACCCGCGCCTTCTCGGCATAGGCGCCGAGATGGGTCTCACCCATGCCCCAGCCGGTGCAGACGACTTTATCGCCAGCCTTCCACTGCGGATGCGAGGAGGCTTCGACGGTTCCGGCGAAATCGATGCCGGCGATCATCGGGAAGCGGCGCACCACCGGCGCCTTGCCGGTGAGCGCGAGGCCATCCTTGTAGTTCAGCGTCGACCATTCGACGCGGACGGTCACGTCGCCGTCCATCAGCTCTGCTTCGTCGAACTGCGTAAGCGCAGCGGTCGTACCCTTGTCCGCCTTGTCGATCCTGATCGCCTTGAATGTGGCCACGGCTGAACTCCCTGACTTGTTTGACGGGATGTTTAGCCGATCAGGCAGGCTGCGCAACCGCCCTCTGGACTGGCTTTTCCACGATCGGAAGATTGATCAGCGCGGAGAGAACGCCGAACAGGATCGAGAGCCACCAGATCGGCGTGTAGGAACCATACTTCTCGAACACGATGCCGCCGAGCCAGACGCCGAGGAAGCCACCGACCTGATGGCTGACGAAGGCGAAGCCATAGAGCGTCGCCAGCCAGCGCGTGCCAAACATCAGCGCCACCAGCGCAGACGTCGGCGGCACCGTCGACAGCCACGTCAGGCCGGAGACCGCGCCGAACGCTAT
>Ga0207426_1002719_pt1 | contig 10771 bp, 8 predicted proteins | sample AraplaMF_Cvi_mMS_FD_184265 | JGI IMG/M metagenome (GOLD analysis project Ga0207426, IMG submission 184265) | Arabidopsis root microbial communities from the University of North Carolina, USA - plate scrape MF_Cvi_mMS (SPAdes) (version 2) | ecosystem: Host-associated > Plants > Roots > Endosphere ...
CGGCACCTTCGTCAGCAACCCTTCTCCGGTAAGCCGCGTGATCGCTTCGCGGATCGGCACGCGGCTCACGCCGAGTTCATCGGCGAGCGCTTCCTGGCGCAGCACTTCGCCCGGCGCGAGATCGCCGGAGAGAATGCGTTGGCGGATCGCCGTGGTGACGAGTTCGACCGTCGTCGTGCGCACGATCTTGTGCGTGGAATCGCCCGCGTTCGATGTGTCCGCGCGGCGGGAATGTGTGGCGACCGGAGGCATGTGCTTCTTTAGCGCTTGTTCGTATGAGTGCGGCATCGTAGCATGCACGGAAGGGCGCTTCTGCACGGTACGCATCGCCTTTGGTAACGCGAGTTCATAGCAGATTCTCCCGCACCCACGCGCCGTTCTTCATCACGCCCGCGATGCGCTCGCCCTGTCCCGTGAGCACGCGAATATCCTTCAGCGGATCGCCATCGACGACGAGCAAATCCGCATAAGCACCCGCCGCGACGATGCCGAGCCTGCCCTTCATGTTCACGATCTCCGCGCCGAACGCCGTCGCCTGACGAATGGCCTCGAACGCACCGACGATATCCGCGCGTATCGAAAGCTCGTCGCTTTGATATTGATGCATGTCGCCGAGCAGATCGGTGCCGAGGCCCATCTTCACGCCGCGCGCATGCAGCATCGCGAGCGCTTCGAGGCCGCGCTTGCGCACCGACTCGTTCTTGTCGAGCGTGTCTCTCGCGAGGCCCATCTGTGCGCCGACTTTCGACATCGCGTCATAGGTGACGAGCGTCGGCACCGCGTATGCGCCGTGTTCGGCCATCACGCGCGCGGTGTCGTCATCGATCAGATTGCCGTGCTCGATCGTGCGCACGCCGAGTTTCACCACGCGCGCAATCGCCTTCGCCGTATAGGCGTGCGCCATCACGTAGGTCTGATGCGATTCGGCTTCCTCGACGGCGGCCTTCACTTCATCGACGGAGAATTGCAGGTTGCCGATCGGATCGGTCGGCGAAGCCACGCCGCCCGACGCCATGATCTTGATGTGATGCGCGCCCGCGCGCATCTCCTCGCGCACGGCACGGCGCATTTCATCGACGCCATCGACCACGCGCCCGATCGCGCCCATGTTGCGATTGCAGCCGCACGGGTCCGGGTCCGAGTTGTCGAAGCGCTCGCGGAAATCGCCGTGCCCGCCGGTCTGCGAGAGCGCCTTGCCCGCGACGAACAAACGCGGCCCCGCGATGATGCCATCTTCGATCGCACGCGACAGCGCATAGTCCGCGCCGCCCGCATCGCGCACGGTCGTGAAGCCGCGATGAAGCATGCCCGCGAGAATCGGCACCGCGCGCAGCACGGCGAACGTATTCGGCAATCGGCTGTTGTTGCCCAGATGCGCGACCGATGCGATCACATGCACATGGCAATCGATCATGCCGGGCATCACCGTCTTCCCGCCGACATCGATCACCTGCGCGCCGCTCGCCTCGACCGGCTCGCGCGTGACATCGCGAATCGTGTCGCCGTCGATCACGATCGAATAGCGGCCGTCGTCGCGCTCGTGATCGGCGTCGAGCACGCGGGCGTTTTTCAGAATCAGCATGACTTGATCTCTCCCGTTTATTTCAGCAGGAATCCGTGCGCGAGCGGATCGCGGTCATCGACGAAAATCGTGTTATGACCGGTCACGCGCGCCCAGCCTTCTATGCCCGGCACGATGGCATCGTATTCGCCGACGCGCGCCGCTTCCATCGGCACGCCTTCGAACAAGGTGCCGATGATGCTCTCATGCACGAAGCGCTCACCGATCTTCAACTGCCCCTTCGCGACACGCTGCGCCATGCGCGCCGAGGTGCCCGTGCCGCACGGCGAACGATCGATGGCCTTGTCGCCGTAGAACACGGCGTTGCGCGCGCTCGCGCCTTCGACTGTCGGCTCGCCTGTCCACATGACGTGACTGAGGCCGCGTATCGCGTCGTTGTCCGGATGCACGAACGTGTACTTCTCGTTCGCCTTCTGGCGCAGCACGGGACTTACGCGCTGAATGTCGGAAGGCTTCAGCGCGTGCAAGCCGTCGTAGTTGCGCTGCGGCTCGACGATCGCATAGAAGTTGCCGCCATAGGCGACATCGAAACAAATCTCGCCCAGACCTTCGACTTCGACGGACAAGTCCCGCGAATGCAGATACGACGGCACGTTGACGAGCTGTACAGAATCCACATGCTCGCCGTTCATCCGATAACGCGCGACGACGACACCCGCGGGCGTATCGAGCCGCAACACACCGGGCTCGCGTGGTCGCACGAGTCCGTGCTCGATGGCCGTCGTCACGGTGCCGATGGTGCCGTGGCCGCACATCGGCAGGCAGCCGCTCACTTCGATGAAGAGAATCGCGAGATCGCAATCGGGACGCGTCGGCGGATAGAGGATGCTGCCGGACATGACTTCGTGGCCGCGCGGCTCGAACATGAGCGCGGTGCGAATCCAGTCGAATTCGCGCAGGAAATGCGCGCGGCGCTCGATCATGTTCGCGCCTTCGAGCGGGGGCGCGCCTCCCGCGACGACGCGCACCGGATTGCCGCAGGTGTGTCCGTCGATGCAGAAGAACGTGGATTTCATCGGGCGAGCGCCTTTACACTGGCGATCGCCTTCTCGACGATCTCGATGGTCCGCCGCCGCTCTTCGCCTTCGAGCATCAGGCGCGGCGCCTTCACGTACTCCGGGTAACCCGCCGTGATGTTTTCCGCGAGCTTGATGTATTGCACGAGCTTCACGTGCGTGTCGAGATGGAACAGGTCGATCAAGGCGCGATAGAGCGCGCGCGCCTTGTCGTACTCGCCATTGACCGCGTAGTTCAGCAAGTCCACGGATTCCCTTGGCATCGCGTTCGCCATGCCCGACACCCAGCCCTTCACGCCGAGCGCGACGGATTCGACGATCAGGTCGTCCACGCCGCAGAACACGACGAAGCGCTCGCCGAAGCGCGCATAGAGGTCGGTGACGCGCGTCGTGTCGTAGGTCTCTTCCTTGATCGCGACGACGTTCGGCTCATCGGCGAGTTGCGCGAGCAGGTCGGGACGCATGTCGACGCCATAGCCACGCGGATTGTTGTAGATCATCAGACCGAGCTTCGTCGAGCGCGCAATCGACCGATAATATTCGACGGTTTCGCGATCGTCCGAGCGATACGTGAGACCCGGAAACACCATCAGGCCTTGCACGCCGATCGCTTCCGCGTCCTTCGCGAATTGCGTCGCGTTGGCCGTATTCAGTTCCGCGAGACCGGAGATGACAGGCACGCGCCCCTTCACCGTTTCGACGGCGATCTTCAGCACCGTGCGCTTTTCCTCGGGCGTGAGTTGGGCGTTCTCGCCGACCATGCCCATCATCACGACGCCGCCGACGCCGTTGTCGATCAGACGGTTCAGGCCGCTCACGATGGCATCGCGGTCGAGCGAGCCGTCCTGTTTGAGCTTCGTCGTGACGGCGGGAAATACGCCTTTCCAGTTCACTTGCATGTCTGATTCCTCCGTTGGATTCTCAGTGGTCGAAACGCGCGATCGAATACGGGCGAAGCGGCACGCGCGGCGTGCGGCCCGCGAGCACATCGGCGACGAGCGCGGCGGTCGTCGCCGATTGCGTCAGGCCGAGATGCCCGTGACCGAATGCATGGACGACCGACGGCATGCGCGGCGATGCGCCGATCACCGGCAGCGAATCCGGCGTCGCGGGGCGATTGCCCATCCATTTCGCGGCGCCCGTATCGTCGATGCCGGGAATGAAGCGCTTGCCGAGCGTGAGCAATGCATCGCTGCGGCGATAGTTCGGCGGCGCAGCGGTGCCCGCGAACTCCGCCGCGCCGCCGATGCGCAGACCGACGTCGAGCGGGGCCGCGACGAACTTGCGCTCCGCGAAGATCACTTCACGCGTCGGCCCGACGCCGTGGTTCGGCAGCGTCGCGTTATAGCCGCGCTCGCTTTCGAGCAGGACGCTATCGCCGATGGACTTCGCGAGCGCCGCCGACCACGCGCCCGCCGCGATCACGATGCGTCGTCCTTTCACGCGGTTGCCGTCCGCCAGCAACACCGAATCCGGTGATTCGATCGCGCGCGCGACGCCCGTCACGAAGCGCGCGCCGAGCGCCCGCACGCGCTCCCGTAGGAGCGTGACGATGCGGCGCGGATCGCCGATATGCGACCAGTCGTCGAGAAACACGCCGTGTCTGAACACCGGCGCGAGCGACGGTTCACATTCGCGCACCTGCTGCGCGTCCAGCGCGCGCCAGCGCACGCCGAGTTCACGCTTCAACGCCCATTCCGCCTGATCGGCGGCGAAGGCTTCGTCGGTTTCATAGACCGTCAGCGCGCCGCGGCGATAATGCATCGCGCTCGCGCCGATATCGTCGAACATCGGCACGATGTCGTCGTAGACGCGGTTGTTCAACAACGCGAGCGCATGGGATATCGCCTGATAGCGGTCCGGCTCGCTTGCGCGGCGAAATGCCATGAACCACGGCAGCGCCTTCGGCAGATGCCTCCAGTCGAGCGCGAGCGGCCCGAGCGGGTCCATCAGCCATGTCGCGATCTTCGTGAACATGCCGTTCACGGCGATCGGCGTGCTCTCCGTCACCGCGATGCCGCCCGCGTTGCCATGCGATGCGCGATCGCCTTCGAAATCCCGGTCGATCACGGTCACGCGCGCGCCGTCGCGCAACGCGGCCCATGCACAGGCCAGCCCGACGATGCCCGCGCCGATCACGACGACATCCGCCATTTCTTCGTCTGTCGTCCTCATATCCCCACGCGCGATTTGATCAGCTTGTCGTCGACGGCTTCGCACCATGTATCCGCGAGCGTGAAGCCCGTCTGGAAGCGATCGGTCGGATCGACGCCGACTTGCGAAATCGCGGTGATCCACGCCTGCCCCGCCACGACCGGCACGACCGCGGGAACGTCGCCCAGGCGCGTGACCGAATCGATGCGGCTTTCGAAGACCGACCCGATGATCGACTCGTGCAAAAAGGTTTCGCCCACGTCGATCAGCCCTTTCGCGTGCATCACCGCGAGCCGCGCGGAGGTGCCGGTGCCGCACGGCGAACGGTCGCAGCGGCCCGGCGACACGATCACCGTGTTGCGCGATTTCAGCACGCCGTTCTCGCGCGAGAGCGGGCCGACGAACTCGGTCATCGTGATGCCCTTGATGAGCGGATTCAACGGATGCGGCGAAGGCAACTGCGCCGCCGCCGCGGCCTTGATGATCTGCCCGAGTTCGCACAGTTCGCGCGCTTCGTCGGGCGCGATGCGAAAGCCGAGCTTTTCGGCATCGACGAACACGTACGTCATGCCGCCATAGCCGACATCGACGCTCAGGCTGCCGACGCCTTCCACCTCGATCGTCCTGTCGAGATGATTGGCGAACGCGGGCTGATTCGTGAACTCGACCTTCGTGACCTTGCCGTTCGCGCACGCGCAGCGCAAATGAATGAGCCCGGCCGGCGCTTCGAGCACGAGCTCGGTGACGGGCTCGACCATCGGCAGGATGCCGGTTTCGAGCAGCACCGTGGCGACGCACATCGTGTTCGAGCCCGACATCGCCGGATACTCGGTCGATTCCGCGATCACGTAACCCATTTGCGCGCGCGGGTCGGTTGCGGGCAGCAGGAAGTTCACGGTCTGATTCGCCGACCCGCGCGGCTCGAAGATACAGATACGGCGCAGGTCGTCGCGCACTTCTTCCAGATGCATCATCTTGTCGAACATGGTCGCGCCGGGCACGTCGAAAACGCCGCCCGTCACCACGTTGCCGACTTCGCCTTCGGCATGGCAGTTCACCACTGTAAGCGTCCGGTTCCAGCGCATGTTTATTGCAGCGGCGCGTGCGCCGTCTCCTTGATGGTGACGACCGTGATCGTCGAAAGCAGCGCGGCGAGCATCACGAAATACGCGGGCGACAGCGGCGAGCCGGTCGCCTTGATGAGCGCGATGGAGATCATCGGCGCGAAACCGCCGAACACCGCGTTGGCGATGCCGTAGCCGATCGACATCCACGTCGTGCGGATCTTTGTAGGAAAGAGTTCCGACAACACCGCCGGCCCGACGCCCGAAAAGATGCCGATGATCACGCCGCCCAACACCTGCACCGCGCCGACGATCGCCGCCGATTTGTATTCGAGCATCAGATGGAAGATCGGATACGGCAGTATGAGAAACGCGATGCAGCCGATCGTATAGATGGGCTTGCGTCCGAAGCGGTCCGAAGCCGCGCCCCAGAACGGAATGGATGCCGTCATCACGATCAGGCCCGCCGTGTTGAGCCAGAGCGCCGTCGACGAATGGATGCCGACGTACTTCGTCGTGAAAGAAGGCAGGTAGTTGAGCAGGACATAGAGCGAGACCGTCCACACGATCACGAGTCCGCAAGCCTGCAGGCCGAGCAGCGCGGGTGCGCGGCCTTTCGTCTTGGGTGCTTCGTCGCTTGCGCTCTGGTAGACCGGCGTCTCTTCGCTGCGTTTGCGGATGATCCAGCCGATCGGCCCGATCACGATCGCACCGACGATGAACGGCACGCGCCAGCCCCAGTCGAGCAGCGCTTCTGGGCTGAGCAGTGTCGTCATGAGCGCGGCCGCGCCCGAACCGAGCAGCATTCCGCCGAGCGTGCTGCATTGCTGGAAGCTGCCATACAAGCCGCGCTTGCTCGGCGGCGCCCATTCGACGAGAAACGCGACCGCGTTGCCCAGTTCGCCGCCGACGGAAATCCCCTGCAGCATGCGTGCAGCGACGAGCAGAATCGGCGCCATGATGCCGATGGACGCATACGTCGGCAGCAGCGCCATGAAGAGCGTGGCGGCGGCCATCAGCGGCATGACGAAGGTAAGCGTCCACTTGCGGCCTTTCTTGTCGCCGAGCCAGCCGAAGATGATCGCGCCGAGCGGACGCGCGGCGAAGCCCAAGCCGAACGCGCCGAAAGTGCCGAGCATCGCGGCGAAGTCGTCGCCGGTGTGAAACATCACTTTGGCGATGACGGTCGCGAGGAACGCGTATGTGCCGAAATCGAACCACTCGAGGATATTGCCCACGACAGCGGCGGTCACCGCGCGGCTGGATCTGGATGAAGCCCGGGGGCTGTCGCCCGCGGTGTACGGGTTCGCAACGGCGTTGACGCGGTCGGTCATGGGAGTGTCCCTCGGTCGCTTGGGGTGCGGGTCCGGGGATTGTGCGCCTATGTCAAAATTGAATCAAGGATTTTGGATCCAAAATTGAGCACGAATGGCTGGCTACTTGCGCTCCAGTTCTATTCCCGTGGGCGCGTCAACTATTGGCCCTCAAAATACAACTGTCGCGATCCGAGTTTCGTAAGCCCGCGCAGTCATCTCAAGTTGAACCGGAGCCTGGACTCGAAGTAGACGAAGAACCGCCCTCGAGGCTCATCACGAGAAAAGGCCTCGAAACTTTCGAGGCCTGCGGATCCTTCTATCTAATGAATCGCTGCGTCTTAGCGTGAAACGAACACAAACGGAGCGATGCCGCCGTATCCCGCGCCGCTGCTGAACGATTTCAGCCCGAGATCGATGCTCTTGTAGCTACCGTCGGCCTGCGGCTGCAACTGGCTGACGGACCACGTCCCGTTCCTTTCGAAGAGAATGGATTTGGTTCTGGGTTCGTATTGCAGATAACCCAACAGGTTGGACGCCGCCATCAGGCTCGTCTTGTTCCCGCTCGTCACGTCGTAGAGAATGATCGGACTCGGACCCGTGTAGTTATCGTCGCCGAAAAGGATCTGCTGGTTGCTGATCGCCGCGAGGAACTTCGGCTTCTTTTCCGGCAGATCGGCCAGCACGCGCATGTTACCGCTCGTCAGATCGAGTTCCGTCAGACTGCCGTCGCCGGTGTACGACGTGAAGCTGAGGAAGTAAGCTTTCTTCGCGTCTGGCGTAACCGCGAACTGATCCCTGATCGTGCTCGATGCAGAGCCGACCGGATAGGCACGCGCGATCGAAGCGCTGGCCGTGTCGATGCGAAGGATCTGCAGCTTCGTACCGGGCGCGTTTGTCAGTGCATAGATGCTATTGGCGTCGTCCTTGGCCGTCGCTACCTTGATCAGGCTATAGCCTTCCGGCAGCACGATGTTCTTCATCAGTTGCCCCGAGTCCGTGTCGACGACGCTGATCCTGTTCTTGTTCGACACGTAAACCTGATTGCCTTCGTAAGCGGGTTGCAGGTTATAACCGGTAAAGGTCGTCAGCAGCGGAGCGATGGGCACGACCCGAATGATCGTGTTGGTCGCGGTGTCGATGGTCGCCAGATCGATCGACGTCGAGCTTCTCTCCAGAAGCACATGCAGGCGTTTGCCATCGGCGCTCGCGAACATCTGATCGACTTGCTTGTAGTCCTCCGTCAGCGACAGGTCGATCGAGGCCTTCACTTCACGCGTTGAGAAATCGTATGCGGTCACTTGGGCGGGAGCCTGGGCGCGCGTCAACGTGTAGATGGTTTCCTTGGGTCGGGGCGGGCCATAGAATCTCTGAACCATCTCGATGTCGGTGGCGCTAAGTTTGCCGTCGCCGTTCCACTTCGGATTGCAATAGTTCATGATCGAGGCAAGATCCCATTCGCCGACCATCGTGTCGCCTTGATTGCCCTGTGCAGGCTCGATGCATGACGACGGCGTATCCAGCCGATTCTGTTCATGCGCAAAACCCAGCGCGTGACCGAATTCGTGCGCAGCGATCCGGCGAATGCAATACTCCTTGCGCCCTTGGCAACTTGGGCTCCAGTTATTGAAGGTGAAATTCAGCGCCATTCCGCCCCGGGCATTGTTCAGCCTCGCGCCCAAATTCCATGTATGCGGCGCGCTCCCGGCAATGTCCTCGACTGAAATCCGAATTCCGTAGTAATTCGGTTCGTTCGCGCACTGCTGCCAACCGCTGAATTCGACGCCGGAGTGCTGTTCCCAAGTCTCTTCGACCGCGGAACGACTCCAGTTGCGCTCCGCGGAATACCGCGCGAAATCCGCGTCGTTCAAATCCCAGCAAACACCGATGGGCACTCGATCCCAAATAACGGTCGACAAGGCATAGCCCTTTCCCGTGGCCCTATCCTGCGCCGCCGATTGTTCGACCGAAGCCCTGCCCGTTGAGCCAAGCGCGTCGTTGCCGCCGTCACTTCCGCCGCAACCACTAATCAGTATTCCTGCCAATAGAGCGAGCAGTACCCCTCGTAACCCTTTCATCTTTATTCTCCGTTATAGATACGCCATGCGTTCTCACGCACAGGTCGGAGAAGTATATTTTCATCATGTAATCAAATTGGAATGTACATTACATAATTTTTCCAAATTCTTTGGATCGTCGTGTCAATGCGAGCTTGGTCGCTTCTTCGCAATCGTTTGATAGGCGAGCGCCGCGCAGAAGGCAAGCCGATTGCAGATATCGCCTGACCGCGACTAGCGAAGTTAACGTTTGAACGACTCACCGCGGCCCGTAAAACATCTGCGCCATCACGATATCCGTCGTGCTTAGTTGGCCGTCGCCGTTCCAGTCCGGATTGCAGTAATTCATGATCGATGCCAGATCCCACGCGCCGATCAACGTGTCGCCATAAGTGCCTTGCGCAGGCTCCTTGCATGTCGACGGTGTATCCGGCCGGTTCTGCTCATGCGCAAAACCCATCGCGTGACCGAACTCATGCGCGGCGACATTGCGAATGCAATACTCTTCACGCCCCACGCAACTCGGGCTCCAGTTCCTGAAAGTAAAGTTGAACACCATCCCGCCTACGACATTGTTCAACTCCGTTCCGAGACCTTGCGTATGCGGACCGGTCACGGCGCTGTCCTCGACCGATATCCTTATGCCGTAGTAATTCGGATCGTTCGTGCATTGCTGCCAACCCGTGAACGTGACGCCGGAATGCGCCTCCCAGCTCGCCTCGACCGCGAGACGGCTCCAGTCGCGCTGACTGGCGTACAGCGCGAAGTCAGCGTTGCTCAAGTCCCAGCAGACGCCGATCGGCTCGTGCTTCCAGATGACGGTGGACAAGGCGTATCCCTTGGATGTGGCCTTCTCTTGCGCGCCGGATTGCCTGCCTGCGGAATTGACGCCGTCGTTGTTATCGCCTCCGCCGCATCCGCTCGCCAGCATTCCTAACAATAATGCAAATACCCACGCTCTTAACCGTTTCATTTTCTTCTCCGTGGCCGCACGGCCCGCGCGTCTTGGCGCTCGACAGGAGAAGTATATTTTCTAACGGGCGGTCAAATTCAAATGGTCATTTCATAGTATTCACGGAACTCATCGGTCTTCCGCTCTGCAGCATTCGAAAGCCGCCGTGACCATTACCCCGCGCTCCGGATGCTCACGTTGCCCGAGCCTGATGTCCCCCCGATGCGCCTGCACGATTTCCTTCGCGATCGCGAGCCCGAGCCCCGTGCCGTCCGTCTCCGCCGACGCGCGGTAAAACGGCTCGAACACGCGGCTGCGGGCTTCGGCGGGAATGCCGGGGCCGTTGTCCGTGACGGTCAGCGTCACGCGTTGCGCATCGCGCGTCACCGCGACGGTCACATGCCCGCCTGGCTGCGTATACCGAATCGCGTTTTCCACGATGTTGTAGACGAGCGCCGACAACAACCCTTCATGCCCGATCATCCACGCCGATTCAACGAGCTCCGCGCCCAGATCGATCTCGCGCTTCTGCGCGAACATCGCGAGATCCTCGATCACGTCCTGCGCGATCGCGGCGAGATCGACCTTCTGTCTGGCGAGCTGCGTGTAGTCCGCCGCTTCGGCCTCCGCGAG
>Ga0207426_1002721_pt1 | contig 10762 bp, 7 predicted proteins | sample AraplaMF_Cvi_mMS_FD_184265 | JGI IMG/M metagenome (GOLD analysis project Ga0207426, IMG submission 184265) | Arabidopsis root microbial communities from the University of North Carolina, USA - plate scrape MF_Cvi_mMS (SPAdes) (version 2) | ecosystem: Host-associated > Plants > Roots > Endosphere ...
TGCGCGGACGTGGTACCGCCGCTGGAGGTGCCGGCGGGGCTCCTGGAGGCGGCGGGACCGGCCGCCCACGCCTCGGCCTGCCACTTCGCCGAGGAGCGGCAGGTGGTGGCGAGCGAGTGAGACGCGCCGGAGCCCGCCTCCCTCCGGGGAAGCGGGCTCCGGCGTGGTGCGGGGGTGCGTCAGTCGTCCGTGCCGGTCCCGCCGGCCGGCTCGACGTCCTCCATCGCGGCCAGCGCCGGGTCGAGGATGATGTCCTCGTCCCGGGCCGCGGTGGTCGGATCCTCGGGGAAGTGGCAGGCCGTCAGGTGTCCCTCGGCGTTGCCGCCGATCCGGACCAGCGGCGGCTCCTCGGTCGCGCACTTGTCCTGCGCCTTCCAGCACCGGGTACGGAACCGGCAGCCGGAGGGCGGGTTGACGGGGGAGGGGACGTCACCGGCGAGGCGGATGCGCTCGCGGTCCTCCTCCTCGCTCTCCACCAGCTTGGCCTCGGGCACCGCCGAGAGCAGGGCGTGGGTGTACGGGTGGCGCGGCCGGCGGTAGATCTCGTCGCGGGTGCCCACCTCGACGATCTTGCCGAGGTACATCACCGCGACCCGCTCGCTGAAGTGCCGCACGACCGCCAGGTCGTGGGCGATGAAGAGGAACGCGATGCCCAGTTCGCGCTGGAGCTTCTGGAGCAGGTTGACGACCTGCGCCTGGATGGAGACGTCCAGCGCGGAGACCGGCTCGTCGGCGATGATCAGCTTCGGTTCCAGGGCGAGCGCCCGGGCCACGCCGATGCGCTGGCGCTGGCCGCCGGAGAACTCGTGCGGGAAGCGGTTGTAGTGCTCCGGGTTGAGACCCACGGTCTCCAGGAGCTCGCGGATCCGCTTCTCCCGGCCACCGGGCGGGTTGATCCCGTTGATCTCCATCGGGCCGCCGATGATGGTGCCCACCGTCTGCCGCGGGTTCAGCGAGGCGTACGGGTCCTGGAAGATCATCTGGATCTCGGAGCGGATCGGCGCCAGCTCCTTGCGGCCCGCGTGGGTGATGTCCCGGCCCGCGTACGTGATCTTGCCGGCGGTCGGCTCCATGAGCCGGGTGAGCAGCCGCCCGGTGGTGGACTTGCCGCAGCCCGACTCGCCGACCAGGCCGAAGCTCTCGCCGGCGTGCACCGTCAGGTCGAGGCCGTCGACCGCCTGGACCGCACCGACCTTCCGCTTGAACGGGAAGCCGCCGTAGATCGGGAAGTGCTTGGTCAGGCCTTCGGCGGTCAGCAGCGGCTCGCCCGGGGCGGGCGCGGCGCCACGCGGCGCCGGGAGGGTGACGTTCTCTGTCATGGTGGTCGCTCCCTAGCCCAGCCGGGGCTTGATCTGCTCGGTGAAGAGGGTCTGCTTCTGCTCGGCGCTCAGATGGCACGCGGCCGCGCGCCCCAGTGCCAGCGTGGGCCGCTCGTCGGTGCAGCGGGTGCCCCCGACCTCGCCGGTGAAGCCGCAGCGCGGGTTGAAGGCGCAGCCGGAGGGCGGGTTGAGCAGGCTCGGCGGGGTACCGGGGATCGGGTGCAGCGCCTCGCTGACGTCCGAGGACAGCCGCGGCATCGAGCTCAGCAGGCCCCAGGTGTACGGGTGCCGGGGCTGGGTGAGGATCTCCTTGACGGAGCCGCGCTCGACGGCCCGGCCGCCGTACATCACCAGCACGTCGTCCGCGGTGTTGGCGACCACGCCCAGGTCATGGGTGATCAGGATGATCGCGGAGCCGAACTCCTGCTGGAGGTCCTTGAGCAGGTCGAGGATCTGCGCCTGGACGGTGACGTCCAGGGCGGTGGTCGGCTCGTCGGCGATCAGGAGCTGGGGGTTGCAGACCAGCGCCATGGCGATCATGGCGCGCTGGCGCATACCGCCGGAGAACTGGTGCGGGTAGTCGTCCACCCGCAGGTCGGGCTGCGGGATGCCGACCTTGGTCAGCATCTCGATGGCCCGCAGCCGGCCCTCGCGCTTGGTGGCGCCGGTGTGCTTGATGAACGGCTCCGCGATCTGCCGGCCGATGGTGTAGTACGGCGACAGGGCGGTCAGCGCGTCCTGGAAGATCATGGCCATCTTGTTGCCGCGGAGCTTCTCCAGGGTCTTCTCCCTGGCCCCGGTCAACTCCTGGCCGTCCAGCACGATCTCGCCGCCGATCTCGGTGGCCTTCGGGTCGTGCAGCCCCAGGATGGACAGGTTGGTCACCGACTTGCCGGAGCCCGACTCGCCGACGATGCCGAGCGTCTGACCGCGTTCCAGGTCGAAGGAGAGACCGTCGACCGCCTTGACGATGCCGTCCTCGGTGGAGAACCGCACATGCAGGTCGCGTACGGAGAGAAACGCATCAGATCCGGTCGGGACCGGCGCACCCTCGGGTTTGGTGAGTGTGGTCACTGGTGGTTCTCCTAGGACAGACGCACGCGCGGGTCGATGAACGCGTAGCAGGCGTCCACGATGATGTTGAACAGGATGATGAACGCGGCTGCGAAGAGCATCACGCCCATGACCGTGGGCAGGTCGGTGTTGAGCACCGACTGCATCGACAGGGTCCCCAGACCCGGCAGGGCGAAGGTCACCTCGGTGATCATGGCGCCGCCGAAGAGGGTGCCGAGGTCGATGCCGAAGATGGTGACGATGGGGATCAGCGAGCCGCGCCAGGCGTAGCGGAAGAAGACCGTCGCGGCCGACATGCCCTTGGCACGGGCCGTGCGGACGTGCTCCTCCTGCAACTGCTCGATCATCGCGGAGCGCGCCATACGGGTGTACTGCGCGGTGAAGATGATCGAGAGCACACACCACGGGATCAGCAGGCCCATGAACCAGCCGACGGGATCCTGGGTGATGGGCACGTACTTGGGCTGCCCCAGCAGATTGGTGTTGTAGACCAGCAACGCCAGCACGATCGGGCCGACGAAGTAGATCTGCATCGAGCTGAGCACCAGCGAGGCCGAGCTGAAGAACTTGTCGATCAGCGAGCCCTGCTTCCAGGCGGCGACCATGCCGGTGGCCAGACCGACGAGCAGGAAGACCGCGGCGGCACCGAGGGTCAGCGACAGCGTGATCGGGAAGCGGTCGACGATGGTGTTCCACACCGCGTCGCCGGTGGCGAAGGAGTAGCCGAAGCAGGGGGCGGGGCACGGGCCCTGGGCGAAGTCACGGCCGGTGACGATGCCGGACATGAAGTGCCAGTACTGCACCAGGATCGGCTGGTCGAGCCCCATGTTCTTGTGGATGATCGCGAGTGCCTGGGGGCCGCAGTTCCTTCCGCACGCGAGCAGCGCGGGGTCCCTGGGGGCGGCGAAGAAGAGGAAGAACGTGAACGCGCTGATGAGCAGCAGGATCACGATCGCGCCGAGAGACCGGCGGAAGAGGAATCGAAGCATGGCAGATCGCAGCTCTCGTGGGGCAGCGGAGGTGTGGGGTGAGGTGCACGGTGTGCCCGCCCTGTGAGGCGGGCACACCGTGCCTGGGTAACCGGTACGGTCGCGGTTACTTCTTGACGTACATCTTGGTCGGGTCGACGGAGCTGATGATGTCGTTGTTCACGACGCCGCCGACCTTGGAACCGTGCAGCTGGATCTGCTTGTAGTAGAAGGTCGGGATCTGCGGGAGGTCGTCCTTGAGGATCTTCTCGCCGAGCTTGAACCAGTCGTCAGCAGCCTTCTGCTGGTCCGTCTCCTGCTCGATCCGGTCGATCTCCTTGTTGGTCGCCGGGTTGTTGTACAGCGAGTAGTTGGTCCCGCCGTCCTGGATCTGCCGGCCGTCGTACACCGGGGGGAGCACCGTCAGCGCGCTCGGCCAGTCCGCACCCCACGCCGAGGGGTAGAGGTCGAACTTGTTGTCCGTCTTGCCGATGATGTCGTAGTAGGTGTCCGGCGGCAGTTCCTTGCTCTGGACGTTGAAGCCGGCCTTCTTGAGGTTGTCGACCACCGCGACGGAGTACTTCGACGGCTCGGTCGCCGTGTTGTGCGCGTAGGTCAGCTTCATGCCGGTCTTGCCGGCTTCCTTCAGGATCTTCTTGGCCTTGTCGATGTCGCCCAGCGGCTTCTTGAGCTTGCCGTAGGGGTCGATGTCCTTGTAGCCGGTCAGCGTCGGGCTGATGTAGCTGCCCGCCAGCTCACCGCCGCCCGGGGTGCCGTAGGCGTCGAGGACGGACTGCGTCGGCAGGGCGTAGGCGATGGCCTCGCGGATCCTCTTGTCCTTCAGGTGGCGCATGTTGAAGTTCATGACGCCGACGTAGGGCTGGTAGCCGGAGGTCGAACGCGCCTTGATCTTCGGGTCGTTGGCGACCTGCTGCATGCTCGCCGCGTCCACCTGGTTGTTGAAGCTGACCGCGGTCTGGTTGTCCGCGTTGTCGGCCATCAGGCGCTGGGTGGAGTCGGTGAAGGCCACGCTGAACTGGATGTCGAACTTGTCGACGTACTGGTGACGCGTGATGTCGGTGTTCGGGTCCCAGTTGGTGTTCTTGACCAGCGTGATGCCCTTGCCGTTCTTGAACGACCCGGGCTGGATCTTGTACGGGCCCGAGGCGACCGGGGCCTTGTCGTACTTCTCCTTGGTGTCCTTGCTCTTCTCGACGACGCCGTAGCCCGCCATCGCCAGCGCGTAGGGCAGGTCACCCACGGGCTTCTTGAAGTGGAAGACGATGGTCTTGTCGTCCGGGGTGTCCAGCACGTCCTTGGGCAGGTGCTTCCCGCCGTAGGGGCCGCCCTTGAGGAGCTTGCGGTAGTCGGTCGAGTCGGCCAGCCAGCGCTGGACGTACGTCGGGCCGCTGGAGATGAAGTCCGCGAACTGCCGCTCGAAGGTGTGGCGGATGTCGTCCGAGGTGATCGGCTTGCCGTCCTCGAACTTGATGCCGTCCTTGAGCTTGTACGTCCAGGTCTTGCCGCCGTCGGACTTCTGGCCGCTGTCCGTGGCGAGGTCGCCGACGACGGTGTACTTGCCCTTGTTGTCCAGGTGGTAGTTCGTCAGCCTGCGGAACAGCAGGCTCGAAACGGTGCCCTGGTCGGAGACGTAGATCTGCGCCGGGTCGAGGTGCGCGTAGGTGTCGCGCTGGTAGACCTTGATGGTGCCGCCCGGGGTCGCGCCGGGCACGGCCTCGGCGGGTCCCTTGGAAGCGGCGGCGTCACCGAAGGTGATCTGGGCGCGCTGCTTCTCGGCGTTCTTGCGGGCGTCGTCGTCGCCGGCGCCCTTTCCGGCGCCGCTGCTGCACGCGGTGAGGACCATGGCCCCCGCGGCCAGCGCCACGACGGTGGCGCGCGCTCTGCGCATACGAACGTTGCTCATGGTGGTGGATGCACCTGCCTGTCGTTGATCCGTTGCTGCTGCCTGACTGATGCGGTGCTGGTGGGGTGGCAGCACCCCCCCGCGGAACGGATTCACCGAGCCCTCTTCGGGTCGAAGGCGTCCCGGACCGAGTCCCCGAGCAGGTTGAACGCGACGATGAAGATGACCATCGCGAGGCCGGGGAAGAACAAGTACGTGATGTCGTTGCGGTAGTAGTCCGCCGCGTTGGCGAACATCCGGCCCCAGTCGGGCGTGGGCTCGACGAGGCCGACGCCGAGGAACGAGAGCCCCGCGATGGAGGTCACGAAGTTCGGCAGCATGTAGGTCGTCTGCACCAGGATCGGCGTCATCACGTTGGGCACCAGCTCGCGCCGGATGATCCGCCACGGAGAGGCGCCGCTGACCTTGGCGGCCTCGACGAACTCCCGCTCGCGCAGCGACAGCGTCTGGCCGCGGAGCAGCCGGGCCAGGCTCATCCAGCCCAGGAACCACATGACCAGGATGATGATCGACGCGCGTAGCCACTCAGGCATCTCGTCCTCGGGAGCCACGAAGATGGCCCCCACGACGGGCACGAAGGCCACGAAGAAGAGCTGCTGGGGGAAGGCCATCAGCAGGTCGATGAACCGGCCGATGAAGTAGTCGGTGCGTCCGCCGAAGTAGCCGGCGGCGACGCCCAGCAGGATCGCGGTGAGCACCGAGACCAGGGTGATGGCCACCGCGAGGCCGAGCGTGTTGCGGATGCCGTAGAGCAGCTGCATGAAGACATCGCGGCCCAGGCCGGGCTCGATGCCGAACCAGAAGTCCCCGGAGATACCGCCGTTGGGCCCGGCCGGGTACTGGTTGACCAGCAGCCCCGGGGTGGTCTGCCCGTAACGGGTGTACGGGTCCTTGCCGTAGATCTTGGAGATGAGCGGTGCGAGCAGGCCGATCAGGAAGAAGAAGATCACGACTCCGGCACTGATCACGCCGATCCGGTCGCGCTTGAAGCGCGCCCACATCAGCTGGCCGGGCGAACGGCCCTGCAGCGGATCGTTTTTGCCCTTCTTGCCGTTCTTCTTCGAGGTCAGTCCTTCAGGGCCAGGACCTGGGGTGTCGGTCGTGGTCCCCGCGGTCTGGGACGGACTAGTCATCGCGAAGTGCCCCCGCGCCGAGTTCTCTTGGAACGTGAAGCGGCACCGATTGCACCGCTGGATGAGCGGACTTTCGCAAGTGATTTATGGCGGAGTCAATAGGATCGGGGGTGCTCGTGAACAGGTCGTCTACTTCTTGAGCGAAGATTGCGCAAGTTGTCGCCATGGCGTGCTTGACAGGTGGGCGTGATATACGGCATGGGGGACATATCGGTACGAACGTCTTTAACATGAAGGCAACTTCACTGTCGCAACACCGATATACGGACGCGCCATGATGAACAACGTACGGCCGTGCGGGTGCCGTAGACCGGCCGGAACGCCAGGCGGCGTTCCGGCCGGTTGCCGTTTTACGGACATATCGTCCGCTGCTCTCTGCCCGTCTGTTGTCCCCGCGCCGGGTCTGGAGTAGACCTGCGGTAGGCACCGCGTCCACGGGGTGCCAGGGACCACCCGCTACAACGACACGGACGGGGGGCTGGCCGTGTCCACAGCGCGGGACGGCGTTCTCACCCGCGGCGCGCGCGGCCTCGGCGCGCTCGTCTGCCTGCTGCTCGCACTGCTCACCGCGGGCTGGATCATCCGGGACCTGACCGTCGCCGAGCACGGCGCCGATGTGTGGTGGACCTGGCTCGGAGAGGCGCGCAGGCCGCGGGAGTTCACCGCCTGGGCCACCTCGGTGCTCGACCCGCTGCTGGTGCTCGGCGCGCTCGTCGTCGCGGTCGCCGCGGTGCGCAGCGCCGTCGCCCCGCCCGTGGCCGCGGGCGCGCTCCTCTCGCTGGCGGCCGCCACCGCGCTGCTGCGCCTCCCGCTGGTGTGGATGCTGGGCGCGGGCTGGCTCCAGGGACTGGACAGCGGTCTCACCACGCGGGCCCGGCTGACCGCCCTCACCCAGCTCGCCCTGGCCCTCGCCCTGTTCGTGGTGGTCGCGGCGGGCCGGCGGCCGGGCGGCGGGACGGGCCGGCGCACGGGACGCGGGGTGCGCGGGCTGCCGGCGGTGGCGTCCTCGGCGTACGGCGTGGTCCACGCGGTGCCCGACGGGCCGGGACCCGAGGGGCCCGGCCGGCCGTACAAGGGCGCGGCCGTGACGGCCGGCGTCCTGCTGGGCGCCGCCGGACTCGCCGTGGCCGGCTGGGAGATCCACTGGCAGCGGCAGCTCGACGCGGACGTCTACCGCAAGGGCCTGCTCGGGGACGCGTCCGTCTTCCGCGCCCTGCTGCAGCCGCCGGTGCACTGGCAGGCGGCGGCGCTCGCGCTGCTGGCCCTGGGGGCCGCGGCCGCCGTCCTGCGCCGCGCGCCCTGGTCCCGGCCCGCGGCGCTGACCGCCGCTGCCCTGCTGCTGGTGCACGGGTCCGCGGCGCTGGTCTTCGCCGCCCGCACCGGGGAGTTGGGCCGCCTCGGCGCGCTGCCCCTGCGGGCCCAGCTGGAAGCGGGCACCGCGGCGTTCCTGGTGGCCGCCGGACTGATCGTGCTCTACGCGGCGGCCCGGCCCGGCGTACCGGATGCCGTCCCGGGCGCGGGCGGTGTCCTGGCGTACGGCTCCGCCCCGGGCGAGGCGCGGCCGCCGCACGCCCCGCCCCCGCCGTCCAGGCTCCCGCCCGGCTGGTGAGACGGCCCCGCTGCGCGCTGCCGCCTCAGGAGCGCATCCCCAGCGACCGCTTGAGGAAGTCGACCTGGAGCAGCAGGAGGTTTTCGGCCACCTGCTCCTGCGACGCCATGTGCGTCACCCCGGACAGCGGCAGCACCTCGTGCCGGCGGCCGGCGGCCAGCAGCGCCGAGGAGAGCCGCAGCGAGTGGGCCACCACCACGTTGTCGTCCGCGAGGCCGTGCACGACCAGCATCGGGCGGTGCGGCTCCACCGCCCCGGACAGCCCCTCGTCCGTGACCAGCGAGTTCGCCGCGTAGACCGCCGGTTCCTCGTCCGGGTGGCCGAGGTAGCGCTCCTGGTAGTGGGTGTCGTACAGGCGCAGGTCGGTCACCGGCGCACCGACCACCGCCGCATGGAAGACATCGGGGCGGCGCAGCGCCGCGAGCCCCGCGAGATAGCCGCCGAAGGACCAGCCGCGGATCGCCACCCGCGCCATGTCCAGGGGAAAGGAACCGGCCAGCGCCTGGAGGGCGTGGACCTGGTCGTCCAGGGCGACGTCCGCGAGGTCGCGGAACATCGCCTTCTCCCACGCGGGGGAGCGGCCCGGGGTGCCCCGGCCGTCCGCGACGATCACCGCGAACCCCTGGTCGGCGAACCACTGCGAGGTCAGATGGGCGTGGTGCGCGGCGATCACCCGCTGGCCGTGCGGTCCGCCGTACGGGTCCATCAGCACCGGCAGCGGACCGTCGCCCTCCTGATAGTCGCCGGGCAGCAGTACCGCACACGGGATCTCGCGTTCCCCGGCCAGGACGAGCCGGGGCCGGGCGGTCAGCACCGGCTCCTCGGCGCAGGAGCCGATGGTGGCGAGCGTCTTCTCCCCGCCGTCGGGGTCCAGCCGCACCACCTCCACCCGGGTGCCGGGCCGCTCCAGCGACGTCTGCGACAGCACGGTCACCGCGCCGCCGCGCACCGCGGACGACACCGTCGGGTACGGGCGCCCGCCCACCCGCTCCCAGCCGCCCTGGTCACCGCTGCCGCGGAACCAGGCGCGGTAGACGCCGATGTCGTGCATGTCGGCGCCGCTCGCGGAGAAGAGGACGTCGTCCTCGCCGATGTCCAGGACGGCCCGGACGTGCAGGGGAGCGCCGGTCAGCGGGCGGTCGCCGACGAACAGCCGGCGGGCGCCGCCCTCGTCCGCGATCCGCACCAGCCGCCCGTCGGGCGTCCAGGCCGGCGCCCCGGGGAAGGGCTCGACCCACGCCTCGTCCTCCTCCTCGTGCACCGTCCTGGTCGCGCCGGTCGCGGTGTCGACGGCCAGATAGCGCTGGTCGCGCTGGTCGCGGGCCTGGACGAGCAGCAGCGGGGGCCCGGCCGCGGACCAGTGGACGCGCGCGAGGTAGGGGTAGCGCTCGGTGTCCCAGGTGAGGTCCGTGCGCGCGCCGTCCAGGCCGAACAGGGTCAGCGTGACCTCGGCGTTGCGGGTGCCCGCCGCCGGGTACGCGACCCGGACCGGCTCGCGCTCCGGATGGGCCGGGTCGGAGATCCACCAGCGCGCTACCGGCGCCTCGTCGACCCGCGCCGCCAGCACCGCGTCGCTGTCCGGGGACCACCAGAAGCCCCGGTAGCGGCCCATCTCCTCGGCCGCGATGAACTCCGCGAGGCCCCAGGTCACCTCGGGGCCGTCGGGCTCGGCCAGCACCCGGTCCGCCGGCCCGTCGCCCGCTCGGCCGGTGTCGTCCCCGTCCGAGGTCGTGGCGCCGTCCACCGCGACCACCCGCAGCCGGCCCTCGGACACAAAGGCGACATGCCGGCCGTCCGGCGACGGCCGGGGGTCCACGACGGGTCCCTCGACCGGGAGTTCACGGGTGGTGCCGGCCCGGAGTTCGGAGACGAACAGCCGGCCGGAGAGGGTGAACGCCGCCAACTCCACGGCGGCGTCCGTCGCATAGCCGACGATGCCCGCCGAGCTCTCCCGGCTGCGCTCGCGGCGGGCCCGCTCCTGCGGCGGAAGATCCTCTTCCGCTCCGGCCAGCAGGGCCTGCGGATCGGCGGCCGTGAACTCCCGCCCCGCTTCCAGGTCGAGCACCCACAACTGCTGGCTGCGATCGGTGCCCGAACGGGATCGGAGGAAGACGACGCGCGCGCCGTCGGGGGAGAGGGCGTAGCCGCGCGGGGTGCCCAGGGTGAAGCGCTGCGTACGGGCGTACTGCCGCGGGAACGAAGGCTGTCCGGTCATGGGGCGAGCCTAGGGGGTGTCGTTCGGATCATGGCGGGCTCGCGGGGCCTGGCACACACCCTGGCCGCGTTGTCGTCACTCTTCCCCGAACTCCCGGCTTCGTTCGAGCAGGGGAGACCCCAACCGCTCCGCGTCGACTCCCTCCTGCGCCCTGCGATCGCGCTCGGCATCCGAAGAGGCTTTGCCGAGCCGAGACGGAGGGAGCGCAGCGGACGAAGTGCGCCGGCCCCCGCTCCCTGGTCCACCGTGATCCGAACGACACCCCCTGAGGGGGACGGGCTCACCGCGGTCGCGCTCGTGAAGATCGTGTGCGCCCCCGCTCTGCTTCCGTGCTCCGACTTATGCGCTAGGACGGAAAGTTATGATCCCTTGGGTGCCGTGGGTACGGGGTAAAGAGCCCTTGGCATACCCGGTGTGCGGGTCCGCGGAAGTGGTCCGGACACCATCAACTCTGTTCGGACCGTGAGTACTTGGAGGTGAGCCGCCGTGGCACTCTCGATTTCGGCGGTGGTGCTGCTGG
>Ga0207426_1002724_pt1 | contig 10742 bp, 11 predicted proteins | sample AraplaMF_Cvi_mMS_FD_184265 | JGI IMG/M metagenome (GOLD analysis project Ga0207426, IMG submission 184265) | Arabidopsis root microbial communities from the University of North Carolina, USA - plate scrape MF_Cvi_mMS (SPAdes) (version 2) | ecosystem: Host-associated > Plants > Roots > Endosphere...
CTCCCTCAGCAAGCCAAGGCGCGCTTTGCTAGATGCTCTGGGGCGGTGCGAAGAAGCAGTTGAGGTAATCTTCGTTAGGGTGAAGACAGACATGAAACTCCCCGTCTCCCGAAGGTAACTCGTCGCCGTAGGGCACGAAAAACATGTGTGGTCGTTTGGCGAGGAAGTGGTCGCCCGGATGCAGGATAATTGAGAAGCCACCGCGCATCTTTCGAACGCGTTCGCGCGGAATAGCATCGCAGTCGCCACCCTGGCCACGCCCCCTGCAGCAAGCTGGAGGGTAGGTCCAGCCGGATTCGGCGTCGTGCGCGTCGGAAGAAATACTCGACATTGCACCGATGAGGATGGTTGCAGCTATCATTGTGAACGACGACGCGGTCATCTGACCCTCCCCCCGATCGTTCAGAACATCGCATTTTACGCCCAAGATGGAGAACGAACAATTCCCGTACCCTGTGTGCAAGAGTTTTGGGATCCGGTTGGACGAGCCGGGGGTAAAAGCCTGTTCCACCCCGACTAGAGGTTTTCGCCACCCTCTAAGCTGTCGACGAACCGAGAAAGGGCTTCCGGCAGCATCTGCCCGTTCGCGGTGGAGAGCGGGGGGTATTCCAGCATGAGTTCCGGTCCGAGTGGGGCGATTCCGAACGCAGGCTCTGTGACGCGAGCGGAGTATTAGCTGCGTGTGATCGCAACTACCCTCTCCTGCCTGCTGTGAGCCGTGATCCACCGCTCCGCCGCATCCCGATGTCGAAACGATGCAAGCTCCAACCGAACTCTCGACCTAGCGGCTGCTTTTGACAGACCAGATTGCAATACCCATCAAAGCAAGTCCGGACATTTGAACGAGTGAAAGCGAATGGCCATAGATTTTCCAATCGATCACAAAAGCCGTCATGGGATATACAAACTGCAGTGCGGCAGTTCGACCGGTGCTTAGGCGAGCAAACCCGGCAAACATTACGACATAGGCAAGACCCGTATGGATCGCACCCAGCCCTGCTAGCCAGGCAATTGTGTCCAAATGGCTCGGCCACCCGTGTAGAACTGGCCACCAAAATGTAAGGACAGCGCCAACTAGACACTGCCACCAAGCGAGGGCGAATGAACTTACGGATCTCATCACTTTCGTCAGCAATGGAACCCAGGCGTAGACAAACGAGCCCGACAGGCTCATCAGCAAACCATAGAAATACTCTTGATGCCGCGTGCCCGTACCCATCACGTCGGTCGTCAGCACCAATCCAGCGAATGCCAAGAGCGCCGCGCCCACCTGCTTTCGGGACACCTTTTCCCGAAGAAGCCACACACCGAGCGCCATCGTCCAGAATGGCTGGATATGGAATACGACAGTGGAAACGCCGATTGACGTACGTGGAATCGCGGCGAAATGGAGCGCCCAGCTAATAATCATCAGAACGCCCGTCGCGACAGCGCCGAGTAGGTCCCGTGCCTGCAGCCTGGTTTCAGCCAACCGCCCACTCAACGCGCCCCACGAAAGCAGAGCAAGAAACCCAAAAAAGCATCGAAATGCTACCGTAGTGAGCGGGTCTTGGTTCGCCTGGAGCACGAAGATGCCCACCGTCCCAAGGATCAGCCCGCCAAGCACAATAAGGATCGTGCCCTGGCGTTCCCGTGAGTCACCCGGGACGGCCAAACCGGCAGATGTTGCAAGTGATGTGAGACCCCGTGTGTCCATCGGAAAATAATGGCGCTGGATCGATATCCAGAAAAGCGAATATCTGTTACAAGTATCATTCGATAATCGAATGGACGGTGAGATGAACGATCTCCAGATTGATTGGCTTAGAACCTTCGTGGCAGTTGTCGACACGGGCTCCATCACGGCAGCATCCCGTCAGGTTTCCCGCTCCCAGTCGGCAGTCAGTATGCAACTCAAGAAGCTCGAGGAATGCGTAGGGAGTTCCTTGCTAAACCGGGGGCCACGCCACCTGTCTCTGACCCCTCCCGGCTTCGATTTACTCGCTTACGCCCGACAACTGATCGAATTGCACGGCCGCGCCCAGATCGCGATGCGCGGATCAACGGTTTCTGGGAAGGTCGCCGTCGGTGTCCCTGACGACTACGTCGCGAGTTACTTCGCGCCAATTTTGCGGACCTTCGCCAACCGTTTTGCCGAAGTAGAAATATCAGTCGTTTGCGAGCCATCGAGTTCGCTATTGCCAAGGATCGACCGTGGTGATTTGGATTTGGCACTCGTGACACGCGATATGGCGACCCGAGGGGAGCCAAATCGCGGCATATTCCTTTTCTACGAACCCTTGGTGTGGGTTGCGTCAGACCAACATGAGGCATGGCGGAAAAACCCGCTGCCCTTGGCTTTGCACGAACTGGGAAACCGCTTCCGTGGCGAAGTTTTGGCAGGCATCGCGGCACTTGGGCGGGACTACCGTGTAGTCTATAGCTCACATAACCTAACGGGACAGTTGGCGGTAGTAGAGGCAGGTTTGGCCGTTGCCGTGCTCGCACGATCCAGCGTTCCCAGCCATTTCAAGTTACTGGATACTCGCCATGGTCTGCCGGAGCTGCCTAAAATGGAGGTAGCCTTGGTTCGCAGCAAAGACTCTAAGCGCTCTGCGGCGGTCGACGCTATGCACAGCGAGGTCCTTCAAGTGTTGAATTTCCAGCCTTGATTTTCCGTGTCCGTTGGCAGCATGGCGCCAGGATGACGCCCCCGAGAGGTGCTGTGGCTCGATGGCGGCATTTTCCGATATGGCTGGATTGTTTAACCACAACTTGATCGAAGGACCATCGATAACCATGACATGATGGACCCGCTTGCCTGTTGACCAAAGCCTCAAGAAGCGTGTGAGACATGGTCGTTTCCGGGGCAACTTTCGTGATGACCGGAGACCACCCATAACGCCAGGTCAGAGCACCGCTTGCCTCCCCGCGATTGCCACGCCTTATTGAAAACGGCGTTCAAAATCACAATCTCAAAGTGATGATTGGAGCCTGACGGATGCTATACCTAACTCTCGCCCTCAGCTTTTGCATTTTAACCAGCACATACTTCGTCGGACGTTTGTACGCCGCAAAGACCCGGTTGGTCGAAAAGGCAATTGAGGAAACGATTGAGCGCAAGCTGTCGACATCCCCGATAAGCGCCGAGCTGCACCGCCTGCGGGAAGAGAACGGAGTGATGCGCAACCTTCTGATCGACATGGTGGAAAACGAGGCTTCGCTAGCCGACGCAACCACAATGTCAGAGGTGGAAAGGACACGCGCGGCAAACGCTCGAACACTCCGGCGCCGGGAGGTTTTCGGTGAGGCGATACTCGTGCTTCAGCAGACCAATGGAGGGCGACCCCCAAGCAGACAGCCGACTGAACGGGCCTAAAGGCAGGCCTGGTGTGAACGTCATCCATCCGCCAATCTAAAAGGGTGGCTCTCACTTGGAAGCCAATCGTCATACCCCGGAAGATGGGCGATAAACTGTCAGGCCTATCAGCCCGTCCAGGCGTATACGTCCGCTGGCTCTGCCACACCCTTAAGCACGAATGAACCAACATTCCTAAACCCTTTCGGTACCTGTGCTGCGAATGGCCTTGATGCCAGAAGGCTGTAGCCGACCGTATCTGCAACTTTTTCGATCCGGGCCGCTTCGTTGACTGCGCGGCCGATCGCCGTGAAATCGAGGCGGCGGGAGGCACCTATGTTGCCGTAGAAAACCTCGCCAACGTGCAGAGCGATATCGACCAACAGCTGCGGCTCCTCTTCATCGTTGCGCCTTGCATTCAGCAATTGATTGGCTTTCATGGCCATCCGAGCCGACGACAAAGCACGGCCACAAGCCTCGGAGGGATCGTCGATGTCAGCAGGGAAAATCGCCAGCAGGCTATCACCCATAAATTTGAGGATCTCGCCACCATTCTCCTCCACCGGCCCGGCGATCGCCTCGAAGTGTTCGTTCAGCCAGCCGACGATCCTCTCCGGTGGCCACCGCTCGTTCAAGGACGTGAAGTCTTTTAGATCGGCAAGCAGGATTGCTGCGTATATCGAGGCGCCATCTCCACGACGGGTCTGTCCGCTGAGAATGCGGCCACTGGTTCGCGTCCCGGTGTAGACGGCAAGCATGTCGGTCGCAACGCGGGTGGTTGCAACTCGGCAGCAAGTCAGTGCCAACGCGGGCATCAAGCGTTCGACGTCTGCAATTTGCTGTTCTGAAAATCCGCCGGGTCCATCGACTGCTATCGAGAAGCCCACGCCACCAAGGGCAGTCTCTCCAGGAAACTCCGCAAGCTTGATCAAGTACTCAGTCGCGCCGAGCTGTGCCAATTCGTCAAACAACGGAAAGCTATTGGTTTCGTTCGCCGGCAGGCTCCACCGGCCGTAGAGAAGGTTATTCGACAGCAGATGGAAGATCGGTGAGCGCTCGAACATCTCCTGTCCCGCGTCATCGTGCCCTTGGATGTCAACGGACATGACCGAGTGTGGCGACCACGCGACCGAAAATCCCTTCTGCATCGGGTCGATGGATGGCATTGCAATCGAGGCGCGGACAATCGGATAACCTAAAGCGACCAATCTTGGCCCAAGTCCCTCCATGATCTGCTCGACGCTCCGGCTGGATAGGCCCTCCCCGATGATCCAGTCGATCAGCTCCTGCAAACCCTGCACGAAAAATCCTCCATCATCGCGCATCCACCATAGGCTGGCACTGGATGCCCGGTCGAGAAGGCAAACGAAATCCAAAAGAAAAAAAGGAGGCTTTCCGACGAGGCGGGCGGTCGTAGAAGCTACCTTCGAAAGTTCTCCGCGCTTGCGGGCCTTTACCGTCGTGGAAGGCCAGAACCAGGTTTCCTCGCCTATTGCTGCCGCCTCATAGGGATGCGCGCCTCTTCGCGAGATTGATTGGCGGGTCGCGGTTTGCGAATGGCTGCGCGGTCGGCCAAAGCAAAAAGGCCGACGCGTCTTTCGCGTCGGCCCCAGTCTGCCGGTTAAGCCGTCGTGAACGGCACGGCTACGAAGGTCGTGTTATTGCCGCGCTGTATCAGCAGCAGCACTGACTTCTTCTTGGCCTTCGCAACATCCGCAACTGCGTTCTTGGCTCCACTGGCATTCTGGATTGTCTTGTCGTTGACTGACAGAATGACGTCACCGGCTTTCAGCCCCGCCGAGGCTGCCGGTTTGTCAGGCGATACGTTGGCAACGACGGCACCTTGGACGTCCTGGGAGAGGTCCAGCCGCTCACGAACTTCCGGCGTCAGGTCGACAAGTGCGACACCAATCCGCGGACCGGCTGGGATCGCCTGTTCGGAGCCTTTGGGAGCAGCAAGCTGAGCCATTCCGTCGTCGCTGCTGCCGATCTCGACCGTGAGGTCGACGCTCTTACCAAAACGCCAAACCGTAACGGTTTTCTTGTCACCAGGGGTAAGATCCGCCACGAGCTGCGACAGGTCCTTCGGTGTCGACACCGGCTTTTCGCCAACCGCCGTAATGGCATCGCCCTGCTTGATACCGGCGCGAGCGGCGGGCGAGTCTTTCGAGACGTTTGCAACAAGCGCACCAGCCGGATTTGCCAGATCGATCGCGTCGGCAACTTCCTGCGTCACCGGCTGGATCTGGACACCGAGGTAGCCGTGGTCGACGGAACCGGCGTTCTGAGAATTTGCGACAACCACCTTTGCCTGATCGGCCTGAATGGCGGATGCGGCAAATGCAGATGACGTTTCGAGGGAGATGGAGGCCGCGCCGATCATAATGGCTACGCCCAGAAGAGCCGCAGATCTGCGGCGATTGACAATGCTTGTCACGATTTCAGTCCTATTAAATTGACTGCGTAAAGCCTCTCAGTGAAGCTCAACGCTTGGCGAGGATATGAAGCCAGCCAATTATGTTTTCAAATTAAAAGTATATTACAATTTCATTGCCAATAAGTAATGTATTAAAATAATTTAATACTTGATCGCAAGCTTTTGCAACTGTAGCGATGTATTAGCCTTTAGGGAGCTGGCGCTGCATCGTCCGCCCTGGTCGCAAGGGTTTCGCCACAAGGGGGCGGTCACCTCCAAGAAGCTGCGGTCGCCGTTGACCGCGCACGGCCAAGGGCGAAATGACCTCCCGCTGCCTCCTGGTCCTGATCCGCGCTGCACGAGTTTCGCCGAATTCACGGAACCGGGACTTCCAGTCCACTCTTGATGCGGTCCATCGCGACAAACGTCCGGAAACGTTTGACGTTGTTGTTTCCGAAAAAGAGCCGCCGGGTCAGGGATTCATATGCCTTCATGGATGGTACGACGACGACGAGGACAAAATCCGCTTCGCCCGTGACATAGTAGCACTGCTGGATTTCGGGGGTCGCCGCGAATTCCCGCTTGGCGCTTTCGATTTGTTCTGCGGTCTCGCTGATCACCTCCACTTCAACGAAGATTGTGATCGGATGCCCCAGCGCTGCGGGATCGACGATCGCGACATTTGCCTTGATCACACGGGCTTCCGTCATCTTCTTGATCCGGCGCTGAACCGCTGGAGCCGACAGATTGACGGCTTCGCCGATCATTCTCTGCGGCGTGAGGTTGTCCCTCTGGAGGAGGGCGAGGATTTTGCGGTCGAAGTCATCCAAAATGATCTTCTGCGCCAGCGCACCCATACTTTTTCGCTCCCTTGACGAAACAACCTTGCAAATCAGTCCCCAATATTCAGCGCACGATGCGGAGGCAATGCAATATATTTTCCCCTCGAACCCGAGCGAGGCCCCCATGTTTCTCATAAATTCGAATAGCGCCTACAAGTCTCCACTTGACCCACGGGACGCGGAAGCTCTTGGACCGGTGGCTGCCGCGGAGGTCGAGAGGTTCCTGTCGCACCGCCAAAACAACGCGAAGACGCCCTTGGTGTCCCTCGGCGGCCTTGCCCGCAAACTCGGGGTTTCGAGCATCCATATGAAGGACGAAGGCTTCCGGTTCGGCCTTGGCAGCTTCAAGGCGCTTGGCGGTGCCTACGCGGTGATGCGTCTTGTGCTCGAGGAGGCAAGCAAACGCCTTTCCAGGCAAGTCGATGTAACTGAACTTGGTTCACCGGAGGTCCTGGCCGTGGCAAAAACCATGACGGTTGCCTGTGCCACCGACGGCAACCACGGACGTTCCGTGGCCCAGGGGGCGCAGACCGTCGGCGCACGTGCCGTGATTTTCGTTCACTCGGGCGTCAGCGACCAACGGGTGGCGGCCATCGCAGGATTTGGCGCCGACGTGTGCCGCGTCGAGGGAACCTACGACGACTCTGTCAAGGAAGCGTCCAAGGTTGCGATCGAGCGTGGCTGGACAATCGTGTCGGATACGTCCTGGCCTGGCTATGAGCGCATTCCAAGCCTTGTAATGCAGGGCTACACCGCGATATTCCGCGAGGCACTCCGGGAGTTGCAGGACCCGCCGACCCATGTTTTCGTTCAGTCAGGGGTTGGCGGCATCGCTGCTGCGGCAGCCGGCTATCTCGCGCTTGTCATGGGGGACACACGCCCGATCTTCACAGTTGTTGATCCCGAACGTGCAGCATGCATCGTCGAGAGCGCCAGGGCCGGGCATCCAGTGACGGTTGACCACGGTGAGCCGACAATCATGGCCATGCTCGAATGCTACCAGCCGTCCCTGGTAGCCTGGCGCATCCTTTCGCGTGTGGCCGACGCGTTCATGACCGTAGACGAACACGACGCAGTCACCGTCATGAAGAGGCTGGCCCACCCGGTCGGGGGAGACCCCGCCGTCGTGGCGGGCGAAAGCGGTGGCGTTGGCCTGGCCGGATTGATCAGGGCCATCGGTGATCGGCAGATCAAGGCTCATTTGCGGCTTGGAGATCAATCGCGTGTCCTTGTGATCAACACCGAAGGAGCGACCGATCCGCTCAAGTATGAGGCGATCGTCGGGGAAACACCCGGATCTGTTTTGTCGAGAAACGCAGGGGCGGCGGCATGACTGGATCATCGGTAAATGACGAACGCTTGCTCGGACGTCTGCGTGAACTCGGCTCCATTGGCAGAGACATGGATTGCCGCCTTGTCAGGCTCGCGGCGTCCGACGCGGACAAGCACGGCCGGGATCGCTTGATCGCCTGGATGCAGGAAGCCGGGCTCGATGTCGCAGTCGATCGCATCGGCAACATCTTCGGCATCTGGGCGCCGATACAGGCCGACGATAAAGCAAAACCGCTGATGCTGGGGTCTCATATCGATACTGTGATCAATGCAGGGGTGTTTGACGGCTGTTACGGTGTCCTTTCGGGACTGGAAGTCGTAGAAACTCTGAAATCGGAGGGCTTCAATCCGAACCGACCTATCGCGATTGCTGCATTTACCAACGAAGAAGGCGTGCGCTATGCGCCTGACATGATGGGGTCGCTGGTCCATGTCGGCGGACTTGATGTCGATGAAGCGCTTGCCACCGTAGGCACCGATGGATCTGTCCTTGGTGCGGAGCTTGCCAGGATTGGCTATGCGGGACCACAAGAGCCCGGCTTCCTGCAACCGCACGCCTATATCGAACTCCACATTGAACAAGGGCCGATCCTCGAGCGCGAGGAGACCCCGGTTGGGGCCGTCGAGAACCTGCAGGGCATTTCCTGGCAGCGAGTAACCATCGAAGGAGATGCCAACCATGCCGGCACGACACCCATTTCCCTGCGCCGCGATGCCGGCTTGGCAGCAGCGCGCGTCATTACCTTTCTGCGCGACCGGGTGAAGGCCTCGAATACCCCTACCGTCGCCACAGTCGGGTGCATGGAGTTCGAGCCAAACGCAATCAACGTGATCCCCTCGAAAGCGACATTCACGGTTGACTTGCGCGATCCCGATAAGGAGAAACTGTTGGCGGAAGAAGCTGCCTTGGCAACATACCTCGATACGATTGCAGACGATGAGCAGGTCACAATCACCACGAAACGTCTGGCAAGATTTCAGCCGGTGACTTTCGACAGCGGCATTGTGGCGGCGGTCGTGGAGGCTGCGACGGCCCGCGGATTGAAATCGAAAAGGATGACTTCCGGTGCAGGGCACGATGCTCAGATGATCGCCAGGATCGCACCCTCCGGGATGATTTTCGTACCGAGTATCGGCGGCATCAGTCATAACCCCAAGGAATTCACGCCCAACACCGATCTGGTCGCAGGAGCCAATGTGTTGCTTGACGTGGTCCGCAATCTCACCGCACCGGAGAACTGATCCGATGACCGACATTGAGACGCTCCATGCCGAAATGAGCGAGTGGCGGCGACACCTCCATGCCAATCCAGAATTCGGTTTTGCGGAGCAAGCCACGGCTGCGTTTGTCGCCGACAAACTTAGAACATTTGGCCTCGATGAGGTCGCCGAAGGCGTCGGTGGTACCGGGGTTGTCGGAACCCTCAAGCGAGGGACCGGCAACCGCGCCATTGCGCTGCGAGCCGACATGGACGCCCTGCGCATCACCGAGCAGGGTGACATGCAACATAGATCCCGCAACTGCGGGCTGATGCACGCCTGTGGTCACGACGGTCACACCGCTATGCTCCTCGGAGCCGCGAAGTTGCTTGCCGCAGAAGGCGGTTTCGACGGGACGGTCCGCTTCATTTTCCAGCCGGCCGAGGAATGGGGCAAAGGCGCCCTTGCGATGATGTCCGATGGTCTTTTCGAGAAATATCCGTTTGATGAAATCTATGGCATCCACAATATGCCGGGTCTTCCTGTTGGTTATTTTGAGACAAAACCCGAAGAATTCATGTCGGCGGAGGACAATTTCGAGATCACGCTCAAGGGCGTCGGGGGACACGCCGCCCGACCGCACTGGGGCAGCGAAGTCCTGGTCGCCGCCTGCGCCATCGTCACCAATCTGCAGACGATCGTCGCGCGGCGCATCGACCCGGCCGACATCGGCGTCGTATCCGTCACTGAGCTCATCACCGACGGCACCAGGAATGCCCTGCCCGGCATGGCACGCATTCTCGGTGATGCCCGCAGCTTCCGCAGGGAGATCAGCGAGCGCATCGAGCAGCAGATGCGGATTATCGCGCAAGGCACTGCGCTTGCCTATAATGTCGAGGCCCATGTCCGTTACACGCGTGAATTCGTTCCACTCATGAACGACACCGCCTTGGCTGCCGAAGCCATGGCCGTGGCGGTGGAATTATATGGCGCGTCGAACGCAAAGGTCGCATCAAAACCGATGACGGGATCAGAAGATTTCGCGCAGTTCCTCAGCCGGGTGCCTGGGTGCTTCGTCTTCCTCGGCAATGGCGAGACATCGGCTCCGCTCCACAATCCGAATTATGACTTCAATGACAACGGCCTTGTCCATGGCATGCGATTTCATGCAGCAATAGCGCGTCGACGCCTGGCAAATTGACCAAAGCGACGGCAGTTGCAGGCAAATTTTGCCATCCCGGATCTAGCGGCTTGCGTCAGAAGACGATCATCGCAACGTGCGACGAAGTGACGTTGGTCCGCCGGTCTTTCTGGGCCCAACGCGGGCGACCTCAATCCCAAAAATTCGAGCCAAGTGCCCTGCGGTCGTTCTCTGCTTGGACCGAGAACGGGTCGGTGAAAAATGCGTTTTGCACCATGTGCGAGGAACGATGAACCCGGCGCGCAATTTCCCGCCCGTTCAAGTCGGTTCGCTTCCTTTTCTCACCAATTCGTCACCGAGCCATCCCGGCGTTTCAGATGAGGCGCCTCCCAGAATTCAAAACTCTGCCTGGCAATCAACTCCTCGTTCACTTCGACCCCCAGGCCGGGCGCATCGGAAACTGGATAGCAGGCA
>Ga0207426_1002725_pt1 | contig 10731 bp, 9 predicted proteins | sample AraplaMF_Cvi_mMS_FD_184265 | JGI IMG/M metagenome (GOLD analysis project Ga0207426, IMG submission 184265) | Arabidopsis root microbial communities from the University of North Carolina, USA - plate scrape MF_Cvi_mMS (SPAdes) (version 2) | ecosystem: Host-associated > Plants > Roots > Endosphere ...
GCCTCCCATCCGGACTTTCACCGTCGGTGCAGGAATTTCACCTGCTCAACCGGCCGCTGGCTGCGGACGGGTCGCGGACTGTTACCGCCGGTTCGGAATTACACCGACCCCGGAGTGCGCTGCTGCTCTTATGTCAGTACAGCTTCAGTCTGCCACGGCCGGTAGTCGCCCATGCGGGCGAAGCGCTGTGGGCTGCCTCACAGCCCTCCGGCGCGCCGCGTGTCACAGAGCGGCCCGCGTGCTTCGTCATAACGGAGACGTACGCATCCCTTCTCCCCTCAAGGACTGATCCGCGATGGCGACAATTCTGGTGACCGGCGGCACCGGCACCCTCGGGCGGGCCCTGGTCGACCGGCTGCTCGGCGACGGCCATGACGTCCGGTCGCTGAGCCGGCGGCCGCACACCGGCACGGCGCGGCCGCGGCCGCGGTCGTACGCGGTCGACCTGCGCGACGGGACGGGACTGCCCGAGGCGCTGGCGGGCGTGGAGACGGTCGTGCACTGCGCCTCGACGCCGTCCGGCGGGGACACCGAGGCCGCGGGACGGCTGATCGAGGCGGCCAGGGCGGCGGGCGTGGCGCACCTGGTCTACATCTCGATCGTCGGCGTGGACCGGGTCCCGATCCGCTACTACCGCACCAAGCTCGCCGTGGAGCGGCTGATCGAGGGCTCCGGCCTCGGCTGGACGGTGCTGCGGACGACGCAGTTCCACGACCTGGTGCTCGACGTGATCAAGGCGGGCGCCCGGTCGCCGGTGCTCCCGGTGCCGACGGGCGTGCGGGTGCAGCCGGTCGAGGTGGGGGAAGTCGCGGACCGGCTGGCGGAGTTGGCGACCGGCGGGCCGGCCGGGCGGGTCGCCGACATGGGCGGCCCCGAGGTGCTGGACGCCCGGGATCTCGTACGGGCCACGCTGGAGGCGGGCGGGCGGCGCCGGCTGCTGATGCCGCTGTGGCTGCCGGGCGCCTGCGCCGCGGCACTGCGCCGCGGCGGCAACCTCGCCCCGGAACACGCCGACGGGCGCCGGACCTACGCCGAGTTCCTCGCGGCGCGCAGGGGGGAGGCGGCGCGGCGCTGACCGGCCGCCGCGTGCCGTACGTGCCACGCGGCAGGGCGGGGGCCGGAGTTGCCGCGGTCGGCGCGCTCCCGGCCCCCTCCCCCGGGTCAGCCGGCGGGCGTGAAGAGTTCGTCCTGAGCGGCGTCGCGGGCGGCGAGGACGGCGCCGCGCAGCACCGCCCGCCCGCCGACCGTCCCCGCGCGCACATCGGTGCGCAGCGGGGAGAGCCGGGCCAGCTGTCCGGCGACCCGTCCGGCGAGCTCCTCGCCGCCTCGGCAGCCGATCTCGCCGCCGAGGACGACACACCCGGGGTCGAGCACGGCACACACCGCCGCCACGCCGAGGGCGATCCGCGCGGCCAGCGCGTCCAGGAAGGCCGCGCCCGCGTCGCCGGCGGACAGGGCGGCCCGCACGACGGCTTCGGCGGGCGGGGCATCGGCATCGGCTTCGGCCTCGGCGGGTGGGGCGACGGCGTCGGACGAGGGTGCGGTCGCGGGCCCCGGCCCGGTGCCGGGTGCGGCGGACAGGCCGTGTTCCGCCGCGAGGGCGCAGATCGCGGCGGAGCCGGCCAGGGAGTGGAAGCCGCCGTCGCAGCCGCTCGCCGTGGGCAGGGCGGCGGTGCCGGGGACCGGCAGGAAGCCGATCTCGCCGGTGCCGCCCGAGGCGCCGCGCCGCAGCGTGCCGTCCAGGACCACGGCGGCACCGGTGCCGTGGCCCAGCCAGAGCAGCACGAAGGTGTCGCGGTCGCGGGCCGCGCCGTCGCGCTGCTCGGCGATGGCGGCGAGGTTGACCTCGTTCTCCAGCAGGACGGGGACGGCACGCCGGGCGCGCAGCTCGCCGACCAGCGCGGCATGCCAGTTCGGGATCCAGTCGGTGCCGCCGAGCCGCCCGGTGGCCGGGTCGACCAGGCCGGGGGCGCCGACGGCGATGGTGTGCGGCTGGTGGGCGCCCGCGGCGGCCAGGGACTTGTCCATGACGGCGAGGGCGGTGGCGACGGCCGCGCCGGGCGTGTCGTCGGGGCCGATGGGGACGGTGCGTTCGTCGCGCACCTCGCCCAGGAGGTCGGCGACCGCGACGGTGACGCTGTGGGTCCGCAGGTCCAGGCCGACGAGATGGGCCCGGTCGGCGACGATCCCGTAGAGCCGGGCGTTGGGGCCGCGCCGCTGCGCACCGCTCTCGCCGACCACGGCGATCAGCCCGGCCTCCTGGAGACGTTCGACGAGGTCCGCCACGGTCGGCCGGGACAGGCCGGTCAGCGACTTGAGCTGACCTGCCGTCAAGGGTCCCTCGGACTGCAGGAGTTGCAGTGCCAGTCGGTCGTTGATGAGCCGTGCGGTGGCCGGAGAGGCGGTGCGGCCGGCCGCTGCCGTGCGCGGTGCATGCATGACGTGAGTCTTTCATCCCGGCGGACGAACACCCTTATTATCAGGCAGGGTTCCTGATAGTTTACGCCCCATGACTGGCAACGGTGCCTCCCAGGACGTCACCCCGCTCCCCCACGCCGAACTGCGCCGCGCGCGGCGGTCCGTGGCCCTGGTGTTCCTCGCCCACGGCGCGGTCACCGGCAACTTCGCCACCCGCATCCCCTGGATCCAGGACCACACCGGGATCTCACCGGGCCAGCTCGGCCTGGCCCTCGCGTTCCCCGCGATCGGCGCGTCCCTGGCGATGCCGCTGGCCGGCCGGATCAGCCACCGCTTCGGCGCGCGCACCGCGCTGCGCGGCCTGCTCGCCCTGTGGACCCTGTCGCTCGTCCTGCCCGCCCTCTCCCCCGACGTGTACGCACTGTGCCCGGCGTTGCTGCTGTACGGCGCGGCCTCCGGGATGTCGGACGTCGCGATGAACGCGCTGGGCGTGGAGACCGAGGACCGGCTCGGCAAGCCGATCATGTCGGGGCTGCACGGCATGTGGAGCGCGGGCGCCCTGCTCGGCTCGGCGGCCGGTACCGTCGCCGCGCACTCCGGGTGGGACGCCCGGCTCCATCTGGCCGGTGCGGCACTCGTATTGACCCTGCTCGGCGCGCTCGCCTGCCGGGGCGTCCTGGATCTGCGCAGCGCCCCCGAGGAGCATCCGCCGCCGCGCTTCGCGCTGCCGCCGCGGTCGGCGCTGCTCATCGGGGCCATAGGGTTCTGCGCGGTCTTCGCCGAGGGCGCCGGCCTGGACTGGTCGGCGGTCTACCTCCGCGACGCACTGGGCACCGACGCGGGCCTGGCGGCCGCGTCGACCACCGCCTTCGCCTGCACCATGGCCGCCGCGCGGCTGGCCGGGGACAGGGTGGTGGCGCGGTTCGGCGCGGTGCGCACGGTGCGGGCCGGCGGGGTGCTGGCGGCGACCGGCGGCCTGTTGATCATCGCGGCGCGGCATCCGGCCATGGCGATGGGCGGGTTCGGCCTGATGGGCCTCGGGATCGCGGTCGTGGTGCCGCTGGCCTTCGCGGCCGCCGGACGCAGCGGCCCGGCACCCAGCCAGGCGATCGCGGGCGTCGCCACGATCACCTACACCTCCGGGCTGATCGCCCCGTCCGCGATCGGCGGTATCGCCCAAGCGACGTCGCTGACGGTGTCGTTCGCGCTGGTCACGGCGCTGGCGTGCGGGCTGGTGGTGGGCGCGCGGGTACTGGCGGTGCCGAGCCGTACGGCGTCCGGCACCGCCGCCGCACTGACCGGCGATCTGGAACGGTCATGAGCCCGGCGGCTCGACGGCGGCGGTTCGACGACGGCCCGACGAGGGCTCAGGCCGCGTCCGCCTCGGCGCCCGCGTCCGGCTCCTCCGGCCGGAGGAGCCGGGCCGCGAGGGTCCGGGCGCGGTCGGACCAGGGGGTGGGGCGCAGCGTCTGCGCATCGATGCGGACCAGCACCCGGTGCCCCTGGGCGTAGGTCTCGGTCCCGTCGGCCGAGCAGAGCCGGAAGCCGTAGGTGAGGCCGGTGCGCCCGAGGCGGGAGACCCACAGGTGCGCCGCGTAGCGACCCGGCCGGGTGACCGGACGCTCGTAGGAGACGCGCATCTCCTTGATGACGTTGCACATGTCGCCCGCCGCGGCCCAGTCGCCGTCGAAGCCGAACCCGTGACCGTGCCAGTACTCCGCCCAGGCGCGCTCGGCCAGCAGCGGGTAGCGGGAGTTGTGGAGCATGCCGAGCGCGTCGAGGTCGTCGAAGTGGACGGTGACGGGGACCAGTTCGCCGTACGGGACGGTGGTGGTCTGCAGGGCTTCGACGCTCACGGGTGGTGCTCCTGGGGTCGGGGTGCGCCGGCGGGCGCTGTAGAGATGGATGGTGCTGGTGATACGGGTGGGGCTCCTGTGACGAGCCGGAACCATCGTAAGCGGCTGCTTAGCATGCTCGGTCCGGCGGGATGCGGGGCACCGTGACCAGGGCCGGAGCGGGCCGCGGTGGCGAGGGCCGCCGTGACGGAGGCCATAGCGGCGGCCAACCGGGATACATCGTGAGGTAGCGGGATGAACCGGATTTACCCCGCACTAACATTGCCCGGTCATCACCGTGTGAAGAAGTGGAGCAGTCATGGGCCTCGGCGTGCGCTGGACCGTGCATGGCGACGGGCGCAACCCGGCCCCTGGAGCAGTGGTCAGGCCGGATGAGCGGCTGTCGTGGCCGCGCACCGTGGGCCTGGGCGCGCAGCATGTCGTCGCGATGTTCGGCGCGAGTTTCGTCGCCCCCGTACTGATGGGGCTGGACCCCAACCTCGCGATCATGATGTCCGGTGTGGCGACGGTCATCTTCCTGCTGGCCACCCGCGGCCGGATCCCCTCGTACCTGGGCTGTTCGCTCTCATTCGTCGGGGTCGCCGCCGTGATCCGGGCGCAGGGCGGCACCAGCGCCACCGTCACCGGCGCGGTCCTGGTCGTCGCGGTCGCCCTGTTCCTCGTCGGTGTGGCCGTCCAGCGGTTCGGCGCGCGGATCATCCATGCCGCGATGCCGCCGGTGGTCACCGGCGCGGTGGTGATGCTGATCGGCTTCAACCTGGCGCCGGTGACGGCGCGCACGTACTGGCCGCAGGACCAGTGGGTGGCGCTGCTGACCATGCTGTTCACCGGGTTCGCCGTGGTCTGCCTGCGCGGCTTCTGGTCACGTGTCGCGATCTTCCTCGGGCTGGTCTTCGGCTACGCCGTCTCCTGGGTCTTCGACCGGGCCTTCGGGATGATCCACTCGGTGGACGGCTCGGGGAAGGTCACCGACCACTGGCGGCTGGACTTCTCCGCCGTCGGCAAGGCCGACTGGATCGGGCTGCCGCACTTCCACGGGCCCAGCTTCCAGTGGTCGGCGATCCTGGTCGCGCTGCCCGTCGTGATCGCGCTGGTCGCGGAGAACGCCGGACACGTCAAGGCCGTCGGCGAGATGACCGGCGACCCGCTGGACGACAAGCTGGGCACCGCGATCTCCGCCGACGGCGCGGCATCGGTGCTCTCCACCGCGCTCGGCGGCCCGCCCAACACCACGTACTCCGAGAACATCGGCGTGATGGCGGCGACCCGCGTCTACTCGACCGCCGCCTACTGGGCGGCCGCCGGCTTCGCGCTCCTCTTCGGCCTGTGCCCGAAGTTCGGCGCCATCGTCGCGGCGATCCCCGGCGGGGTACTGGGCGGCATCACCGTCATCCTGTACGGCATGATCGGCCTGCTCGGCGCCCAGATCTGGGTGCACAACAAGGTGGATCTGCGCAATCCGCTCCATCTCGTGCCGGTCGCCGCGGGCGTCATCATCGGTGTCGGCGGGGTGAGCCTGCGGATCAGCACCAACTTCGAACTGAGCGGCATCGCCCTGGGCACGATCGTGGTGCTCACCGGCTACCACGCGCTGCGCGCCTGCGCCCCCGCGCACCTCAAGCCGCAGGCGCCGCTGCTGGACGAGGGCACCTCGTCGTACGACAAGGACTGACCCGGCGGCAGCCGGCCGGGACCGGCGGCGGGCGAGGACGGCAGCCGGCCGAGCCCCGGAAGCGGAGTCGGCGGCGCGCGGCACAACGAGGCGCGCCGCCCGTTACCCCGTTCCGGTCAACCGCCGCGCGCACACCTCTCCATGCGTAACCGGACTGTCACGCTGAGTGGATGACCACCACTCGGCGCTCCCCCCTCCGCGGCCGGCCCGACCCGGCCGCGGGCCCCGCCGCCCGGCCCCCCGCCAGCCCTCATACCGCGGCCACCACGAGTGTCGCGGAGGTACTGACCCGGATGCGGGCGCTGGCCGCCGCGCTGCCCGCCGAGGACGGGGTGGCCGTCTTCAACGGGGTCTATCTGGCCGTCACCGAGGCCGTGGCGCATCGCCTCGGGGGCGGCGGGTTCCAGGACCCGGCGGCCGCGGGCGAGCTGGACCTCCGCTTCGCGCGGCGGTACTTCGACGCGGTGGACGCCACCGCCGCCGGGCTGCGGCCGCCGGCCTGCTGGCGGCCGCTCTTCCAGCTCCGCCGTCACCCGGGGGTGCGTCCGTTGCAGTTCGCCCTGGCCGGGATCAACGCCCACATCGGCCACGATCTGGCGCTGGCGGTGCTGGACACCTGCCGGGCGCTGGAGTGCGAACCGGCCGCGCTGGAGGCCGACTTCGACCGGGTCGGCGAGCTGCTGACGAGCCTGGAGGAGCGGATCCGCGAACGGCTGATGCCCGGTCCCGACGTGCTGGACGTCGCCGATCCGCTGACGCATCTGATCGGATCGTGGAGCCTGGACAAGGCCAGGGACGGCGCCTGGGCGGCGGCCAGGGCGCTGTGGAGCGTGCGCCGGCTGCCGGAGGTGGCCGAGGAGCTCACCGAGCGGCTGGACGCCGGGGTGGGACTGGTCGGGCGGATGCTGCTGACTCCGCTGCCCGGCTGAACCCGCCGGACGCCCCGGCCGCCGTGCCACGACGCATCCCCGGAACTCCCGTACGGCGGCGGTACGTTGACCGAGGGGGCCGATACGAAGGAGTGCAGCTATGGCCGTCCGGCTCGGTCTGGGCCTTCCGCAGATGCGGCAGTACGACATCGGACGCGACGTTCCCGCCGTCGCGCGGGCCGCGGAGGAGGCCGGCTACGAAAGCCTCTGGGTCTTCGAGCGGATCCTGTTCCCCGAGCCCGCCTCCCAAGGGCTGTTCGGCGTCCCGGGCCTCCCCTGGCCCGACGCGTACCGCTCGGTGGCCGACCCGCTGGTGACGCTGGCCCTGGCCGCGGCCGCCACGGACCGGGCGCGGCTCGGCACCAGCGTGCTCATCGCCCCGCTGCACGTCCCCTTCCAGCTGGCCCGCGCTCTCGCCTCGCTGGACGCCGCGAGCGGCGGCCGGGTGGTCGCGGGCTTCGGCACGGGCTGGTCGCTGGACGAGTACGCGGCCGCCGCCGTCGCCCCGTTCGAGCGGCGCGGCGCGGTCCTCGACGAGCTGATCGACGTCTGCCACGCGGTGTGGGGCCCTGACCCGGTGGCGTACGAAGGGGAGCTGACGACCATCGCCCCCTCCGTCGTCGGCCCCAAGCCGCGGCGGCCGATCCCCATCCTGCTGCCCGCCAACAGCCCGCGTGCGCTGCGCCGCCTGGTCGACCGGGCGGACGGCTGGATGCCGGTCGGCGCGGGCGCCGAGGCCCTCGCCACCCAGTGGCACAAGCTACGGGAACTGGCCGCCGAGCGGGGACGCACAGCGCCGGTGCACACGGTGCTGCGCGTGAACGCGCGGCACACGGCCAAACCGCACGAGGGCCGGGAGCGCCGCCCCTTCCAGGGCAACGTCGAACAGATCGTGACGGACCTGGCCGCCCACGCCGCGGTGGGCATCGAGGAGATCCTGATCGATCTGCAGGACGGCGCCCGCAACGCCGAGGAACTGACGGCGGTGGCCGCGGAGGTGTATGCGGCGGCGCGGGCGGGTGGTGTCTAGGGCCCGTCGCCGGCTCTTGCCGTCGCCCCCCTGTGGTGCGGCGCCGCCGCGGCGTCGTGTCACATCCGATGCGTTCCGGGGAGCCGCTGCCGGTCCCTCCGCGCTCCGTCCCTTCGGACGCCTTTCCTGGTCGCCTTCTCGGCGTTCGCGCTCGTACCCGGTCGGCCCCCACCCGGGCGGCGCGCTGCCCGGCCCGGCGTCCGGGCGCCCGGAACGGGTGATGGCGCAGCCGCCGGTCAGCCGAGCCCCGTCAACCCCTGGATCGCCGTACGGGCCCACTCCTGTGCGCCCACCGCCGTGCCCGTCGCCAGGCCGGTCGCGACCGGGGCCAGGGCTCCCTTGAGGAGGGCGAGTGCGCGGCGGAGCCTGGTTTCCTCGGGGGGTTGCGGACCGGTGATCTCCGCGAGGACCTCCGCGGCCGCGGACTCGGCGTCCTCGCGGTCCTGGTCGGGGAGGCCGGCCTGCGGCAGGTCCCCGAGGAGGGCGGTGATCCGCTCGGCGAGTGCCTCGAAGCCCGGGGCGACGGTGCTGTTGTTCTGCTGGTTCTGGGTGGCGGTGTCGTTGTTCCAGGCGAACTGGGCGCCCGAGACGGTGCCGTGGAACACCGGCCCGTCGTGGTGGTGGACGTGCTGTGGCTCGCTCATGTGCGGGAACCGTCCTCGTTGGTCTGCTGCTGGTCGGCGTGGTTGTTGTTCCAGGCGAACTGCGCACCGTGGACCGCGGCGTGGAAGACCGGGCCGTGGTAGTTGTTGATGATCGTCGGCGGGGGCGCGGGCGGCTCGGTGGTCCGCCGGACGACCGGCAGCGAGGTGCGGAGCGCGACCAGGTCGACGCGGCCGTTGTCCTGTACGGCCACGCCGCGGGTGCCGCGTACGGAACAGTCCACCAGCCGGCCGCCGCAGGTGTCGTCGAAGCTCGCCCCGGCGGCCGCGCAGTCGGCGAACTCGCTGTCCGCGACGTCCAGGTAGGCGGAGTCCTTGCCGCAGAGGCCGAACGCCTCCGAGCCGGTCACGGTGAGGTGGCGCGCGACGAGCTTCGCCTTGCCGAAGCCGATGGCACCACCGGCGCTCACCGCCGCGACATCGCAGTCGTGCAGGATCAGCTGGGCTTCCTCGCCCGCGCCGAAGCCCAGCAGCCCGCGCTCCGCCGAGACGTTCGTGAGCGTGACCCGGGACTGGCCGAGGACGGCCGCGGCCGCCATGTCGAAGTCGCGGAACACCGCACCGGTGACGACGGCCGTGGTGCCCGCGTTGCCCCGGGTGTCCAGTGCCGTCGGGCAGCGCTCCACCCTGACCTGCGTGAACTCGGCCCGGGACGCGTCGTATACCCGCAGCGCGGTGCCCGTCAGATCCTCGATCCCGATCCGGGTGAAGCTGCCGCGGGCGGCGTCGGTGACGGCGATGCCGACATTGCCGTGCGCGATGCGGCAGCCGTGGACCTGCGGGGCGCCGCCCTGGGTCGAGAACACCGCGACGTTGCCCGCGCCGACGACCTCGCAGTCCTCGAACCTGCCGCGGCCCGAGGTCTGGACGTTGATGCCGGTGTCGCGGCAGTCGGTGAACACACAGCCGCGGACCACCGGGTCGGCGCCGCTCGCCACCCCGATCCCGTGGTGCGCATCGGTGACGCGCGTGCCGTCCACCGCACCCCTGGACTGCTCGATGAACATCAGGGCCTCGGCGTGCACGGCGTTGATCGCGCAGCCGGTCACGGTGAGCTCGGCCCGGGTGTCGGCCATGAGGGCCGCCTTGCCGGTGCCGGTCAGCTCGCACCCGGTGACCCGCGCACGTGCCTCGCTGACCCGCACGCCATGGATCCGGCTGCCCGCGATCCGGCTGTCGTGGACCGAGACGTCGGCGCCCTCGATCACCGCCACCGCGTTGTCGGCCGCGTCGGTGAACCGGCACCGTTCGATGTGCCCCTGGGCCCCCGCGAAGAGGGTCCGGCCGTAGAGGACCGTGCTGTCCCGGAGCGTCACGGACGTGTGCGGCCGCGCGTGCACGCCGACGCCGTGGTGCGCCCGGATCTCGGTGTGCTCCAGCGTGAGCGTTCCCGTATGGCAGCCGACCACGTCGGCGTCGCGGCCGGTCAGCACGAGTCCGTGGACCCGGACCGCCCCGAAGGTGTCGAGGACGGCACCGCGCGGCCGGCTCACCACCACCGAGCCCGGACCGCCGGCCGCGACGAGGCGGACCTCGCCCCGGACGGTGAGGGCTTCCTCGTAGCGGCCGGGCGCGATCTCGATCAGGGCCGCCCGGCCCCGGCCGGCCGCGGCGGCGAGGGCGGACGTGATGTCGGGGTGGGTGCGACGCCCGCCCTGCGGTGAGACGACGTACTTCGCGACCATTCGCGCCATCCCCCACGCAGCCGACCCGGAGCCGTCGATGTTACCCGCGGCGCGGCCGGCTGCCCCGCCCTTCGCGCGGGTTCCGCCTTCGCGGCGGGGCGGGGCCGGTGGTGAACGCCGTTCAGTCCTCGGGCAGTTCGACCGGTGCGATCTCGTCGTAGACGTCGCCCGGGCCCGGGTTCGAGGCGTCCGTCGTGCCGCCGAAGTGGTGCATCACGCCCCACACCGCGTTCAGCGCGGTCTGCACGGCGCCCTCGGCCCAGCCCGCGGTCCAGGAGATGTCGTCGCCCGCGAGGAAGAGGCCCCGTTTGTCCTCGGGAAGGCGGTCCTGCATGAAGTGGGTGAACAGGCGCCGCTGGTAGCGGTAGTGGCCGGGCAGGTTCGCCTTGAAGGCGCCCATGAAGTAGGGCTCGTTCTCCCAGGAGACGGTGACCGGGTTGCCGATGATGTGCTTGCGGATGTCGACCTTCGGATAGATC
>Ga0207426_1002726_pt1 | contig 10728 bp, 5 predicted proteins | sample AraplaMF_Cvi_mMS_FD_184265 | JGI IMG/M metagenome (GOLD analysis project Ga0207426, IMG submission 184265) | Arabidopsis root microbial communities from the University of North Carolina, USA - plate scrape MF_Cvi_mMS (SPAdes) (version 2) | ecosystem: Host-associated > Plants > Roots > Endosphere ...
TCTCAATATAAGAATATGAATCGGGTAAAAAATTGGGAAAAGGGTACATCCTTTTAAAGACGAAAAACTGAACTAATATTGCTAAAAGGGAAAAACAAAGTATTCTCCGATTTTCAACATCATTAATTAAAAACTGCTTAATAGGGAGAGGAAGTGTGTGTTTATCAAGAAACATTGTATCAATTTTAACTATTTACAATTGTTAAATTGGTTAACAGTGAATTTTTACTTTTATAGTTATTATCTTATAAATTTCATTGCTATAATAATCTAATTATAAATCTAAAATTACATTTCATTTACAGTTATTTTCTTTATCGAAGTATCATTCATGATTCTAGCTATAAAAATAATTGAGAACGAATATTCAATTATAGAAATAAAAATCTGATAGCGTAATACAACCGCCGCAGCCAATATGTTAAACATAAAATCAGCAATCCAAATTCCACCTAAAATTATAAATACATAGAGAAATGATTGTTCCACATCTTTAAGTCTACTAATAATAATTATTGAAATATAAGTAAGTAAAAATGCTACATGAATAATGATATTAAGAATAGGGAAGTTTATAAAGATATTATATCTAAAATTCACTGATGATTGTTTTGATGAAATTGAACTTATATTAAACCATTTCCTAGCTGACATGCCAAGACTATCTGTTCGTATTGAAAAAGGATTGTAATTATCTGTATATACTTCTGGAGGTGAAATAAAGTATCGTTGGATATTAGGCCAAATAAAATACCTTGAATAAGCCAATAAATTATTACATATTAACCATTTCCCATACTCCTGATATAAAGGCCCCATTTTTGAAAATGTCTTTAAATTTAGAGACGAATTGTCATTACCATATATTAAGTCTCTATATGTTAACAAAGGAGAGGGATGAATATACATGTAAAAACTGCCGCTTGTTACATCTGGAGTTAATAAGTCAATTGTATCTTTATTTGTTCTAAAATATTCCTGAACATGCAACTGTAATGGTATAAGTTTTCGAGGAGTGTCAGTTTTTTTTTCCTTATAAACATGCTTATACATGTAAAGAGCATCATTAGCTAACTTCCATCCACCAAATGGAGAAAATTGTCTAACACCAAATGTTGACTCCATATTCAAGATAGTAAAGGATATAAAAGAACCGACTAGAATAGACTGTAAGAGGATACCACTTACCTTATAAAAAATACTTTTTTTCACACTCAAAAACACTATAACTGAAACAATGGGGAAATACAATGCATTATACCTAACACTAAATACTAGGACTAATATTAACGCATGAGAGAATATCATCCAATACTTTGGTTTAATAGTGATCCATAATATATTTGTAAGCCAAAAAATACTTAGTGTTGTAAAAATGGTATCGGACAAAATTAGATTACTCGTAAAAATAAAGATTGGGTTAAACAGGAAAAATATAAAAAGAAGAAATGAACACCAGGTTGGTGGAGAGAAGAAATAACCTAGTGTATAGAAAAAAAAGAACAAAGAAATATTCAAAAGTATATACTGAATAGTTACAAAAAACGTAGCTGAATGAGAAAATTGACCGATAAACCTCACAAACCAGGAATATCCAATAGGCCAAGCGTTCACATTTGCTTTGGAAGCCGTAGCATTCAGGTAATGATATGAGTCAAAAATAATATTAGGATTAGGATAAAAATGCTTAAAAATTGTCCATAACAATATGGTTAAAATGATAGCTGACACCAAAAAAATTAAATTCAACCTCTTGGTAAATATGAATTGAAAAAAACTTCTATGCTCAAATTCGGGAGTCATAATAATTGACATTACAAGTCTTATTAGGGTTAATATTTGGGAAACAAAATTTATTATTATTAAAATCAAAACAATTAGTAGATAAAGAATAAGACAGATGTCCAATTCCGGATTATCATTTGAATAAAGAAATCGTTATCTCCTAACAATATTTTCCTATGGCAAAATAATATTTGCTTTGTATTATAAATTAACCCCACATTACAATGATAAATAAACACCTATTATACCTCTTAATCGCTTTCTTAAGTGCATGTAATGCACAAGAGCCATTAAAAACAGGGAAAGAAGGTAAAGCTCTACCCGATTTCAAAATTCAAGTAGATTCAGGTTCGACGTTTAATACCAATCAAATTCCCGTTGGTAAATCTTCCGTTTTTTTAGCATTCAGAACAGACTGTCCTTATTGTCGTGCCGAAATTGAAGACATCCTGGATGACATTGATAATTTGGATAATTGCAATTTCTATTTCGTTTCAAAAGATACATTACCAGAAATTAAAAAATTTATTAAACAACACCTGTTAACAAACTTTTCAAACATAACAGTAGGACATGATACTGAGTACTTTTTTAATAAATACTTTAAGTCCGAGGGAGTTCCATTTACTGTTATATATAACAAGGATCGAAAATTAAGTGCTGCATTCTTTGGAAAAATAGGGCCCAAAGAGATAAAAAAATATTCAAATTGATCTTCTTACTAAAGAAAGACAAGTCAATAATCTAATAATCTATCTTCCAAAAAAATCGAATGAAAGCCCTTACTACCAAATTATTACAAGAGGAGATCTGTTTATTCACTCGATCAAATATTTATTATTCAATCTACGCGATAGGATTGAGCATCTGTATATGGATATTTTATAAGTATAATTATCCATACCCTAACCTAACTTTTGATTCATATCATTACATAATGAACATGCATTTAGATACAAATGCAGCCGGATGGCCGGTTGGTTATTCGAAATTCATTAAATATCTGGGATACATTTCTCATTCAGCCAATCTCCTGCCAACTATACAATATTTCTGCACGCAACTCGGCTTCTTATTTTTCTTTATCACCTTTCGAACCATATTTAGAACAGGTAAATGGTTATCTTTTACAATCTTTCTTTTCCTTTTTATTAATCCAATAAATATTTTTGGAAGTAATCATATCCTATCTGATCCACTATATATAGGTATAAGTATGATTTGGATAACTCAAATTATCTGGATTATATTCCGTTTCAAATCGTATATGGTAATTTCGCAAGCTTTACTATTATTAATTCTATTCGACTTAAGGTATAACGCTCTCTATTTACCACTAATAACTGTCTTTGCTTTTCTGGTTGCCAGAATAAAACCTCTCTGGAAAATTGCTGGCATAATATTAAGTATTATCCTGATAGAATTACTAATTCAATATACTAGCACAGAAATGGAAAAAATAGCTGGTGTACGCCAATATGCTTATTCTAATGGGTGGAAACAAGCAAGTAATGGGCTCTACATCTACGAACATTATTACAAAAACGAGAAAGCACCTCTACCTATCAAGTTCAGAGAACTCGATAGTACAGTAAGAAACTACTTTAACAATCCTCATCCAAATGTAAGTTTATTATATCCGGACAAGGAAATCACTTTAGGAAGCTACTATATGGCAGTTGGCGGAACTCCATTATACACTTACATGCAGCAAAAATCGGGTTATAAGGATTGGAGTCTGGATTTCCATCGAACAGCCCCCTATGGGCCTCTATATCGTGCATACGGGAATTATTTAATTTTACATCATTTACCAGGTTACTTTAAATTCGTAGTATACCCTCATCTGTTATCTTACATTACACCATATCCGGAAATCTTTACAGAAAACGCTGAAGCTTTTTCACTATGGACGGATGATAATTATGGGAAAGTGGCCAGGGATTGGTATAATATAGGTACATTAAAGGTTCCAAATAATTACATAAAATTAAGAGCTAATATCTTATACCCCTTTCCTTTTATATACTCAGTTATTCATATTGTATTTATTCTAACCTTGACAATTTTTGTATTTCTAAGAGGATTTATATTCCTTGATAAAGTACTCACATATTGCATGATAATATTAATAATGATGATACTTGGAAACCTCCTTTTTACAATTCTTTCTACTACAAGTGTATTAAGATATCAACCAACTATTATTGCAATTGAATTCTCCTTATCAGCCTATTTTGTCAATTTTTTTTTATTCTACGAACATACAAGACCCAAAATATCCAATGCGCTTAATCAGTAATAATAAGAATCCTTTATTCAGGGGTAACATCATATATTCCATAGGTGCTGGTATAATAACCATTACACTTCGGATCTTACTGAAAAATTATATTCTTATCCTAATTTAACTTTTGACTCCTACTGTTATATAAAGGCCGGAATCTCAAATCCAGATGTTAGTAAATGGCCAGTTGGGTATTCAAAATTTATTAAACTTATAGGATTCTTTACGCACAACAGTAACGCAATAACTACGATTCAATATCTAATATTACAAGTATCCATTATTTTATTATTTCTTACAATTCGTTATCTGCTCTATCTAAATAATTTCTTTTATTTAGTGGTATCCTTTTTTCTATTTTTACCCCCCTATTTCTGTACGCCAGTAATCATATCATGTCTGATATTCTTTTTAAGGCACTCAGTATATTGTGGGTTGTTCAATTAATATAAGTTGCTTATAGGCCTAAACCCTATATGGTATTTACTTTTGTGATTTTTATTTTGTTGAAATCCTCTAAAATACCCAACCGAACATATATATTACTATTTCATTCCTTACAGCAATATGCGCTATAAATTTCCTATTTATAATATTAGTAGTTCCAAGTGGATTAAGGTTTCAGTTAACAGTTTTTGTTCTGGAATTTGTTAATATCCTTCTAGTAACAAATATTCTTCAACAGAAATAGAAGACCTCACAACCAGACTATGTTTAAAATAGAAATTACAGATCCAAGCAGAGTATTTGGACTAGCTGTGAGGTCTTCTTAAACATGCATTTTATTTTCATTATTAGTAGGGATCTATATTTCCAATCAATTTCAACATATATTCTAATCTTCAGATGTTAAACGGATATAATTCCCCATTATTAATCATTAACTATTTGGCATTTTGCTTATCTCTATTTAGCCAAATAATAGTTTTTTACATATTATAGTCGAAACTTTGCTTGGAATCGGGTATTGCATCATCCCAAAATAAAATCCCAAACAGTAAAAACCGAACGGGCTTTATTAATAAACAAAAATATGAGTCGAAAATAAACGATTTCCGGCTAATAGAGAGTCGGTTGTTACAATTTCATCTCAGCTTCACATTTTACTTCAAGAGCAGGACAAAGGACGGAATATCAAATGCAGCTTCTTATTTGAAGGGGTTAATGGTTAGTCTTCGACATAATTGCCAGGTGATGGCTCAGGAACTTCAGAATACCAGCCAACAATGCTTACACCATTTTATAACCGTTGGCAAGTGGTGTGTTATTCGACGCTGATGGATAAGACAACATTAGATTTCTAGTGTCTTTTGCAACGGAGTGGACTTGAAGATGACACATGTTTAATAATCGACAAAAGCGGCAATCCCCCAAAAGGGAAGCTTTCTGCTGGGGTGAAGAGGCTGTACTGTGGCCAGATTGGTAAAACCGAAAGCTGTCAGGTAAGTGTATTTAGCGCTTTGTGTGGAGGTAGTCTTGTTAATCTTGTACAGGTTAGGTTGTCTTTAGGATCGGAGTCAACAAAGATTGATCTTGCGAAGGAAATTATTGAACATGTTGTGTCATTTTTAAAGGTGAAAGTGAACTGGGTTTGCTTTGATGCCTTTTATGGCCGTGATGCTAATCTTTTGTGCCATCTGATAAAGATAGGGCTTACCGTTTGTAGCCGATATTCTTGAAAGTCATAGAGTTTGGTTGGAAGCCTTTCAAATGAGAGTTCCAGCCAACGTACCAGAAAAAAGAGGACGAAAAAGTGTTTATGCACGACCCAATAGAGAATCTATTTCCATCCGCAAATATGTGTCTGCACTAAAAAAGTAGGATTGGACCTGGATGAAGATCCACCATTAAAACAAAGGAAAGAAACTGTTTGCCTGGATTAATTGCAGAGAGATCTATATATTCAATCCTTTGACAGAAAAGCGTCAGTTACTAAAATTATTAATTAGAAAGGATACCGATGGCACCATTAAATATAGCCTGTACTATAGACCTGGAGCATCAGTAAAAGAGTTGGCTTATATGCAGTGCAAACGATTCTTTATAGAAAAATCATTTGGGGAAGGCAAAAAGGAATAAGGACTAAATGCGTATCAGACCCGAAGCGCACAAGGCTGGCATAAGCACATGGCTATTATTATGTTAGGACAACTATTCCAGAACACTCAAAAGCTCCTCTGTTACGAAGAAAAAGTGTGGATGACTACACAATATATCATCTTATTAATAAGATCCGTTCTCAAATTAACATTGCTATCAATCCGAAATATTACGGATGATATTCTTGCAAAAATAGCCACCAGATTATAAGAACTAAAGAAATTATTATTTATTCGAATCTGATCACATCAAGTTACATAAATCCTATCATTAAAAAACAAAAAATAGTAATTAGATGGATTGGAAATAGTAAATATCTTACTTCAATTTGAGCTGCAAAAACGTTGAATGAAAAGTTTGTTAACCAGAAAAGCGCAACAAGCATTAGCCCATAAAATATAGAATAGGAATCATCTATTCTATTTATAATAATAAACCTTATAAATAGAAACCAAAAAAGTAAATGAATGAATACTGCCCATAAGGGATATAATCCTAATAATCCATCGATAATATCAACATTTACTATCCTAACTTTTATTTGTGAAGTCTTTAAATTGAACCACTCTATAGCACTATAATGGATAAAATCATACCCGAAATTATATCTTTCCATACTAATCATTGGCGGAATAAACCAGCTCTGGATGTGAGGGAAGATTACATTTTTAATGAATTCTTTTGGATAGTGTAAGATAATCCAACTTCCATATTCTTTATAAAAAGGAGCTGCTTGGGCCCAGTGTTTATATGCTCTTAAATCATCTTTGTCTGAATAGTTTTCCTTTATATAAATCCATAAAGGAGATTCCTCAGCCCACATATAATCATGAAAAGCTTGTCTTTTTTCTATTGCATTGTCTTTATCTTTCTCAACTTTTCTAAAATATTCCCTGACTAAATTATCCAGATTTTTAAATTTTTGTGGAACCTCTAAGCGTAATGAATCGGGAATATACCTATAAGTATATAATGCATTATTTGCTAGCTGCCAGCCAGAAAATGGAGTAAACTGACGAGTTCCTGATATCTCATAATTTCTTTCTCGATTATTAATTATATAGGTGCCAGTAATAATGATATAAATGACAAGCCCTATTATTTTAACTTTTATATTTATTTTTGAATAATATAATGCCGCTATGGAAATGAGGATAAAAAACATAGCATTATATCTAACAATAAATGTTAGAAATAATATAAAACAATGTAAATAAATTACTGTGGGAGTTGGTTTATAGATGATCCATAGTAATTGTGAAAACCAAATTAAACTAAGTGTTATACATAAATTATCGCTTGATATAGTATTGGCTATAGCAAAATATAGAGGATTGAGTAATGAGAAAAAAAGAATCATTTTTTTAATTAAACGTGGAGGAGAATAAAAATAATAAACTGAAAAATTAAGTATTAATGCTGCTGTTTGTAGCATAGTATATTGGATAATAATAAGGGCAGTATCCGAGGTACTTATTGCACTGAATATTCTTAAAAATATAGAATAACCAATAGCATGAGTTCCAATTTGCGCATTATTTTTGGCATCCAGTATATAATCCCATGAATCTCCTATTAAGAAATTAGGATAAGGGAAAAAATACTTATAAATAAAAATTTGTAGTATGATTATTAATATGGCTAATTTGAAATAGAATTTATTCTCTTTTTTGTTAAAAATAAACGCGCTTATATTTCGATATGAATCAAAGTAGGATTCATTTTGGATATTATCTTCAATGGGCATATATTTTTTGTATTTAATTATTATTTCTTATTGAACTCTAAGTATTTATAAATAAATTAGTATTTGGGCATCAGCGTTAATTCATCGCTCGAAAAAGGAACTGACCAATTCCAAAATATAAATATTAAATGTTTTTAATGAAACTTAGGAGTTAGAAGCATACTTTATAATCTAAGAATTAATAGAGAACATTGAGATAGCTTCTTAAACTAAAAATCAATCAAAGGAATTTGGAAATCGAATATTTTGTTACATTAAAATTTGGTGATTCTTCTAAAATATAGATACTCAAGCGTGGAATTCCTTAAATATATCTGTGAAGGAAATGTTGATATGTAGACACTTTACAGCAGTCTTGGACAAGTACGCTTTTCAGGATTTCCAATTAGATTGATATATGAAAAAATTTATGATGATATGTGGTTTAATTTGAGTTTATACATATTATTGTGACCTGGGCAATTTATTGGTCTGCCGGTTTGACTCCTTTTACAAATGCCACTTTCTTAGAAAGTATTTCATTTATAAGTATTAGGATACAAATAAATTCAATAATGAACACGGTCAGTTGAAATCTTAAGACACTTGGAGCTATAGGTATAAAGAAAAGAAAATTTAGTGCACAAGTTGTTACTAACATGGAAATCGAAATCGAGTAAGACCTATTCATTCTTTTATAACCACTTACAAACAAAAAACCTATATAGGCATATATGAAACATATATGGACAACTGTAAATATTGTTCCGTAAGGAGCTAGTACCTTTGCTCTAAGGTCAATAAATACTTCTGGAACTGATATAGTTGTTAGATTAAACCATTGTTGTGCCATTTTGCTGAAATCACTATTCATCAATGAAAATGCAAGAGGATTTTTATCATAAGTTTCCAAAATAGGACAGAAATAAGTTAATACATTAGGTGTAACCACATATTTTATATATTCCTGGGGATATTTTTTAATGAGATAATTGCCGTAGTCATTGTAAAATGGGCCAAAAAAGGCTAATTTTTTAAAATCAGATGTTTTCGGGTCTATTCCCTGACTTACTTTCATATATTGTCTTAACGGAGATGGATGAAAAGAAGTATACCAAGTTCCCTGAGTTACATCAAGATGCTCTAATAAATCTATTTGTGCATGTGGCTTACTGAAGTAACTTTGAGTAATGCTATCGATCTCTTTGAATCTATATGGTATGGGGCCTTTTTTGTGTTTGAAAGTATGTTCATACATATATAATGCATTATTTGCTTGCTTCCATCCACCAGTATAAGAAAATTGTCGAGCACCTGTAACTATTTCCATCCTGTAACTTGTATATTGTATGAAAATTTCTAAGAATGATATCATTAATACCATTCCTAATACTCTCCATTTCAAATGTTGGCGACTGAGTAGGAAAATGCAGGTTGAAATTACTGGATAGTATAATGCTGAATATCGAATGGTGAAAATTATCAGCAGAAGGATGGCGTGCGTAAGTATCATATATGGCTTGGGGCTGTAAACGATCCAAACTAGTTGTACCAACCATAATATACTAAGAGCTGTAAATAATGTATCCGACAATATATGGTTGCTACCAAATAGATATAAAGGATTTATAAATAAAAAAATGAAGATAATAATGTAGATACATTTTTTTAATACAAAAAATCTACGAATTGTAAGGAAAAGAGATAGGAAAGAGAACTGTATAATAATATATTGAATTGTGACCAATGCATTTCCAGAATGAGTGAAAAATCCTATTAGGCGAATAAATTTAGAGTAGCCGACAGGCCAAGTACTAACATCAGAATTTGAGACTGCTGCCTCAATATAATAGTAGGAATCAAAAGTTAAGTTAGGGTATGGATAGTAGATTTTAAAAATGAACCAAATAATAGCACTAAGGACTACTGCAATTACGCTATAGATTATGTAAATTCTGTTTTGAAACGATTCGTAATTTAATAATTGCATTTTTATAGTAAAACTTTTTAATTTTTAATAATAAAATTGAGTTGATAAAATATGCCACGTGTGTAAATTCTATATCTATTGCTGTTTTGGTTCATATTTATTATAACAAAGTATCACGTTCTATAAATGATTATTTCTCTACTTCCTATTTGTGTTTCAGTATAGATTAATTGTTGAAAATATGAAAATACCAACTGTGAGTTAAAATATTTCAGCGGTATTATGCTATTTTTCTTTACAAGTTCTAGTATTTAAAGTTAGTCATGGCCTTATTTTCCGTACCTGTTTTTATCTGGTTCTGAGCAGTGCATGAGTTTAACTAAAACTGAAACCAAGTATAGCGTATATGAGTAAAACAAATGTAAATTTCCATAAATGAAAAGCGTTTGGAGATGTGGAGTAATTTCTTTTGGTAATCTAATTGTTTCTTTTGCTTCATTAAATTGCTTTAATTTTTCAATTGGTTATTTTCAGTATCATATAATATGAATCAAAATAAAGTTCAAATATTATGAATGTGTGCATGATCTTATCAAGAAAATAGATGACTATGCTTAAAGAAATGAACGTTTGTTGCGTGGACCTGATAGATATTTTTAAACATAAAATCATTTAAAAGTTAAAAACAGCAAAATCAATTGAAAAAATAATGCAGTCTGAATTGTTAACTTGTAGAACTTTTTTTATATAGCCTAATTAGTAAATACATAAGTTACCATAATAGTTTTCATGTTAACTTCTTAATTAGTTGAAGAACATTAACGATAAAACCAGTTTATGCAATATGCCCCTCCTGATAACGAACTAATGCCAAAGAGAAAGGTAGGTTATGAGATGCAT
>Ga0207426_1002727_pt1 | contig 10727 bp, 8 predicted proteins | sample AraplaMF_Cvi_mMS_FD_184265 | JGI IMG/M metagenome (GOLD analysis project Ga0207426, IMG submission 184265) | Arabidopsis root microbial communities from the University of North Carolina, USA - plate scrape MF_Cvi_mMS (SPAdes) (version 2) | ecosystem: Host-associated > Plants > Roots > Endosphere ...
CTCGTGAGCGACTCCGTCTATCTGCCCACCCGCAAGTTCTGCAACTCGCTGGCCGATCTGGGCGTGGAGACGGAGTACTACGATCCGCGTGCGGACAAGTCCATCGAGGAGCTGTTCCGCCCCACCACGCGTCTGGTCTGCCTGGAGTCACCCGGCTCCACGACCTTCGAGGTGCAGGACGTCCCTGCCGTCACGAGCGTGTGCCGTACCCACGACGTGGTCACCCTCATCGACAACACCTGGGCCACCCCCGTCTTTCACCGCCCCCTGGAGCTGGGCGCCGATGTCGTCGTGCACTCGGCGACGAAGTACCTCACCGGTCACGCCGACAGCATCCTCGGGGCCATCGTGTGCTCCGAGGAGACCTACCCCGCGGTGCGCGCCACCGCGATCCGGCTCGGCCAGTGCGCCGGCGCGGACGATGTCTATCTGGGCCTGCGCGGACTCCGCACGCTGGGGGTCCGGATGCGAGAGCACCATCACCAAGCCATCGGCCTCGCCTCCTGGTTGCGCGAACAGGAGGGGGTGCGCGCCGTGCTGCACCCGGCGCTGCCGGGGGACCCGGGGCACGAGCTGTGGTGCCGCGACTTCACCGGCGCCGCGGGCCTGTTCGGCCTCGAACTCGAACCCGGGCCGGGCAAGCCCGCCGTGGACGCGCTGCTCGGAGAGCTGCGGCTGTTCGGCCTCGGCCACAGCTACGGCGGCTACGAGAGCCTGATCGTGCCGGCCGATCCGGTCACCCACCGCCTCCCGGGCACCTGGACGGGCCGCGGCCCGCTGCTGCGCGTGCACGTCGGCTTCGAGGCCCTGAATGATCTCAAGGAGGATCTGGCCCGGGGCCTGGCCACCCTGTCCGCCCACGCCCGGTCCTGAGGTTCCTTCCCGGGCCCCCGCCCACCAGGTACACGGATGGGGCCCGGGGCGGACCGGGGCCCGCGCCCACGGGGCACCGCGCAAACGGTGGAGACTCTGCTGCCGGCGTGGCCCAGCGCCGACCGGCTACTGGGCCATTCGCGTCCCGTGCGGCTCGCCGCTTGACGCCGCCCACCGCCAGGCCCGGCACCTCGTCCGCGCGCCGCCGGCTGAACACTCAGCGTGACGCACGAAGGCCGAACGTGAAACCGCCCCGACATCCAGCTCCAGCCGCAGGCAGGCCGCCAGGGCCTGGAGGTGGCCAGGACCAGGAGATAATTCGCTCTCGCATTCGATTACGGGTACTGCGCGCGCCGTCCCACTCAAGCGTCGAGAGCAGTGGGGGCGTGAGCCCGTAGCACCGGCCGTCGCCCAACGGGGCCGGACCCCGACAGGCGGCCGACTCCGGTCCGCCAGAGCGCTATGTTCCCTTTGCGTAGATATTCTGTGCAGTGTGATCGAGTCTGGACGGCCGCGGCTCCGTCGCCGCCACGGCCGATGGCTTGTGCGGCTGTCGCCGGTGATCCTGACCGTCGTCATCGCCGCCCTGGCCTACGCCACTCCCCCTGAAGTGGCCTTCAGCCGCCTCCTGCCCGCGGCGCCGGCCCTCGCCGCCGCTATGTGGCCGGTGCTCCCCACCGTCCTGCTGGGGACGGTGTGCCTGTTTCTGATGATCGGCCTCAGCATCGTGTTCCCCGGTCTGGGGACATGGTGGACGGCCGCGGGGATCATCGCGGTCACCGTGGCGGCCGCGTACGGAAGTCATGTCCGGCTCCAGCGGGAGCGGACCCTCTTTCAGCTGCGGCTCGTCGCCGACGCGGCGCAGCAAGTGGTGCTGAGTCCGATGCCGCGCCGCTTCGGGAGCGTCGAGATCGAGTCGCTGTATCTCGCGGCCGCGGCGGAGGCCCGTATCGGCGGGGACTTCTACGAGGTGGTCGACACGCCCTACGGGGTCAGGCTGCTCATCGGTGATGTGCGGGGCAAGGGGCTGCCGGCAGTGGGGGCGGCCGCGGCGATCGTCAACTCCTTCCGGGAGGCGGCCTACGACGAGGCCGACATGGTCAGCGTCGCGCGCCGGCTGGACGCCAGCAGCACCCGTTACAACGCCGCCTTTCCCCCCGAGGGGCCGATGGAGCGCTTCGCCACCGCCCTTCTTGTCGAGATCCCGCACGGGGACAGACGTATCGAGATCCTCAACTGCGGACACCCCCCACCGCTGCTCCTGAACCACGGGGAACTCCGTGCCCTCGCGCCCACCACTCCCTCGCCGCTGCTCAATCTCGCGGAGCTGATCGGCGATCACTACACCATCGACACCTTCGACTTCGCCCCCGGCGACCTGCTGCTTCTCTATACCGACGGGATCGCCGAGGCCCGCGCCCGCGACGGCGGGTTCTTCCCACTGGCCGCCTGGATGCGCCAACAGCCCCCGTTGCCGCCCCACGAGCTGCTCGCAGCCCTTCACCGCGACCTCCTCCGCTACAGCAGAGGACGCCTGGACGACGACATCGCCGCCCTCGCTGTGCGGCTGTGTGAACCCACGGATGATCAGGAGGTGACCTTGGCGGTCAGCCCGTAGTCCAGCTCTGCACCATCGACGAGTAGCGCCTCGACCGTCCGTGTGCTGGGGTCGATGTCGGCCACGATCCCGTGTCCGGCGTAGCGGGGGTAGCCAGAGGCGCCCGTCTCGCCGGTGGCCTCGACGACCGCCGACCGGACGGCTGAGTCCTCCTCGGAGGCACCGCCTCTGTCCTCAACATGTTCGGGGACCAACAAGATCGTGAAGCGCTGCGGCTTTGTAGTCACGCTCCGATATTTAAGTCTCTGGGCCACCGGCCGTGGGACAGGCGCGCGGCATCGGATGTGCACATGTGGGCTCCCCGAAGGTCCGCCCGTGTCGTTGCCGGTCCCGGCTTCACGAGGCGTCAGGAGGGCTTCAGGACCGCCCGAACGCTTCCGTCACCTGCGCGGTGGGGCCACCGGAGGCAGCTCCACCGCGCAGCCGGGCAGGCGTTTACTCGTGGGCGCTGATCACACCGCCGCTGCTGAGCACGACGTATACGCCGTTGGCGTCGAGCCCGACGTCGTGCTGGTTCGCCTCCAGCGTGGCGGCTACGCCGTCATGGCCGATGATCTGCGCGCGGTACCGCAGCTCGCCGACCTTCGTGACCTTGGCCGTCCAGCCGCCCGCGAGCTTGAAGGTGCCCGGCCCCTGGTGTCCGCCGCCCATCCAGGAATGGACCTGGCCGTCCAGCGTGAGCGTGACGAACATGTCGTTGGCGTCGAGCCCGTCGTCGTGCCCCTTCGTCTCCAGCGTGGCCAGGACCGCACCGCGGGCGACGATCTTGGCGCGGTAGCGCTGGTCGCCGAGCTTGTAGATCTCCGCCTTGCTGATGCCGTCCGCCAGGCGCTGGGTGCGAACCGGGGATGCCGCCCTGCCACCGTCGGCGGCGGGCGCGCCGCCCGACTGCTTGCCCGCGGCGCCCGCCTTGGCGTCGGCCTTGGCCCCGGGGCTCGGCGGGGCATCGGAGCCCTGCGCCTTGGCGGAGGAGTTCGTGCCGCTGGACCCGGCGGCGGCCATGTCCTTGTCCGAATGGCCCGCGGGCTTCGTGCCGGCGGCGTCCGAGCCGGAGCAGGCGGTCAGGGCAAGGGCGGCGGCCGCGGTCAGAGCCGCGGCGGCAACCCGCAGGGTGCGGCGGCGAGCGGTGCGAACAGTAGGGCTGGAGCTCATTTCGGGTCCCCCCGGACAGTCGGTGACGTGGTCTCCTCGGTACGTCAACGACTCTGACCGGGGCCACTAGCGCAAGGCTGCCGCTCCACTAACGTCCGGCTAACACGGGTGGGAGGAGGGGACGGACGCCCGCGGTCCGCCGAAGGTGAGGACGATCAGCACACGGCGAGCGGGAGGGAACTCAGGATCGACGCGCCCATCGCCGAAGGGTGGCCGGGTATCCGCCAGGAGTCCAAGATCCTGCACTTCTGCCGTCCAGAACCATCTGTTCTGCACCGTCGGCGGCTGCGTGCCCCCCTACCCGCGGTGGTTTGCGGCCCGCGGAAGCGGTGGCAGCGGCAGGGGAAGACCCGGCAGGCCGTCGATGCTGGTCGCGATGTGGTCCTTCTTGTGGAAGTACGCGTCGAGTGACTCATCGGTCTCGCGCGCGAAGCGCGAGGCATGCAGCGGGCGGTCTTCGTCATAGGTCATGAACGGGACGCCGTACCCGCAGGTGTCGCGAATGCTCTCGGCCGTCACGACGATGATCGCTCGCAGGCCGTGCGCGGTCGGGTCGATGTCCGGGAAGTGCCCCATCAGCTCGGTCCAACGGGCATCGTCGCGGAAGACCGGCTCTCCGCGACCGTGTACCCGCACGATGTTGGGTGGGCCGTCGAAGGCGCACCACATCAGGGTGATGCGGCCGTTCTCGCGCAGATGCGCGATGGTCTCGGCGTTGCTGCCGGCGAAATCGAGGTAGGCCACGGTGAGTTCGTCGAGCACGGCGAACGAGCCGTTCAGGCCCTTGGGTGAAAGGTTGACGGTGCCGTCGCCGTCCAGCGGCGCCGTCGCGGTGAAAAAGATGTGCTGCGCCTCGATGAAGGTACGCAGCCTGCCGTCTATCCGCTCGTAGCTCTTCCCCATGGCTCGATTATGACGCTCCGGCCCTCCCCTGCGGGAGAGGGCAGTGATCAGGCGCCCCCTGGACGGCTGGCAAGTGAGCGGCACAAGCCAGGAGTTCCCCGGCAGCGGGTGCGTGCCGGGCATCGGTCCGGTGGATTCGCCGGTCAGGCCATTACCGCTACCGGGCCTGTAACCACGCCCTTACAATGTGCCGTCGATAGGGCGCAGTGTCGGATCTCGGGGCGGGGCTGAAGATTTGGCGACGCAGGTTGCACCTGGCATGGTCATCGCCGACCGGTACGAGCTGGTCGAGCGTCTGGGCCGCGGGGGCATGGGCGAGGTGTGGCAGGCCCGGGACCTGAGCCTGAACGTCGATGTGGCCGTCAAGTCCATCCGGATACACCCCCAGGACACCACCGAACCGCACCGGTCCGCCCTCGCGTACGCCCGCAAGGAAGCACAGCACGCCGCCGCGCTGCGTGACCACCCGAACATCGTGGCCGTCCATGACGTCGTCGAGCACGAGGGGCTGCCGTGGACGGTGATGCGTCTCGTGCGTGGGCAGTCGGTCGCGGAGCTGCTGGAGGACGAACCCGACGGGCTTTCCGTTGAGCTGACCGACCGCATCGCCCGGGGTGTCCTCGCCGCGCTCGCCGCGGCGCACGGCGTCGGGATCACCCACCGGGACATCAAGCCGCCGAACGTCATGATCACGGACAGCGGCGACGTTCTCGTGACTGATTTCGGAATCGCCAGACACCACGCCGATACCAAGATCACCATGACCGGGGCGGTCGTCGGCACGGCCGCCTACGTCGCCCCCGAGCGTTTGAAGGGCGTGGAGAGTCCGGCCGGGGACCTGTGGTCTCTGGGTGTGACGCTCTATCAAATGGTCACCGGCGTCTCACCGTTCGACCGGGGCTCGGTGCTGTCCACGATCCATGCCGTCAGCCACGACCAGCCCGATGAGCCGGTCGGTGCCGGTCACCTGACAGCGGTCATCATGGCGCTGCTGGACAAGGACCCGAAGACCCGGCCCGGCATCGACGCCGTGCTGCACATGCTGAACGGGACGCAGCCGCCCAGCAGGACGAAGGTGCTGCCGAGGGCGGAAGCCGGCCGGAGACATATCTGGCTACGGCCGGCGCTGTCCGTAGTGAGTGTGGGCGCGGCCGGGCTGCTGGCCTTCGTGGTGGCCTCCCAATTCCGCGAGCAGGGCCACCCTTCCGGCAAGTCGTCGGACGCGGCGGTGAGTGCGACGCGCGCCGACAGTCCGTCGCCCACTCCCACTCCCACGGCCAGGCCCACGCCCGCCGAAGGCCGCAGTCCGGGGCCTGATGCGGGCGCGTGCAATGCGGCGGTGCAGACAGCCGGAAACGCCCTTCAGCTCTCCGGCATCGCGCTGGGCGATCCCAACCGCAGTTCGGCCGACAAGGCGCATGACGGCAGCGCGGCGCTGCGCGACGGGGCCGAACAGGTTTCGGATCTTGCCGATCACGCCACCGAGGCGCCGGTCAAGGCAAAGCTCCACGCCATCGCGGGGGACCTGAATACCCAAGCTGACGCGCTCGATGCCCAGCTCCCACGAGTGGTGGATGGTCGCCTCGTCAGCACCAAGGCCACCGACCTCGCCATGAAGCACTTGAAAGAGGACGTGGACGATTTGAAGTTCCTTTGCTGGAAGTGAGGTCCACCCGCCAGGGAGAACTGTCACCCCTTTTCGATTCTTCGATCGCGCAGACAGGCAGGTAAGGGTAGAGATGATGCAGCGGAACAAGCTCGGCCTGATCGTCAACGGTGTGGCCGTCGTGGCGGCGATCGGCGTAGGGGCTGCCGTGGGGCTCAGTGGCGACAGTGGGGAGCAGGAGAAAAAGCCGGCGGCGAAGCAGGGGGAACGCGTACCGGGCTTCTGTACGGGCGGCGCAAAGAATTGGGATGCGCGCGCGGGCATGTGCAATATCGCCCACGTCGCCGGATGCCAGAACCAGAAACAGATGATGGACATCAACAACAAGCTGGCCAAGGAGAACCCCATCGGGTCCTCCGGATACGACAGCGATACTCCGGTGATTCCGCTGCTCCAACAGCTGACGACGCTGACCGAAAGGGCCCTGAACCAGCCCCACGTCCCCGCGTCGGTCAAGACCGCCCTCCAGAAGCAAGCCGCGGACCTCAAGAAGGAGACCGATCTCTATAAGACGGATGGTGACTGGTCGAAAGTGGACCTTCAGCGTGGCCTGAAGCACAGCCCCAGCATGGCCTGCATCGACTTCGTCGCCGATCTGGCGAAGCGCGGGTCTTCCAGCTGAGGCACTCCCACCAGTTAGGCGCACCCGTGACACAGCATCCTGCCACCACCCCCTACAACAGCGGCATGTTGAGCAATGGCGCCCATCGCGAGAGTGACCGCCTGGCGTCCATCCAACGCAACGTCGACGCATTCACCACCGGGATCCTCGACGGCCTTCCCCTCAAGACCTCCTGGAATTGCCTGGAACTGGGTGCAGGCGCCGGCTCCATCGCCTATTGGCTCGCAGAACGCTGCCCGGACGGACGCGTCGTCGGCGTTGATCTCGATACGCGCCACCTCGAAGCGGGTCGGGCCGCGAATCTGGAGATCGAGGAAGCTGACATCACGCACGAGGATTACGCGCCCGGCAGCTTCGACCTCATCCACGCCCGCTATGTGTTCTGCCACCTCCCGGAACGCGATGAGATGGTTGCGCGTGTCACCCGCTGGCTCTCCCCCGGCGGCTGGCTCCTCATCGAAGAGCCCTTTCATCTGCCGGCCGGTTCTTCCCCCTTCCCCGTGGTCCAGCGCATTCTGGACGCCTATCAGCGCATGTACCACGAGCACGGCGCCGACTTGACCTGGGTTCGCGGCCTGCCAGCCCTGCTGGCTCGCCACTCATTGACCGAGGTGGCCTTCGCCGGAAACCCCGGCTGCATGGGCGGACTCGGCAAGGACCGCTGGCTCCCACTCATCACCCAAGCGGCCCCCGCTCTTCTCGCCGACGATCTGATCACGGAAGCCGACCTGGCGGAGTTCGCCACCCTTCTGAAGGACCCCGCTTTCATCGACATCCCCCAGATCACCATTTCGGCATGGGGCCGCCGTCCCGCGGAATGAACCAGATCGTCTCGCCCCGCCCGCCGCGCCGTCGGGCTCCGGGGGGCCACCACAGCCCCAGCCCGGCGCGCCCCCGCCGCCCCATCGGGCACCTGCCGTAGCACGCCTTGCCACCGCCCGGGCGAAGCAGGATAAATGTGAATCATGAGCGGATTTTCGGGTGGTTTCCGGCGTTGGCTGCGCCGTGCGCCCGGGCGTTCCGCTTTTTCGGGTGGGGAGTCCACCGGGAGCGGTGGCGGCGGCCGTCAGGACGAGCGTTCTGCGGGGGCCGGAGATCGGCAGCACGTTCGGCCGTCCTGGTCTACGCGCAGCGTCGCCCGGGAAGTCTTTCTCCTTCAGCTGCTGCTCGTGGTGCTGCTCGTCGCGGCGGCAGTGGTGGCTTTCGTCGTGCAGACCCGGCGGGACACCATGACCGACGCCCGGCACCGGACGCTCGCCGCCGCTGAGTCCTTCGCGCACTCCTGGGGGCTCCAGGAGGCTCTGAACAGCAACGATCCGACCGCGAAGCTCCAGCCGCTGGCCGAGGCGGCCCGGAAGGCATCCGGTGTCGACGCCCTCATCGTGTACAAGCTCGACGGGATCACCCTCACCCACAGCGACCCGCGGCAGATCGGCAAGCACGTCATCGGCCCGTATGCGGAGGCCGCCCGGGGCAAGCCCTTCACCAGGACCTTCGAGGGCGCCCTCGGTCTCTCCGTGATCTCCGCGGCCCCGGTCAAGGACTCGTCGGGCCGGGTCATCGCCATCGTCGCCGCCCCGGTGACGGTGGAAAAGGTCCAGAAGTCGGTCAACCAGCAGCTGCCCCTCTTTCTGGGTACCGCGGTCGCGGCGCTGGCACTCGCCGGAGGAGGCGCGGGGCTGGTGAGCCGTCGGCTGAGCCGGCAGACCCACGGTCTGGGCCCGGTCGAGATGACCCGGATGTACGAGCATCACGATGCGGTTCTGCACGCGGTGCGGGAGGGTGTCCTCATCGTCGGCGGCGGCGGGCGCCTGTTGCTGGCCAACGACGAGGCGCGGCGGCTGCTGGACCTGCCGGCGGACGCGGAGGGCCGCCGGGTCGACGATCTGGGGCTGGACCGCCGCACCGCCGAACTCATGGCGTCGGACCGGATCGCCACCGACGAGGTGCACCTGGCCCAGGACAGACTGCTGGCCGTCAACAAGCGGTCCACCACCCCCTACGGAGCCCACCAGGCAAGCGTGGTGACCCTGCGCGACACCACCGAACTGAGGTGGCTGTCAGGGCGCGCCGAGGTGGCGCGGGAGCGGTTGAGGCTCCTCTACGACGCCGGGGGACGGATCGGCTCCACGCTGAATGTCGTGCGCACGGCCGAGGAGCTGGCGCAGGTGGCGGTCCCCCGGTTCGCCGACATCGTCACCGTCGAGCTTCAGGAACCGGTGCTGAAGGGCGAGGAGCCGAGCGTGGCGGGCAGCGCGCTGCGCCGGGCGGCCCTCGCCGGTCTGACGCCGGACCATCCGCTCTACCCGGTCGGCGAGCTGATCACGGCCGCCCCGGGCACCCCGGCGGCGACGAGTGCGGACCAGGTCAGGTCCATGGTGGAGCCGGACCTGGCCGGCTCCACCGCTTGGCGGCCCCAGGACCCGGAACGCGCCCGACGCATCCTGGACCACGGGGTGCACTCCCTGGCGGTCGTACCGCTGCGTGCCCGGGGGGTGGTGCTGGGAATGGTGTACTTCTGGCGGTCGGGGAGCTCTCCTCCGTTCGACGACGAGGATCTGTCCTTCGCCGAGGAACTGGCGGGGCGGGCCGCGGTGGGGATCGACAACGCCCGGCGCTATACCCGCGAGCGCACGATGGCGATGACGCTCCAGCGCAGTCTGATGCCCCGCGGCCTGCCGGACCAGGACGCCCTGGACGTGGCGCACCGCTATCTTCCGGCCCGGGCGGGGGTCGGCGGGGACTGGTTCGACGTCATCCCGCTGCCCGGCGCCCGGGTGGCGCTGGTCGTCGGCGACGTGGTCGGACACGGTCTGCATGCGGCGGCCACCATGGGCCGGCTGCGGATCGCCGTGCACAACTTCTCGGCCCTGGACCTCTCCCCCGACGAACTGCTGGGCCATGTGGACGAGCTGGTGACCCATATCGACGTCCAGGACGAGGACGGCGAGGAGGTGCCGGCAATCACCGGCGCCACCTGTCTCTACGTCATTTATGACTCCGTCTCCGGGCGGGTCAGTGTGGCCACGGCCGGACATCTGCCACCGGCCGTGGCCTACCCCGACGGGAGGGTGGAGTTCCTGTACTCGCCGGTCTCCCCGCCGCTGGGGCTGGGCACCGGTCTGCCCTTCCAGACGGCCGAACTGTCGCTGCCGGAGGGCTCCCGGCTGGTGCTCTACACGGACGGGCTGGTCGAGAACCGCAGCCGCGACCTGGACGCGGGGCTGGAGGCACTGCGTGCGGCGCTCGCCGGGCCGGACCGTACGCCGGAGGACACCTGCGCCACCGTCATGCAGTCGCTGCTGCCCGCCAGGTCAACCGACGACGTCGCGCTGCTGGTGGCCCGGACCCGGCGGCTGGACCCGGCACACGTCGCCGAGTGGGACGTTCCCCGCGACCCGGCGGCGGTGGGCCCGGTCCGCAACGCGTGCGTCCGCCAGTTGGTGGACTGGGGCCTTGAGACCGTCGCCTTCGGTACCGAGCTCATCCTCAGCGAACTGATCACCAACGCGATTCGGCACGGCGCCGAGCCCATCCATGTGCGGCTCCTGCACACCCGCACCCTGATCTGTGAGGTGTCCGACGGCAGCAGCACCTCCCCGCACATCCGCCAGGCGAAGGACACCGACGAAGAAGGCCGAGGACTCTTCCTGGTGGCGCAGTTCGCCGAACACTGGGGCACCCGCTACTCCCCCAGGGGCAAGACGATCTGGGCCGCTCAGGTGATCGCCCCCGACGCCCTGCCTTCGGAGGAGGAGCCGTCGGAAGACCTCCTGAACCAGTGGGAGCAGCGCGGGCAGTGGTGAGGCCGTGGCTGCCCTGCCCGTCCGAGGACACGCGTGGGCTCCGTACGGGCGTGGCGTCTGCCGGCCGCCATGACCTGGCCGGGTAAC
>Ga0207426_1002728_pt1 | contig 10725 bp, 4 predicted proteins | sample AraplaMF_Cvi_mMS_FD_184265 | JGI IMG/M metagenome (GOLD analysis project Ga0207426, IMG submission 184265) | Arabidopsis root microbial communities from the University of North Carolina, USA - plate scrape MF_Cvi_mMS (SPAdes) (version 2) | ecosystem: Host-associated > Plants > Roots > Endosphere ...
GTCCAGATCTTCATGCCTGCCGGCCGGCGATTCGGTTCGACAACGGCTGCGCGATGGCCGTCGTCGCTAAGCTTGATTTCATTGTGAAACGGCCCATTGCGCTGTCCGACCAGCAAGTTGGCCAAACGTCCGGCCACCGATATCGTATTCCGTTCGCGAGGTGTGATTCGCGCTGGCAAGACTTGTCCGAGCTCGACAGGGTATCGGCCGGTCGCGCTGATCTTTTCTGTAATAAAGGACAGGCTACCGATTCCATCGAATGAAAATTCACGGCGATAGGGAATGAGTTCTTCGCAAATCACACCGTCAGAGAGATACGTTGAAACCTCCTTCAGAACGGCGGCGAGGTCGTCTCCTTGGCGCATGGTGACCACGCCCCGATTATTACCTTCACAGCTCGGCTTGACGACAAATCCCCCGGGATGCCGAACGGCAAATTCAGTTAGATCGGCCAGATTCCGGATCGGTGCACAATCCGGGACCATCATCCCTTGAGGCCCGAAGATATCCCGATGTCTCTGCTCAAGCGACCGATACGCGTGCTTGCTGAACGCCCCTTCAGCGAGGGTGCCGGAATCCACCGCTAGCCCAAGTGCCTCGAGAAGCAAGGCCCCGCTTTGCACAGCGTTGTCGGAAAACACCAGCCCACCTGCAAGTCGTGCGCGGTATGGTGCGAGTGCCACGAGGGCCCTTTCAACAAAGTCGTCGTCGCGCGGATTGAGGTCGATAACGCCATCGCAGATCGCTCGGTCGACATCAGTGGGCGTAGAACGGATGAGTAGCGACTGCGCACCATAACGGACTTTCGCATAGCAAGCCATCTGCCTTACATCTGCGACCCGCGAAAGATTGTAATCAACGAGTAGCAGGATTGGTTGAGCATGTATCATCGTGCTCGCTCCTTCGCATAGCGTACAGTGACTGCGCTGTTGGAATTCTTTACTATTACTGGCAATAGAGTCTCACGCTCGGCCAGGTCAAAGTGCCACAACAATTGGCCCAGGAAAACCTCGCGAGAACTCGCCTGCACGTCGTCTCCCGCCTTCAGAAAAATCTGCGAAACAACGGGCTTGGGCAAGTGATTTTCGACGGCCACATGTTCTATCCTGCCCGGCTCGGCGAAATAAACGCGAAAGAATGTACTCTTCGCATGACGCTGCGTGCCGTCCATGTCAAATGCCAAAGCTTTTAGCTTGTTGCGCCGAGCGTTCAGTGCGGACTGACCCAGCGACGCGTCGACCAGCAGATCCAACCAGAGATCCAACATGCTGTGCTGACCATTCAGCGACTTCACACTCGCCGAGATCAGACTCCCCCCAACCCGCGGATTGATCTCAATCAAATCCCATCGACCCGTATCGAAGCGTGCCTCGATATGAAAGCAACCCCATTTGCAATCCAGTTGTTTAAAAATCTCGTTGATCCAACGCTGGCCTTGCGCTATCGCGTCTGCATCGATGCTGCAGGGAGGGCATACACAACTGTTCTCGAGCACGGTCGTGGCGTTTTCGGTCAGCTCGCACTTTTCGTGTACGGCGAGTACGCTCACGTCGCCGTTGCTCAAGATGACTTCAAAACTGAACTCCCGGCCAGGGACGTAGTCCTCCGCTAGAAATTCGAGTCGGTTACCAAACGCCGATTGATAAATGACATCGTCGGACGCTTCGTCGGCGACCTTGATGAGATCCTCCCAGGTAGTCTCGGGGCGCAACGAAAACGCGCCGTAAGAGGCGATTCCACACACTGGCTTGACGAACAGTTTTCGACCGCTCGCTTTAAGTTCATCAAGCGTTTCCGGGGTCAACCGGTGAGCGCGAGCACGCGTGAGGCCCAAAGTCTCCAGCGTGTTGCGCAATTCGCGCTTATTGCGCAGCATGCCGACCTGGGCGGGCGTAAGATCCGGTACACCCAGGTTCTGGTTCGCCAGCGCCATGAGATCCCGGTAGCCTTCCCACACGCAAATGCAGCAGAGCAGGGTCTCGCCATCAGCTTGCAAAGTTTTGAGCGTGGCTTCGACATCCTCGGCAGTCAAGGCATGGGATTGCGTTGTAATCAGCCGGTCCGCTTTCTGTTCAAGTTCCACAAGGCGCGTCGCCTCGACTTCGGGCAGTGGCCGTGACGACAGAACGATGCCGCGGAAGCCTCGGGCCTTGACCGATTCCAAGAGATCCTCCATAAAGGAAAATCCGCAATGGCTTAGCAGTAGAACGCCATTCCTTTCTTTGGTCATCACCTTCTCCTCTTATGCCGCTGCCTTCCGAAGCTTGGGTTCCATCACGTCTTCGTACAACTCGGTGAAATAGAGTCCCAGCACTTTCTGATGCTCGCCAAGGTATCGCTTCAAGTGCTCGATGTCTTCGTCGTTTCTGAGCAGATGACGAATCACGTCCCAGACTTCACCTGGATGGTCGTCATTGATATCCGTGTGAGAATGCGCGACCTGGCCCGATATGTTGTCTTCGCCCACGGATTGCTTGAGAGCATCGATCTTTCTGGGCTCGAGCTTTACATTGACGTATTCCACCAGGTACGAATACGCCACCACCCCGAGAGGATCTTCATGATCGAGCAAATAGGAGAAAAATCCAGAAAGCAATTTGGTGGACAAATATGGCTCGGTCGCCAGAAATTGCTCACGGCTGACCCCAGCTTTGGCCAGGTCCTGGATAAAAAGCTGGTCGTGAAGCATTTCTTCCCGCTCGTAATTGGCCCATATTTGCGCGGCCCTCGGACTACGCTTGGCGATTTCGGCAAGGGCCTTCGACTCAACGACGCGCAAAAGACGAATTCTCCAAGCGGTCTCGATCAAATGGCGGCGATAGTAATCCGGATCGACTACTTCACCTTCAAGGTGAGCGGCATAGGGAACCGTTTGATACCAGAGTTCGACTTGCTGGTCGATAATCTTGTCTATTTCCTTTCTCAACATCGACGATTCGCTTGTGTTGATAAAAGGCACGGAATTAGGAAAGCCGACATTGTGGACTCGATTTGACATGATATTTTCTCTGTTCGTCTAATTTAAAAATAGGATTCTAGATTTCGGTGTTGATGGTGGCGGTGCCATTAATTTTGCATTGGCAGGCCAGTCTGAATCTTCCGTCGTCGTAACCGAGGAAGGTTAGAAGCTTGAGTTCCCGTTCGGTTGGCTCGCTGAGACAGCCAAATCCATTGAGCACTTCGATGACGCAAGCACCGCAAGCTCCTGCTCGGCAACCAGCAGGTATGACGTCACTATCCCTCAGTTCAAACTCCAGATCACTCAGACGAGCCGACTCGGCTAGATGAACCGTCACGTTAAGCGGAAAAATATGTAAAAGTGCCATACGAGTTAGTTGGATTAGATGGATTCCAAAAGTCTCCCTGTCGTGTTTAATTAAAATAAGCCCGAATCCAAAAGTGGATTTGCATCGCTACTTGATCCAGCCGGATCAATAAACGGGATGATGGCTTCTTGATAACTTTGACGATCCCATTCGCGTGGTTTCGCGCACCTGTCGTCAGGATCAGTTAGCAGGTCGAGTGAAAATAGAGGCGAGCGTGGCACGACTACTCCTATTATGAAACGCGTCCCAGTGGAACAGAAAACGGACGCGCGTTGCGCGCCCACATAAAACCAGGTCCTCGGATTCAGAAAGTATTCCCGGAAGTGACTGTTCACCAATATTGTTTGGTGCGAGTAATTCAAGACTTCGACCGCTAGGCCTTATATCGCCGAACGTCGACGCTTATTCGATGCGCAGCTCCATGGGTGCAGTTATCCCACGACGACATCGCTTCCACATCCCCACAGAAGTGTGTATGCCAAGGTAGAGGCCGAGCGCTCAGAGAGACCGTGTCGCTCGTGGAGCAGGCGGCCGACGTGGTCTACGTATGCAAGAGAACGGCACGGCTGTGTCGCCATAACGGTCATTCACATGATCGCGCCTGATGATGCCAAGCGTTACGCGATGATCGGAGGCGTTTGCGCTTATCGCTCGTTGCCGAAGTTGCAAGGTTGAAATGAGATAACAACAGGATACCTAATCGAGCGAAACTTAGAGAAGTCCGAGATAGTCGAGGATCTGGCATTCACGGCGCCGTTCTACACCTGACAGGTCGAGCGCTGCTCCGTATCGTTCGTTGCGTCTGATCGGCGGGATGTGACTGCTGCTGCATGCACGACGAAATTCGACAAGCGATAGGCCGCTGCCGGCGGACCATGCCGTATTTCACGACAAGACGAGACGGACGCGCGGTGGTTCCCGACGTTCCATGGAAAAGTTGGCGCAAGCTCGCGATGCTCACGCACGTGAGCCGCGGTAGGCGAACCCGGCCAACGCTCAGCGTTATTGACGCGCAGCGCGAGCGGCGTCACTCGCGGCCAACGGCGTGTAATTTGGTAGGACTGTCGACGCGCGAGCACCTGGCTCCAGCAAGCGAGTCCGGCCACTGTCGCGTCGATCGTCATTGCGACGATGGAGGAATGCTTTTATAACTTGCGCACGCACAGCGCTTTCAGAGAGGGCGTTGCATGACAACGTTCGAGGGCGTGCGTTGCCCATGGCATCGGCGGCTCAGGAAGGAATGATGTGCTCGCGCTTCAGCCGGTCGAACAGATTGAAGAACGCATCGGGCGTGCTCTGGTAATCGAGAAATCCGAGCTTGCGGCTCTTCGACATGTCCGTCAGCACTTCCATCGGGCGGCCGAGGTCGGCGTCCGTATGCCACCACGAGACGAGGTTATCGATATCGTGCTCGGCGAGCGCGTAGCGTGCCGCGATGTCCGCCCAGGTCTGGCGAGCGCGATGCATGCGGCTTTCAAGCGGTCGAATGTGTCCGTCGAAGGGTGCCGGCTCCACGCCGAAATACTCCGCGATGCGCGCCCACATCCATTTCCATCGGAACACGTCCCCGTTGACGACATTGAACGCCTCATTGCGGGCCGAGGCAGACGTGGCAGCCCATTCGAGGTGCCGCGCGAGCAGACGGGCGTCGGTCATGTCGGTCAGGCCGTTCCATTGCGCAGCCGAGCCCGGAAACAGGAAGGGTTCGCCAGTCTCCTTGCATAGCGTCGCATAGACGGCCAGCGTGACGCCCATGTTCATGGCGTTGCCCACTGCATAGCCGATGATGGTGTGCGGACGGTGTACGCTCCAGCTGAATCCGTACTGGCGCGCGGCATCGAAAAGCCGATCTTCCTGCTCGTAGTAAAAATTGTCGACCGGTTGCCGGCCCTGTTCCTCGCGAAACGGGGTTGTCGGAACGCTGCCTTGGGCATAGGCCTCGAAAGGACCGAGATAGTGCTTCAAGCCGGTAACGAGGGCTGCGTGCGACAGAGCGCCAGTGGGGCCCAGCGCCGCGAGCACATTCGCGACCATTGCTCCGTTGACGCGGATGTTTTCGGCTTCGGTCGCCTGGCGCGACCATGCAGTGAAGAAGACATGGCTGAACTGCCGCCCCTTCAGAGCGTCCGCGACCGATGTCGTCGATGTGAGGTCGGCGGTGATCGATTCCACGCCGGCAGGCGGGGCCGTGCGACCGCGTGACAGCCCGGCAATCGCCCAGTCACCGCGCGACTGAAGGTGCTCGGCAAGATTGCGTCCGACGATGCCGGTGCCGCCGATGATTAGTGCTCGCTTGTCCATTGCATCTCACTGTGTTTTGAATTAATCGAGGCCGTCCGCGTGGACTGCTCATGTAAGTGTGAGGCTTGGCCGAAAAGTCTGCTTGCACCGAGGTGCGCGGAAAAAAAGACGGTCGAGCGGTTCTTTTAGCGGCCGTGGGGATGGGAGCGGCGCCGGCCATACGTGCAGGTGTGATCGGAGCTTCCAGTCCAAAGCGCCCGCAAAACATCTGAAGACGGTTGTAGATCGACCGACGACCTCGATGTCGGTCCAGAAGGATCTCGGTAGCGCCCCCTGCGAGGCAAGCGCGGGCGGCTCGCGACAAATGCGCTGAAGCGGTGTCGCAGGGCAATGGCGCGCCGAGATCGCGCGCTGCATCGAGCGTCCCCCTACGAAACGCTGCCTAGCCGGTTTCGTGTATTGCCCGATTCGACGATCAGTTCGTTTAACTGAGTGATGCTGGCGGGCTTGACCAGGTGATGATCGAAGCCCGCCTGTCTCGCGCGCTCGAAATGCTCCTCCCCCGCGTATCCACTATGCGCGATCAGCATGGTGTCTGTAAAATCGGGCGTCGCGCGCAGCCGGCGAGCCACTTCGTAGCCGTCCATGTCCGGCAACCCGATATCGAGTAGGACGATGTCAGGACGAAAGTCCTTCGCGCGCAGCAAGGCAGTTGGGCCGTCCTGCACGACCTGGACTTCGTGCCCGTCCAGCTTGAGCAGCATGGCGGTGCTTTCGGCTGCGTCTGCATTGTCATCCACAATAAGGATCCGTCGAGGGCGCGTCGGTTGTGCGCGAATCGGCAGGGCGACTGCAGGGGAATGCTCCACCTCGATGTCTTCTGCGGGAAGCGCTGGAAGTCGAACAACGAACTGGCTGCCGCGTCCCAGCCCTTCGCTCGAGGCGCGTACGGTTCCGTGATGCAGATGAACGAGTCGCTGCACGAGGGCAAGGCCGAGACCCAGCCCGGCAGACTTACGGTCAAGCGAGCGTTCCGCCTGGACAAAGACAGTGAAGATCGTTGGCAAAAAGTCCGCCGCCATGCCGATACCGTTGTCTTGGACTGTCAGCGTTGCCTGACCGTCGTCGCGCGTAAGGGACACAGCAATTTCTCCGCCAGGCAAGGTGTATTTGATCGCATTGCCAAGCAGGTTGACGACAATCTGTTCGAGCCGCATCGAGTCCCCTTCGACCATCAGTGATTCAGCCGGTAAGGCAAGTGACAGCCGGTGCCGGCGTGCGTCGCTTTCTGTGCGGATGGTGGCCACGCCGTGGCGCACGATCTGCACCAGATCGACGGGCTCGACTTTGAGCTTGATGATGCCGCGTGTAATGCGCGATACGTCCAGAAGGTCGTCGACCAAGCCGATTTCGTGCTTCAACTGCCGCTTTGCAGAATCGCGGGCGCGTTGCTCAGTGTCGGCGTCGACGTCCATCCGCTCCCATATCGCAAGCCCGTTGCTGATCGCCGCGAGGGGGTTGCGCAGTTCGTGCGCCAGCATCGCAAGGAATTCGTCTTTCTGATGGTCGGCCGCTTCCAGTCGGTCAACCAACCGCTGATGTTGCGTAATGTCTTCAATGGTGAGCACGATCAGTTCATGCACTCGTCCGACCACGCGGGCAGCATTGAGCCGCATCGTGCGCGACCCAATTTCCTCAAATACATGCGTAATCACGAAGTCGCGAACGATGGCTTTTCGCGGGAGAATATTTTCGAGCAACTCGCGTAGGCCCGGGATATCCCACTGTCCATTTCCCAACAAATAGAGCATCGCACCGATCGTGGTATCGGACGTCGTCCGGAAGGTTTCGTAGAACGCGCGATTAGCCCGCGTAACGCGCAGGTCTGGCTCCAGCACCAGCAGCGGGTCGGACATCGTGTCGATGATCGCGTCGGCATAGTCACGTGCTCGCACCACATCGTCGTGAGTCGTCTTGAGTTCCTGATTGCGATAGCGCAGCTCATCGTTGGTCGTCGAGAGTTCTTCGTTCAGTGACTGCAACTCCTCTTTCGCCGCTTCGAGCTCTTCATTGGTGCTCTGGAATTCTTCGTTACTTGATAGCAGTTCTTCTTCGCTTGACTTGAGCTCTTCGCGTGCGCTTTCGTGTTCCGCGAGCATGGTTCGAAGCTGCGTTCGCATGGCGCCGACCTCGGCGTTCAGTCGGACGATCTCTTCGTCTTTCGGATCCGCGCCCTGTGAGACGACCTTGCGCCCCAGACGTTGGCGCAACGTCTGCAACATCAGGGACTTCAACGGCTCATCCTTTTGCGTCGACAGGGTATCCGAACTCTTCAGGCTGCCTTCAAAAAACGTCAAAAACCAGCGGCCCGCCGCTTCGGCGGTCTGGACCGGATGAACCTCGAGGCTGGCGGTCACCAACCCGCTAGTACGCGCGGTTTTCAGATCGGCCTTACGAACGACAACACCCTCCTGCCGCGCCTGCCTGATCGCGTCGTTGAGAGCAGGAAAGATTTCGGGCTTCGCCAGTCGCTGAAGATTGGTGATCGGCGGACCGCTCGGGTTGGTCAGATAGGCGGAGGTGTCCCCTCGAAACTCGATGACGTTCAGATCATCGTCACATAGTACGGACGGCGGGACATAGCGGGCGAGCGAGAGACGATCGACTTCGGCGCGAAGTAATGATGCGTCGACGGGTTCCGACTCATCGCTGGAGACGTTAGGAGAACGGACGGCGGTCGAAGGAACCAGTCGCGGCGCAAGGCGCATCTCGGCAGGCGAACTCATGCGGGGCTTCTTGCTATACACCTTGCTGCGCTTGTTCTCGACGACGCCAAAGAGTTCGGAGAAGGCGCCGACCGTCTCGGATGGGCCCAGCATCAGTACACCATCCGGTTTTAGCGCGTAGTGAAAGAGCGGCATTACACTGCGTTGGGCGGGCGCACTCAGGTAGATCAACAAATTTCGGCAGCTGATCAGGTTCATCCGCGAAAACGGCGGGTCGCTCACCACGTCGTGGCGTGCGAACGTGCAGAGATCTCTGACAGCTTTGTCAACGCAGTAGTATTTGCCATCGCGTACAAAGAACCGCTCCAGGCGTTCGGGCGACACATTTCGCGCGATGTTCTCGATGTACCGGCCGGCGCGCGCCGTGTCCAGCGGTCCAGGGCTGATGTCGGTGCCGAAGATTTGGACTGACGGAACCTGCGCGCGCTGACTAAGGTATTCAAGTAGACAAATGGCAATGGAATAGACTTCCTCGCCGGTCGCGCACCCTGGCACCCAGATCCGCAGTGTCTTGCCTGCGTCATCACCCATGAGGCGGGGGAAAACAGTCTGGGTCAACACCTCGAACGTCTCGGGATCGCGGAAGAATTCGGTAACCTGGACCAGCAGGTCGCGTCCCAATGCGAGGGTTTCCGCAGGCTCCGATTCGAGCACGTTGACGTATTGTGCTGTGGAGGTCAGTTGCCGCAATGCCATGCGACGCGACAGCCGGCGCTGGATCGTACCGGGTTTGTAGTGCGTAAAGTCGATATTGCAGGCGTTCTGGAGCAGACGGAAAATAGCTTGGAAACTGGTTTCAGCCGATTCAATCGCATCGGGTTTCGCGCCTGCCACTGACCCCAGGTGAGGATGTCGCGCTATGCGGATTATTTCCTTTGCGATTTCATGCGGTGCGAGCACCCGATCGACGCATCCGAGCCCGATTGCCGCATGCGGCATGCTGTTAAAAAGTGCCGACGCGTCCTGAGCGAACGTGAAACCTCCCTGAACTTGAACCGCCTGAAGACCCAGCGCACCATCCGAGCCGCTCCCGGAGAGAATCACGCCAATGGCGTTGGCGCCCTGGTCCTTGGCGAGCGATTCGAGCAGGTCGTCCACCGGCATCGGTGGTCCGAGCGACTCGTCGCGGGGTTGAAGCCGGATGCGGCGATCGACCACGAGCATTCGTTTGTTCGCGGGGATCGTGTACAGATGGTCTGCCTCGATAATCATGTCGTCGGCGGCTTCCTGCACCCGCGTGGCCATGCGCTTGGCAAGAATTTCCGCGAGCAGGCTCTGGCGGGACGGATCGAGATGCTGCACTACGAGAAATGCCATGCCGCTCACAGCCGGAATTTCCGACATCAACTCGGAAATTGCCTCGAGACCGCCAGCAGAAGCGCCAATACCGACTACTGGAAAACCCGGCGATGCCGGCTCGGTCCTCATCGTTGCGGGGTCGGTCACATCATCTCCCGTAGGGCAAAAAACCGCCGGTCGGTCACCTGCGTCTCGACGCACCAGTAGGCCCCACATGCGCGCTTTCTAGTCGCACCTCAAGGAGGGGTCCTTGCGGCTAACCGATAGCGCCTGACGCATGCCGCTGCACCCGTCCCGCGGTCTGCTCCGCCCCGTTCATCGATCTTGCCCGGCACTCTCGAACGATTCCGACAGTCGGCAAGTCGCTCGACGTTTTGCGCTAGCAGCAATGGGCGCGGCGTAAGCACCCGGTGGTCGATTCGGTCATATCGCCGCTGCGGTCCACGTTTTCACGGTCCGTAAGGTTCAGCAAAGTCGATACCGCATCGCCGCAGCGCTTATCGTTACAACTGCAAGGTTAGTCTAATCGAAGCGATTAATTAGCGTTGCCGGCTGTATCGACACACCGCGACGGCCGCCGCGCCCAGTGCCGACGTCAGGCGCCTTTATTGCTCTACGTATATGACTGGCGGAGGGCCCGTGAAAAAGCGTGACATTATCGTCGTGGCGACTTCGACTGGTGGGCGTGCCGCGCTTAACACGCTTGTATCGGCATGGCCAGCCGATCTTCCGGCGTCCGTATTCGTGGTGATGCACGTCGGCGCTCAGCCCAGCATCCTCCCGGAGATACTGCAAAGATCCTGCGCTCTACGCGTTCAACACGCGGAGAACGAACAGGAGTTCCAAGATTCCGTCGTGTACGTCGCCCCGCCGGACCGCCACTTGATCGTTCAGGACGGAAAACGCTTCTTATCGCCGGTCCAAAGGAAAATTTCGCTCGTCCAGCAGCCGACCCGTTGTTTCGATCGGCTGCGGTCAACTATGGTGCACGCGTCATCGGGATCATCCTCACGGCTCATCTGGATGACGGCGCGGCGGGCCTCAAGGCGGTGGATGCGTGCGGCGGCTTCGTT
>Ga0207426_1002731_pt1 | contig 10720 bp, 10 predicted proteins | sample AraplaMF_Cvi_mMS_FD_184265 | JGI IMG/M metagenome (GOLD analysis project Ga0207426, IMG submission 184265) | Arabidopsis root microbial communities from the University of North Carolina, USA - plate scrape MF_Cvi_mMS (SPAdes) (version 2) | ecosystem: Host-associated > Plants > Roots > Endosphere...
TTGACGACCAGGATCTCGCCGACCTTCAGGCCGGCTTCGGCCATCCGGCTGACCAGGCTCGCCTTGGTGTGCTTGGCGCCACCGACATTGAGCAGCAGCAGCAGATCCATGGCGGTGGTGAACTTCATGGAGGGGCTGTCATCGACCAGGTTCTCGATGATGACGACCCGGGCGCCGGGACGGGCGGCCCTGACGACGTTCCGCAGGGTTCTGCGGGTGCTTTCGTCGTCCCACTCCAGGATGTTCTTGATGATGTAGACATCGGCCTGGACCGGGATGTCGTCGCGGCAGTCACCGGGCACGATCTGTGCCCGAGCGGCCAGCGCGCCGCCGTCCGCCAGCCGCGGGTCCGGGTGCGCCACGACCTTGGGCAGATCGAGCAGCGTGCCTTCGAGCTTGGGGTGCTTCTCCAGCAGGCTGGCGAGGACATGGCCCTGCCCGCCGCCGATGTCCGCCACCGAGGACGCCCCGGTCAGGTCGAGCAGCCCCGCGATGTCCTGCGCCGACTGCTTGCTGGACGTGGTCATCGCCCGGTTGAAGACCTCGGCGGACTCCCGTGCGTCCTCGTGCAGGTAGTCGAAGAACCCCTTGCCGTACAGCTCGTCGAAGACGCTGTGGCCGGAGCGCACCGCGTCGTCCAGCCGCGGCCAGGCCTCCCAGGTCCACGGCTCCGTGCACCACAGGGAGATGTAGCGCAGGCTGTTCGGGGTGTCCTCCCGCAGCAGCCGGGACATCTCCGTGTGGACGTACTTCCCGTCGTCCGTCTCGGCGAAGATCCCGTAGCAGGACAGCGCGCGCAGCAGCCGGTCCAGCGGCCGCGGCTCGGTCTGCACCGCGGCGGCCAGTTCCTCCGCAGTGGTGGGCCGGTCGCCGAGGGCATCGGCGACACCGAGGCGTGCCGCCGCCCGTACGGCCGCCGCACACGCGGCTCCGAAGATCAGCTCCCGGAGCCGCATCGCGGGTGGGGGAGTGGAGCTTACGGTGGTCATTGCGCCTCTATTCTCCCGATGCCGACGGGGTCAGCCCGTCCCGGTGCAGCCGCCGGCACAGCCCGGCCGGCTCCGAGGTCCGGCAGACGTTGCGGATGAACCGGTTGCCCTTGCCGGGGAGGTCCCGGTTGGCCAGGTCCACCGGCCTGTTGTGCAGCACGATGTTGTGGCTGATGACGTTGTGGTGGTTGAGCACCTTCACGAAGCTGTGGAAGAGCACGACACCACCCGAGAGCGGGGACTTGCCGTGGTGGTCCCGGATCACGTTGCGCCGTACCAGGACGTGTTCGGCTCCGGTGAGCACGACGCCGGAACCCTGGATGTCCGGCAGCCGGCTGTTGCCGCGGCAGAACTTGTTGTTCTTGTAGATGGAGTTGTTCCGTACCGTCAGCGCGCCGGCCTGGGGACGGGACTCGTCACCGACGACGAACACCCCACCGCAGTTCCTGGTGATGGTGTTGTAGCCGACCGTCAGGTTCCTGACCCGCCGGATCGTGACACCGATGCGGTTGCCCGCGAGGTAGTTGTCGCTGATGACGGCGCCCCGGGTGTCGGCGCCGCCGCCCTCTTCCCTGGTCTTGTTCGCGAGGAAGATGCCCGCGTCACCGTTGTCGATGGCGGAGTTGTCGCGGAAGACACCGCGGATGGACTTCTCCTGCGCGATGCCCCACACACCGTTCTTCCGCACGGTCACGTGGATCACCGAGAGCCGGTCGGTCCCGGAGGCGAAGATCCCGTTCTTCTTGAAGCCTCTGACGGTCAGCGAGCGGATCGTGACGTCGCGCAGCGTTCTGCCCTTTCCGACGACACAGATGCCGTTGCCGTCCTTCCCGCAGGCGTTCGCGGCCCGTCTGCCCGACGGGGCGATCACCGTCTTGCGGCCCGCGCCGACCAGGCGCAGCCGTGACTTGTTGATCAGCACGCTCTCCCGGTAGACGCCGGGCCGGACGACGATGGTGTCGCCCGGCCGCGCCCTGTTCACCGCGCGCTGGATCGATTCGCCTGCGTGGACGACATGGCGTCCGGAAGCGTCGCACGGGGACGCGGCACCCAGGCCGCCGATCATCACCGCGGCGACGCAGCCCATGTATTTCATCTGTCGTAGCACCATGAGGCGAAGCTATGGGTGATCACTCCGGCTCGCCACAGATGGTGAGCCGATCGTCACGGTGGGTGCAGACGCCAGCTTTCGACACGCCGTCAGCTCCATTGCCCGGTCTGCCGCCGGGCCCGCCATCAGGGCCGGTCAGCGGGCTTGTCCGGGTCCCTGTCGGGGGTGTCGGGCGCGTCCGGACGCGAGGGGTAATCGGTCGGCCCGGAATCAGCTGACCGGGTATCGGGCCGGGTATCGGGCGGGGTGCCGGACGGCGCATCCGACGGTCCGTCGGGTCCGGTGCCGGGCCCGGCATCCGACGGGTCGTCAGCCGGCCCGTCCGGCCACGCCTCGGTCAGGAAGGCCGCGAGGCTGGTCGGCAGAAACCACGGACGGGCACGGAAAGCGGTCACGGAAGACCAACGCGCCAAGCCCGGCCGACGACACCGGCCCGGGCGCAGCGAGGCTCCTTGATCACCCCAACGGCCGCGCGGAAAGCGGGCCGCCGGGGTGGCGCCCCTCAGCGGCCCTGCTGGATCGCCGCGTCGATGCCGTCCAGGATGACGGCGAGTCCGATGTCGAAGGTGCTCCGCGCCTCGCGTTCCAGATAGGGGACCGCGTCGCCCGGGTCCGGGGCGGCGCCCTCGGTCTCCAGCCGGACCAGCAGCGGAAAGCGCTCCGCGAAGTCGGGGACCATCTCGGTCAGCAGGCCGGAACGGGCCTGCCACCACTCCTCGTCGGACACCCCCGTCGAGGCCGCGGCCTGCCGCGATTCCGTCACGGTCTGCGCGGCGCCGCGGATGAAGTGGAACAGTGCCCCGACCACCCGCCGCAGCACCGCCGAACTCAGCTCCGTCACGTACAGCAGGCGGAGCAGCGTCTCCAGTGCGCGGTATTCGTTGGGGCCGAGTACCGGGCGTGCCTGGGAGACCTGGAGCACCCAGGGGTGGCGGAGGTAGAACTCCCAGGTGTCCTCGGCCCAGGAGGTCACCGCGGCGCGCCAGCCCGGCGTCAGGTCGTAGTCGGTGGGCAGCTCGGCCAGCACCTGGTCATACATCAGGTCCACCAGCTCGCTCTTGCCGGGGACGTAGGTGTAGAGCGCCATCGCGGTACGGCCCAGCCGCTCGCCGACCGCGCGCATGGACAGCGCCGCCATACCGTCGGCGTCCGCGACCGCCACCCCGGCGTCGACGATCGCCGCCACGCTCAGCGCCGGCTTGGGCCCCGGCCACCGCCGCGTCCGCGCTCCGGCGGGGCTTTCCGCACGCCACAACAGCGCCATCGAACGACGGGCGTCACCCTGGCCCGCGAAAACCACCACTTGCTTCTCCTTACGGCATAAAGTAACGTCCCCGACCGAACTCTTTACGGCGTAAAGATAGCAGAGGGGTGGCAGCGCACATGGGGGACGGGCAGACCCGCCGACGGCCGGGTAACGGGGAAACATCCGCCGCGGACCGTCACGACCTGATCCAGGTACGCGGCGCCAGGGAGAACAATCTCGCCGATATCTCACTCGACATTCCCAAACGTCGGCTCACCGTCTTCACCGGTGTTTCCGGCTCGGGGAAGTCCTCCCTGGTTTTCGGCACCATCGCCGCCGAATCGCAGCGGCTCATCAACGAGACCTATACGGCCTTCATCCAGTCCTTCATGCCGAGCCAGGGCCGCCCCGACGTCGACGCGCTGCACAATCTCAGCGCGGCGATCGTCGTGGACCAGGAGCGGATGGGCGCCAACTCCCGCTCCACGGTCGGCACCGCGACCGACGCACAGACCATGCTGCGGATCATCTTCAGCCGCCTGGGCACCCCGCACGCCGGTACCTCCACCGCCTTCAGCTTCAACAGCGCCGAGGGCATGTGCCAGGAGTGCGAGGGTCTCGGCCGGGTCTCGGCGATCGACACCGGCGAGCTGCTGGACACCGAACTCTCCCTCAACGAGGGGGCGATCACCGCTCCCGGCTTCACCGTCGGCTCGTGGTACTGGCAGACCCTCGCCACCTCCGGATTCTTCGACCCGGACGTCAAGCTCAAGGACTTCACGCCCGCCCAGTGGGACGACTTCCTGCACAAGCCCGCCACCAAGATCAAGGTGGGCACCTCCACCCTCAACTACGAAGGCCTGCTGGTACGGGTGCAGCGCACCTACCTCGCCAAGGACCGGGCCGCCATGCAGCCGCACATCCGGGCCTTCGTCGACCGGGCGGTGACCTTCACCGCCTGCGGTGCCTGCGACGGAGCCCGCCTCAACCCCGCGGCCCTCGGCTCCCGGATAGCCGGCCGCAATATCGCCGAATGCGCCGCCCTCCAGATCAGCGACCTGGTCACCTTCGTCCGGGGCATCGACGACCCCGCCGTGGCCCCGCTGATCGCCACCCTCTGCCACACCCTCGACTCGCTCGTCGAGATCGGCCTGGGCTATCTGAGCCTGGACCGGGAGTCCGCCACGCTCTCCGGCGGTGAGGCCCAGCGGGTGAAGATGGTCCGTCACCTCGGCTCCAGCCTGACCGATGTCACCTATGTCTTCGACGAGCCGACCATGGGACTGCACCCGCATGACATCCAGCGGATGAACGATCTGCTGCTGCGGCTGCGCGACAAGGGCAACACGGTCCTGGTCGTCGAGCACAAGCCCGAGACGATCGCGATCGCCGACCATGTCGTCGACCTCGGCCCGGGAGCCGGCTCCGCCGGAGGCGAGATCTGCTTCACCGGTGACGTCGCCGCGCTCCGCGCCTCCGGCACCCTGACCGGGCGTCACCTCGACCACCGCGCCAGTCTGCGCGAGCGGGTCCGGCGGCCCGTGGGAGAGCTGACGATCAGCGGCGCGAACACCCACAACCTCAAGGACGTCAGCGTCGGCATCCCGCTCGGGGTGCTCACCGTCGTCACCGGCGTCGCGGGCTCGGGCAAGAGTTCCCTGATCCATGGGTCACTGCCCGGACGGGACGGCGTGATCGTCGCCGACCAGTCCCCGATCCGGGGTTCCCGGCGGTCCAACCCGGCCACCTATACGGGGCTGCTCGGCCCGATCCGTACGGCGTTCGCCAAGGCCAACGGCGTCAAGGCGGCCCTGTTCAGCGCGAACTCCGAAGGGGCGTGCCCCACCTGCAAGGGCATCGGCCTCGTATACACCGACCTCGCGATGATGGCGGGGGTGGCCTCGGTGTGCGAGGAGTGCGAGGGCAAGCGGTTCACCCCCAAGGTCCTCACCTACACCCTGCGCGGCAAGAACATCAGCGAGATCCTCGCCATGCCGGTGGCCGAGGCCCGGGAGTTCTTCCTCACCGGGCAGGCCCGCACCGTCCTCGACCGCCTCGCCGAGGTGGGGCTGGGCTATCTCGGCCTGGGCCAGCCGCTCACCACCCTCTCCGGCGGCGAACGCCAGCGACTCAAACTCGCCCTCCACATGGCGGAGCGGGGCGCCGTATACGTCCTCGACGAACCGACCACCGGACTCCATCTCGCCGATGTGGACCAGCTGCTGGGCCTGCTGGACCGGCTGGTCGACGACGGCAACACCGTCATTGTCATCGAGCACCACCAAGCCGTGATGGCGCACGCCGACTGGATCATCGACCTCGGCCCCGGCGCCGGCCAGGACGGCGGGCGGGTGGTCTTCACCGGCACCCCCGCCGACCTCGTCGCCACCGGCGACTCGCTGACGGCCCGCCATCTGCGGAGCTACGTCACGACACACCCCGCATAAGACACCGCCCTCGCCCCTGCTGCCCCATGGAGGAGCCGATGACGGCCGTGCCCGTCGCGCTCATAGAGGTCACCGACGTCCGGCGGATCACCCCGCACATGGTCCGGATCACCTTCGCCGGGGCCGGCCTCGACGACTTCCCCACCTGGCCCGACCAGCAGCTCAAGCTGCTCTTTCCCAAGCCGGGCCGGCGCGCGCCCCGGCTGCCCGACGCCGCCGCGGACGGCGACGCGATGAGCTGGTACCAGGCGTTCCTCGCCCTCCCCGAAGACGAACGGCCGTGGATGCGCAGCTATACGGTGCGCGGCTACGACCCCGTCCGGCACCGGATCACCGTCGACTTCGTGCTGCACGACACACCGGCGACGACCGGCCCGGCGACCCGGTGGGCGGCCTCCGCCGCGGTGGGGGACCTCCTCGCCCGGTACGGTCCGGCCGCCGAGTACGCCAAGGCGCTGCCGCTCGACCGGGCCGACTGGCTGCTGCTGGCCGGCGATGCGACCGCCCTGCCGGCCATCGGCTCCCTCGTCGAGGCGCTGCCGTCCGGCACCCGCGCACTGGCCTGCGTCGAGGTGGCCGGCCCGGCCGACGAGCAGCACTTCACGACGCGGGCGGAACTCACCGTGCAATGGGTGCACACGGACGGCCGCCACGACACCCTCCCGGCCGCCGTACGCGCCCTCACCTTCCCGCCCGGGCAGGTCTTCGCCTGGCTGGCCGGGGAGGCGGGCGCGGTCCGTGCGCTCCGGCGTCATCTGGTCGACGAGCGCGGTATCGACAAGGGCCGGATCGACTTCAGCGGCTACTGGCGCCGGACGCTCACCCAGGACGACGCCCCGACCGACGAGGACCTCGCCGAGGCCCAGGAGCGCCTCGCGGCCGCCCGGTCCCCGCAGGACTGAGGCGGATTCAGCCCGCCCGCCGCTCCGCCGCGCTGCGCTCCACACAGAACTCATTGCCCTCGATATCGGCCAGCGTCACCCACCCGGCCCCGTCCGGGCGCCGGTGGTCGGCGACCAGCCTCGCGCCGAGCGCCAGCAGCCGCTCGACCTCCTCGTCCCGGCCCCGGTCCTGCGGCTGGAGATCCAGGTGCACCCGGTTCTTCCCGGCCTTGGCCTCGGGCACCGTGACGAACAGCAGCGCGGTGCCCGCGGCCGTGACCGTGGCCTCCGGATCGCCCGGCAGATCGTCCTCGGCCAGCGAGCCGTCCAGCACCTCCGCCCAGAAGCGCGCCAGGCGATAGGCGTCGGTGCAGTCGAGGGTGAGGTGGCGTACCAGTGAAGTCATGCGCGTCACTATGTGGTTGGGCGGTGGGGCTGTCCACCGGAATTGTCGCGGGCGGGGCACCGGCCGGGGCGGCACCCGCGGCGGTGCGGGTCCGGCGTCGGCGCAGGTCCGCCCGGTCGACCCCACAACTGTGCTCGGCAGCCGCGGAGTTCGTCCGGGAGCGGCGGGCCGGGTGGTGAGCGGGCGGACGACGACGTACGCACGTGCCGTGCCCGTACCGCGCCCGCCCCCGGTTTCTCCGCGACACCCATTCAAGAAGCCCGGCCGCGTCGTCTACAGTTGCAGAATTCCGCAATTCAACAGATGACGCGACGGCCGTGCGGCCTGAACGCGGAGGACATGCGTGGGCGGTTTCGCCGAATCGGCAGGGGAACGGGTGTGTGCGGCGTGGTCCGCGGCCGGTCCCGGGAGCGGGGCGCGGACATGAATGGTGCGTGGCTTCCGGTCTGTCAGGCCAAGGCCGATTTCTTCCGGATGCTGGGCCATCCGGTCCGTATCCGGGTGCTGGAACTGCTCCAGAGCGGACCGATGCCGGTGAGCGGGCTGCTCACCGCGATCGGGGTGGAACCGTCCGCGCTCTCCCAGCAGTTGGCGGTGCTGCGCCGCTCGGGCATGGTGACGGCCACCCGCAGCGGTTCCACCGTCGTCTACGAGCTGGCCGGCGGCGAGGTCACCGAGCTGCTGCGGGTCGCCCGCCGGGCCCTCACCGAGGTGCTCGCCGGGCAGCATGCCCTGCTCACCGAACTCCGGCAGGCCGAGGCCGGCGCACGGCCGGCGGCCGCCGGAGTGCCGGCGACCGGCGCGGTGGGGGCGGTCTCGTGATCCGCTCGCTGCGCTCCATGGACGCCGGCCGGACGGGCACGGTCCGCATGAGCCCCACCGGAACAGGGTGATCGCTGATGTCCGGCGCACCACGGCGTAAGGGGCCGCCGCCCTGGCGTGCGGTCCGCTCCCGCACCTGCATACCCACACCCTCCGGCCCGGGCACCGTACGGCCCTGCCGGGGGCGCCCGCCCGGGCGCGGGACGATCCGTACGGCACCCGGACACGGCCGGGCCTGCTCGGAGGGGGCCGCCCGCCCGCACACCTCGGCGCGCTGCGGCGTCCGGCGGCCCCGGGCGACCGCGATCCGCCCCGGGACCCAGCTGGCGCGGCTGCCCGGCGCGGTCCTGTTTCCCCACCGGGCTCCCCGGCGCAGCGTGTGGCGACGGGTGTTCCTCTACTTCGTCGTCAGTCATCTGCTGCTGGTCTTCCTGGCGCTCGTCATCTATCTGGGCCGGCACGCCGGGACATAGCGGGCAGGCTCTCCTCGGCCCGGTCCGGGCCACCCTCCGCAGCCGGGCCGCCCGCGAGCCCCCGGACCCGCCACAGCCAGCCGACATCCCGCCCGAAGGACCACACCAGCAGCGCCAGCGCCCCGCTCACCGCGACCGCCGCCGCGGGGCGCGGCAGCACCCCGGCACCGGCCACGACCAGCACGACGCCTTGCAGCGCCGCCACGGTCTTGCGGGCCATGCTGTGCGGCAGCGCACCACTCAGCCATGGCCAGACCCAGGACGCCGCGACGAAGACGTACCGCATCAGGCCGATGCACAGCACCCACGGGCCCAGCGGCAGCACGAGATACACACAGAGCACCAGGATGAGGAAGGCGTCGACCTCCATGTCGAAGCGCGCCCCCAGCGGCGTCACGGTGCCGGTGCGCCGGGCCACCTGACCGTCCACCGCGTCCAGGATCAGCGCCACGGTGGCCAGCGCGACCAGCACCGCGACCGGCGTCCGCCGCTCGAAGGAGTCCGCGACCAGCGCCGTCACCCCGCCGACCAGGATCGTGCGGGCCAGCGTGACGCGGTTGGCCATGCCGAACGATGGGGTCCACGACCGGCGCAGCGCGACGGTGAGCACCACCCAGGTGGCCACCGCGAACACGCAGCCCGTCAGCCACCCCGCGGTGCTCAGACCGACCACCCGGCGAAGCGCTTCCAGTATGAGCAGCTGCACTCCCGTGCCCGCCGTAATGTCCGGTCCGAACGGCCTTGTGTCGTAACGCTCTTGTACGGCCACCATGCCTCCCGGGATGTGTGGCGGAGTCGAGAGGTGCCGCGTAGGGTGACGGCGTTCTCATGATCCCCAGCATCGACGAATCATCGCCGGAGCGTCCAGGAGGATTCCGATGCCGCGCGTCGCTTGTGCGTTTTGGCTAAACGCTCCAGGTCACGGTGAAATCCGGACAGTACCCTTGCCGGACCCCGGGCCCGATGAGGTTTTGGTGCGCACACTCTGTTCCGGAGTGAGCCGCGGAACGGAGACCCTGGTCTTCCGTGGCGGCGTCCCCGTGAGCCAGCATTCCGTGATGCGGGCGCCCTTCCAGGAAGGCGATTTCCCCGGGCCCCTCAAATACGGCTACCTCAATGTCGGAGTCGTCGAGGAAGGGCCTCCCGCTCTGGTGGGCCGCACCGTCTTCAGTCTCTACCCGCACCAGACGCACTATGTCGTCCCGGCGAGCGCGGTCACTCCGGTGCCCGACTCGGTGCCCGCCTCGCGGGCCGTACTGGCGGGCACCGTGGAGACCGCGGTGAACGCCCTGTGGGACGCCGCGCCGCTGGTCGGCGACCGGATCGCGGTGATCGGTGCGGGCATGGTGGGCTGCGGTGTCGCCGCGATCCTCGCCCGCTACCCCGCCGTCCGGGTGCAGCTGGTGGACGCCGACCCCGCGCGGGCGGCGACCGCCAGGGCACTGGGCGTGGACTTCGCCCTGCCGCAGGACGCGCTGGGCGACTGCGACCTCGTCGTTCACGCCAGTGCCACCGAGAAGGGGCTCGCGCGCTCCCTCGAACTGCTCGCCCCGGAAGGCACCGTCATCGAGCTGAGCTGGTACGGAGACCGGCAGGTCAGCCTGCCGCTGGGGGAGGCCTTCCACTCCCGCCGGCTGGTCGTGCGCAGCAGTCAGGTGGGCGCGGTCTCCCCGGCCCGCCGCGCCCGCCGTACCTTCGCCGACCGGCTCGCGCTCGCCCTGGACCTGCTCGCCGACCCCGCCTTCGACGCGCTGATCACCGGCGAGTCCGCCTTCGAGGAGCTGCCGGAGATCCTGCCCCGGCTCGCCTCCGGCGACCTGCCGGCGCTGTGCCACCGCATCCGCTACGCGTCGGCGGACGGCTGACCGCCCCGCGAAACCGCCCTGAATTCCATCCCCGGCGACCCCGCCACTGAGACCGACATCACACCGGAGGAACGGCCTTGTTCAGCATCACCGTCCGCGATCACCTGATGGTCGCCCACAGCTTCCGTGGCGCGGTCTTCGGCCCCGCGCAGCGTCTGCACGGCGCGACCTTCATCGTGGACGCGACCTTCCGCCGGGCGGAGCTCGACGCCGACAACATCGTCGTCGACATCGGCCTGGCCACCCAGGAACTCGGCGGTGTGATCGCGGAGCTGAACTACCGCAACCTCGACGACGAGCCCGCCTTCGCCGGTATCAACACCTCGACGGAGGCCCTGGCCAAGGTCATCGCCGACCGGCTCGCCGACCGCATCGAGGCGGGCAACCTCGGCGAGGGCGCCCGCGAGCTGGCCGGGATATCGGTCACCTTGCACGAGTCACACATCGCCTGGGCGACGTACGAGCGCACTCTGTGACCCG
>Ga0207426_1002732_pt1 | contig 10711 bp, 8 predicted proteins | sample AraplaMF_Cvi_mMS_FD_184265 | JGI IMG/M metagenome (GOLD analysis project Ga0207426, IMG submission 184265) | Arabidopsis root microbial communities from the University of North Carolina, USA - plate scrape MF_Cvi_mMS (SPAdes) (version 2) | ecosystem: Host-associated > Plants > Roots > Endosphere ...
GGCCGCGGATGAGGGAGAATGAAGGCTCTGCCAGGGTGGGTTGTCCGAGTTGGGCCAGTTTGGTGATCGATGGGACGTCGAAGCTGCCAACTCGGCTGGATTGCAGAGGGGATTCAGTGGGCGACGAGGTCGAGATGGACGGCAAGGAGGGCAGGCTGCTCGCCGGCCGGTACCGGCTCGCCGATGTTCTCGGCCGGGGCGGCATGGGCACCGTCTGGCGGGCACGTGACGAGGTCCTGGGCCGTACGGTCGCAGTCAAGGAACTGCGCTTCCCGGGCGGGGTCGAGGAGGACGAGAAGCGTCGTCTGATCACCCGCACGCTGCGCGAGGCCAAAGCGATCGCCCGGATCCGGAACAACGGCGCGGTGACGGTCTATGACGTGGTCGACGAGGACGACCGCCCGTGGATCGTGATGGAGCTGGTCGAGGGACGCTCGCTCGCCGAGGTCATCCGTGACGACGGCCCGCTTCCCCCGCGCCGTTCCGCCGAGGTCGGCCTGGCGGTGCTCGATGTGCTGCGCGCCGCCCACGCCGCGGGCATCCTGCACCGCGATGTGAAGCCGTCCAACGTCCTGATGTCCGATGACGGCCGGGTCGTGCTCACCGACTTCGGTATCGCCCAGGTCGAGGGCGACCCCTCCGTGACCTCGACCGGCATGCTCGTCGGCGCCCCCTCCTACATCTCCCCGGAGCGCGCCCGCGGCCAGAAGCCGGGCCCGCCGGCCGACCTGTGGTCGCTGGGCGGGCTGCTGTACGCCTGTGTCGAGGGCGTGCCGCCGTACGACAAGGGCTCGGCGATCGCCACGCTGACGGCGGTGATGACCGAGCCGGTCGAGCCGCCGAAGAACGCCGGCGGGCTGGAAGAGGTCATCTACGGCCTGCTGGTGAAGGACCCGGCGGGCCGGCTGGACGACGCCGGGGCGCGGACGCTGCTGCTGGATGTGGTGCACGCCCCCGAGGCGCGCAAGCCCGAGCCCCCGCTGGACGAGACCCGGGCGATGGTGCTGCCGACGGTGCCCAAGGAGCGCACCAAGGCGACCGACAGCACGCCGAAGCCGAAGCCCGCCGCGAAGTCGCGGGTGGCGCGCAAGCCGAAGCCCGCTGCCGCCCCGGTGGCGGAATCGCCGGCCAAGAGCGGGCCCGCGTCCGACGCTGCCACGGCGGGCAAGAGCAAGGCCGGTGCCGCCAAGGCCGGTGCCGCCAAGGCCGCCGCGACGAGCACCCCGGAGCGGACCGAGCGCCCGAAGACGGCCACCCCGGCCGCCGCGGAGAAGGCCGGCGCGGCCCCTGCCGCATCCGGCGCGTCCCGTCCCACGCTCACCCGTCCCGGCTTCGACACCGAGGCCGCCAAGGAGCGGCTGCGCGGTGCGCTGCGGACGGTCCGTGCGGCGGCCGCCGCGGCGAAAGCCCGTGCGGACTCCAGACCCGATGACGGGACCCGTCCGGCGCCCCGCGCTTCGGTGACCGATGTCGTCCCGCGCCGCACCCTGGTCATCGTGGCCGTGGTCGTCGCCCTGGCGGTGCTGGGCACGGTCCTGGCCGTCGCGCTGAGCGGCGACGACGGCACGAAGAACAGCGGTAAGCCGGCCGGCAAGCCGGACAAGTCGTCGGCCGCGGCGAAGGCGAAGCCCTCCACGGAATCGGCCGACACGGACGAGGACACACCGCAGGGCGGGCCCGCCTCGCCGTCCCCGCAGCCCGGCGGGGTCAGCCCGGCCGAGGAGGAGGGCGACACCGGCGGCAAGGACGGCAAGGGGGGCAAGGCGGTGCCGGACGGCTTCGCCCGGATCTCCAACGGCCGCTTCCACTTCGGTATGGCGATGCCCAAGGGCTTCAAGCAGACGGGCACCGCGGGGGAGGGCTCCGGCGTCATCTACAGCGCCTCGGGCGGCTTCCCCCGCGTCCAGGTGGACTACAACGCCGAGCCCGGCACCGACGCGGCGGCTTCCTGGCGCAGCCTGGAGCCCGCGGTGCGCGGCTCCACCGAGGACTACCACCGCATCAGCATCAAGCCGGTGAAGTGGCGGGGCTACCCGACCGTCGCCGACTGGTCCTTCACACGGCGTCAGAGCGGCCGGCAGGTCCGGGTCCTCGACCGCGGCTTCCGGGCCGATGACCAGCACGGCTACGCCATCATGATCACTTGCGAGAAGGGCAAGTGGCCGGACAAGGAGTGCCAGGACGTGGTCTCGGCCGCGTTCAAGTCCTTCGCGATCAAGGACTGACCGCGGGACCGGGGCGCGGGCCGGGCGATGCACGGACAGAGTGCGCGTCGTTGCGCAGACCGGCCCGCAAGCCGCGGTGCGGGCACGTATCGTGAGACCGCGAAGACCGTACGCATCCGCAATCGGCGGGAATACGACCGGAAGTGACCGGAGGCGCCAGCGCCGAGGGTGTTCCGGCGCGGCGGTAGACACAGCGCGCGCTGCGGGGAGGCGTCGTGGACGAGTACGCGGGAAGGGTGCTCGCCGAGCGTTACCGCCTGCCGTTGCGGCCCCTCGGCGATGACGACTTCACCGAGTCCCGGGCGTTCGACACGTTCAGCGGACAGGAGGTCCTGGTCCGTCAGGTGCCGCTGCCCGAGGTGGTCGACGCGGAGGTCGTGGGTGCGGAGCCGGCCGGGCCCGCCGAGCGGGGGACCGGCGGCGGCCGCTACCGTGCCGCACGGCTGACGGGCTGCGCGGGGGTCGCCGACCGCAGCCCCGGGGACCCCGCCGTACGACGCGCGCTGGAGGCCGCCACGACCGCGGCCCAGCTGGCCGACCACCCCCGGCTGGAGCAGGTCTTCGACGTCTTCGCGCAGGACGGCAGCCTGTGGATCGTCGCCGAACTCCTGCTCGCCCGCCCGCTGTCCGCGCTGCTCGCCGAGCGGACGCTGTCCCCGCACCGCGCAGCGGAGATCGCCGCGGATCTGCTCACCGTGCTGCGGGTACTGCACGCGGAGGGCATGCTGCACCGCAACATCACCGCCCGTACGGTCCTGGTCTGCGACGACGGCCGGGCCATCCTGACCGGACTGGCGGCGGGCGCGGCCCAGGAAGCGCTGTGCGGGACCGAGCCGCCCGCCGCCGCGGACCCGCCGGACGAGCCCGCGCCGGACGCCCCGGCCGCCAAGACCTCGCTGACCAAGCCCGCACCGGACGACGACGACAGCACCGGCCCCGCGTACGGCCGGCCCACCGCCGGGCTCGCCGCCGAACGGGCCCGGCAGGCGCGGCTGACCGTCGTCGGCCCGCTCACCGAGCGCTGGGCGCCGGAGCAGGCCGGACCGGTGCACGAGAACTGGCAGTTGGCGCCGCCGGTCGACCCGGCCACCGATCTGTGGGCGGTCGGCGCGCTGCTCTACCGGAGCGTGCAGGGGCAGGCGCCGTTCCCCGAGGACAGCGCCGTGGAGCTGGCGCAGCTGGTCTGTTCGCAGCCGCCCGCGGACGCCGAGGAGTGCGGGGCGCTGCGGCCGGTCGTCGAGTCGCTGCTGCGTCAGGACCCGGCCGACCGCCCGGATGCCGAGGAGCTGAACGGCTGGCTGCGCTCCCTGATCCGTACGGCGCCGGAGCCGGCGGTCGGCAGCCGGCTGGTGACGATGCCGGCTGAGGGGGCCGATCCGCGGCGGCTGCCGATCGTGCGGCGCCGCGGCGAACTCGTACGGAAGGGCCGGCACAAGAAGACCCGGACGGCCCGCCGCACCCGGCCGCAGCCGGTCCCGGCCGCCGTGGGGGCCGCCGCGGCCGCACCGCCGGTTCCGCGGGCACCGGACCCGGAGCCCACCCCGCTCGTCTCCACCACCCGCCCGCCGCGCCCCCCGAAGCAGCCGAAGCCGCTCCGGCAGTCCGGACCGGCCCGCCCGGCCCGGTCCGGCAGACCGGCGTCCGGACAGAGCGGGCCCGCGGACCGGGACCCCTACGACCAGCGGACACCGGACCCCTCCGGCCCGGACACCGCCTCCCGCCCGGCGCGCGGACCGCGCCACCTCGGCCGGCTGCTGCTCACCGCGATCCTGCTGCTGCTCGTCGGCGCGGTCGTCTATGCGCTGGCGTTCCTGCCGAAGTCCGGCCCGGACTCCAAGGCGGGCGAGCGCGGCGGGGACCGTACGGGCAGCTCGGGTGCGGCGCCCGCCAGCCCGGCACCGTCCGGTGACCAGGAGGGCGACCACGCCTCGGCCGGCACCGGCGCACCGCAGACCACCGCGCCCGCCGAGGTCGCCAAGGGCTTCGGGGTACGCAACGACCCGGAGGGTTTCCAGGTCGCGGTCCGCGAGGGCTGGCAGCGGCGCGGCGCCAACGACCGGGGCCAGGTGCGGTACGTGGGCGGGGACTATGAGCTGGTGGTGGTGCCCGGCCGCGACACCACGGCGCGCTTCGGCACCGACCCGATGGCGTATCTCCAGAACAAGGAAGCCGAACTGGCCCCGTACCGCTCCTCCGGCTGGGCCTCGGCCTCCGGCCTTCAGCGGATCGACGTCGGCAAGACGGCGATGGCCGAGGGCACCTTCTCCTGGCGCGACGGCAGCGGCCGCGAGGTGTACGTACGGAACCTGGCGATGATCCACAAGGGCCGCTACCACCTCGTCCTCGTCATCGGCCCGGACCGCGGCCGGCACGAGATCGACCAGCTCTACGCCCAGGCGACGAGCGCCTACCGGCCGGGCTGAGGCGGCGGCGTCACCCCGGCCCCGCCGCCCCCGAACCGCTCCCGCAGCTCCTGTTTGAGGACCTTGCGCAGCGTGGCGCCGCGGGGCAGGGCGGGCAGCAGCTCCAGCTGTTCGGGGAGTTTGTGCCGGGCCAGGCCCTGGGCGAGGAGGTGCGCCGCGACGGTGGCGAGGGTCAACTCCCCGGCACCCGGGGGCTGTTCGACGACCGCGCAGACGCGTTCGCCGCGCTCGGGGTCCGGCAGGCCGATGACGGCGGCGTCGGCGATGTCCGGGTGGCGGTAGAGGAGTTCCTCGATCTCCTGGGCGGAGATGTTCTCGCCCTTGCGGATGATGATGTCCTTGAGGCGGCCGGTGACGACGAGGTGCCCGGTGGGGGTGAGGTGGCCGAGGTCGCCGGTGCGGAGGAAGCCGTCGGCGTCGAAGGGAGCGGGCTCGTCGAGGTAGCCGCGGCAGACGGCCGGGCCGCGCAGTGCGATCTCCCCGCTCTCCGGGGCGATCCGGATCTCCATGCCCGCGGGCGGCCGCCCGTCGGTGTGGGCCAGGTGCCCGGGGCTGTCGTACGGGTCGCCCATGGTGACCATGGGGGCCTCCGTCATGGCGTAGCCGTGGGCGAGTTGGCAGCCGAGCCCGGCGGTGACCTCGTCATACAGCGCGGGCGGCTTGGGCGCGCCGCCGCCGGCCAGCAGCCGCAGTGACGGCAGCAGCCGGCGGCCGGGCGGCAGCTTGCGTGCCTCGGCGAGGAAGAGGGCGTAGAAGGCGGTGGAGCCGCCGGCCAGGGTGACCCGGTGACGGCGGTAGGCGGCGAGCGCGCCGGGCAGCGCGAAGTGTTCCAGGAGGACGGCGGGGATGCCGTGTTCCAGCAGCATGACGGTGTAGTCGGGCCCGGCGACATGGGCGTAAGGGAAGGCCATCGAGCCGATGTCCGACGGGCCGAGGCGCAGGGCCGCGCCCAGCCAGTGCCCGGCCGTGCGCAGGCTGCGGTCGGTGTGCAGCACGCCCTTGGGGGCCGCGGTGGTGCCGGAGGTCCAGTAGATCCAGCGGACCGCGTCGTCGTCGGCCGGGGGCGGGGGCAGAACGGCCGGGTCGGCGTCGGGCAGGGTGTCGTAGGCGTCGATGACGGTGGGCGGGCGGGGCAGGCCGGCGGCCAGGCGGTCCGCCATCGCGCGGTGGTCGAAGCCGCGCCGGACGCCGGGGACGGCGAAGAAGGCCGCGCCGGTGCGGCGCAGCACCTGGCCGGTCTCGTGTGCGCGGTAGAGCGGCAGCAGCGGGCTCTGGACGGCGCCGATCCGGGCCAGTGCGAGGCTGAACAGCACGGTCTCGATCCGGGTCGGCAGCTGCCAGACGACCCGGCTGCCGGGCCGTACGCCCCGCTCGTACAGGCCGGCCGCGACCCGTTCCGCGTGCCGGTGCAGGGCGCCGAAGCTGATCCGCCGTTCCTGCCGGGCGGACTCCGCGCCCTGGATGAGGGCCGGGGCGCCGGGGGTACGGGCGGCGCGCCAGGCCACCAGGTCCCAGAGGGTGGTGCCGGTCATCCGCCCCTCCCGTCGCCATCTGCTGACGCTTCGTCAGATTGCCTGCCGAGAGTAGAGGCCGGTGCCTTGTCGGTCCAGAGGGGCCGGGGCTAGCCTCGTTCTGACGGTGCATCAGATGCGAACGAGGGGCGACGATGGCGAATCCGGTGGAGGGCGTCGACGACGCGACGGGCCACCCGCCGCGGTGCGGCATCACGGTCCGCGGGCCCGGCCGCCCGGGCCTCGGCGAGTAGCCGCGCCATGGACCTCAGCTGCACACCGGAGGAGGAGGACTTCCGCGCCCGGCTGCGCCGGTGGCTCGGCGAGGTGCTGCCGAAGCTGCCCGCGCCGCCCGCCGCGACCGACTGGCCCGGCCGCCGGGCGTACGACACCGCCTGGCAGCGGATGCTGTACGACGCCGGATACGCGGGCCTGCACTGGCCGCGGGACGCCGGCGGGCAGGGCGCCACCCCCGCCCAGCACCTGATCTTCCTGGAGGAGACCGAGCGCGCCGGCAGCCCCTACGTCGGGGCCAACTTCGTCGGACTGCTGCACGCCGGACCCACCCTCGCCGCCGAGGGCACCGCCGAACAGCGCGCCCGCTGGCTGCCGCCGATCCTGCGCGGCGAGGAGATCTGGTGCCAGGGCTTCAGCGAACCGGACGCCGGCTCCGACCTCGCCGCGCTGCGCACCCGGGCCGTCCGCGACGGGGACGACTACGTCATCAGCGGCGCCAAGATCTGGACCTCGCACGCCGAGGTCGCCGACTGGTGCGAACTCCTCGTCCGCACCGACCCGGCCGCGCCCCGGCACCGCGGCATCAGCTGGCTCGCGATGCCGATGGACGCGCCGGGGGTGACCGTCCGGCCGCTGCGCACCCTCGCCGGTTCGACGGAGTTCGCCGAAGTGTTCCTCGACGAGGTGCGGGTCCCGGTCGCCAATCGGGTCGGCGCGGAGAACGACGGCTGGCGGGTGACGATGGTGACGCTGTCCTTCGAGCGCGGCACCGCCTTCGTCGGCGAAGTGGTCGCCTGCCGCCGGGTGCTCGGCGAGCTGGCCCGCGCCGCCCGCGCCAACGGCCGCTGGGACGATGCCGTGCTGCGCCGCAGACTGGGCCGGCTGAGCGCGGAATTCACCGCGCTGTGGCGGCTGACCCAGTGGAATGTGAGCGAGGCGATGCGGGGCGCCGCGCGCGGCGGGCAGCGGGGCGGCGGCGTCCCGGGCACCGGCGGCTCGGTCTTCAAGCTGCGCTATTCCCACGCCCGCCAGGAGCTGTACGACGCGGCGGCCGAGGTGCTGGGCGCCGGTGCGCTGGACGCGGACCACGCCTGGGTCGCGGCCCGGCTGTCGTCCCTCTCGTACACCATCGCGGCCGGTACCTCGCAGATCCAGCAGAACATCGTCGCCGAGCGGATCCTCGGCCTGCCGAAGGGGCGGTGACCGGGCGGTGGACTTCCAACTCACGGATGACCAGCGGGCGTTGAAGGAGGGCGCCCGGGAGCTGCTGGCCGGGCGGTTCGGCCGGGACCGGCTGCGGGCGGCCGTCGAGGACCCCGCCCCGGACCGTGCGCTGTGGCGTGAGCTGGGCGCGGCCGGGTTCTTCGCGCTGCGGCTGCCGGAGCGGGACGGCGGGGTGGGGCTGGGTCTGCCGGAGGCGGTGCTGGTCCTGGAGGAGGCCGGGCGGGCGCTGCTGCCGGGACCGCTGGTGGCGTGCCAGCTGCTGGCCGGGGTGCTGGACGGGGTCGCGGCCGGTGAGCGGGTCGCCGTGCTGTGCGACGGGGCGCGGGAGCCGCTGCTGTGGGAACACCCGGCCGGCTGCGATGAGTTGATCTTGTTGGAGGGTGGTGACGGCCTGGCCGACGGCCGGGCGGAGGGCGCGCCGGGGCGCACGGGCGGTGCGTACCGGAGCGCGCCGGATCAGGTGTCCTGCGCCCCGTTTGCTTCCGTCGACCCCCTCACTCCGCTCGCCCGTGTCCTGGACCTGCCGCGCACCGAGCCCGTGGCCGTCGACGCGCCCCGGCTGCGCCGCGAGGCCGCCTTGCTCACCGCGGCCCAGCAGCTCGGCAGCGCCGTCCGCACGGTCGAGATGGCGGCCGCCTACGCCCGCGAGCGCGAGCAGTTCGGCGTCCCCATCGGCTCGTTCCAGGCCGTCAAGCAGCTGTGCACGCAGATGCTGGTACGGGCGGAAATCGCCCGAAGTGCGGTGTATGCGGCGGCGGTCACGGAGAGTGCTCTCGACATCACGGGCGCGAAACTGCTCGCCGACGAGGCCGCGGTGCGCAACGCCCGGGACTGTTTGCAGGTCCACGGCGGAATGGGCTTCACCTGGGAGGCCGATGTCCATCTGCACCTCAAGCGGGCCTGGTGGCATGCCGAACGCTGGGGGACGGCGGGCGAGGCCGAGGAGATGCTGGCCGCGGGCCTGATCGCCTGACGGCGCGGAGGCGGAGGCCGTAGCGGGGGACCGTTGCGGCCGTCGATGTCAGACTGTGGCACTCCGTGTACGGAATGTCGGACTCACTACGCAGAAGTGGTCACGGAGTGTCGATATCGGGTTGTGTCCTAGGCGTGACTCGTCACAGGCGGGAGTCGGCGTCCCGCTCGGGTACTCTCCGTTGGGTGCGAGTGGTTCTGAGGCGCAACGGACCCGGTGCCGTCGGAAGGACGGCTCCGGGGTACGGACTGCGCGCCGCTCGCCTCAGGCAGGGGCCCGGTTGCCCCCCTTGTTCGACTCCCCGCAAAGTGCGTCGCACAGTATGCAGGACGCATACTCCCTTGCGCTGGAATATGCCCGAAGCGCTTGTTGGGGTGACTCAACGTCAACCATGCTGTGCTTCGCCGGGGTCACGCACCGTGACTCCGTGGAGGCGCGAGGCGATGTTTCCGCCGGTTCGGATGGTGTGAGCGGTGCAGGTGCTTCAGGTGCAATTGGACGTACGGCCCGACCCCGCGGAGGTGGGGCGGGCCCGGCGGTGGGCCCGGTCGCGGCTCGTGGGTTCCGGCATAGGGGTCGATGAGCCACTCGCGGAGACGTTGATCCTGTTGATCTCCGAGCTCGTCACCAACGCCGTGGTGCACACCGGCGCGGCGGCCGAGCTGCGGATGTGCTTCTCCGGCTCGGGCGCCGTGGTGGGTACGGTCCGGGTCGAAGTGCTGGACGTCAGCGCCCGCCCGCCGCGCCAGCGGCACGCCGACGGCGACGACACCAACGGCCGCGGCCTGGAGCTGGTCGACGGTCTGGCCGACCGCTGGGGCTGGCAGCAGGAGGGCACCGGCAAGCGGATCTGGTGCGAGGTGGACCGCGGCCGCCCGCTGCTGATGGCGGCGGGGGCCGACCACGGGGCGTATGAGCCCTCTTGTGCGGTGTCACGCACCGTGACGCACCAGGCGTAAGCGATCCGATCGGCGCACCACCGGCGCTCCTCCATCAGATCCCGGCACCTGCCGCCTGACCGGCCGGGTGCCGTCGAGTCGCCGGCCGGTGCGGTCGGCGACCCGGCGCGGCCGCCTCAGAGGATCGCCACGGGGGCGACCGGCGCACCGGACCCGCCGACGAACGGTTCGGCCACCGCGGACAGGAAGAAGGCGAAGCGGCCCTCCTCCGCGCAGGCCGCCGACAGCTCCTCCAGATTCCAGTTCTGGCCCTGAAGCATGCCCATCTCCACGAGGTGGAGGGCGTGTACCGGCATCCACAGGTTCTCGATCTCCGGCGGGAAGATCTCGAAGGTCAGGGTGTCGTTGGCGACCGCCGCGACCTCGCGTGCGTGGAACCACTCCGGGGTGCGCAGCGACAGCCCGGGTGACGGGAAGGCGTAGCCCTGCCGGTCGCCGGCGAGACAGTGCCGCAGCTGTCCGGTGCGGACGAGGACGATATCGCCGGACCGGACCCTCGTCCCGGCCAGTTCCTCGGCGGCGTCCAGGTCTTCCGGGGTGACGGCGTGCCCGCCGGGCAGCCCTTCGAGGCCGTGCACCCGGGCCACGTCCAGGAGGACGCCGCGGGACACGATCGGGGTGGCCTTCTCCACGCCGAGGGCGGTGGCGCCGCCGTGTGCGGTGACCGAGTCGGCGGGGCGGTTGTTGTAGAGCCGTCCGGAGTGCGAGACATGGGCCAGGCCGTCCCAGTGGGTGGCGGCCTGGAGGCCCATGGTGACCGCGTCGTCGGAGGTCGCGACCGTGCCGGGGCCGAAGATCTCCTGGTTGATGGCGGTCATGGTGTGCAGCGGATTGACCCGGCCCGGGATCACGCCGGTCTGGACGCCGTCCTGTCGGAGGGGGAGGGCGAGCGGGATCCGGCGGCCGCTGCGGATGACGGCGGCGGCCTCCCGGACGGCCTGAGGGGTGATCAGGTTGAGGGTGCCGATCTCGTCGTCCGCGCCCCAACGTCCCCAGTTGTTCACGCGTTTGGCGATGTCATGGAACTCCTGCGGCAGGGGCATGGGGCCTCCTCGGGGCGGCCGGGGCCGGTTCGGCCCGGGGTCTTGTGTTCGTACCGGGTCTGCTCAAAAATCTAACGGTCCGTCAGAAACTGCGGGAAGGGTCACGGCATGGGGAA
>Ga0207426_1002735_pt1 | contig 10696 bp, 7 predicted proteins | sample AraplaMF_Cvi_mMS_FD_184265 | JGI IMG/M metagenome (GOLD analysis project Ga0207426, IMG submission 184265) | Arabidopsis root microbial communities from the University of North Carolina, USA - plate scrape MF_Cvi_mMS (SPAdes) (version 2) | ecosystem: Host-associated > Plants > Roots > Endosphere ...
AATGACGACCCGCCCGCCGCGATGCGGTACACCGAGTGCCGGATGGCGTCCGCGACGTCCCTGATGACGGAGTCCATCGACGAGGACACCGTCGACTTCGCGCCGAACTACGACGGCCAGGAGCAGGAACCGGTCGCCCTCCCTGCCGCGTATCCGAACCTCCTGGTCAACGGCGCTTCCGGCATCGCCGTCGGTATGGCGACGAACATGCCGCCGCACAACCTGGGCGAGGTCATCGCCGCGGCCCGCCATCTGATCAAGCATCCGAACGCCGATCTCGACACCCTGATGCGCTTCGTGCCGGGTCCGGATCTGCCGACGGGCGGCCGGATCGTGGGCCTCGGCGGCGTACGGGACGCGTACGAGAAGGGCCGCGGCACGTTCAAGATCCGCGCGACGGTCACGGTGGAGAACGTCACCGCCCGTCGCAAGGGCCTGGTCGTCACCGAACTCCCCTTCACGGTCGGCCCCGAGAAGGTCATCTCCAAGATCAAGGACCTGGTCGGTTCGAAGAGGCTCCAGGGCATCGCGGACGTCAAGGACCTCACCGACCGCGAGCACGGCCTGCGGCTGGTGATCGAGGTCAAGAACGGCTTCAACCCCGAGGCCGTATTGGAGCAGCTCTACAAGCTCACGCCGATGGAGGAGTCCTTCGGCATCAACAACGTCGCGCTGGTGGACGGCCAGCCGCTGACGCTGGGCCTCAAGGAGCTGCTGGAGGTCTACGTCGACCACCGCTTCAACGTGGTGCGGCGGCGCAGCGAGTACCGGCGCACCAAGCGGCGCGACCGACTCCATCTCGTCGAGGGCCTGCTGACGGCTCTGGTGGACATCGACGAGGTCATCCGGCTCATCCGCTCCAGCGAGAACAGCGCGCAGGCCAAGGAGCGGCTGATCGAGCGCTTCTCGCTGAGCGACATCCAGACGCAGTACATCCTCGACACCCCGCTGCGCCGGCTGACCAAGTTCGACCGGATCGAGCTGGAGTCGGAGCGCGACCGGCTGCAGGACGAGATCGAGAAGCTGACGCAGATCCTGGAGTCGGACGCCGAGCTGCGCAAGCTGGTGTCCGGCGAGCTGGCCGCCGTCGCGAAGAAGTACGGCACGGACCGGCGCACGGTCCTGCTGGAGTCGGCGGGCGCCTCGGTCGGCGCGGTGCCGCTGGAGGTCTCCGACGACCCGTGCCGGGTGCTGCTGTCCTCGACGGGACTGCTGGCCCGTACGGTCACCGCGGACGTGGCCTTCGACGTCGACGCCAAGCGCGTCAAGCACGATGTGATCGTCTCGGCGGTGCCGGCGACGACCCGCGGCGAGGTGGGCGCGGTGACGTCCCTGGGCCGGCTGCTGCGGATCTCGGTGATCGATCTGCCGCAGCTCCCGGAGACCGCGGCGGCGCCCAACCTCTCCGGTGGCGCACAGCTCTCCGAGTTCCTGACGCTGGAGGACGGCGAGGAGCTGATCTGCCTGACCACGCTGGACGAGTCCTCACCGGGCCTGGCGCTCGGCACGGAGCAGGGCGTCGTCAAGCGGGTGGTGCCCGACTACCCCGCCCACAAGGAGGAGTTGGAGGTCATCACCCTCAAGGACGGCGACCGCATCGTGGGCGCGGCCGAGCTGCGCACCGGTGAGGAGGACCTGGTGTTCGTCACCAACGAGGCGCAGTTGCTGCGCTATCCGGCCGCGCAGGTGCGGCCGCAGGGCCGGCCCGCGGGCGGCATGGCGGGCGTCAAGCTGGGCGAGGGCGCGAAGGTGATCGCGTTCGCCGCGGTCGATCCGGCCGCCGAGGCCATGGTGTTCACGGTCGCCGGCTCGCACGGCACGCTGGACGACTCGGTGGCGACGGCCAAGCTCACCCCGTTCGACCAGTATCCGCGCAAGGGAAGGGCGACCGGCGGTGTGCGCTGCCAGCGGTTCCTGAAGGGCGAGGACGTCCTCACGCAGGCCTGGGTCGGGCCGGCTCCGGTGCGGGCCGCGGATGCCAAGGGCGCCCCGGTCGAGATGCTGGATGTGGACCCGCGGCGGGACGGCTCGGGTGTGCCGCTGATGAAGCGGGTGGCGGCGCTGGCGGGGCCGGTGTAGCCAGGGCGGGTGACACTACGGCTGACGCCGTCGGGCCGGGGAGACCGGCCCGACGGCGTCAGCCGTCTTCGGGGTCGTCGGGTGCGGACACGTACCGCAGCACGCCCCACATGCTGTTCGGGTCGGCATCCGACGGTGCGCTCTCCCGGCAGTTGTCCAGCTCCTTGTGGAGGGCCGGTGCGTCGATGCCGCTGCCGATCATGACGAGCTGGGTGCACCGTTCCTCGCCCTTCGGCCACGGTGCGGGGTAGAAGCGCAGGAAGTCGCCGACGGCGTGAACCGTGAACTTCTGGCGGTTCTCCGGTACGTCGAAGTGGACGAAGCCCTTGATGCGGTAGAGGCCGGCGGGGCGGCTGTCGAGGAAGTCCATGAGGCGGCGCGGGTGCATCGGCTCGGCGGAGGTGAACTCCACGCTCTGGTAGGCCGTATGGAAGTGACCGCCGTGGTGGCAGTGTCCCGGCTGGTCGCACTGGTCGTCCGAGCCATGCGCGGGGGCCGCGTTCGCCGCGGTCTCGCGCAGCAGATCCTCGAAGGACAGCTGGCGCACGGCCGCATCGTGGTCGTCCCCCGGGCCGCGGTCGAAGAACAGCTCGGGGTCGATCCGGCCATACGCCGTGCAGATGACGGGCCGGCCGGGAGCGAGGTTCGCGAGGGTGTCCATGAGGTGGTTCCGCGCCGCGTCGCCGATGCGGTCGGCCTTGTTGAGCACCACCATGTCGGCGATGCCCACATGCCGGTCCAGTTCGGGATGCCGAGCCCTGGTGTTCTCGAACTCCGCGGCGTCGACGACCTCGATCAGCCCGCCGTAGACGATCCGGTCGTTGTCGCTGGCGAGGATCATCCGGATGAGTTCCTGGGGCTCTGCCAGCCCGCTGGCCTCGATGACGATCACGTCGATCCGGGCGGCGGGGCGGGCCAGGCGTTCCAGGTAGGTGTCCAGTTCGCTGGTGTCCACCGCACAGCACAGACAGCCGTTGCCGAGCGAAACCATCGAGTCCACCTGCCCGGCAACGGTCATGGCGTCGATCTCGATGCTGCCGAAGTCATTGACGATCGCGCCGATACGGGTGCCGTCGCCGTTGCCGAGCAGGTGGTTGAGCAGCGTGGTCTTGCCCGACCCTAGGAAGCCCGCGAGGACGACGACCGGGATCTGTTGCGGGGCCAAGGGACGCCTCCATGGTGCGGGTGGCGGGCCGCACGGACCGGCGGCGGACGAGCTGTCGATCGTAACGGAACACCGGTGGCACGAGCCCGGCTCCGCCCCGCACCGCCGGCGGGCCTACCGGCTAGCGGGGCGCGAGGACAGGCAGCGGCTGCGGCGGGGGCGGGCCGACGTAGCGGGCCGCGGGACGAATGATCTTCGAGTCCTCGGCCTGTTCCAGGATGTTGGTGCTCCAGCCCACCACACGGGCCGCGCAGAAGGTGGGCGTGAACATCTCGCGCGGCAGCCCGCACAGCTCCATGACGACCCCCGCGTAGAGCTCCACATTGGTGTGCAGCTCACGGCCGGGCTTGAGCTCGGCCAGCAGCTCTTCGACCCTCGCCTCCACCTGGACGGCGAATTCCACCAGGGGTCCCCCGAGCTGCTGGGCGATCCCTCGCAGCATCCTGGAGCGGGGGTCCTCGGTGCGGTAGACGGAGTGGCCGAACCCCATGATCCGTTCCCCCCTCAGGACGCGGCCACGGATCCAGGAGTCGATGCGGTCGGGTGTGCCGATGGCATCGAGCATGTCCAGGGCCCGGCTCGGCGCGCCGCCGTGCAGCGGCCCGGAGAGCGCACCGATGGCACCGACGAGGCAGGCCGTGAGGTCGGCACCGGTGGAGGCGATGACGCGTGCGGTGAAGGTCGAGGCGTTGAAGCCGTGGTCGATGGTGGAGATCAGGTAGGCCTCGATCGCCCGCACCCGCTCGGGCTCTGGCTCGGCGCCGGTGAGCATGTAGAGGTAGTTGGCGGCGTGGCTCAGATCCGCGCGAGGCTCGACGGGCTGCAGGCCCTTACCGAGCCGGTGCAGCGCAGTGACCAGGGTCGGTACGGCGGCACACGCGGCGAGCGCGTCGGCGCGTCGGTGGTCGGCGTCGATGTCGTACAGCGGCCGGAGGCCGGCCGTCGCGCCGAGCAGGGACAGCGCGGTGCGCAGCCCGGCGAGTGGGCCGGAGAGCACACCGGCATGGGCGAGGGCGGGCAGCGCCTCGCGTACGGCTACGGGCAGCGTGCGCAGAGCGGCGGTCTCGGCGCGGAAAGCCTCGAGCTGCGCGGCATCGGGCAGCTCCCCGTGGAACATCAGGTACCAGACGTCCTCGAACGTCCTGGCCGTCGCCAGCTCGACGGCGGAGTACTGGCGGTAGTGGTAGAAGCCCTCGACGCCCCGGACGTCGCCCACTTGGGTCTCGGTGACGATGACGCCCGAAAGCCCGCGGGGCACGTCGATCGGTGTAGTCGCCTCGGCGCTCGCCATGGCTGGTCTCCTTGTTCTTCCTCACTCGAATATTGATCCGACTGTCCATGCTTGACTCAAGTATTGTCAATATTGATTGAGTCAATATGGATGAGTCTGGATACGGTGACCTCATGGCGGATCGAGACACGACGCAGGACCCGGGCGGACAGCGACTGAGCACTCGAGAGGCAGCCGATCGGCTGGGTGTGAAACCGGAGACGGTGTACGCCTATGTCAGCCGCGGCCAGCTGACCAGCCGACGCGAGCCGGGCACCCGTGGCAGCACCTTCGACGCCACGGAGGTCGACGCGCTCGCCCGCCGCGCAGGCCGCCGAGAACCATCCGCCTCCGGCAACGGGTTGGCCGTCCGAACCGGCATCACCCTGATCGACCGCGACCATTGCTACTACCGCGGCGTCGACACCTCGGAACTCGCCACCCACTACAGCTACGAGGAAGTCGCCGAGTGGCTATGGACCGGCGAACTACGCCCCGGCATCCGCTTCACGGCGTCGCAGGAAGCACTGTCCGCCGCCCACCGCGCCGTAGCGTCACTGCCGGCCCACAGCGGCCCGATGGACCGTCTACGGGTCGCCTTGATCGCCGCGGCGGCCGCCGACCCGCTCCGCTTCGACCTGTCCGAGGACGCCGTCGTCGGCACCGCCCGCACCCTCATCCCCACCCTCGTCGACGCCTTGCCGTCACACGCCCCGAAGCAGCGCGCTGCCGACTCCCTCGCCACGCGCCTCTGGTCGCGGCTGACCTCACAACCCGCCGACGCCGCCGCCCTCCGCGTCCTGAACGCCGCACTGGTCCTCCTCATCGACCACGACCTCGCCGCCTCGACGTGCGCCGCACGGGTCGCTGCCTCCGCCCGCGCGCATCCGTACGCGATCGTCTCGGCCGGCTTCGGGGCCCTGGACGGTGTGCTGCACGGCGCAGCGAGCGGACTGGCCCACCGGATGCTGGCAGAGGTACTGGACCGCGGCAGTGCGGCCGCCGTGGTCGCGGACCATCTGCGGACCGGCCACCAGGTCCCGGGGCTCGGGCACCTCCTCTACCCGGGGGAGGATCCCCGGGCCCGCACCCTGTTCCGGCTCCTGGAAGACGTACCGCAGGCCCGTCCCGCCTTGCATGCCGCCCGCCAAGTGATCACCACCACAGCCCGGCACACGGAGCTGCACGCCAACGTCGACCTGGCACTGGCTGTACTGACCGTCTCGACGGACATGCCGGCGGAAGCAGGCGAGACGATCTTCGCCATTGCCCGCACCGCGGGGTGGATCGCGCACGCCCTGGAGGAATACGCCGAACCGCCCCTCCGCATGCGCCCCAGCGGGCAGTACAACGGCCCCCGCGCACCTCAACCGCTGCCCTGACAGAAGGCCGCTGCGGTGCGGTCCACCGGACAGAGCAAGGAGTCCGGTAGCACCGACCCGATGCGGCCTGCCCGGCATCATCGACGCCTCACGCGAAAGGCCACTCGCCATGACCTAAGGGCATTCGGTCCACCATCGCCCCCTACTGGACCCCCACCCGGCATCCAGGCCGCGTCAGATGAGGTTAGGCTCACCTATGTGAGTACCTGCGCCACCACTTCTCGTGAATCGGCCGAATCTCTCGCCGGGACCGCGGCCCTTGCCCGAACCTGGCTGCTCATCGAGCAGCCGGGGCCCTGGGGCGTCCATGCGCTGACGGACAGTCACCTCGACCCTGACGTCGGCCGGGCCCTGGAGTCCGCGGCAGAAGGAACGGGCGTACGCGTCGCTCTGATCCGCCGACCGGGACGTCCTGCCGACCGCCACGGCTCTCCCCGGCGGCGGCTGTTCCTCGCGCACACCGCGCCGGGACGCTCCTGGATCCGCACGACCACTGTCACCGACCCCCGCGCGGCCCTCGGGCTGGACTTCGCGGCCCTGGGCGCGGGAGAGCATCACGGCCTCTGGGAGCCGTACATCGGTGAGCCGCTGGTCCTTGTGTGCACCAACGGCAAGCGGGACCGCTGCTGCGCCCTGCTCGGCCGTCCCCTTGCCGCCGAGCTCGCCGCGAGCGGAACCCAGGCTTGGGAGGTCACCCACATCGGGGGACACCGCTTCTCGCCCACCCTTTTCGTTCTCCCCTACGGCTACGCCTACGGACGAGCCTCGGCCCCCTTGGTCAAGGAGGCCGTGGAGTCGGCGCGCGACGGACGGATCACGGTGGACCACGCCCGTGGCCGCTCGGCCTGGGACCGGCCGGGCCAGGCCGCTGACCTCGCGGTCCGTGAGCTCATCGGGGAAGACCTGGCGGACGCACTCGACGTCGTACGGACCGACGCGGTGTGGCCCGAACCGAAGGCGGCCGACAGGCTGTCGTCCGGCAATACGGCCATCACCGGAGCCTTCGCCGCCTGGGCGGTTACCGTTGCGCACGCCGACGGCCGCATGTGGCGGGTCATCGTCGAACAGCGGGCCGATGGTGCTCCGGCGCCCGCTAGCTGTGGTGCACCGCTCGGTCCACCTGCGCGTATGGCGGTTGCCTCCATCAGCGCGGCGGAACTCTCGATCAGCACGGCCGGCGGCATCTCTCACAGGACGGCCCAGACCGTCGGCAGGTGACCTGACCAAATCCTCCCCTAGCTCACTGGGGACCTCACCGCGCCGCACCCTCCCACCCCGCGTTCCCGGTCCGGGAGACAGACGCGGCCTCTCGTGTGTGCCGAGCCGCCGCCCTTTCCGAAGCCGGCGGTCACCGCGCCCACATGAAGCCCCGCTCTCTGCGCGGCCACCATCCGGCAGCGGGCGGCTGCCCCACGACCAGCTGAGACGGCAGACCAAACGCACCGACCAGCTGCACCGGGTCCGCCCGCTCGAGGCCCGCCGACCGAACCGAAGACAACCCGCCCTCTCCCACGACCTGCGCCACACCCCGTGGCGCTCCCCCGTAGACCGCATAACCGCTCCCCTCCCCGCGCACCATCGCGCGCCTCGTGCTGACCTCGGCCAGCCCCTCGCCGCTGGCCCGAGACCGCCCCATCTGCTCACCACGCGAGGTTACGCGCGCACAATCCGCGACCAAAAGGCCTGTGGATAACCTCGCCCGACCCGCGCCTCCCCCTCATTGACGCGCATCTGACCTGCCCTTTCGTCGGCGGAGCCAGTCGTGCGTCTGTCAACGGCCAGCGGTAGATGGCGACTCAGATGCGCCGATGGCATCTCGCGGGGAATGGGAATCGCACGTATCTCGCGCAAGAAGCGAGAGCCACGCGCCCGAGCCCCGAGCCCCGAGCGAGCCGCACCCGTGAAGCAGCCGTGATCCCCGACATCGCCATTGCGGTGCTTGCAGGTCCAGCAACGTGGGCGGCCACGAGGGCGTAGACGTTTCTCATGTCGTGCTCGCCTCAGCCCAGCCAGCAGCACGCGCCGCGAACCAGGGGATCACGCCGCATCGAAGCAACCGTCCAGTCGTCGCCCGGATACCCTCCGAATTCTCCCCGTCAGGGATTACCGGCCAGCCCATCCCCACGCTTACTGTTCGTTCGTATGGGCGAGAAGGAAGCGTCGATTCCGCGCCCGAGCGCCGCAGAGCCCTCGGGTTCCGCGCCATTCGCCATTGGGCCGACCACCGACACCGCCCACGACAAGCCAGTCAGCGGCGCGCACACACTCCACGGACGGCCGGCAGCCGATACCCCGGCCCCGGCTCCCCCCGGACCAGCCGGCCCAGCGCCTCGCCGGACGCGACCGCGGCTGGGATGGCCGCGACGGGTCTTCTCTCAGGTGCTGATGGTGCAGCTGGCCATCGCTACCGGTGTCATTGCCCTGGCGACCGGTCTGTTCCTCGCCCCGCTCAGTGCACAGCTCGATGATCAGGCGATGCGCCGCGCTCTCGCCATCGCACAAACCACCGCGGCTGAGCCCCACCTCGACGATGCCCTGGAGTCCTCCCGTCCCTCGCGCCACGGCCCCGTCCAGAACGAAGCGGAGCGGATTCGTGCCGCCACCGGCGCCGAATACGTAGTGATCATGGACAAGCGGGGCGTGCGCTGGTCCCACACCGACCCGGACGAGATCGGACACCACGTCTCGACCGACCCCAGCGTCGCACTCTCCGGCCAAGAGGTGATGCAGATCGATGAGGGCACTCTGGGCCGGTCGGCACGCGGCAAGGTCCCGCTTCGCGACGAGGAGGGCAAGGTTGTCGGCGCCGTCTCCGTCGGCATCGCATACGAGAGCGTCCAGGAACGTCTGCTCTCCACCGTCCCCCAGTTGCTGGCCTACGCGGGCGGGGTGCTCGCTGTGGGAGCGCTCGCCGCCTATCTCGTCGCCCGCCGGCTCCAGCGTCGGACCCACGACCTGGCGTTCTCCGACATCTCCGCGCTGCTAGTCGAGCGGGAGGCCATGCTGCACGGCATCCGGGAAGGCTTCCTCGCGCTCGACAAGAACGGCCGCATCCGCCTGATGAACGACGAGGCGCAGCGCCTGCTGGATCTCCGTGCCGAGGACACCGGCCGCCCCCTGGACGCGGTCCTTCCTCCGGGCCGTACCACGGACGTCCTGACCGGCCGTGCTTCGGGGGCGGACCTGCTGGCTGTCAGCGGGCACCGGGTCCTGGTGGCGAACCGGATGCCGACCGACGACGGTGGTGCCGTGGTCACCCTGCGCGACCGTACCGAGCTGGAGCGGCTGGGGCGCGAGCTGGACGGCACCCGTGGCCTCATCGATGCCCTCCGCGCTCAGGACCACGAGCACGCCAACCGGCTGCACACCCTCCTCGGCCTGCTCGAGCTCGGGCTGCACGAGGAGGCGGCGGAGTTTGTGACGCAGGCCGTGGGCGTGCATCGGGCGACCGCCGAGCAGGTCACCGAGCGCATCCACGATCCGCTGCTGGCCGCACTCCTGGTGGGGAAGGCCACCGTCGCCACCGAGCGCGGCGCTTCCCTGAGCATCTCTCCCCGTACACACCTGCCTGATCGCCTGGTCGACCCGCACAGCCTGGTCACCATCCTCGGCAACCTCGTCGACAACGCACTGGACGCCACGTCGGGTGAGCGCGACGCGCAGCTGGAAGCGGAGGTCCGCGCCGAAGGCGGCACCGCCATCGTGCGCGTCAGCGACAACGGCCCCGGCGTGCCCGAGGAGCGTCGTTCGGAGATCTTCACCGAAGGCTGGACGACCAAGGAACCGCCGCGCCACGGGCAGCGTGGCATCGGCCTGGCGCTGGTACGGCGCCTCGCTGAGCGCTACGGAGGCAGCGCCCAGGTCGGCGAACGCCCCGGTGGCGGTGCAGTTTTCACGGTGACAGTCCCCGACGCACTATCCGAGGAGCTTTCCGGAGCGTGTGGAACAGCGCCCCAGGAGACAGTCACGGAAACCCACGCCCCCAGACGGGCCGAAGCACGCACCCAGGGCCCTGAAGGCGCCACGGAGGCCGGCCAATGATCGACGTTCTGGTCGTGGACGACGATGTACACGTCGCGAAGATCAATGCGGCCTATGTCTCCAAGGTCGAGGGCTTCCGCGTCAGTTGCCTGGCACACACGGCCGCTGGCGCCCTCACAGCCCTGGAGACGCACCACGTCGATCTGATCCTCCTGGACCACTACCTCCCCGACGGGACAGGGCTCCAACTGGTCGGCGACCTGCGGCGGCGCGGCCTGTTCACCGACGTCATCATGGTGACGGCAGCTCGCGACATCGCCACCGTGCAGGCCGCGATGCGCCACGGTGCGCTGCAATACCTTGTCAAGCCGTTCACCTTCGCAGGGCTGCGCTCCAAGCTGATGGGCTACGCGGCACTGCACCGTACGTTTGCGGGAGGCGGGCAGGCGGAGCAATCGGAAGTGGACCGGATCTTCGGGACGTTGGGGGCCGCCAACGCGGGCTCGGCAGAGTTGCCGAAGGGCCACTCCACCGCTACTGCCGACCGCGTGCGCTCGGTGCTGCGCTCCGCGGACGCCCCGCTGTCGGCGCAGGCCGTCGCGCTCCAGGCGGGGCTGAGCCGCCAGACCGCCCAGCGCTACCTCAAACTGCTGGAACGCGCCGGGCGGGTACGTCTGACGCTCAAGTACGGCGAGACCGGCCGCCCCGAGCACCGCTACGAGTGGGTTTAGCCGGAGGACCAGCGCCACGCGGAGGCAAGGTGCACCGGGGGCCGAGAACGCGTACATGCGGGCGGGGCGTGGCAACCATTCCCTGCAC
>Ga0207426_1002736_pt1 | contig 10695 bp, 8 predicted proteins | sample AraplaMF_Cvi_mMS_FD_184265 | JGI IMG/M metagenome (GOLD analysis project Ga0207426, IMG submission 184265) | Arabidopsis root microbial communities from the University of North Carolina, USA - plate scrape MF_Cvi_mMS (SPAdes) (version 2) | ecosystem: Host-associated > Plants > Roots > Endosphere ...
CCCAGCGGCGCATCAGCACGCCGACGGGCGTACCGGCCCGGGCGAGCGAGACCAGGACCGGGCGCGGGGAGCGCTCGGCGAGCACGGTCTCGGTGACGGTGCCGACCGCGCGGGCGATACGGGCGGCGGAGGTGTCGAGCGCGGCCCGGAACAGCTCCTGGTACTCCTCGCTGGGCTGGTACTCGACGGGCAGCGACTCGGCGTAGTGCGCCCCGCCGCTCTGGATGGCCTCCTCGCGCTCCTCGGTGGGGGCCTCGAGGGTGACGTGGGAGAAGTCCTGGAGCAGCCAGCCGACGTCGTCGGGGGCGTAGGACGAGAATGCGGGACCGCGCAGGGGCTCGGGCGGCGGTTGGTGCATGGAGGGGGCCTGTCGTTCGGGGGTGGTGGGAGTCGGTACGTACGAGGGGACGACGGCCAGCAGCAACCGGTCGGTGTGCGGGGCCAGTCGCGCGAGCAGCCCGTCGGGGGCGTGCAGGGCGGGGGTGTCGGCGGCCGAGTCCACGACGGCGACGACCGCGTCGAAGCGGCGCGCGGGGTCGGTGCCGGGCGCCACGTTGTAGGCGTAGCGCGGACCGGGCCCGTCGGCGGGGGCGTCATGGGCGGGGAAGGTGAGCGCGGTACGGATGGCGTACCCGGGGTCGTCCACGGCGAGCACGGGCGACCGCGTGGTGGTCGAATACCGCACCTCGGCCCCGTCGAGTACGTCGTCCAGCGCCCCGGCGAGCCGCAGCGGGGCGTACATCAGCTCCTCGAAGCCGAGCACGAGGACGCGGCGGGGCTTGGCGGCGAGGGGTTCTCGGCCCGGCAGCCCGGCAACATCGGCGGCACCCACCGCATCGGCCGGTACGGACTCCGGCCCGGCGGGCGCCGCCCCGTTGGCGGACGCGGGCCCGTTGACGGGCGCGGGGGTCAGGGCCTCGGCGAGGCGTGCCGCCATGGCCGGGAGCGCGGCCTCCAGGCGGGTGCGGTGGGCGGGGGTGAAGCCGTGCCGCCCGCCGTCCGGCAGGCCCTCGGGCCAGCCCAGCTCGACCCGGGCGGCCCCCGGGGCGCCGCCCGTAGCCCCCGCCGGGCCCGGCTCGTGCGCCGCCACCAGGGCGCGGCCGCGGGTCAGGACGTCGTCCGGGAGGTGGACCGTGCCGGTCGCGGCGGAGACGAGGTCCACGCGGGCGCCCAGGTCGGACGCGAAGGCGTCCAGGCGGGCGCGGTCCTCGGGGGAGCGCATGTCGACCAGGGCGACCACCACATAGTGGTCGCGGGGGAAGCGGCGGTGGAGGGCGGCGATGGTGTTGAGGACGGTGCGGCCGGTCGAGAACTCGTCGTCCACCAGGACCAGCGGGCCGTCCGTGGCCAGCAGCCGGGGGTCTTCCGGGAGCAGCAGATGGGACGTGGCGTGGCTGTGCTCCTCCTCGAAGCCGCCCACCGTGGGCACGCCCGCGACCGGGCGGCGGGTCGAGTGCAGATACGGGGCGAGGGCCAGGCCGTCCGCGACGCTGTGGCCGAGTCCGGTGGCCGTCTCGGCGTAGCCGAGGACGACGGCGCGGGCCGCCGGCCCGTCGCCCAGCAGGGCGCGCACCTCCCGCCCGAGCGCCACGCCCGCGCCGTGGACGGCGGCGGGGCGCTGGGGGACGTGTTTGCCCAGCACGTTCGACACGAGCAGATGCGCCCGCTTGGGGTTGCGCCGCAGCGCGAGCCCGAGCAGCCCGGGCAACTGCCCGTCGCCGTCGAGCCGTACGCCGAGCCGGTCCGCGACCCACTGTCCCGACCACATCACGCTGTCTGCCTCGTTTCCTCTCATAACGTTCCCGCGGTTCACGCGCTTCGGACGGTCCGCAGGCCGGCGGCCAGCAGTTCCACGAAGCTCACGTCCTCCCGGGCGACGCCGAAGACCTCGGCGCGCTGCAAGGTCCGCTCGGCCCAGGCCCGGTGCGGTTTCACCTCGTTCATTTTGTTGGTGTACGCGGAGCGCAGCACACCGCCCCCGCCGCGCTCGGGTTCGAGGATGTCCACCGCGTCGCTGAACTCCTCGTGGCTGACGACGGACAGGGCGTGCACCGGGGCGACATGGGTGGGGTGGATGCAGGTCTTGCCCTGGAGCCCGTTGGCCCGGTCCAGTTCGATCTCGCGCAGCAGCCCGTCCATGTCGTGCTCGATGAGCGCGGCCCGCAGCGATTCGGCCCGCCCGGAGAAGGGGCTGAGCCGCAACTGCGGCTTGAACATGCGCTCGTGCTGCTTGAAGTACTCCCACACCGGCCCGGTGACGGTGAATCCGGTGCCGTCGGCCCGGCCCAGCATGTTCACCACGTCGCCGATGACGGAGGCGACGAGCTGGACGTCGTACGCGGTCATGTCGGGCGCCCGGCGCAGCCCGTACGCGGAGCACAGGTCGGTGACCCCGAGCCGCAGTGCCAGCACTCGCTCCCGGTATTTGTCGACGATCCGGCCGATCCCGGCGAGGGTGTCGGTGCGAGTTTCACGATGCATCAGCTCCGGCGACTCCAGGACCGGCATCGCGTAGAGCCGCCGGCCGCCCAATACCTCGGCCACCTCGCGGTTTTCGGCCGATATCAACGCCTCAAGGAACGGAACGCCGCGCTCCTCGGTGAACTTGGGCAGTACGAATCCGGACAGCAGCCGAACGGCCGGCCCGAGCCGCCGGACAAGGTCGACGATCTGCTCGGGGGTGCGGACCCGGATGAAGAGCAGCGGCGGATCGGTGTCCACCCCGCGCCGGGCGAGGGCGGCGAACTGCCGCACGAGGTTCTCCTCGGCGCCCGGCACCTCGGCGTCGTGGATGGAGTCCTCCAGGCACAGCACCATGGAGACAACGCCCCGACCTGCCTGTTTGACGATGTCTTCGGCAAGCGCCGGCCGGGTGGCGGGACTGTAGAGGGTGGCGCCGAGTGCGACGGCGAGGGTCCGGGCCGGTGAGTCGACCGAGAATTCAACGGGCTGCTGATGGAAGAGGCGCGTCCGTACCTCGTCCGGCAGATGTCCAAAATGCCGCATGTATCTCCCCGCACTGCCGGTATCCCCACCCGGGCCACACGACCCTCGAGTGGCCGATTATCGTACGTCCGGGCCCGGGTCAAAAGTTCCCCAAGGGCGTGAAAATCACGTAACTCCTGTGCGTCGCTCCGGTATCCGGCATGCCCGTCCTGCCGCATCTCACCAGCACTGCCTCGCCCCCCTGCGTTGTCCCGGCACCGGGCGGGAGGGCAGGATTACGGCCATGACGCACGCGATGCTGAAGGGATCGAACATCCCGCTGGACGCCACGGCCATACGCGCGGTGCTGCGCTGGACCCCCGGCACGGACGTGCCGGACGTCGACGCCTCGGCGCTGCTGCTGGGTGGGGACGACCGCGTGCGCTCGGACGAGGACTTCGTCTTCTACAACCAGCCACGGCACCCCTCCGGCCTGGTCCGGCACCTGCCCAAGAAGCGGGCGCCCGAGGGGCTGACGGACACCATCGAGGCCGATCTGACCGGGCTGGAGTCGGAGGTGAACCGGGTGGTGCTGGCGGCCTCCGCCGACGGCGGCACCTTCGGGCAGGTCCGGGATCTGAGCCTGCTGCTGTACGACGCGTCGCCGTCGGCCTCCGAGGAGCCGCTGGCGATCTTCGCGGTGCTGCCGGAGACCGGCAAGGAGGCCGCGCTGATCTGCGGCGAGCTGTACCGGCGGGGGGACAGCTGGAAGTTCCGCGCGCTGGGGCAGGGCTATGAGACCGGGCTGGTCGGGCTCGCCACGGAGTACGGCATCTCGGTGGATGACGGCGAGGGCGCGGACGCGGTCCGGGACCGGGGCGCCGGACAGGGCGCCGAGGAGCCGGAGGCCGCCCCGGAGCCGCTCTCCGCGCCCAGCGCCGGGCCCGCGGCCCCGCCCGCCTCGCCGACCCCGAGCCAGGCCGAGACGGCCGCTCTGCCGCAGCCACAGCCCCTGCCGCAGCCCGACCCCTGGGACCCGCAGGCGACCCAGCCGCTCGCCGCCGGACAGGGCGCCACCCCGACCGGCGCCACGGGCGACGGTGACTACTATCTGCCGCCGCAGCCCTCCGTACCGCCACAGGCGCCGCCGCACGCCACCCACGCCCCGGCACCGGCCTATCCGCAGCCGCCCGCCCAGCCCCCGGCGCAGGGGCCCGGATACGGCTACCCGCAGCAGCCGAGTTACGGATACCCGCAGCCGCCCGCGTACGGCTATCCGCAGCAGGTGCAGCGCACCGATCCGCCGCCCCCGCCGCCGCTGCCGATGCCGTTCCCGGACCCGAACTTCAGCCTGCCGCCGCAGGGGCCGCAGTTCCAGAACCGCTAGCGCGACAGCCCGTGGCGGCAGCGGCTACACCTTCGACTTGTAGCCGCGGCCCCACTGGAGGCCCCACCCGTACAGCCGGTCCAGCTCGGCCTGGAAGCCGTACACGTACTTCACCTCGCGGCGGACGATGATCTCGCCCTTGACGTTCTCCAGCATGACCACGGCGCAGGAGCGGGCCTGCGGGGCCCGCTCGTCGAGCGCGATCTCCACCCGCGGTCCGTTGCTGGGGAAGAGCGTGACCATGCCGTGCGTACGGTCGAAGGCGGGGGTGCCGTCGTAGATGTAGACGAAGACGAGCAGACGCTTGATGTCGTCCTTGTGGTCCAGGTTGATGTAGATCGTCTCGCCCATGCCGGAGCCGAACCGGTCATCCCCGCTGAGCTTCACGTACGGCGCCTCGTTGAGGTTGCCGAAGAAGTCGCCGAGTGGCTGGACCACGCCCTTGGCGCCGCTCTTCAGCTCGTACATGACGGCCAGGTCCAGGTCGACGTTGACCATGGCGGGCCCCTGGGCCTGCACCACCTGCGGCTTGAACATCTGGAGCGGGTGCCGCAGCAGGCTGGGCCCCTTGCTGTTGAAGTCCGAGGTGCGCATCTGCCAGGACAGGTTGATCCGCAGGTTGCCGCTGGCGGCGCCCTGTTTGGTCAGCGAGATGGTCGAGTTCCGCTTGGTCAGCTCGACCGCGCCGGTCGCGTCGCCGCTGTCGAACTCGCGCCACGCGGACCGCCCCCAGTTGCTCCAGAACGCCATCGTGCGCACCCCCACCCTTCGTGGCTCCCACTGCCTCAAAGCCGATCAACTGCGGCGGGGCGGCCGGGAGGTCGGAAGACCTCGGCCGCCCCGCTGAGAGCGTTCCTCAAACGCCGGTGCGTCACACCCCGGCGGTCGGACTGCTCAGACTCCGGACGTGACTTCCGTTTTCTCCTCTGATCCGGCTCCGCCGCCGTGTCCCTCCCGGCGGTTGCGGATCACCGAGGACCAGTACGAGGCGCCGATGAGGGCGACACCGATCACACCGGTGATGACCTCGTTGATCTCGTACTTGATGGTGGCCAGCAGGATCACGGCCAGCGCGCCGATGGCGTAGTGCGCGCCGTGCTCCAGGTAGACGTAGTCGTCCAGGGTGCCCTGGCGGACCAGGTAGACGGTCAGCGACCGGATGTACATCGCGCCGATGCCCAGACCCAGCGCCATCTCGAAGATGTCGTTGGTGATCGCGAAGGCGCCGATCACGCCGTCGAAGGAGAACGAGGCGTCGATGACCTCGAGGTAGAGGAACATGAAGAACGCGGCCTTGCCGGCCAGCCCGACCACCGTGGCGCCGCTGCTGCCGCGCCCACCGCCGTTCTCGGCGGGCTTCTTCTCGTCGTCCTCGCCGTCCGCGCCGTCTTCATCGTCCTCGTCCTCTTCGAGCTTGTCCTCGAAGAAGCCGGAGATCCCATTGACGATCAGATACGTCATGAGACCGGCGACCCCGGAGAGCAGCACGGTCGAGCTCTTGTCGCCGCCGCCGTGTGCCACGTCGGTGGCGACCGTGGTGGCGGTGACCAGCAGCACGGCCAGGGCGATGACGGCCGAGAAGGTGTCCAGCTTGCCGAGCTTGGACAGCGGCTTCTCCAGCCAGCCCAGCCAGCGGATGTCGCGCTCCTCGAAGATGAAGTCGAGGAAGATCATCAACAGGAACATCCCACCGAAGGCGGCGATCGCCGGGTGGGCGCCCGTCACCAGGTGTTCGTACTTTTCCTTGTCGTTGATCGCGAGGTTCACGGCCTCGATCGGGCCCAGCTTCGCCGTGATCGCGACGATGACCACCGGGAAGACCAGACGCATGCCGAAGACGGCGATGAGAATGCCGACGGTCAGGAAGATCTTCTGCCAGAAGGCATTCATCTTCCGCAGGATGCCCGCGTTGATGACCGCGTTGTCGAATGAGAGCGAGATCTCCAGGATCGAGAGGATCCCGACGATCGCGAGCCCCTTCCACCCCCAGAGGACGCCGGCCAAGGCCAGACCGCCCGCCGTGACGGCGAACGACCAACCAAAGGTTTTGAGGAGCACTGGCAACCCAATCCTTCTTCGAACGGTCTCCCCCGCGCCTTGTACGCGGCTTTACGAAACGTTGACCCCGAAGTCTAGAGCGATGCCCCGGAGCCCTGACGCGTACCCCTGCCCCACCGCCCGGAACTTCCACTCGCCGTTGTACCGGTAGACCTCGCCGAAGATCATCGCGGTCTCGCCGGAGGCGTCCTCGGAGAGGTCGTAGCGCGCCAGCTCATTGCCGTCGGCCTGGTTCACCACGCGGATGAACGCGTTGCTGACCTGGCCGAACGTCTGGCGCCTGGCGTCGGCGTCATGGATCGAGACCGGGAAGACGATCTTGTCCACGCGCTCCGGGACCTTGGTGAGGTCGATCAGCAGCGACTCGTCGTCGCCGTCGCCCTCCCCGGTGAGGTTGTCGCCGGTGTGCTCCACCGAGCCCTCGGGGCTCTTGAGGTTGTTGTAGAAGATGAAGTACTCATCGCCGAGCACCCGCCCGGACTCGCACAGCAGCGCGCTGGCGTCGAGGTCGAACGGTGCTCCGGTGGTGGAGCGCGCGTCCCAGCCCAGGCCGACGAGCACCTGGGTGAGATTCGGCGCGGCCTTGGAAAGGGAGACATTGCCTCCCTTGGCGAGCGTGACGCCCATGATCAGGTCCCTCCCCGGGGTAGTGCGTGGTGCGACGCGCATCCGGCGCCGCACTCCCGCCCGTCGAGTGCAGGGGTGCGGCGCCGGACGTGGCGGCCGCGGCGTGCCCGGCCGAAGACTCATGGCCCGGCCGGGCGCCACGGCCGGTTCAGACGTTGACGCCGAAGTCCTGCGCGATGCCACGCAGCCCCGAGGCGTAGCCCTGACCGATGGCGCGGAACTTCCACTCCGCCCCGTTCCGGTACAGCTCACCGAAGACCATGGCGGTCTCGGTGGAGGCGTCCTCGGAGAGGTCGTAGCGGGCCAGCTCGTTGCCGTCGGCCTGGTTCACCACGCGGATGAACGCGTTCCGCACCTGGCCGAAGCTCTGCTGACGGGTCTCGGCGTCGTAGATCGACACCGGGAAGACGATCTTGGCGACATCGGCCGGGACACCGGCCAGGTTCACCTTGATCTGCTCGTCGTCGCCCTCGCCCTCACCGGTGATGTTGTCACCGGTGTGCTCCACGGAGCCGTCGGGGCTCTTGAGGTTGTTGAAGAACACGAAGTTCTGGTCGTTGCCGACCTTGCCCTCGGTGTTCGTCAGCAGGGCACTGGCGTCGAGGTCGAAGTCGGTGCCCGTGGTGGTGCGGGCGTCCCAGCCCAGACCGACGACGACCGCGGTCAGGTTAGGGGCTTCCTTGGTCAGCGAGACGTTGCCGCCCTTGCTGAGGCTGACTCCCACGAGTCCTCCCAATAAGGTTCGTCAGGAGCACTGCGTGCCCCTATCTCCATGAGGTTTCACACCAGGATCAACGCGTCGATCCTAGTGAGCGGTTCCCGCCCGATACAGGCGTCGTACCTGCCTGATTCGGGCCGCCCGTCACAGGCTTTCGAGCGCCTTGGCGTAGTCGTTCAGGTCCCGGGCGTCGGGGAGGCCGTTGACGACCGTCCAGCGGACCACGCCCTCCTTGTCGATCACGAAGGTGCCGCGCACCGCGCAGCCCTTCTCCTCGTCGAAGACGCCATAGGCGCGGCTGGCCTCGCCGTGCGGCCAGAAGTCCGACAGCAGCGGGTACTCCAGGCCCTCCTGCTCGGCGAAGACCCGCAGGCTGAAGGGCGAGTCATTCGAGACCGCGAGCAGCTGCACGTCGTCATTGACGAACGTGGGCAGCTCGTCGCGGAGCGCGCACAGCTCGCCGGTGCACACGCCGGTGAAGGCGAACGGGTAGAAGAGCAGCACGACGTTCTTCTCGCCGCGGAAGTCGGAGAGCCGGACCGACTCGCCGTGCTGATTCTTCAGCTCGAAGTCCGGAGCCTTCGTACCGACCTCTATGGCCATGGGAGCCATCCCTTCACATCACATGTCGACTGATCACGGACCACCCTACGCGCCGAGCCCCCCACCGAAAGGGAACGGCAGGGGGCTCGGTTGTGTAGGTCCTTCGGCCTCAGCGCTTGCCCGAACGGGCGGCCTTCGGAGTGACCAGGCGGCTGCCGGTCCAGTCCTTGCCCGCGTTGAAGCTCTTCGTCTGGGACAGGCCCGCGGTGGTCGCGGCCTCGTTGATGTCACTCGGCTCGACATAGCCGTCACGGCCGGTCTTGGGCGTCAGCAGCCAGACCGGTGCGCCGTCGTCGATCATCTGGATGGCGTCCACCAGCGCGTCCGTCAGATCGCCGTCGTCCTCCCGGAACCACAGCACAACGGCGTCGGCCACATCGTCGTACTCCTCGTCGACGAGCTCCTGGCCGGTGATCTCCTCGATGGCCTCGCGGAGCTCCTGGTCGACATCGTCGTCGTAGCCGATCTCCTGGACCACCTGCTCGGGCTGGAAACCCAGCCTCGCGGCAGGGTTGGTCCGCTCCTCCGCGTGGTCCGCGGTCGCGCTCACGGATTGCCTCCTGTCATCTTTCGTTCACTCTTCGAGTCTGTCAGCGCCCCGCGCGCGTACGCGAAGCATTGGGGCGTAGTCCACACGGGCCGGGCGGATCGCGCAAGTACCCGGCCAGCGATCCCGCCCAAACGTTGACGTGTCGCCCCAACTCCCATCATGGAAGAACGGCACGGAACGGCGCGCGGCTGCCCGGATTGCTCCGTTATGCCCAGCTTACGTGTGTGTATCGACACCCTACGCCGCCCGGAGCCGAACGGCCGTACGCAGGTGCCCCCGGACGTGGGCGTAAGGTTGCGATTTGGCCGTCGCGACGCCGACCGCACGCCGACCGGTACCGTCCGACCCAGTGAGCGCCCGTCTCACCAGGTATTGGTTACCACTCGGTAGAGGTGACGTATCCCGCACCCGAGGTACACGATGGAGACCGGCGCGACAGCAGCAGAGCACGAATCCATGTGCGTGCACAGCACGACCGAAAAGCGAAGGAATAGCGTGGCTTCCGGATCCGATCGCAACCCGATCATCATTGGCGGCCTTCCCAGCCAGGTCCCGGACTTCGATCCCGAGGAAACCCAGGAATGGCTCGACTCGCTCGACGCAGCCGTCGATGAGCGAGGCCGGGAACGTGCCCGCTACCTGATGCTTCGCCTGATCGAGCGCGCCCGCGAGAAGCGGGTGGCCGTGCCCGAGATGCGCAGCACCGACTACGTCAACACCATCGCCACCAAGGACGAGCCGTTCTTCCCCGGCAACGAGGAGATCGAGCGCAAGGTCCTCAATGCGACCCGCTGGAACGCGGCGGTGATGGTCTCCCGTGCCCAGCGCCCGGGCATCGGCGTCGGCGGCCACATCGCCACCTTCGCCTCGTCCGCCTCGCTGTACGACGTGGGCTTCAACCACTTCTTCCGCGGCAAGGACCAGGACAGCGGCGACCAGATCTTCTTCCAGGGTCACGCCTCCCCCGGTATCTACGCCCGCGCCTTCCTGCTCGACCGGCTGTCCGAGGACCACCTGGACGGATTCCGCCAGGAGAAGTCCAAGCTCGGTCACGCGCTGTCCAGCTACCCGCACCCGCGGTCGATGCCGGACTTCTGGGAGTTCCCGACCGTCTCGATGGGCCTCGGCCCGCTCGGCGCGATCTTCCAGGCGCGGATGAACCGCTACATGGAGGCGCGCGGCATCGCCGACACCTCCAACTCCCACGTCTGGGCGTTCCTCGGCGACGGCGAGATGGACGAGCCCGAGTCGCTCGGCCAGCTCTCCCTGGCCGCCCGCGAGGGACTGGACAACCTCACCTTCGTCGTCAACTGCAACCTCCAGCGGCTCGACGGCCCGGTGCGCGGCAACGGCAAGATCATGCAGGAGCTGGAGTCGCAGTTCCGCGGCGCCGGCTGGAACGTGATCAAGCTGGTGTGGGACCGCTCCTGGGACCCGCTGCTCGCCCAGGACCGCGACGGTGTGCTGGTCAACAAGCTGAACACCACGCCGGACGGCCAGTTCCAGACGTACGCCACCGAGACCGGCGCGTACATCCGCGACCACTTCTTCGGTGACGACCAGCGGCTGCGCAAGATGGTCGAGAACATGACCGACGACCAGATCCTGCACCTGGGCCGCGGCGGTCACGACCACAAGAAGATCTACGCGGCGTACGCGGCGGCCAAGGCCCACAAGGGCCAGCCGACCGTGATCCTCGCCCAGACCGTCAAGGGCTGGACGCTCGGCCCGAACTTCGAGGGCCGCAACGCGACCCACCAGATGAAGAAGCTGACGGTCGACGACCTCAAGGGCTTCCGCGACCGGCTGCACCTGCCGATCCCGGAC
>Ga0207426_1002738_pt1 | contig 10685 bp, 8 predicted proteins | sample AraplaMF_Cvi_mMS_FD_184265 | JGI IMG/M metagenome (GOLD analysis project Ga0207426, IMG submission 184265) | Arabidopsis root microbial communities from the University of North Carolina, USA - plate scrape MF_Cvi_mMS (SPAdes) (version 2) | ecosystem: Host-associated > Plants > Roots > Endosphere ...
CCGTCGACGCGTATGCCTGGATCACAGGCAAGAACGAATACGTCGCCAGGGCCGGGGCCTCGTCAGTGTGGGTGTAGATGATGGTCGAGTCAGTCACCGGGTGCTCCGCTCCACGTCTGCAACATTGCTCGACATCAAGATATCTCGTGACCGGCCCCCTCTCGACAGGACCCCGCCCCGGGCAAAAGTGGAGGAACTAGTTCCGGACGGTCGAGAAGGGGGGAAATCTGCATGCGGTCCGGTGGGCGGGCGGCAGGGCGGCCGGTTTTCCGCGCGGAGGGATTGCCGGGCCCCCGCACCGAGCATGATCGATTCGGCGGACGCGCCGGTCCCGTGCGCATCCCCGCCCACCCCCGGTTCCCACGGGCCCGGCCCCCGTGCCGGCGACCGCCAGGAGGAGCACCCGCCCATGACCGCCACCGGCTACCTCGACGCGCTCTTCTCCCTCGCCGGACGGACCGCCCTGGTCACCGGCGGCAGCTCGGGCATCGGCCGGGCCATCGCCGGGGCCCTGGGACGCGCCGGCGCCGAGGTCGTGCTGCTGGCCCGGAACGAGGACCAACTGCGGTCCACCGCCCGGGAGTTGCAGGACGCGGGTACGACCGCCGACTGGATCGCTGCGGACCTGGGCGACCGGCACGCCCTTGCACCGGGCCGCGGCGGAGACGGCGCGGTGGCGTTCCTGGCCGGACCGGGGGCGGCGTACGTGACCGGTCAGACGCTGTTCGTGGACGGCGGCTTCTCGGTGACCTGACCACCGGGTGCGCCGCGGCCACGGCCCGCGGCGACGACGAAGGGCGCGGCCCCGTAAGGCGCCGTGCCCTGCGCCGTGCGGGCGGTCAGCCGACCTTCACCCACTCCTTGCAGCCGTTGGTCTTGAACGTCTCACCCTTGTTGACCGTGACGCGGGCCGGGCCCTGGGGCGTGTCGTTGGCGATGATGCTGTCCATCTCACCGCTGGAGTCCTTGGCGCGCTCCCAGTAGCACAGCGGGCTGTCGGAGGCATCCGGACCTGCGGTCTTGTACATGCCGGCGGCGATGTCCTCCCCCACGAGGTAGCTGCCCTCGCCGACCGTGATGTCCGGGCCCGTGGGCGCGTCCGCCTCCTTCGCGGGCTTCGCGGCACTCCTGGCCTTCTCCGCGGGCTTCGCCGCGCTCTTCGGCTTCACCGCCGCCGCCTTCGCGGTGACGGTGACCGTGACGGTGGGGGCGGGCTTCGCCACGGTCTTCTCGGCGCCGTCGCCGCCGCTGCCGACCGCGGTCCCGAGCCCGAAGACGATGCACGCACAGACCAGGCCCACGGCGATCCTGAGTGCGGAGTGCTTCTTCTTCGGCGGCTGCGCGACCGGCGGCGGAGCGCAGGGATGGGGCTGCCGGCCGAACGGTGCGGGATGCTGCGAGTGAGACATGAACAATCCCCCTTGCATCTGTGATGGTGCTGTGAAGACCACTCATAGCCGTTGAAGGTTGTACGGTCGTGTGCCGCACCTGCCACGCACCTCCCCCGGCCCGTCTCCCCTGGTCGGGGCGACCGTTCAGGCCGGAAGACTCCGCAGCCAGACGGCGACCCCGTGGTGACGGCTGCAGGTGCCACGCCGATGCCGGCTGTAGCTGTACGTCCCGTCGTTGCATTGCGCGGAGGCACCCGCCGGAGCCTGCGCGCCGCCGCCCGTGGAACTGCTGCCGCCGCCGGAACCCGACCCTCCGGAGGAACCGGAACCTCCGGAGGAGGCGGACCCGCCGGAAGAACCACCGTCATCCGCACCGGAGCCGCCGGAGACCGCGGACCCGCCCGAGGACGCGGAGCCGCCCGAGGAGGCCGACCCACCGGAGGCGGCGGAACCGCCGGCGCCGGTCGGCTCCTGCGTGGGCCCGGACGCGCCGTCGCCGCCCGTGGCCCCCGCCGCGTCGGGCTCGTCGCAGCTCTCCTCGGTCTTCACGACGGCGAACGTCAGCGTTTCGGTGTCCTGCATGACGGCCCCGGCGGCCGGCTCCTGTTCGCAGACCTGCCAGTTCCGGTCCCACACCTGCAGACGGTTCCGGGCGGACAGGTCGCGGCTCTTGAGCAGGTGGATGCCCTTGCGCTGGGCGGCGTCCTGCGCCTCCTGCAGGATCCGCCCGGTGTAGTCCGGCACCGTGATGGCGTCGTCCGGACCCTCGGAGGCCTCGGGCTCCTCGGTGGCGTCGGAGTCGTCGGAGTCGGACGCGGCCGGGGACGTGGCGGCCGATGTCGCCGCGGACTTCGCGGCCGACGTGGTGGCCGGCTGCGTCTCGCCGTCACCGCCGCTCACCAGGTTGACGCACCCGCCGACGAGCAGCACGAAGACCGCGACGACCGCACAGCCGAGCCGCGCGTTCTTCTTTTCCTCCGGCGACATCGGCCGTTGGTTTCCCGGCATGACAGCCCCCTTCCTTGCGACTGCACACTCCCCTGCGTGCATGGCCCTGCCCACGGTCGCGAACCGCCGCCCGGCTGAAACCGGAGGGACACGTGGTGAAGCGTGAGGCGAGGTGAGCGCCAAAGCCGCCCGACGTCATGGGAGTTGACCCCATATCGCGGATACGCACCGTTCCCGCACGTACCTCCCGAGGCGTCCAGGACGGGAACAGTACCGAGTGGTTGAACATCGAAAGAGATGAAGTGAAGAACCTGTGACGATGTCGTGACCGAAGTGCATGGGGCGAGACAGGAAGGGCAAGGCCGGGGCTCGTCGGCGCCAGGGGGCCGGACCGCTCGGCGCGAAAGCATTCGTCACCGCTCCCCGATCCGGAAGGACGGACGGACGACGAACGGCGGGCGCCCGCCACATCCTTCACCCACACCGCGAAGGTACGTACCAGGCCACAGGGGGAGCGCGTGCCACTCCCGCACGCCGCCCAGGAAGCCACCTCGCACGACTTTTATCGCCGAAGGAATGTGCGCGGCCGCGCGTCAGTGAATAGTCTGCTTTCCCTAGTCGGCACTTCATGAGCGAAGTTGACAGCCCGCTTGCGCAGCACATGTATCCCCACGTACAGGAGATTCCGGTGATTGCCCCTCACGGCCGAATCGGACTTCCGCCTGCGCACGCGACGACGCGGTACGGGCCGGATGATCCGGGAGCCACGGGCACCGCCCTCCGCCCCCACCGGAGTCCCGGCGGGCGCCTCACCCACGACGCCGGGCCGGTGCAGCCCCGCCCCGTCTCCCCTCCCTGCCGCCCCGACCGGCAACACCGTCGTCCCGCCCGTCGAGGGCGCCGGGCATCCGAGGCCTGCCGGCCCCCTGGCCGTCCGCCCGGCACGACGCACTCCCCCCTACGCCGGACTCCGCCGCGGCGGACGCCCCACCGGAGGCCTGAAAAGTGCCTGTTCACGCCCGCCCCGCGCCCGGTGAGGACCTGCTCCTGCCGCCCGAGAAGACTGTGACGGGGCGGCCGTGAGACGCCAACCGGCATTCGACCGGCATCCGGCACGGGACGACTCCCGACTGCGCTCCGTGGTGGAGGACGCCGCGATGGGCCGATGGGAGAGCGTGGGCGAACTGCTGACCGCGACCGGCGCCGACTGGGACCGCCGCATCTTCCGCCTCCAGGTACTCGCCCGCGCCGGGGCCCGGCTCACCTTCGCCGACACCTGGGCGCAGGCCGAACCCCGTTCCCCCCACGCCCTGGCCCTCCTCGCCACCGTCCGGGCGCTGCGCTCGATGGCCCGCCCCCGGGGGCAGGGCAGCAGTCCCGAGATGGAAGAGGCCTGGGAGACCTGCCACGCCGCCGGCGACGCCCTGCCGGCCGATCCCACGCCCTACGTCGTGATGCTGGCCCTGCTGCGCTTCCACTCCCCCGACCGCGACCCGCAGTGGCGGGAGACGGTGCACAGCGTCTGGCGGGAGGCCGAGGCGCGCGACCCGTGGAACAGGGAGGCCCACCACGAGCTCCTCACCTACATGTTCCCCGACTGGCACGGCGTGGCCGGCGAGATGTTCCACTGGGCGCAGGAGCGGTGCGCCCATGTGCCCCGCGGGATGCCGCTGCACACCCTGCCGCTGGTCGCGCTCGCCGAGTCGCACCGCATGCGGATGGAGAAGGAGGGCCACCGCTACGGCCTGACGGTCCATCCGTGGACCGACAACCCGTCGACGCAGCAGGCGTGGGTGAACTGGTGGACGTACCGGGCCCCTTCCAGGCCGCACGCCGCCTTCCACGAGGACGCCAACTACCTGGCCCACGCGATGTCCTTCGCGAACCAGCACCGCGCGGCGGCCGAGGTGTTCGACGCCATCGGCCCGTACGCGACGGATGTGCCGTGGAGTTACTGCGGAGACGCCCAGCAGCTCTTCGCCCGCCACCGGAAGTGGGCGGTCAAGGGGTCCGCGCCCTAGCGCCGCCCCGGGACCGCACGGACCGACGGTGTTCCGCAATCCGACGCGCCACCAAGAGGAGAGGCTCCAGCCATGCCATTGGACATACCAAGCGTCACGCAGACGGAGGAGGAACGCCTCGCCGAACTCGGTATCACCCAGACGTTGGACCGCTCGATGTCCGGGCGGCAGAACTTCGCGGTCTCCTTCACGATCATCAGCATCCTGTCCGGCTGCCTGACCATGTACGGGTTCGGCATGAACACCGGCGGGCCCGCCCTCATCATGTGGGGCTGGGTGCTCGTCGGCCTGATGACGTTGTTCGTCGGCCTGTCCATGGCCGAGGTCTGCTCCTCCTACCCGACCTCCGCCGGCCTCTACTTCTGGGCGCACAAGCTCGCCCCGCAGAAGTCCGCCCCGGCCTGGGCCTGGTTCACCGGCTGGTTCAACACGCTCGGCCAGGTGGCCGTCACCGCGGGCATCGACTTCGGCGCCGCGTCGTTCCTCAACGCCTACCTGAACCTGCAGTTCGGCTACGCCGCCACACCCGTCCACACGATCACGCTCTTCGGTGTGATCCTCCTGCTGCACGCCGTCGTGAACACCTTCCGCGTGCGTGTCGTCGGCTTCTTCAACACCGTCTCGGTGTGGTGGCACCTGATCGGCGTCGTGGTGATCGTCGGCGCCCTGCTGCTGATCCCCGACAAGCACCAGTCCCCCGGCTTCGTCTTCACCGAGTTCGTCAACAACACCGGCTGGGGCTCCGCGGTCTACGTCGCGCTCATCGGTCTCCTGATGGCGCAGTACACCTTCACCGGCTATGACGCCTCCGCCCATATGACCGAGGAGACGAAGAACGCCTCGGTCGAGGGGCCGAAGGGGATCGTGCGCTCGATCGTGGTGTCCTGGGCGGCCGGGTTCGTGCTGCTCTTCGGCCTGACCTTCGCCATCCAGTCGTACACCGGCGCCCTGAAGTCGGACACCGGGGTACCGCCGGCGCAGATCTTCCTGGACGCGCTCGGCGCGAGCACCGGCAAGCTGATGCTGCTGGTCATCATCGGCGCCCAGCTGTTCTGCGGGATGGCCTCGGTGACCGCCAACTCCCGCATGATCTACGCCTTCTCCCGCGACGGCGCCCTGCCGTTCTCCTCCGTCTGGCACAAGCTCCACCCGGGGACCCGCACCCCCACCAACGCCGTGTGGCTCGCCGCCGGCGGTGCGTTCGTCCTCGGTCTGCCGTACCTGTTCAACACCACCGCGTACGCCGCCGTCACCTCCATCGCGACGATCGGCCTCTACATCGCCTACGTGGTGCCCACCCTGCTGCGGCTGCGCCAGGGGGAGAACTTCCGGCGCGGCCCCTGGCACCTGGGCCGCTGGTCCAAGGCCGTGGGCCTGACCGCGGTCGGCTGGGTCGTGATCATCACGGTGCTGTTCATGCTGCCCCAGCAGAGCCCGGTGACCCTCGAGACGTTCAACTACGCCCCCATCACCGTGGGCGTGGTCCTGGTCTTCGCCGGCACCTGGTGGCTCGTCTCCGCCCGCAAGTGGTTCCTCAACCCCCAGCACCCGCGCAGCAACCCGGCACCCTCGCCGGTGCCGGGCCCGACGGCTTCTTCGCTGTAGGACCGCACCACGCCGCGCCACCCGAGAAGCCAGGTCGGACCCGGTCCGGCCTGGCTTCTCGGGTTTCGCACGCGACGCGACGTGGGCTCACGCCTCGGCGAGGAGGCCCTCGCGCAGGGTGGCGCACGCACGGGTGAGGAGGCGGGAGACGTGCATCTGGGACAGGCCCAGCTCCTTGCCTATCTCGGACTGCGTCATCTCCGCGCCGAATCGGAGTTCGAGGAGCGTGCGCTGACGCTCGTCGAGCTGCGCCATCAGCGGCTTGAGCGCCTGAAGGTTTTCCGCCAGGGCGAGCGCGGGGTCCTCGTTGCCGATCAGGTCGGCGATGAACCCGGTCCGCTGCTTGCCGCCGCCGGCTTCGATGGGCCGGTCAAGGGAGTCGGCGTCATAGCCGTTGCAGGCCACCAGCCCCTCGGCGACCTCCTCCTCCGCCAGCCCCAGATGGGCCGCATAGTCGGCGACGGACGGCTCGGGATTCCCGCGGCCCTCCATCTCCTCACGGGCACGCGCAAGATCCACCCGCAACTCCTGCAGCCGGCGCGGGACGTGCACCGACCAGGTGGTATCGCGGAAGAACCGCTTGATCTCCCCGGTGATGTACGGGATCGAGAAGGTGGTGAACTCGGTCTCCCGCGAGACGTCGAAGCGGTCGATGGCCTTGATCAGACCGATCGTGCCGACCTGCACGACGTCTTCCATCTCCTGCCCCCGGCTGCGGAAGCGGCGCGCGACGTAGCGCACCAGCGACAGGTTCATCTCGATGAGCGTGTTGCGCGCGTACTGGTACTCCGCCGTGCCCTCTTCAAGGGTCGCCATCCGCTCGAAGAACAGCTTCGACAGACGACGCGCATCCAGCGGGGCCACCCGCTGGGCCTTGTCCACCAGCGGCAAGGAAGGCCGTGCGGACTCGGGCGCCGCCTCCTCCTCCGCGCGGTTCACGGACGTGTGGACCTGCCTCGCTGCCGTCGCCATGGTGGCTGCTCCTCTCTGTTCCCCGTCACTGCGTCGCTCCGTCACCTACCCGTGTGCCTCACGCAAAACATTTTCCATGGGGAAACTATTTTCGCGAGGCAATCGTGGCGGGGATGCGGCGGCGACGAGCCCCCCACCGGCGGCGACGGAGCCCGGTCGCCGCCGGTGAACTGCTCGGCCGTTCCAGCCCCTCGTCGCAGCGGCCGGCGAGGAGGAACGCCGGCCGCTGCCGGACGGAGCGGGAGAGGAGGCGGCCCCGCCCGGCCTCGGCCCGGACGGCGAAGCGCCCCGCCCCTCCGCTACCCCGCTGCGGGCTGCCCGGCGGCCGGAGGAGCCGGCCGGCCGGGGTCGTTCGGTTCGGCACCGGGGTAGACATCCCGGTATATGGCGCGCGAAACGGCCTCTATCGTGTCGATCCCGTAATTCCACCCTTCCTCGGCCGGGCGGCCCTCGGGGACCCTGTTGTTCTCGGTGAGCACGACCAGCCCGGAGTTGTAGGCCTTCCCCGTGAGGGCGGCCAGGCTGTTCACCTTCCAGTCGCCCCTGTCGAAAGCGTCGACATCGGGATTCCGGCTGCGCTGCAGCCAGCCGTTCTTCACATGGATCAGGGAGTCGAGCGGCGCGCCGGCCGTCGCTCCCCAGCTCTGGGTGCTCCGGACGTGATGCATGAGGTCCAGCGCATAGGTCCGCGCCTTGCCGCCGAGGACCGAGTCGTCACTGCCCGAGAAGATGCGCAACAGCTTGGCCAGGTCGCCTGCCGTGACCTGGGTGAGGCCCCAGGAACCTTCCTTGTCGAGCACGGTGTTGCCCATGCCGGCCTTGTCGAGGAATTCCTGGATCCTGACCGGGTTCGGCTTCTTGGGGTCCTGCAGATCGGACAGCTCCTTCCAGAGGGTGGTGGTGGAGTCGTTGTCCGATTCGGTGATCATTTTGCGTGCGAGGGCGTCTTCCTTTGCGGTGAGGGTTCCGCCCTTCTGGTGGAGCAGGGCTCCGAGGATCACCGCCTTCACGGCGCTGGCCGAGTCGTACTGCTTTGACGCGTCCAGCGTGCAACGCGTGCCGGAGGGACGGTCGTAGAAGGACAGCGACGCCATGCTCTTTCGGCCGGCCAGCGCCTTGGATATGTGACGCGACAATGTGTCGGCCAGCGCTGTGTCCGTGGAGGTGCATTGCACCGCCGGCCCGGGTGCTGCGGCTTTCTGCCCGGCTGCGGCGGAAGGGGTGGCCGCCGCGACGGGCCCTGCGAGCGCTCCGGCTCCTATGGCCGCAGCGGTGACCGTGGAAACCCACCGCATATCTGATCACTGTCCTTTCGGGATGCCTGAAGCATCGGCTGGAGGGGGAGGGAGATGCCGCCGCCCGGGCCGTGGCGAGCGGGGCGACGGAACGGGCGGCAGGGGGTCGAGGCTACGCGGTGCCGATCACCGCGACCTTGCCGCCCCGGACGACCCTCGTACGCGGGGCAGTTCGTCGTGACGAGGTGTCAAGAACAGTCCAAGGGCTCGCCCCTCGCACTGATCGCCCGGCACCGGCCTGGGCTGGGCTCCTGCCTCAGGGACGGTGCCGGGCGTGGACCACCGGGCGGAGAGCGCCGGGCGGGTCTGCCTCAGCTCTCCTGATACTTGAAGTAGGTGACCGGCGTGCTGGACTGCGGGGACTGGACGAAGACCCGGGCGGGGATGGCGAACAGGCGCTCCTTGTTCGCGGCGCTGGACGCCGGGTCCCCCACGCTGTCGACGACGATGTAGCCGACGTAGTACGCGCCGTCGCGCCGACCCTGCAAGCTGCCCTTCTTGTCGCTCGGGAACTCGACCTCGGTCTGGTCGTCCACCTGCTGCATGTTCCGCTTGGTCGAGGTGGAGGAGTAGCTGTAGGTGAAGCTGAACTCGGGGCCGGCCTCTCCCCCGGCTCCTCCGTTCGCGGGCGTCGAGGTGACCTTGCCCGAGACCTTGCCGCCCACCGACCAGCCGGCCATGTCGCTCTTTTCGTCGGTGAGCTGCTGCGAGACCTTGTAGGTCTTCTTCCCTCCGCCCGCGATGCCCGTACTGGCCCCGGCCTTGGGGTACTTGGAGTCGGGTGCGGTGTCCAGCTTGCCGATGAACATGCACGGTGACGCCCCGGCGGTGTTCAGCGTCCCGTCGGAGCCGACGCGGCCCTCGCAGTAATTCGGGGCAGGGTTCCTCTGGCCGTCGGGCCAGATGTTGTCGTCAAGGGTGTTCTGGCGGGTCTCCGGCTCGGTGAGGGTGGTGTCCGCGATCTGCCGGGCGGCATCCCCGAGAAACTTCTTGGTGTTCGGGTCGTCGGCGTACTTCTTCGCGGCCACCTTGGCGTCCGCGACCGCCTGCTGGGGGTCGTACTTCTGCATCACATCCGCCAGGTCGACGGACGTGATATTGCCCTTCTCGTCCCGGATGCCCTTCGGGTATCCCATGACGCTCTCTGCCGATTCGACGGGCGACCACTTCTCCATCGCCGCGAGAATGTCGGCCTCGGAACCGTACGTCTTCGTGTCGTCGATCGTCTGGCCGTCGGCGGCCACGGCCGGTGTCGCGGTGCCCACCAGGGGCGCCGCGACCAGCATGGCCGCGGCCAGTATGGCGGCTCTGCCGGCCGTGCGGCGGGCTGCCCGCCGCGGGACGGGAACGGAATTCATCATGGCGTTTTCTCCCTTACGGCCTGCAAGGTGGAGCCCCATGGCAACACCGGCAGCAACGGGGCCGGCCAGAAAAGCCCAGGAGGGCGATTGCGCCCGTCCTGCCCCCTGAATGTCCGCCATTGAAATCCAGCGGTGGGGCCTCGTCCAGGGCTTCTGGGAAACTCTTCGGTCGACCACGAGACAGCCGACGGCCCACCACGAGAACAACGGCCCGCACCCCGGGAAATTGCGACGATCGGCCACGAGATGGCTCCGGAACCGAAAAGGTGAGAAGCATTCTCAGGATTCTTCGCTACGGTTTCCCGCCGTCCGGGATCCATGCGCGGGCCGATCGAAATGGGCCCCCTCGGACCCCTGGGCCGCTCGGCCTCGGTGGCCCAGGGGTGGGCTGCCGGGCGCCCTGGCGCCCGGCCACCCGGCCACCCCGCCCCCGGCCGCTCGGCCGAGACTTTGTGGTCACCGCCATCGGGGATGCACAAGGCGTCCAGGCCCGGGTAGAGGGAGTGGTGAGACCGCCTCTTAGATCGCCGAGGTGAACTGGAGAGGTCCGCCCTGCGGCAGTGAAGGGATGGGCACGCGACATCGCCACTTCGGTGGAGGCGCCCGCGGCGGACCACGCGTGCCCACCACATCGCACAGCCTTCGTCTGGAGCAGCTCATGACCTCACCGCACACTCCGGCGTCCGAACGGCCCCTCCTGCCACGCCAGTTGCCGCCTGCCACCGAACAGCAGGTGCCGGCCCGGCCGCGACGCCGCCGGATGCGCCGCCTGCTGACCGTCGCCACACTGCTCACGGCGGGCGCGTTGACGCTCTCCGCCTGCGGCGACGGCCCCTCGGCAGGCACGGGCGACGACGGCAAGAACGGTGCGGGCGCCGACGCCGGCAACGCGTCCGCTGCCAAGATCCGGATTTCGTCGAAGGACGGCGCCACCCACGCCAGCATCAACGACACCGGTGTGAAGGTCACCGGTGGCAAGTTGACCGACGTGAAGCTCACCGAGGCCGACTCCGGCAAGGACGTCGCCGGTGCCATATCGCCCGACGGCGCGTCCTGGAAGCCCGGCGCCCAGCTGGAGCGGGGCACCAAGTA
>Ga0207426_1002739_pt1 | contig 10682 bp, 8 predicted proteins | sample AraplaMF_Cvi_mMS_FD_184265 | JGI IMG/M metagenome (GOLD analysis project Ga0207426, IMG submission 184265) | Arabidopsis root microbial communities from the University of North Carolina, USA - plate scrape MF_Cvi_mMS (SPAdes) (version 2) | ecosystem: Host-associated > Plants > Roots > Endosphere ...
GGTCATAGTGCGGGTAGGGATCACGGATGAAGTCCGGCGAGAGCGGGTTGAACAGCGGCGCGCCGCCGGCGCCTTGCACGTTCTCGTTCATGGTGACCTCAAATCGGTTGCCGATGACACGAATACGCCGATCGCAGCCCGACCGTCCGGCGTAACCATCCCTGAATTTATCAACTCGATACATTGTTGTATCGAATTGCATTCTGCCCTAACCTCGCCGGATGTCAAGGGTGAGAACCAGGCCGACCAGGGACGATACGCGCGACAAATTGTTCGAGGCGGCCGCGCGCGTGTTCGAGCAGGACGGCATCGGCGGCGCCAGCATCGAGGCGATCGCGGCGGCGGCGGGCTTCACCCGCGGCGCGTTCTATTCCAACTTCAAGAGCAAGGACGAATTGATCATCGCCATGCTCGAGGACCACGTCGAGCAGTCGATCCGGCGCAACATGGACATCCTCGCGCAGCACGACAATCTCGACGACTTCATCGCGGCACTGAAAGCGATGGACCGCAGCAGGCAGGATCCGCTGGCGCGTTCGCCTCTGCTCCACATCGAAATGATTTTGTTCGTCGCGCGCGCCGAGAAGCGCAGGCCCGAACTTGCCAAGCGCCTGCGCGCGCGGCGCAAGCTGGTGGCCGACATCATCGAGGCGACGTTGAAGGGCAAGGCGAACGGCGACAGGCTGAACCCACCCTGGATGGCGTCCGTCGTGCTCGCCCTGGAAGACGGCTTTCGCCTGCACCGGCTGATCGATCCGGAGACGACCCCCGCCGACAGTTTTCTGCGTGCCATCACGGATCTACGACGCCAGACGGGACTGGCGTCGCAGTAAAGCGGCCGACTTGATTGCCGCTCCGATCGTTGCCAGACTACGCTTTTCGGAGATCGGCGTGCAACTCAAGCATCTTCAATATCTGGTGGCTCTGGCCAAGGAGCGGCATTTCGGCCGCGCGGCAAGTGCGCTGACCATCAGCCAGTCCGCCCTCTCGCAAGCCATCCAGCATCTCGAAAAGCATTTCAGCACACCGATCGTGCTCCGGGATCAGAGCGGATTCCAGGGGTTCACGCGAGAGGGTGAGGCGATCCTCAGTTGGGCGAGGCAATCGCTCGCCGACCATGACCGGCTGCTGCATGCGGGCCAGCACGACAATGATGCCGAATTGAAGGGTAGCCTGCGCCTCGCTTTGTCGCCGGTCGCGATGTCGATCACATCGCTTCTGACCGCGCCGTTCGCCGAGCGCTATCCCGGCATCACGATCGCCGTGCTCTGCAAGACTATGCCGGAGATCGAGCGCGGCCTGAAGGAGTTCGAATACGACGTGGGCGTCACCTATCTCGACGGTATCACTCTCGGAGGCCTCCGGCCCTACACGCTCTACGACGAAAATTATTACCTGCTGGTCCCGAGAGATCACTTTCTGAGCGATAGGACATCCATCGACTGGGCCGATGTCGGCGAACTGCCGCTCTGCCTGCTCAGCCCTAATCTGCACAACAGGATCATCATCGACCGGATCTTTACGAGCGTCGGCGTGACGCCGAAGGCGGTGATCGAGACCAATTGCAGCCTCGGATTGTTCGCTCATATGCGAACCGGAAACTGGCTGACCATCGTGCCGCATTCCTACTTCTATCTGCTGGGCGACTGGCTGTTCATCCGCTCGATCCCGATCGTCAATCCAGCAACGACTGCTACGATCGGCCTCGTGATTCACGAGCGCGACCCGATCTCGCCCAACGTCCGGGCGTTCGTCGAGGTTGCGCAGGAGGCTCTGATCGGAAAGCAGCTCGACCGCTATCGGAGCTGACCGGGTTTGCCGCATGTATTCAGGGCAGGCCGCCCCGCCTGATAAGCAAAATTGACCGCGTCATAAGGCATTTCTGCTCAACAAAGCCGCCCGCCGAGTGAACTATTTGGACTTGAGATTTCGTCTCCTTTCCCTCGATAAGGGCCCATATGCCCATCTTCGATGGAGAAGGAGACGCCGCGATGCGGACCTACCCCAAGTTCAAAGTCGCTGCCATGCATGCGAGCCCGGTGTTCCTCGACACCCGGAAGACGGTCGACAAGGCCTGCGCCCTGATTGAGGAAGCGGCCAACAACGGCGCCAGCATGGTCGTCTTTCCGGAAGCTTTCATTCCGTGCTTCCCGATATGGCATTCGCTGCGGGCCCCGGGCTTCAACCACGATTATTTCCGCCGCCTCGCGGCAGCAGCCGTGCATGTTCCAGGTCCCGAAGTGCGCCGTCTCGCCGAGCTCGCCAAGCGGCGTGACGTCGTGATCTCGATGGGCATCAACGAGGGAACGACGGCCAGCATCGGCTGCCTCTGGAACACCAACATCCTGATCGGAAACGACGGCCGGCTGCTCAACCATCATCGCAAGATCGTTCCGACCTACATGGAGAAGCTCACCTGGGCGAACGGCGATGGCGCAGGTCTGCGTGTCGTCGACACGCCGCTTGGACGTATCGGCGCGCTGATCTGCGCGGAAAACTGCAATCCGCTGGCCCGTCATGCCCTGATTGCACAGGGCGAGCAGGTTCACATCGCGACCTATCCGTCGACGTGGCTGAACGGCGGCAACATGAGCCTTGCGGAAGGCGTGCGCATCCGCACCGAGGCGCATTGCACCGAGGCCAAGGTGTTCACCATCGCCGCCTCGATGTTCCTCACCGACACCGCCAAGGACATCCTGGCGGAGGGCGACAAGGAGCTCCGCGCGCGAATGGATGCGGGCGAACGCAACCCGACCATGATCATGGGACCGAGCGCCGAGCTGAAGGCGCCGGTGCTCAGGGACGAGGAAGGAATCCTCTACGCGGATATCGACGTCAACGACTGCATCGTGCAGAAGCAGTTCCACGACCTTGCCGGCTACATGAACCGCTTCGACATCTTCAACCTGACCGTCGATCGTTCCACCAACGATCCCGTGACGTTCTCGCCTGTCCGCGGCCGGCGTGAGCATATCGACCTCGATCTCACCGAGGATGCGGCAGCGGCCTGGTCGCGCGCGCCACAAGCCGCAGAATGAAATCGGCCTGCCGAGCTCGTTTCGGTATGTCCGCTCCGTGGATCAAATAACCGCACTGGATCAAGTCTGTGACCAACGCTCGAATAGAGGGCATCTATGTCGGCCGTTCCGCGCCGTTGGGCAAGGCAGGCGTGCGCAGCGGATTCGTGAAGACGCGGGTGTCGGGCACAATCGAGGCCGGCGTTTCGGGCTTCACCGGCGACGAGCAGGCAGACTTGCGGGTACATGGCGGTCCAGACATGGCGATCTATGCCTATGCGCTGTCGCACTACCGGGATTGGACGACGGAATTTCCGGAGCATGCCGAGCTCTGGGGTGCAGGGGCATTGGGTGAAAATCTTGCGATGGACGGCTGGGACGAGACCGATGTCTGTATCGGCGACATCGTTCAGGTCGGCCATACGCTTCTGCAGGTCACGCGCCCTCGAAAGCCCTGCTTCAAGCTTGCGCTGCGCTTCGACGATCTGCGTTTGCCGCGGCGGCTGGTCGAGGCCGGCCGATGCGGATGGTACTATCGGGTATTGAGGAGCGGTTCGATCGCCGCAGGCGACGAAGCAACCCTGGTCAGCCGACTGTACCCGAACTGGACCGTCCGGCGTGTCAACGACCTGAGCATCGCCTGCGATGCCGACCTCGCCGATTTGCGCGAGCTCGCGGGCCTCGCCGAACTTGCGGGCAACTGGCGTGCCCAGGTGCAGGCCGCAGCGCTTGCGCGGGAGGCGGCCGCCGGGCAGAACGCGTTCCGGGAGTTCAACGTTATCGGGGTGCGGAACGAGACGGCGCAGATCCGCTCGTTCGAACTCGCTCCCGCCGACGACAGGGGAATTCCACCGGCGGTGCCCGGCCAACATCTCGTCATTCGCAGCGGCGCAAGCGGACAGAAGACATCACGCCCCTATTCGATATCCGCCGTCACCGCCACGCATCTCCAAATCAGCGTGAAACGCGAGACCGGCGGCTTCTCGGAATGGCTGCATGAAAGTGTCAAGGCGGGCGACCGGCTCAGCGTCCTCGGCCCGCGCGGCGCATTCAAGCTGGACACATCGACCGATGCGCCGCTTGTCCTGATCTCGGCAGGTGTCGGCATCACACCCATGATGGCCATGCTGCAGGCCGCCACGACCAACAACGGCGCCAGGATCGTCCCGGCCAGCGTGTCGTTCGTCCACGCCGCCCGGAACTCCGACCTCCAGGCATTCAGGACGCAATTGTCGGATATCGGTGCGAGGCATCCGTCGGTCCGGTTTCACACGAGATTCAGCCAGCCGCTGGTCACCGATCGGATTGGCGTCACCCATGACAGCGTCGGCCGGATCGACAAGGACCTGATCCGCGCGATCGTCGCGCCGCTGGGCGCGTGCAACGTCTATGTTTGCGGTCCCGTCGGCTTCATGTCGGACGTCTCCGCCTGGATCAACGACGTCGGGACAGCCGATATCCGCGTGATGAGCGAATTTTTCGGGCCTACGGCTGGAAAGAAGCCGGCGGCAGGACAAGCAAGACGGCCGCAGCGGGCGCGCGTCGCATTTGCGCGCTCGGAACGATCCTTGCACATCAACGGCACAGGCACGCTGCTCGAACTCGCGGAGGCGAACAACATAACGGTGAACAGCGACTGCCGCTCCGGCGTCTGCGGCGCCTGTGTCGCTAAGGTCATCTCCGGTGAGGTCGGTTACGAATGCGAGCCGACGGCCCCGGTGGCCGAGGGAGAAGCGCTTCTATGCTGCGGTTTTCCTCTTACCGAAGATCTCGTTCTCGATCTCTAGGGCGCGCCGCAATCAAAGAGTGCGCCCATGCCGAAGAGGAGACGTGCGAGGCCGGCCGGATTTTACCTATTGAGGGATATGACATGGACACGAACATCACACGACGTCATGCGACCGCAATGCTGATCGCCGCGCTCGGAGGCCTTGGTTCCGCTAACGCCCAGGATTCCGCTCCGTTGCGCATCGCGCATGACTTACCGATCGCATGGCTGCCCCTTTACGTCGCCTACGAGCGGAAGCTCTGGCAGGCCGAAGGCATAGCACCGACCACCATCCCCTCTCCGCATGGCACTGCGACACTGATCTCGGTCGCGGGCGGCGCTGCCGATATCGGCGTGTCGACGGAAATGTCGGTCTGCGTCGGTGCCTTCAGCAAGACGCCGGTCAAGATCATTGCGGCATTCAATCAGGTCGAGAACATGGAGCTGGTCTGCTCGTCGGCCATCAAGACCCCCGCAGACCTGAAGGGCAAGCGGATCGCCGTGGTTCAGGCAAACCCGTCCCAATATTACTTCTCGCTACTGCTTAAGAAATACAATCTGGGTCCGTCCGACGTCTCCATCGTGCGGCTCGGTCCGGCCGAAATGCTGTCGGCCCTGAACGGCGGCTCGATCGACGGCTTCGTCTGGCAGGAACCATTCCTGACTCAGGCGACCAAGACCGAGGGAAAGAAATTCCACCGCCTCAGCGAATCCGGGCTGAACAAGATCTTCGCCTCGATCATCGTCAACGAGAAGACCTTGCAGGAGCGGCGGCCCGCTCTGGTGAAGGCGTTGCGGGCGCTGGACCACGCCTGTGCCTTCATTCGCGGGAATGGCGAGGAAGCGGTGCGCATCGGGGCGCTGTTCTCACAGATGGAGCCAGCCGTCGCAGCCGATGCGATCGGCCGCATGCAGATCGGCCTGTCGCTAGACCCGCAGGTGATGATCGCCAAGATGACCGATGAGGCGAACTGGGCCCTGGCCGAAGGCATCGCGCGGCCGGGCTCCCCGGTGCCCGACTACGCGAGCTATCTCGATCCCACAGTACTGGCCGAGGCGAGGCGATCATGATTCAGCAAGCACTTGAGCGGCAGGCCTCCGTCCAGATTCCCGACTTCATCAACGTCGATTCCGTCTCGTTCCGGTTCGACGCGAAACAATTGGCGCTGGGCAACGTCAAGCTGAAGATTCCGCTCGGCCAGTTCGTCTGCCTGCTCGGCCCGAGCGGATGCGGCAAGACCACGCTGCTCAACCTGATCGCCGGCTTCCTGACGCCGACGGACGGCTATGTGTTCGTCAACGGCAAGGTGGTGGACGGCCCCGGCCCCGATCGCGGCATGGTCTTCCAAGATTATTCGCTGTTCCCCTGGCTGACGGTGCTCAAGAACATCGAGTTTGGTCCTGATATCGCCGGCATGCGCGCATCCGCACGCCGCGAGCGCGCCATGCACTATCTCGATCTGGTCAATCTCGCCCATATCGCCGACCGCTATCCGACCGAGCTGTCGGGCGGAATGAAGCAGCGCGTCGCGATCGCGCGCGCACTCGCCACCGGGCCGAAAGTGCTGCTGATGGACGAGCCCTTCGCGGCGCTCGATGCCATGACGCGCAGTAAACTCCAGCTCGAACTCATCCGCATCCACGAGCTCGAACGGCCCACGATCCTATTCGTGACGCACAATATCGACGAGGCGATCAGGCTCGCCGACCGCGTCCTCGTAATGTCACCCAATCCGGGCCGCGTCGTGTCCGACGTGACGATTGATATGGAGAAGCCCCGTGCTCGCACCTCCGTCGAGTTCTCTCGCCTCTACGACCGTTTCGAAGCCGAAATCGGTCTCGAAAGCTCGTAGCATTAGTATGGACACGAAGAAGGTCAGAAGCGCCGCCATCAGCGTCTTCGGTATCGGCGCCCTTTTCCTGATCTGGCATCTGATCGCCGCCAGCGGCCTCGTCGACCAGGTCATGCTGCCTTCGCCCGCGGAGGTGTTTTGGTCAGCATTGGCTATCGCCAAGACCGGCGAGCTGCAGGGCCATATCCAGGCGAGCATCTTCCGCATGGCACTCGGCTACGCCGCTGGATCAAGTCTTGGAATTTTCATGGGCGTTATGCTGGGCCGCAGCACGTTCCTGGAATCTCTGGTCGGGCCCATCCTCCAGATGGCGCGCGCCATCCCGCCGCTAGCGCTGGTGCCGCTGATCATCTTCTGGTTCGGCATCAACGAGGGCGCCAAGATATCCCTGATCGGATGGGCGACGTTCTTTCCGGTCTGGATCAACACACTGCTTGGCGTGAAGGGCGTCAATCCGCTGTACATCCGGGCGGGGCAAAGCCTCGGCGCGCAGCGCGCCACGCTCCTGCTGAAAGTGGTCATTCCGGCGGCGCTTGCACCGATATTCTCGGGGATGCGGGTGGCGCTGTCGATGTCGTTCACCGTATTGGTCGCAGCGGAGCTCGCAGGTGCCCTCGCAGGCCTGGGCTACCTCATCCAGATGTCGGCGCTGTCGTTCCGCGTCGACACCATCTTCGTCGGCATCGTCGCACTCGCGATCCTCGGCTTCATCGCCGACACGCTCTTCATGCAGCTGCTCTATTGGCTGTTTCCCTGGTACCGCAGCGAGCAGACCAGGAAATAGTCTAAGACGTCCGCCTACGGCTGTCTGCCCGCCATCACGGATCTACGACGCCAGACGGGACTGGCGTCGCAGTGAGAGCAGCGTGCTCTCCGTTTCCAATTCGCACGACAATTTCGGGACCGAACGAGAGCTGCGGCCGAAAGCGGCCGATGCCGGCGGCCTGCTGGTGAAGCAACACAGCATTGCGATTGCTGTCTGGCGCCGAACTCGGATAACCTGTGGGCGCGCCAATCTGAAAGGGGAGTAGGCTTCGTTGACGAGTGACCCTCCGCGAAAGCTCCTGCGACGTGACCTGCTCAAGCTGACGATTGCCGGTGTCGGCGCAGCCGGCACTGTCGGGCTGCTGCCCTCCCCGGCCGCCGCGAAGACGGTCGATCTCGATCAGAAGCGCAAGGCGCGCTATCGGCCCAACTCGCAGGAAGTCAGGAACTTCTACCGTGTCAACGCCTATCCCGGCGCTCGATAGGAGACCTCCGTGCTGATCAGGAAGTCCGATCGTCGCCCCGAGCGCGCCAAGCCCTCCGGCGCAGAAGCAGGCAAACCGTCGTCGGGTATGGACCGGCGAACCTTCCTGAAGCGCTCAGGGGTCACAGCGGGCGCGTTGGTCGCGGTCGGTGAAATCGCGCTACACGGCGTGCGCAAGGCGGAGGCAGGTCCGCCGCCGCCTGTTGGCGCACAAGTCACGACCCGAAAAAATGTCTGTACGCACTGCTCGGTCGGCTGCTCGGTAATCGCCAAGGTCGCCAACGGCGTATGGATCGGACAGGAGCCCGACTACGACAGTCCGATCAATCGTGGTTCGCACTGCTGCAAGGGTGCCGCAGTTCGCGACGACGTGCTGAATGAGCGCCGCTTGCGCTATCCCGTCAAACTCGTGAACGGACAGTGGACGAAGATCTCCTGGGAGAAGGCCATCGACGAGATCGGCGACAAGCTGCTGGATATCCGTCAGAAGGCCGGCCCCGACTCGGTGTATTGGCTTGGTTCCGCCAAGTTCACGAACGAAGCCGCCTATCTCAATCGCAAGCTCGCGGCGTTCTGGGGCACCAACAATTCCGACCATCAGGCGCGGATCTGCCACTCGACGACGGTCACCGGCGTAGCCAATACCTGGGGCTACGGTGCGATGACCAACAGCTACAACGACATCCGCAACGCCAAGACCATCCTGTTGATGGGCGGCAATCCCGCCGAGGCCCATCCGGTTTCCCTGCAGCACATTCTCGAAGGCAAGGAGCTCAACCGCGCCAACATGATCGTGGTCGATCCTCGGATGACGCGCACCGCCGCGCACGCGACCGAGTACGTCCGTGTTCGCCCCGGCACGCATATCGCGACGATCTATGGCATGCTGTGGCACATCTTCGAGAATGGCTGGGAGGACAAGGAATTCCTCAGCCAGCGTGTCTACGGCCTGGATGATGTCAAAAAGGAGATCGCGAAGTGGCCGCCTAAGGAGGTCGAGCGCGTGACCGGCCTGCCCGAAGCGCAAGTCAAGCACATCGCCCAACTGTTCGCGACGCAGAAGCCGGCTACACTGATCTGGGCGATGGGGCAGACTCAATTCACCACTGGCACGGCCAATGTCCGCGCCAGCTGCCTGTTGTTGCTCGCCACCGGCAACATGGGGCAGCCAGGCGCAGGCGCCAACATCTTCCGCGGCCACACCAACGTGCAGGGCGCAACCGACCTCGGTCTCGATGTCACCTCGCTGCCATTGTATTACGGTCTTGCCGAGGAAGCCTGGCGGCATTGGTGCCGGGTGTGGGAGATCGATTACGACTGGATGAAGTCGCGTTTCCCCGACAAGAAGCTGATGGAATCGCCTGGCATTCCGAGCACGCGCTGGTTTGACGCAACCTTGTTGCCGAAGGATCAGATCGCCCAGCCCAATCCGGTGCAGGCCATGTTCATCATGGGACATGGCGTCAATACCATCACCCGGATGCCGGAGGCCGTGAAGGGCATCGAGAAGCTCGAATTGCTGGTGGTCTGCGATCCCTATCCGACCGCGTGGTCGGTGCTGTCTGAGCGCAAGAACGGCACCTACCTCTTGCCCGCGTGCACGAGCTTCGAGATGGAGGGTTCGCGCACCAACTCCAACCGGTCCCTGCAATGGGGTGAAAAAATCGTCGATCCAGTCTTCGAGGCGAAGAACGACTACGACATGATGTACATGTTCGCCCGCAAGTTTGGATTTGCCGACCTGATGTTCAAGAACATCAAGGTCGAGAACGGTGCGGTTTCGGCGGAGGACATCCTCCGCGAGATCAACCGCGGCGGATGGTCGACGGGCTATTGCGGGCAGTCGCCGGAGCGGCTCAAGGCCCACATGAGGAACCAGCACAAGTTCGATCTGGTGACGCTGCGGGCCCCGAAGGACGATCCCGAGGTTGGCGGCGAATATTACGGCCTGCCATGGCCGTGCTGGGGCACGCCCGAGTTCAAGCATCCGGGGACCCCGATCCTCTACAACACCAATCTTCCGGTGAAGGAAGGCGGCGGCACCTTTCGCGCGCGGTTCGGAGTCGAGCGCGTCGTCAAGCGCAAGGTGATGGAGAACGGGCAGGAAGTGGAGCGGGAAGACCACGACAATCTTCTTGCCGAGGGCTCGTACTCCGTCGGTTCGGAGATCAAGGACGGATACCCCGAGTTCACCCTTGGCGTGCTGAAGAAGCTCGGCTGGGACAAGGATCTCACGGCGCAAGAGCGCGAGGTGATCGACCGCATCAATCCGGCCGATCCCGACAAGGTGTCATGGTCGACCGATCTTTCCGGCGGCATCCAGCGGGTCGCGATCGAACACGGGTGTTCGCCTTACGGAAACGCCAAGGCCCGCATGATTGCGTGGAACCTGCCCGACCCGGTTCCTGTGCATCGCGAGCCGATCTACACGCCGCGCCCAGACCTCGTAGCCGACTATCCGACCTTGCCGGACGCGAAGCAGTTTCGCGTGCCCAATATCGGCTTCTCCGTGCAGAAGGCCGCCGTCGATCGCGCCATCGCGAAGCAGTTCCCGCTGATTCTGAGCTCAGGCCGTTTGGTCGAATACGAAGGCGGTGGCGAGGAAACGCGATCCAACAAATGGCTCGCCGAACTCAAGCAGCACATGTACGTCGAGATCAATCCGGCGGATGCAGCCGAGCGCGGCATCGTTGATGGCGCCTGGGTCTGGGTGACCGGCGCCGAGAACAGCTCGCGCGCCCGCATGAAGGCCCAGGTGACGGAACGCGTCGGCAAGGGAGTCGCATGGATGCCCT
>Ga0207426_1002742_pt1 | contig 10676 bp, 7 predicted proteins | sample AraplaMF_Cvi_mMS_FD_184265 | JGI IMG/M metagenome (GOLD analysis project Ga0207426, IMG submission 184265) | Arabidopsis root microbial communities from the University of North Carolina, USA - plate scrape MF_Cvi_mMS (SPAdes) (version 2) | ecosystem: Host-associated > Plants > Roots > Endosphere ...
CTGGCCGCACGCCCCTGATTCAACCGGTCCCGTGCTTCCTACCGTGTACGTATCCCGCCGCCTCAGGTATCCGACCTGGTCTTCTGTGAACGGAACGCACAGGCATGCTGGAACCGCCCGCCACCCCGACCTGGCGCATCACCCTCCCGCGCAGCCCCACCGCCGTCCCCATCGCCCGTGCGATGGTCAGAACCGCGATGCAGGACCTCCGGGCCACGGCCGACCGCACGACCGCCCAGCTGCTGACCGCCGAGCTGGTCACCAACGCCCTCCGGCACACCCGCGACGCCGACCCCATCGAGCTGGTGGTGGAGCTGCACCCGGCCGGCTGCCGGATCGAGGTCCACGACGGCGACTCCTACCTCGTCCAGGGGCTCGGCAGCCCGCCTTCCACGCCGGCCCCCGGGACACCGGCACCGGCGGAGGCGCCGACCGGTCCCGGACCTGGTTCCGCGCCCTGCCGTACGGCGGAGGGGCGCGGCTCGGGGGCGGGGGACGGCCGCGGCTCCGAGGACGGCCCGGCGCAGGCTAAGGGCTCCGGGGACGACGCGGCGGAGGGACGCGGTTCGGAGGGCGGACCGGCAGGCGGTCGCTCCACCGGCGACGGCCGCCTCCCGACGCAGCGCAGGGAGTACGGCGGACGAGCCGGGCGCGGTAACGGAACGGACGACGGCGAGCAGGACAAGGAACGCGACGGCGACGGGCTGGACGACGACGACCCCGACCAAGGCCCCGCCCCAGCCCCCGACCAAGATCCTCACCGAGCCCCCGACCGGAGCCACGACCACTGCCGTGGACTGCTGCTGGTGCGGTCCCTCAGTCGTGCCTCCGGCTGCCGGCCCACGCCGCGCGGCAAGGCGGTCTGGTTCACGCTTCCCGAGCGGCGGCGTTCGCCCGGCCGCTGAGGCCGACGGCCGGGGCCTACCGGGCGAGCGTCGCGACCAGCACGGCCTTGATCGTGTGCATCCGGTTCTCCGCCTCGTCGAAGACGACCGAGTGCGCGGACTCGAAGACCTCGTCGGTGACCTCCAGCGACGACAGCCCGTGCCGGGCGTGGATCTCCCGGCCGACCGCGGTGCCGAGGTCGTGGTACGCGGGCAGGCAGTGCAGGAACTTCACCTCCGGCTTGCCGGTCGCGCGCAGCACGTCCATCGTGACCGCGTACGGGGCGAGCAGCGCGATCCGCTCGTCCCACACCTCCTTGGGCTCCCCCATGGAGACCCAGACGTCGGTCGTCACGAAGTCCGCGCCGCGCACGCCCTCGACGAGGTCCTCGGTGAGGGTGATCCGGGCGCCGCTGGTCTCGGCGAGCGACGTCGCCTGCGCGACCACCGTCTCCTCGGGCCAGAGCCGCCGGGGCGCGACGATCCGTACGTCCATGCCGAGCAGGGCGCCGGTGACGAGGTAGGAGTTGCCCATGTTGTTGCGGGCGTCGCCGAGGTAGGCGAAGGCGGTCTCGGTCAGCGGGCGGCCCCCGCCGTGCTCGACCATGGTCAGCACGTCCGCGAGCATCTGGGTCGGGTGCCAGTCGTCGGTCAGCCCGTTGAAGACGGGTACTCCGGCGTGGGCCGCCAGCTCCTCCACGTCGGACTGCCGGCTCCCGCGGAACTCGATGCCGTCGAACATCCGGCCGAGGACCCGGGCGGTGTCCTTCACCGACTCCTTGTGCCCGATCTGCGAGCCGGACGGGTCCAGGTACGTGGTCGAGGCGCCCTGGTCCGCGGCCGCGACCTCGAAGGAGCAGCGGGTCCGGGTCGAGGTCTTCTCGAAGATCAGGGCGATGTTCCTGCCCCGGAGACGGGGGACCTCGGTGCCGGCGCGCTTGGCCGCTTTGAGCTCGGCCGCCAGGTCGATCAGTCGGCGGAATTCCTCGGCGCTGAAGTCCAGCTCCTTGAGGAAGTGGCGGCCCGTGAGGTCTATCGCCATGGGGTGGGCTCCTGGTTCGCGGCAGTCGGGACGGACTCAGACTCCGGAAGTGTATACGTACTCCCGTATCTCTATACGGAGCCACCGGTCCCGCACGGCCGGCGCCTCCCCTGGACGGAACCAGGCCGGCGTGCCCTGCACGAACCGGACCCGGCCCCCGTAGACGGAACCAGGCCCCGCTCCCCTGGACGGAACCGGGTCCCGTCCCGGGAAGGGTTACCCCGTCGCGCCCCGGACGGATCCGGGGTCACGCTCAGGCTGCCCCGGGTACCGCGTCCCTCGCCACCGGGCAGCTCATACAGCGCGGCCCACCGCGTCCGCGCCCCAGCTCACTCCCCGGAATGGTGATCACCTCGATGCCGCGTTTGCGGAGGAAGGTGTTCGTGGTGACATTGCGCTCGTACGCCACCACCACCCCCGGCTCCACCGCCAGCACATTGCAGCCGTCGTCCCACTGCTCACGCTCGGCCGAGTGCACGTCCTGGGTCGCGGTCAGCACCCGGATGTCGGACAGGCCCAGCGCGGCCGCTATGGCGCGGTGCATATGCTCCGGCGGGTGGTCGGTGACCTTGAGGTCCTGGTCGCCCGAGCCCGGCTCGATGGTGTACGAGCGGAGCATCCCCAGCCCCTCGTACTGGGTGAAGGTATCCCCGTCGATCATGGTCATGACGGTGTCGAGGTGCATGAAGGCCCGGCGCTTGGGCATGTCGAGCGCCACGATCGTGCGTGCGGACCCCGCCGCGAACAGCCCCCGCGCCAGCAGCTCCACGGCCTGCGGCGTGGTCCGTTCGCTCATCCCGATCAGCACCGCACCGCTGCCCATCACCAGGACGTCGCCGCCCTCGATGGTCGAGGGGAAGTCCGCCTGCCCCTCGGACCAGACGTGGAAGTCCTGGTCGCGGAAGAGCGGGTGGTGGCGGTAGATCGCCTCGTAGTGCACGGTCTCGCGTTGCCGGGCGGGCCAGCGCATCGAGTTGATCGAGACGCCGTCGTAGACCCAGGCGGAGGTGTCACGGGTGAAGAGGTGGTTGGGCAGCGGGCCCAGCAGGAAGTCGTCGAGATCCATCACATGGAAGCGGACCGAGGTCGGTTCGGCATGCCGCTCCAGGAACTCACGCTTGGTCATGCCGCCGACCAGCGCTTCCACCAGCTCCGGCACCGGCAGCTCGTCGAAGGCCGACCGCAGGTGGTCGGTCGCCAGCGGACCGTATTCCTTCTCGTCGAAGACCCGGTCGAGGATCAGCTTCCGCGCTGCGGGGATCTGCAGGCTCTCGGCCAGCAGGTCCCCGAAGAGATGCACCTCCACCCCCCGGTCGCGGAGCACATCCGCGAACCCGTCGTGCTCGGCCCGCGCCCGGCGCACCCACAGCACGTCGTCGAAGAGCAACGCGTCCTTGTTCGAGGGCGTGAGCCGCTTCAGCTCCAGATCGGGGCGGTGCAGGATGACCCGGCGCAGCCGCCCGGCCTCGGAGTCGACTTGGAATCCCATCCACCCATCTTGGCCGCTCGGACGGCTCGGCGGAGGGAGTCGGGGGATGTCGGGTCGCCCGGGGCGGCGGCGTGACGGGCCGGGGGCACTGCTCCCCCGCGGCCCGTACGCCACTTCGGCCCCTCTACAACCGCGGGTCCACCGGCTCCGACTCCAGCGCGAGCACCGCGAAGACCGCCTCGTGGACCCGCCACAGCGGTTCGCCCTCCGCCAGCCGGTCCAGCGCCTCCAGGCCCAGTGCGTACTCCCGCAGGGCCAGCGAGCGCTTGTGGCCCAGATGCCGGCTCCGCAGGCGTTCGAGGTTCTCCGGGCGGGTGTACTCCGGTCCGTAGACGATCCGCAGGTACTCGCGGCCACGGCACTTGACGCCCGGCTGGACGAGCCGCCCGTCGCCCTGCCGGATCAGCGCCCGGACCGGTTTGACCACCATGCCCTCGCCACCGTCGCCGGTCAGCTCCAGCCACCAGGCGGTGCCCGCGGCGACCGACGACGGGTCCTCGGTGTCGACGACGATCCGCCGGGTCGTGGCGAGCAGGCCGGGCCGGCCCGGGCCGCCGCCGTCCCCCGCGCCGCCCCGGGCCGTCATCACCGCGCCCTCCGCCGCGATGAGCCGGTCGATCAGGGCCAGCTGGTCGGTGTGCGCCAGCCCGGCGAGGCTGCGGCCCTGCACCGCGAGAATCTGGAACGGCGCGAGCCGGACCCCGTCCAGGTCGCCGAGTCCGTCCAGGTCGCCGGCCCCGTCCGGTTCACCGGGACCGGCGCATTCACCGGGTCCGTCCAGTTCGCCGGGCCCGGCAGGCCACTCCGATGCCGCGGGGGCGGCCCGGGTGTCCGCGGCATGCCGGGCATCTGGCGTGTGCGGGACGTCCGCAGTGTGCGGGGCGTCCGCCGCGTACGGGGCACCCGCCGTGCGCGACGCACCTGCCGTGTACGGGGCATCCGCCGCCCCCACGCGCCAGCAGTAGCGCCGGTACGCCGCCGTGAAGGCGGCGGCGTCCGCGGCCCGGTCCCGCTGCCGGGCGAGCAGCGGCGACACCTCGACCCCACGGGCGGCCGCCGCCTCCAGCGCACCGAGCACACCCGGGAACGCCGCCCCGGCCGCCGCACCCACGGCCGCGTACTGCCGGCGCAACAGCCCCGTCGCCTTCAGCGACCACGGCATCAACTCGGCGTCCAGCAGCAGCCAGTCGGTCTCCAGCTCGGCCCACAGACCGGCCTCTTCGGCGCACTCCCTCACCCGCCGCAGGATCCGCTCGGTCGTCGCCGGGTCGTCGAAGAACGGCTGGCCGGTGCGGGTGTACAGGGCGCCCGACGCCCCCTTCGGCACCCCGAAGGGGGTACCTCCCCCGCCGTCAGGGCGAGGGGAGAGCTCCTCGGCCACCGCCTCGTCACGGCACACCAGGACCACGGCACGCGACCCCATGTGCTTCTCCTCGCACACCACTTCCCGCACACCGTCCGCCCGGTACCCGGCGAACGCCTCCGCCGGGTGCTCCAGGTAGCCGTCCTCCGCCGAGGTCGCACAGGGCGCCATCGTCGGCGGGAGGTACGGCAGCAGCCGCGGGTCGATCGCGAAGCGGCTCATCACCTCCAGTGCGGCCGCGGCGTTCTCCTCCTTGACCGCGAGCCGGCCCATGTAGCGGGTTTCCACGATCCGCCGCCCGGCCACATCGTCCAGGTCGAGCGGACGACCGTCCGCGCCGCCGGGTGCCTCCGTGGCGAGCGGTTTGGCGGGCTCGTACCAGACCCGCTCCGCCGGTACGTCCACCAGCTCGCGCTCCGGCCAGCGCAGGGCGGTCATCGCTCCGCCGAAGACGCAGCCGGTGTCCAGGCAGAGGGTGTTGTTGAGCCAGTTGGCGCGCGGGGTGGGGGTGTGGCCGTAGACGACGGCGGCACGGCCGCGGTAGTCCTCGGCCCACGGGTAGCGCACCGGCAGGCCGAACTCGTCGGTCTCGCCGGTCGTGTCGCCGTACAGCGCGAAGGACCGCACCCGGCCGGACGTCCGGCCGTGGTACTTCTCCGGCAGCCCGGCGTGGCAGACCACGAGTCCGCCGCCGTCCAGGACGTAGTGGCTGACCAGGCCGCGGATGAACGCCCCGGCCTCCGCGCGGAAGGCGGCGTCCTCCTTCTCCAGCTGCTCGACGGTCTCGGCGAGCCCATGGGTGTGCTGGACCTTGCGGCCCTGGAGGTAGCGGCCGAGCTTGTTCTCGTGGTTGCCCGGCACGCACAGCGCATGCCCGGCCCCGACCATGCCCATCACCAGCCGCAGCACTCCGGGGCTGTCCGGCCCGCGGTCGACGAGGTCGCCGACGAAGACCGCGGTACGGCCCTCGGGGTGCGCGGCGTCCACCGGCCGGCCGAGCTCGTCGCGCACCAGCGCATAGCCCAGCCTGCCGAGCAGGGTCTCCAGCTCGGAACGGCAGCCGTGGATGTCGCCGATGATGTCGAACGGGCCGGTGAGATGCCGCAGATCGTTGAAGCGCCGCTCCGTGACGACCTCTGCCGACTCCGCCTCCTCCACCCCTCGCAGGAGGTGCACCTTGCGGAATCCCTCCCGCTCCAAGTGCCGCAGGGAACGGTGCAGTTCGCGCTGGTGGCGCTGGATCACCCGGCGGGGCAGCCCGGCCCGGTCGGCGCGCGCCGCGTTACGGGCTGCGCAGACCTGCTCGGGCACGTCCAGGACGATCGCCACGGGGAGCACATCGTGCTCGCGGGCCAGCCGCACCAGCTGGGCTCGCGCCTCGGCCTGCACATTGGTCGCGTCCACGACCGTCAGCCGCCCGGCGGCCAGCCGCTTGGCCGCGATGAAGTGCAGCACTTCGAACGCGTCGCCGCTGGCGCTCTGGTCGTTCTCGTCATCGCTGACCAGCCCCCGGCAGACGTCGGAGGAGAGCACCTCGGTCGGCCGGAAGTGCCGGGCGGCGAAGGTGGACTTGCCGGATCCGGTGGCCCCGATCAGCACCACCAGCGAGAGGTCGGGCACGGCAAGGGTGCGCCGCGCCGGCGCGGGCTGCGGCTGGGGCTGGTCCTGCGAACCGGGCTGGGACTGCGGTTCGGGCCGGGGGTGGGGCTGCGGCCGGGGCTCGGGATCGGGCCCGGGCCGAGACTGCGGCTCAGGCCGGAGCCGGGGCCGCGGCCCGGGCACACGCTCCTGCTGAGTGCTGTCCTCCGGCCGGCCTTCCCGCCCCTGCCGGCTCTCGCTCCCATGCGGGCTTTCGCCCCCGTGCCGGCTCTCGTCCCCGTGCCGGCTCTCGTCCCCGTGCCGGCTCTCGTCCCCGTACTCCGTACGGTCGTCATCCGTCATGCCGTGACCTCCTTCCCGGTCGTCGAATTGCCGCCGCCCACACGGCGGTTGCCGTCCTCACCACGACCGCCGCGTTCACGGGGCCTGCCGCCTCCGCGATGACTGCGGCCTTCGCCCCGGCCCCCGTCCTTGTCCGTCATACGGAAGTGCGCCAGCTGGGTGGGCGGGCCGACCTCGGGATCGTCCGGTCCCACCGGGGCGAAGCTCACCTCGTAGCCGTGCCGCCCGGCGACCTCCCGGGCCCAGCGCCGGAACTCCTCCCGCGTCCACTCGAAACGGTGATCCGCATGCCGCACCTGGCCGGCCGGCAGCGACTCCCAGCGCACGTTGTACTCGACGTTCGGCGTCGTCACCACGACGGTCCGCGGCCTGGCCGACCCGAACACCGCATACTCCAGCGCCGGCAGCCTCGGCGGATCGACATGCTCGACGACCTCGCTGAGCACCGCCGCGTCATACCCCTTCAGCCTGCTGTCGGTGTACGCCAGCGACCCCTGCATGAGGCGTACGCGCTCCGACTGCCGCTCGGACATCCGGTCCAGCCGCAGCCGGCGCCGCGCCTCGTGCAGCGCACGCATCGACACATCCACCGCGACGATCTCGGTGAACTGCACTTCCTTCAGCAGCGCGCCGACCAGCTGGCCCTGCCCGCAGCCCAGGTCGAGCACCCGCGCCGCCCCGGCCGAGCGCAGCACGCCGAGGATCGCCTCCCGCCGCTGGACGGCGAGCGGCACCGGCTTCTCCTCGGTGTCCGCCTCCTCGTCCACCGCGTTGTCGAGCTCCTCGGCGGCCGCGTCGTCCGACTCGGCCAGCCGCTCCAACTCCAGCCGTTCCATGGCCCGGCGCGTGAGCGACCACTGCCGCGCGAGATAGCGGCCGACGATCACCCGCTGCTCCGGGTGGTCCTCCAGCCAACCCTCGCCGGCCCGCAGCAGCTTGTCGACCTCGTCCGGGGCGACCCAGTAGTGCTTGGCGTCGTCCAGTACCGGCAGCAGCACATACAGATGCCGCAACGCCTCGGCGAGACGGCACTCCCCTTCCAGGACGAGCCGTACGTAGCGCGAATCCCCCCACTCCGGGAACGTCTCGTCCAGCGGGAGCGGCTCGGCGAGCACCGTCCAGCCCAGCGGCTCGAACAGCTTGCGCACCAGCGCCGCGCCGCCCCGCGCGGGCAGCACCGGCACCTCGATCCGCAGCGGCATCGTCCGGGTCGCCAGTTCGGGCCGCGCCGTGCACTGCCCCTTCATCGCGCTGGCGAACACGCTCCTCAGCGCCACCGCCAGCAGTGACGACGCGGCGTACGGCCGGTCGTTGACGTACTGCGCCAGCGCCGAATCCGGAGCGCCGCCCCGGCCCTTCCCGCGGCCCCGGCGCACCAGGGCGATGGGATCGACCTCCAACAGCAGCGCGGCCGTGCACCGCTGAGCGTCGGCCTCGGGATAGAGGATGTGCGCGGTGCCGTGCGACGTCGAGAACTGCTGCACCTTGTCAGGGTGCTTGTGCAACAGAAACCCGAGGTCGGTCGCGGGGCGGTCGGTGCTGCCGGTGGTGGATATCGTCAGGAACACCCGTCCGAGTATTGCCGTGGTACGCCCCGATCCCCACCGGTTTTCCCGCAGCACCGCCCGCCATCGGCTCGGACTTCAGCTCATCTCAGCCCACCGCACCCCCCTCCCTGCCCGGCTCAGCTCGTCTCTGCCCACGCTGCTCGTCTCTGCCCACGCTGCTCGTCTCTGCTCAGCCCTGCCCCTCTCCAACTCAGCTCAGCTGCGACTGCACCTGCGCGGAGATCAACTCGAGGTGGTCGAGATCGTCCAGGTCCAGCATCTGCAGGTAGACACGGGACGCACCGATCGCGGCGTAGCGTCCGATCTTGTCGACGACCTCGGCGGGTGAGCCGGCAAGGCCGTTGGCCTTCAGCTCGTCCACGTTCCGTCCTATGGCCGCGGCCCGTCGCGCCACCTCGGCATCGTCCCTGCCGACACAGGCGACGAGCGCATTGGAGTACACCAGCTCATCGCCCTTGCGACCGGCGACTTCGGCGGCCGCCCGCACCCGCCCGAACTGGCGCTCGCTGTCATCGAGCGAGGCAAAGGGGATGTTGAACTCGTCGGCGTACTGCGCCGCCAGCCGCGGTGTACGCGTCGCACCGTGGCCGCCGACCAGCACGGGCACCTTTCCCTGCGCGGGCTTGGGTAGCGCAGGCGAATTCTCCAGGCGGTAGTAGGTCCCGTCGTAGCTGAACTCCTGTCCTGTCTCGGCGGCCCACAGCCCGGTGACGATCGCCAGCTGCTCCTCGAGCCGTGCGAACTTCTCCTTGGGGAACGGAATGCCGTAGGCCTTGTGCTCCTCCTCGAACCAGCCGGCACCGAGGCCGAGTTCGACGCGGCCGCCGGACATCTGGTCGACCTGGGCCACCTGGATGGCCAGCACGCCCGGCAGCCGGAAGGTGCCCGCCGTCATGAGCGTCCCGAGGCGGATGCGCCGGGTCTCGCGCGCCAGGCCCGCCAGGGTGATCCAGGCGTCGGTCGGTCCGGGCAGCCCGTCGACATTGCCCATCCGCAGATAGTGGTCCGATCGGAAGAACGCGTCGAAGCCGAGGTCCTCGGTAGCTTTGGCGACTTTCAGAAGAGTGTCGTAGGAAGCCCCTTGCTGGGGCTCGGTGAAAATGCGTAGCTCCATACCTCCATCCTGCGCTCCGAGCGGCGAACCAACCGTCGGAGGCGTGTCGAGCACCGGGTCGGGTCAAGCCGGAGCAGATCAGCCCAGGTCAGGGCAGATCGGGGTAGGTCAGGCCAGTGAAGGTGGTATGACCCGGTCAGATCGGGTCACTTCTTGCCTGCGGGGGCCACGACGGCAAGGAGGAAAAGGTGGCGGCGAGGTCGATGAGACGGGCGACGGGGACGGCGTGGGCGCGCGTCGAGGTGGCAAGTGCGAGGCCGGGTGCGGGTGCCGGGGGCCAGATGCGGGTGCCGTGGCGGGGATGCGGGCGTCGGGCGTGAGCGCTCCCCGGCCCTCGGTCGGTGAGACACCGCCCGGGACGTACGTACCGCGCGGGCGCGGAGGGTTCAGTGCTGTTTACTCAGGCAGGGTTCCGGTCGCGCACCTCCAGCTTTTCCAGTATCCCGGCCACCCGGTCCCTCGCTTCGTCGACCGTGTCCATGGCCTCGACGCAGGTCCAGTACATCCCCTCCTCATCGGCGAGCAGCACCACGCTCACCAGCGCTTCGCACACTTCGCTCAGCAGTCGGCACAGGCCGGCTAAAGCCTCCTTGACGTCCCGCACTTCGGACAGCTGAGCCGCCCGCAGCCCGCCGGTGACCGATGCCGGGCACAGCAGTCCCCCGCTGAACCGCCCGCCCGCGTCGCCCAGCCCTCGCGCTCTGGACCGCACTTCGTACGGCCCGAATATCGCGAGATGGCTGCCGACCGCCTCCGCCAAGGCCTGCGCCTGCCACGCCTCGGCGATCACTCCCTGCACCGTGTTCGCCTCGGCAAGACCGCGCCGGCTTGCCGCGATGATCCGCACCGCGTCCATCCGCTCCCTCCTCTCCTTGCCATTCGCATGCACCCTGCACTCTTTCCACTACCCAGAGTGAGGGTGAACACCCAAAAAAGCCAGAGGAATTCGCAAATCTGTGGACAACCAAGGCGATGTGGAAAGATCCATGACTCCGAAGAGTGACGACGGACGACGCCGGGCGCGCTCCCACCCCTTACGCCACAGCTCCCCCACCTTTCACGCGCCCTGCATATGTCACGCGAAACGACCCGAAGAGGGCACCACGGGAGGCCTCTCCGGCGGAAGAAGGGACCGGATGGCGGCCAGGAGACGGATCGGGGAGTCGGCCAGGAGACGCGGCGGGGAGTCGACCGGGAGGCGGGGCGGGGAGCCGGACCGGGAGACGCGGCGGGGAGCCGGACCGGGAGTCGCAGCGGGAAGGCGGGCCGGACAAG
>Ga0207426_1002745_pt1 | contig 10663 bp, 10 predicted proteins | sample AraplaMF_Cvi_mMS_FD_184265 | JGI IMG/M metagenome (GOLD analysis project Ga0207426, IMG submission 184265) | Arabidopsis root microbial communities from the University of North Carolina, USA - plate scrape MF_Cvi_mMS (SPAdes) (version 2) | ecosystem: Host-associated > Plants > Roots > Endosphere...
CGAAAAAGGTAGTCATCCGATCGCGATAGCCCGCAAGGATGACGACGAGATCCTCACGCTGGTTCTCCATGACCTGGAGCAGGATCTCGATGGCCTCCTGGCCGTAATCGCGCTCGTTGTCGGGCCGGTGCAGATAATAGGCTTCATCGATGAACAGCACGCCACCCATCGCCTTCTTCAATATCTCTTTGGTCTTCGGCGCGGTGTGGCCGATATACTGGCCAACCAGATCGTCGCGCGTCACCGAGATCACCTGCCCGCGCCGCACGAAGCCGAGGCCGTGCAGGATCTTGGCCATCCGCAGCGCGACCGTGGTCTTGCCGGTGCCGGGATTGCCGGTGAATGACATATGCAGCGTCGGCGGCGCGGAGGCCAAGCCCGCACGCTGCCGGATTCGCTCGATCAGCAACAGCGAAGCGATCTGGCGCACGCGGTCTTTGACCGGCCGCAGACCTATCAGCTCCTGATCGAGTTGCTGCAGCGTTGCGATGATTCCGGCCGATTCGGCTTCCTTGCGGAGGTCGAACGCAGTTTCGGTAGTGGGCACATCAAGCATCGGCGCCTCGAATAAAAGGGCTTCGCCGCGGGGCGGCGGCGAAGCAGTTGTCCGCCAAGGATCTGGAGCAACAAGGCTCCGCGCGGAGACGAATGGCTATTGCGGCACGTGCGCGACGTTCTTTCGGATGGTGCTGTAGCGGATTGCGCGCCCGCCGATCTCCTGCCGCACCAGCTCGAATTCCGCCTCCTGCGGTGGCCGGTTGACCAGGAACGAAATCCGCACTGACTCCCAGCCATGGCTGGAATCGAAACCGCTGATGCGGATGTAACGATCGCCATATACGCGGCGGCATTCGGCGAGCTCCATCATCACGCCGGCAGCGTCCTGGAGATCGAACATCGGCAGGCCCCACATCTCCCAATAGGTGTTGCGGGGGTGCGGGTCGTCGGTGAACTCGATGTTCACCGCCCAGCCGTTGGCGAGACAATACTGCACCTGCTTGGTGATCTGGTCGTCGGTGAGGTCAGGCAGGAACGAGAAACAGCCTTGGGTCAGTTTCATGATGTCGTCTCCTCAAACGGTTTCCAGCGCGGTCGGCACGAAGTCCGGTGTGTCCGTGGATTGATAGTTGAAGCTGACGTCCTTCCAGACCTCGAGCGCGGCCTTCAGCGGCGTGCAGGTCTCGGCCGCCCTGGCCAGGATCTCCGGACCTTCGTGGAGGTAGTCGCGACCCTCGTTGCGGGCGAGGATCATCGCCTCCAGCGCCACCCGGTTTGCGATTGCACCGGCCGCGATCCCCATGGGATGACCGATGGTGCCGCCGCCGAACTGCAGCACGACGTCCTCGCCGAGGTGATCGAGCAACTGGTGCATCTGGCCGGCATGGATGCCGCCGGAAGCCACCGGCATCATCTTGTTCAGGCTCGCCCAGTTCTGGTCGAAGAACAGGCCATGCTCGAGCTTTGTCGGGTTGAAATCCTCGCGGCAGACGTCGTAGTAGCCGCGCGTGGTATTGGGATCGCCCTCGAGCTTGCCGACCACCGTGCCGGCGTGGATGTGGTCGACGCCGGCGAGCCGCATCCATTTGGCGATGACGCGGAACGAGACGCCGTGGCTCTTTTGCCGCGTATAGGTCGAGTGGCCGGCGCGGTGCAGATGCAGGATCATGTCGTTGCGCCGTGCCCATTTCGCCATCGACTGGATCGCGGTGTAGCCGATGACGAGGTCGATCATGATGATGACCGAACCGAGTTCCTTGGCAAACTCGGCGCGCTCGTACATGTCTTCCATGGTCGCAGCGGTGACGTTCAGATACGTCCCCTTCACTTCGCCGGAGGCGGCCTGCGCGCGGTTCACCGCCTCCATGCAGTAGAGGAAGCGGTCGCGCCAGTGCATGAAGGGCTGCGAGTTGATGTTCTCGTCGTCCTTGGTGAAATCGAGCCCGCCCTTCAGCGCCTCGTAGACCACGCGACCGTAATTGCGCCCGGAGAGACCGAGCTTCGGCTTCACGGTCGCGCCCAGCAGAGGCCGGCCGAACTTGTCCAGCCGCTCGCGCTCAACCACGATGCCGGTCGCCGGCCCTTGGAACGTCTTCACATAGGCGACCGGAAAGCGCATGTCCTCGAGCCGCAAAGCCTTGAGCGGCTTGAAACCGAACACATTGCCGATGATCGAGGCTGAGAGGTTGGCGATCGAGCCCGGCTCGAACAGGTCGAGATCGTAGGCGATATAGGCAAAGTAGGAGCCTGGCGTATTGGGCACCGGATCGACGCGATAACACTTCGCGCGATATTTCTCCGCGGCAGTCAGACGGTCGGTCCACACCACCGTCCAGGTCGCGGTCGAGGACTCGCCGGCGACCGCGGCAGATGCTTCGATCGGATCGACGCCCTCCTGTGGCGTGACGCGGAAAAGTGCGATGACGTCGGTGTCCTTCGGCGTGTAATCGGGCTCCCAATAACCCATGCGCGCGTATTCCATGGTGCCCGAGCGATATCGCTCCTTGCCGCGGACGGTTCCTGTATGTGCGTTCATGGCTCTCTCCCTCTTTTCTCTCTTCTGGTCTCTGAATCTGCTCAGGCTGCGACGGGCTCACGGGCATCGATACGTGGATCGAGCTCGCCGGCGCGGTACCGCCGCGCCATCTCGCTCATCGGGACGACCTTGATCTTGCCGGCGTGGCCGGCGGTGCCGAACTGCTCGAAGCGCTCGCGACAGAGCTCGCGCATCGCGTCCATCGCGGGCTTGAGGAACTTGCGCGGGTCGAACTCGCTGCGATTTTGCGCGGCGACCTTGCGGAACACGGCCGTCATTGCGAGACGGCAGTCGGTGTCGATATTGACCTTGCGGACGCCGCTCTTGATGCCGCGCACGATCTCCTCGACCGGCACGCCCCAGGTCTGGGGCATCTCGCCGCCGAACTGGTTGAACATGTCCTGCAGCGGCTGCGGCACCGAGGAGGAGCCGTGCATCACCAGATGCGTGTTCGGCAGCCGGCGATGGATCTCCTCGACCACCCGCATCGCCAGGATGTCGCCATCCGGCTTGCGGCTGAACTTGTAGGCGCCGTGCGAGGTGCCCATCGCGATGGCGAGCGCATCGACCTTGGTGGCACGAACGAAGTCGACCGCCTGGTCGGGATCGGTCAAAAGCTGGTCGTGGCTGACCGTGCCTTCGACGCCGTGGCCGTCCTCCTGCTCGCCGCCGCCATGTTCGAGCGAGCCGAGCACGCCGAGTTCGCCTTCGACGGAGGCGCCGACCCAATGCGCGAGATCGACGACGCGGCGGGTGATCGCGACATTGTAGTCGTAGTCGGCAGCCGTCTTGGCGTCGGCCTTGAGCGAGCCGTCCATCATCACCGAGGTAAATCCGTGGGCGATGGCGGAGGCGCAGGTCGCCTCGTCATTGCCGTGGTCCTGGTGCATGCAGAGCGGAATGTCCGGATAGGTCCGCTCCAGCGCGTCGATCATGTGCGAGAGCATGATATCGCCGGCATAGCTGCGCGCGCCGCGCGATGCCTGCATGATGACGGGCGCGTCGACCTCGGCCGCCGCCTGCATGATCGCGATGCCCTGCTCCATGTTGTTGATGTTGAACGCCGGCACCGCGTAGCCGTGGCTGGCTGCGTGGTCGAGCAATTGCCTGAGGGTGATACGTGCCACGAGAGATCCTCCTTATTGTCGCTTGCGGGCGATGGCCCGGCGGGCGGCTTCCGCAATGCTTTGCGGCGTGATGCCGAATTCGCGGTACAGCACCGGCGCAGGCGCCGAAGCGCCGAACCCGCGCATGCCGACGAACTCGCCGTCAGCGCCGATCCAGCGCGACCAGTCGCCCTGTACGGCTGCCTCGACACCGACGCGCGGCGCGGTGCCGAGCACGGTGGCGCGGTAATCGTCGGGCTGTTCCTCGAACAGGGCGAGGCAAGGCGCGGACACCACGGCCGCGCGGATGTGCTCGGTCGCGAGCAGGCGAGCAGCGTCCAGTGCAATCGACACTTCCGAGCCGGTTGCGATCAGGGTCACGTCGCGCCCGCCATCCGGCGAGACGACGAGATAGGCACCACGTGAGACGAGATTCGTGCCGCGAGCATCGCTACGGAAAGTCGGCAACGCCTGACGCGACAGGCACAGCACGGACGGACGATTCTCGGAACTGAGCGCGCAGTCCCAGGCCTCCAGTGTCTCCACCGCGTCGGCTGGACGGAACACCAGGAGATTCGGGATCACGCGCAACGCCGCGAGGTGCTCGACCGGCTGGTGCGTCGGGCCGTCCTCGCCGAGCCCGATGGAATCGTGGGTCATCACATGGATGACACGCAGCCGCATCAGCGCCGCAAGGCGGATCGCCGGCCGGCTGTAATCGGAGAACGCGAGGAACGTGCCGCCATACGGGATGAAGCCGCCATGCAGCGCGAGGCCGTTCATCGCGGCGGCCATGCCATGCTCGCGGATGCCGTAGTGGATGTAGTCCCCGGCGAACGCGCCGTTCTTGACCGGAGCCTGCGCCTTGGCATGCGTCAGGTTCGAATGCGTGAGGTCTGCGGAGCCGCCGACCAGGCCGGCAATCGTACCGGCGATGCCGTCGAGCACCTGTTGCGAGGCTTGACGCGTCGCGAGCTTCGGACGCTCGGACGCAAAGCGTTCGCGCAATTTTGCCGCGGCGAGCGTATAGGCGGCCGGCAGGGCAACCGCCTTGCCTTCGACGAACATGTCGCGCTGCTCGGGCGTCGCGCCTTCATAGCGATCGAGCCAGGCGAGCCGGTCCACCTGCCCGCGTTGCCCGATCATCCGCCACGCTTTCAGGATCGTGACCGGCACCACGAAGGGCTGATAGTCCCAGCCAAGCGTGCGCCGCGCCGCCGCGGTCTGCTCGGTCCCGAGCGGCGCACCATGGGCTTTCTCCGTGCCTTGCCGATCCGGCGCGCCGTAGCCGATGATGGTGCGGCAGGCGATCAGCGATGGTTTGGCGGTCTCCCGCTCCTCTCCAATCGCCTTTGCGATGGCTTCGGGATCGTGCCCATCGATGCTGCGCACCGACCAGCCGGAGGCGGCGAAACGCGCGAGCTGGTCGTCGGACGTTGCCAGCGAGGTCGGCCCGTCGATCGAGATGCCATTGTCGTCGAACAGGACGATCAGACGGCCGAGTCCGAGATGACCGGCGAGCGAGATCGCTTCCTGGCTGATGCCTTCCATCAGGCAGCCGTCACCCGCGATCACGTAGGTGAAATGATCGACGAGACCGTCACCATGTCGCGCATTGGCCATCCGCTCGGCGAGCGCCATGCCGACCGCGGTCGCGATCCCCTGCCCCAATGGCCCCGTCGTCATCTCGACGCCCGGCGTGTGACCATATTCCGGATGGCCCGGAGTCTTCGAGCCCCACTGCCGGAACGCCTTGATGTCGTCGAGGCTGACATCGCCGCCGGTCAGATGCAGCAACGCATAGAGCAGCATCGAACCGTGGCCCGCCGACAGCACGAAGCGGTCGCGATCGGGCCAGTTGGGGTGCGCCGAGTCGAACTTCAAGAAACGCGAGAACAGCACGGTTGCAACGTCGGCCATGCCCATCGGCAGGCCGGGATGTCCGGACTGCGAGGCCTCGATGGCGTCGACCGCGAGGAAGCGGATGGCGTTTGCGAGATCGTTGTGCGCGACCGCCGTGGGGTCGGCTTCGGCGTGAACCGAGATGTTCATTGGATTCTCCCCTCGTTCACTTCAGATTTCGCTTGCGCTCAATGAGCTGCATGATCAGCGGCGTCAGGATCAGCTGCATCGCGAGGTCGAGCTTCGCCCCCGGACACACGATCGAGTTCGCGCGCGACATCCAGCTTTGCGGCAGCATGGAGAGCAGATAGGGAAAGTCGATGCCGCGCGGGTTTTTGAAGCGGATCACCACCATCGATTCGTCCGGCGTCGGGATCCAGCGGGCGACGAACGGATTGGAGGTGTCCACCGTCGGCACGCGCTGGAAGTTGATGTCGGTCTCGGAAAATTGCGGGCAGATGTAGTGGATGTAGTCGGGCATCCGCCGCAGGATGGTGTCGGTGACGGCCTCGGTCGAATAGCCGCGCGCGCTGCGGTCGCGGTGCAGTTTCTGGATCCATTCGAGATTGATGACCGGCACGACGCCGATCTTGAGGTCGGCATAGCGCGCGACGTTAACCTTGTCGGTGACGACGGCGCCGTGCAGGCCCTCGTAGAACAGCAGGTCCGAATTCTCGGGCAGCTTCCTCCAATCGGTGAAGGTACCGGGCGCCGTGCCATGCAGCGCGGACTCCTCGGCGTCATGCACGTAGTGCCGTGTCGTCGCGGTGCCGGTCTCGCCATAGTCGCGGAACGCGCGCTCCAGCTCCTCGAACAGATTGGTCTCGGGGCTGAAATGGCTGAAATGCTTGTTGCCCCGTTCGGCCTCCTTCGCCATCTGCGTGCGCATCTCGGTGCGGTCGTAGCGATGGAAGGCGTCGCCCTCGATGTAGGCGGCGTTGACCTTCTCGCGGAAGAATATCTGCTCGAAGGTCTTCTTGACCGAGGTGGTGCCGGCGCCCGATGAGCCGGTGATCGAAATGATGGGATACTTCCTGGACATGCGCCGCCTCGCTCAGATACGGAAGAATCCGCGCCGCGCGAACAGCGGCGATGAGCCGCTGGCCACCAGCAGCGGGTCGCAATGCAGTTCCTCGAGACGCCGCACCTCGTTGCTCGATCCCATGATCAGGGGCACGCGCTGGTGCAGATTTTGCGCTGCGAGGTCGAGAATCCGCTCGCGCCCCGTCGTTGCGGAGCCGCCGGCCTGCTCGATGATCATCGCCATCGGATGCGCCTCGTAAGTCAGGCGCAGTCGGCCGTCGCCATAGCCGGCGCGCGCATCCGACGGATAGAGGAAGATGCCGCCGCGGGTGAGGATGCGATAGGCCTCGGCAACCAGCGAGCCGATCCAGCGCATGTTGTAATCGTGGTTGGCGGGCCCTTCGACGCCAGCGAGGCACTCGTCGACATAGGCGCGCACCGGCGGCTCCCAGTGGCGGCGGTTCGACGCGTTGATCGCGAACTCCTCGCAGGCCTCGGCGATCTGCACGCCGCTGCGCGCGAGGCGGAAGCAGGCGGCCTTGCGGTCGAGCGTGAAGATATCGACGCCCTCGCCGAGCGTCAGCACCAGCGAGGTCTGGGGGCCGTAGGTGACGAAGCCCGCCGCAAGCTGCGCGGTGCCGCGCTGGTGGAAGGCGAGCGACAGGTCATCGGGCGCGGGCAGGATCGAGAAGATCGTGCCGACCGTCATGTTGATGTCGATATTGGAGGAGCCGTCGAGCGGATCGATCGCGATGCAGATGCGGCCTTCGCGGTCGCCCGTCTGGGGCTCGCGCATCTCTTCCGAAGCAAGCGCTGCGATCGGCAGCTTGTTGAGGCGGCGGCGCAGGATCGCATCCGCCTGCACGTCGAGATCGCGCTGGACGTCGCCGTCGCTGTTGCGGCCGGTGGTCAAGCCGGAGGCGTCCGCGAGATCGCCGGTGGCGATCAGGTCGGCAATCTCGATCGCCGCCGCCGCGATGGCATCGACCGCGGCCGCCACGGCCAGCGCGTGAGGCGCGGTCTCCGAGTACCGTTGAAGGTGGTCGTCCAGCCTCACTTGCCCGGTCATCTGCGCGTCCCCTTGCCGGCGCCGTATCCAGTTCCCTCCTTTTGGAGGTCGGTACGGTCAGTCCCGGCATCAGGAGATTGACAGGGGGAGCTTAATAAGGAAAATTTCTATTCATAATGAGCGCCAAAGAATTTTCTTATAATGGACCCGGCCACGCGACCGCCCAGCTCCGGCACCTGACGATCCGGCAGCTGCGCTCGCTTGCGGCGCTCTCGGCCAAGGGCAGCGTGACCGCGGCGTCCGGCCATCTCGGGCTGACCCAGCCGGCCGTGACCCAGCAACTCCGGCAACTTCAGGACCTCGCCGGCCTGCCGCTGGTGCAACGGACCGGCGACGGCATGCTGCTGACCGAGGCCGGCAAGGAGGTGCTGACGCTGGCCGAACGGGTCGAGGCCGCCATCATGGACTGCCAGGGCGCGCTCGACCTGCTGGCGGGGCGGACCGGCGGCAGCGTGCATCTCGGTGCGGTCTCGACCGCGAAATATTTCGTGCCGCACGCGATCGCGGCATTCTCCAAGCGCCATCCCAAGATCGAGATCAAGCTGACCATCGGCAATCGCAAGGAGATCCGCGAGGCCATGCACGGCTACGACCTCGATTTCGCGGTGATGGGTCGGCCACCGGCCGACGTCACCGTCGACGTCCGCCAGCTCGGCCGCAATCCGCACATCATCGTCGCGCGCAAGGGGCACTGGCTGGAGAACGATTCCGGCCTCAACCTGACCGACCTCGTGCACGAGACCTTCCTCACCCGCGAGCCCGGATCTGGCACGCGGACGCTGATGGAGGGCATGTTCCAGAAGTCCGACCTCGAGCCGATCGTCGGCATGGAGATGAGCAGCAACGAGACCATCAAGCAGGCCGTGATCGCCGGGCTCGGCATCGCCTTCATCTCGGCCCACACGGTCGCGCACGAGCTCGCCGAGGGCCGGCTCGTCGTGCTCGACGTCGCCGGCCTGCCGATCGTGCGGCAATGGTACGTGATCCGCCGCAGCGACAAGGTGCTGCTGCCGCCGGCGCAGGCGATGTTCGATTTTCTCGGCTCGGAAGGGTCGAACTATCTGCCCGACGTGCCCGAATTCGGCGCGCGATAGCCGGACGCCGTTCAGCTCATCAGCTTCATGGCGACGGTCGCCGCCAGAATCACGATGATCTGGAGCAGACGCTCGGTCGTGAAGATGCGGTTGAACGTGGTCATCGCTTGCCCCGGCCGACTTGAAGGAGATTTCGGTCGGCCCGTTGCTAGCACAGCAAGATGCCGAAACAATTCCGTAATTGTCCCGTGGACGATCGCGCCTTCGGCGCGCCGGTTCACGGCCGCACCGATGGTTAACGATCAGGCCGCGAGCGGAGTGGCGTAGTCCGCGCGCAACGCGAAATAGGCTTCCAGCTCCGACAGCGCCCGCGCTTCCCAATCGCTCGCCTGCTCCAGCAGCGACCAGCTCTGGCCCGGGCGGAAGGCGGCGGTCTGCCGATAGAGCGATGCGATGCCGCGGTAACGGCGCACGTTCTCCAAAATGGCCTGACCGTTGATTTGGCCGTTCATGTCCGAAAACTCCCTCGTCATTCCCGAGGGAGAAATTGCGGCCAAATCTTTTTCGAAAAGTTAGCGGCGCGCGGCGAGTTCGCGGATGGTTGCCGGACTGTTGCGCGCAGGCAACTGGCAGGGTCGCGCAAGGGCGATTTATTGCGGATTCGTTGCCGCGCCGTCTCCCGGAGGCTTCCGCCCGCCGCTTGTGGTGATCCGCATCGTCTCGCGGCAGAGATCGGCAAGGCCGATCAGGAGCACGGCCAGCAGGAAGAACAGATTGATGGAATCCGCGTTCGCGCTGGAGAGCACGTCGAACTTGAAGAACGGCGGCATGAACGCCCACCACACCACCGGAATGGTGAGCAGCGCGGTGAACGCCGCCGCGGGTGCGCCCGCGACAAGTCCGACCACGAAGATGCTGGGCAAGAACGTCGCGAAATAGAGCTTTGCGCCGAACGCGACACAGATGCCCTGAAGCGCGGCAGATATTGCGACCACCACGAATCCGAGCAGAAACGCCTGCCACGACCATGGCCGTACCCGCGGTACGCCAAACAAACCCGCACGCCTCATCAGCCTCCCCCTGCCGCCCGTTGACCGGGCTCGCTTGAGACCAAAGTACTACAGCCGCAGGCAGACCGCGAGATGGAAATTGCGGCACCGCAGCCATCGGGGGCCTCAGGCCCGAGGCTTGGTAAACGGCCGCATCGCACAATCGGCCCAGGGCGGCCGGCTATTCGGTCGCCGCATAGAGCAGGCCCGCGACGGGCAAAGCGAGGCCGATGGCCGATGCGAGCGTCCAGCCGCCCTGGGCGAAAGCCCAGGCACCGACCGCGGAGCCGGCCGCGCCGGCGGCGAAGAACGTCGCCATGTAGAGGCCGTTGAGACGGCTGCGGTGCTCGTGCCCGAGCGCGAAGATGGCGCGGAAGCCGAGCACGACGTTGCCCTGGACACCGACATCGATGGCAATCGCCGCCGCGACCAGACAGACCAGGTTCAGCATCGAGCCGGGCGCGCCGAGATAGGTCACGAGGAAGCCCCCGGCCGCGAGCAGCATCGCGACCAGCGTCGCGACGCGGCTGTGGCCGCGATCGGCGAGCCGCCCGGCGATGGGAGCTGCGAACACGCCGGCCACACCGGCCAGCGCGAACAGCGCGATGCCGCGCTGGGTGAAGCCGAACGCGGCCGCGAGCTGGAGCGGCGCCACCGTCCAGAACAGGGTGAAGCAGCCGAACAGGCTGGCCTGGTAGAGCGCCCGGCGCCGCAGCAGCGGCGTCGCCCGCACCAGATGAGGCATCGACAGCAGCAGCTCGCCGTAATGCATCCGCGTCACCGGCTTGCGGTTCGGCAGCGTCATCCAGAGCACCGCCGTCAGCACGATCATCAGCGCGGCGGAGGCGAAGAACACCGCGTGCCACGATAGCGCCGCAGTGACGAAGCTCGACACCGGACGCGCCAGCATAATGCCGAGCATCAATCCGGTCGAGACGTTGCCGACG
>Ga0207426_1002746_pt1 | contig 10656 bp, 11 predicted proteins | sample AraplaMF_Cvi_mMS_FD_184265 | JGI IMG/M metagenome (GOLD analysis project Ga0207426, IMG submission 184265) | Arabidopsis root microbial communities from the University of North Carolina, USA - plate scrape MF_Cvi_mMS (SPAdes) (version 2) | ecosystem: Host-associated > Plants > Roots > Endosphere...
GCGTAGCCACGACTCCTGGGTGCCAGCCTTCGAGCGGGACTGGGCAAAGGCCTTGGGGGACTCCCGCCACAGCTACTCGCTCACGCCGGTGCACGATGTCGTCCGCGCCTGGCAGCTGCGCGTCGCCGCGGCACCGGCCGTCAACAGCTACCTCGACTCCGGCCGGGACGAATCTGGTTTCGTCGACCTGGACGACGTCCTCGGGGATCGGCAGTGACCGCTGCCGCGTGGTCGGTGCGGCTGTCCCCGCAGGCCGCGAAGACCCTCACCGAGCTCCCCGCACCGCCGACAAAGATGGTCCGCGACGTCCTCGATATCGCGGTGCGATCCCCGTGGGGCTGGCCCCAGTGGAACGCCACAGACCCTGAAGGCGAGGACGTCCGTTTCCCGGTACGGCCTGGCACACGGAGGCGATGATGCCGGCGCTTTCCCCGGTGGCCTGCCGTCGGCAAACACTGCCGATGCCCACCACGGGCTCCATACTCAGGTCAACGCCGGCGTCGTGGTATCGATGGACGCACATCAGGTAATCGCCGCGGGTCTGCCCCTGGAGGACGGGGATGAACGGAACGTCCGGTGCCACGGACCTCAACGAGAGAAAGTTGGCGACCGTGCGTCGTTGATGCTCGGCCACCGTGAGCTTCGTGCCGATGAACCGTACCCGGCCTACCATTCCGCCACGGATGACGATCGGCTCGCACATCCAGTCCTGTGGTGCCGCCCAGCACATCCCGCCGATTCGGTCTCTATAGCGCCGCACACGCTCGGCGTACTCCGCCGGCGAGGGGCCACGCGACCAGGTCCCGTACTTCTGCAACTCGGTGAAGGCACCCGAATCGAGCGCCCAGGGCCCCCGGGCCACGGGTAGCGTCTTGCGGTCGCGGAGCCTTCGGTCACTGAGGTAGAGCGGTGCTGTGGTGAGGTCCAGCCACCCTGGCATGTGCGAACCCAGGAAGAACCTCATGACGCGCCGCCACCACGGACGGCGGCCGCCTGCCACGGCCACCGGGAACCGCGCATGAATCGTGCTGGCCACTGCCGATCCGCCCCAGGTCCGCAGCGTCCGCCGCGCCAGGGCCGCCAGTCGGTCAGCCCCACGGCTTCCGCGGCCTTGCCGGCGGCGGGGGCGAGCCCAAACCCGAACTCGGGCCAGCGCATCCACAGCGACGATCCCAGTGGCCGCAAGTCACGCCGCGGGGAACCGGGTTGCTGGTGGGGCGCATGCCCCTCGATGATGAGGGCCGCGCCGTCGCTCGCCGTGCGCACCGCTTCGAGCGCGGACATCACCACCCGCGCTGGCTCCTCCTCGTTCGGCTTGCCGCTGGTCAGCTTGTACAGCGGCCCGATCGCGACAATGTCAGGACGGCTGGCCTCCACCTTCCGCAGCAGCCAGGCGCGGTCCGCGGGGCTCTGCAAATCCAGCTGCGCTCCCACCTCCACGAAGAGCCGCTCGGCGCTCCCGTCAGCGGCGCCCTCCGCCTGGGCGGCATGGTGCATCTGCCGCAGCCATGGCCGCACCTGACCGGCGTTGTTCTCGACGTCGACGAGGAGACACCGCTGGGAAGCGATGCGATCTCGCGTCCAAGGGTGCAGGCCGGCCGCAGTACGCACGGCCAGCTGGCGTGCCAGCAGGCTCTTGCCGCAGCCCTCGCCTCCGGTGACGATGAGTCTGTCCCACCGGGCCAGCAGCCCCGGTACGACCCACTGCGGCTCGTCGGCCTCGTCGAGGAAGTCGGTCAGCGATGGGGGAGGTGCGGTCGGGACCGGCCTGCGGTCGCGTGCGGCCCGCAGGCGCTCGACACCATTCTCCATGGCTTCGGCCGCCGGGCCCTGCCCACCGTAGAGCGATTCCACGGTGGAAAGCGCCGCCTGGATGCCTTCCCGGCGCAGCGCGCACTCCTCCACGATCGCCGCGTAGTGCCCCGCGTTGGCCACCGTGGGCACACACTGGACCAGGCCGTGAAGGTATGCCGCTCCGCCGGCACGCTGGAGCTGACCGCGCTGCTGAAGGTGGGCGGAGACCGTGATCGGGTCGATGGGCTCACTTCGCGCAGCAAGCTCGCGACAGGTGGCGAACAGCAGAACATGGGCCGGGCGGTAGAAGCGCTCCGGCAGCAGGTCCCCGACCAGATCCAACGCAGTCGACGAGAGCAGCACCGCGCCCAGGATCGCTTGCTCGGCTTCCACGTCGTTCGGCGGGACTCTGTCCAGGGCCGGAGTGTCAGTGCGGTCTTGTATATGCGAGGGAACCATGGCTCCTCAGGCAGCAGGGCTGGTCCGCCGTCGGCCCGGTAGGCGACCGAGCCGACGGCGGAGGGAATGGGTCACTCGCCGGCCGCCTTGCGCCTCTCCGCGGCGGCGGTGAGAGCCTCAAGGACGGCGACGGCATCCGGCACCCTGGCGTAGCAGACGTAGACCCTGCCGACGCCGTGCTCGCCGAGGATGACCTCGAACTCCGCGGATGTGCATTCGTCGTCGTAGTTGTAAGTCCCCGGACCCGCTGCCTGCAGCGGCCCGTCGGCACCGTCGAACCACAGAAGACCGAACACGGCGTCAAACGCCTCAGCTATCACCGCGTTGGGCACATCATCGAACTCGATCGTTGCCCGGCCTTCGTTGTCGATGCATAGCCGACCCTCGCCGAGCTCGCCGTGCTCGTAGTCGAGCATGACGTCACAGCACCCGGTCGGCCGCTTCGCATGCCGCAAGGGCGGGAACGCCACCTGCATGGCTTCCGTGGCGGCCAACTCAGTGAGGCTCCAGGCCACTTCCCACTCGTCGATGGCAGAGATGACTGCAGGCTGCATAGAGCGAACTCCGTTCTGCTTCGAATCGGGGGGTGACATCACAGGCCGGTGCCGGTGACGCCGATCTCCGCGAGCAGCGCTTCCTGGCTCGCGGTGCTGACCCCGGCTGTTCGGGCCGGCCCCGGGCACGGCGGTGGTGCGAGCGACTGCTGACAGTCGGGATGCATCGCCGCACGCGGCAGATCCACCCAGCGGCGTGCACCGGCGAAGTGAGCGATCATCCGAATGTGCTCGATGGACCCGTACTCCTGCAGCAGGTATGGGACCTGTCCGGCCAGTCGGTCGCGCACCGACGCCGGCGCACGCGCGCACCGGGCCCCTGTGGCCCATGCGGCCAGGACGGCATTGACCGTCGTCTCCTGCGCGTCCTGGACTTCCTGGACCGCGGGCTCGGCAGGAGGGGGATGCGCCACCGTGCGGGAGAGAGAAGAGGTAGTAGAGAGAGGAGATATGGGGCTGCGTCTGTGCAGGTCAGACCCGTCATGCGAGTCGGATTTCCGGCTCCGCGGGTCGGATTTGCAGCCCGTGGGGCCGGATTTGCGACTCGTCTTCACCAGTGGGCTGGAATTCCGACCCGAACGCGAAGGCTGTGTCAGCCCAGCACGGCCGACCTGTCGACCCTGGATGTTCGCCAGCTTGTCGGCGGCGTTTCGCCACCCCCGGTAGCCGGCCGGAGCCTCGTCATTGACTCGGATCCTCAACGGCTTGGCGGCACCCGACCTCCGTGACGTCGTCGTGAGCGGGGCACCTTCTGGAGTCGTCACCAACCCGACCCCGGTCAAGCTCCGCAGCAAGTCGCGAACCCGCGTCAGCCCACTGGGCCCACCGCTCGGGCTTGGGATCAGGTGGCGCAGCTCATCCAGCGTGAGTTTCCGTACGGGCCGGGCCCACTTCGAGCCCACCAGGCTGCGCAGGACGAGATACCCGCGCACGTCCGCATCACGGAGCCGCTCGGACAACGCGATCCAGTCCATCACCGCGGTACGGAACCAGCCCGCACCATCCGGCCCGTACAACTCCACTGGCTGCTCCGCCTCGGAGTTGGCGGGCCGCGCGCGAGTCACAGCTCCATCCAGCTACAACGGCCGGGACGGCCGTCGAGCGGCCACCATACCGGTGCCGACGGACCGCTTTCCTCCATCTCCTCCAGCACGGCGGCACCTGCCGGTACTTCGTCGACGAATCGTTCAGTCAGGGGGTGTTCGCTCACCATCGCGCGCAAGTCAGCCACCCGATGCGCGAGTGCGCGTGGACCCGCCCCCGTCAGGACAAACAGCAGCCGCGGGAAAACGGGGTAGGTGCGCTGCCATGCCAGAAGACCCGTCGCATCAGTGACCGTCCGCCGACCGGTAACGGGGGCATTGCTGTGGAAGCGGGCATAGGCGATCACTTTGGAAGCAAGACGCTCCGATGACTCCGTGGCACGGTCGACTTCGACGAAGGCGCGGAGCAACGCCCGCGTCGGCGAGGTGCGGGTATACCGCAGCAGTGCATCGGCTATGAGCATGCGCTCGCCATCGGCAGCCCCGTCATGCAACGGGTGAGCGACCTCGGGCGTCCAGTCCAGTGGTCGGGCTTCGTCCTGTCGGGTGCGCGCGTCTTCTATGAACGCCATCGCCGTGCGCGTCACGACCAGAGTGTGTGCACTTCTCGCATGCCGCGGGCTGAATGAATATGAGGGCCGGTCCCGGAACTGCGGCCATTTCCCGACGAGGCCGCGCCCCGTTGGGGTCAATGCCCAGATGCTCGGGTGGTTCCGGCGAACGTGCGATTCAGCGAGATCGGCCTTGCGAAGCCGACGCAAGGTCTCACGCAGATATTCAGGATGGGGAGCGGGAAACAGCATGCCCTGCAACTGGGCTGTAGTCGCGGCCCGATGCTGGAAGAGACATTCCAGCAGCTGCTCTCGCACCGTCTCGGACACTACGGTGGACGGATTTTTCGTGTTCGGTGGCATGAAGAAGGCTCCCGCCCTCGGGATTCTGGAAACGGCCTTACGGCCATCTCCTCATCCCAGCTGCCTTCCTCACCGCCGCCCTTACCATCGGGCCAGGAATCCGATCTCGAAGCGGACACGACTGGCTGCGCGCACTTACCACCACAGGCACACTCCGTCATTCCCGGCCAGCCATTCCCTCGACTCAGCGTGCAGTCCACTCGGCGTGCGTTCGTTGCTTTGGGAGTCCGGCGCAGCGGGACCGGCCGGCCAGGCGGAGCTCAGCCCAGCCTGCCTCCCTGCGGCCGCGGCCGCAGGGAGGTGAGATAAGCGAGGCAGTCTGGGCTGGTGACGTCAGCGATCCGCTGCATTCTTCTGTGCGCGGGAGCAGACCGTGAACAGCCAGTCAGGGTCGCCTTCTGCGTCGTCCACCCAAGGGAAGGAGGGGGCCGCTGGCAGGGCAGACGGAGGGGGACCGGCGGGTAGGGGAGGGAGCTCCTGTAGGGACTCAGCTGGTGGCGAGGAAGCCGGCAGAGCCGGGGCGGTGGTTGGGGCGCGAGTGGGCAGTCGGCGCGCGTCGTCGGACGGCTCGGCCTTCCACGGGGCAGCGGGGCGCAAGCCGTTGCGCAGGCTGATGGCCACGTCCAACACGTCGAGGAAAATAAAGTCGCCTTCGATGCAGTCGAGGGTCCCTGTAATGGTTACTGGGGTGCCATCTTCAAGGATCTCCGCCATGTCGAGGGCTAACTGGCCGAGAGCTGTGCACACAGTGAGCTGGGGGAGGTCTGGAACCCAGCGGCCCGTCTCGTGGTCGATTCGTTGGGATGGGGTGACCACCAGAGTGCGCACGGCCGGCGTGTTCTTCTGCGTGAAACGAAGCCTGGGCTCGGACGAAATGTATCCCCGGACGGTCATTTCCGTTGCATTGAGCATGTGATCTTCTCTTTAATGGCTACGGGATCCAGCTGGTCGATACGGCGGGTTTCGCAACTGGAGGCATTAGGGGGAAGGAGGCCAGGTGGCAGGGAGAGGAGGTGCTGCCTGCAGCGTCGGCGGAGGGGAGAGGGAGGCTCAGGTATCGGTCCTGCCGAGCTGGGTGCGGGCCTCCTTGACGGCGCGCTCCCAGGTTCGGGCCGACTCATCGTGTCTCGCCGCGAGTTCTGCCGCGACGCCGACGCGGTAGCCTCCGATCTCCTGGAGATACGCCGCGGCGGTGGCGATCCGGGCAGCGACCTGGGCCCCATGGCCGCGGGCGGCCTGCGGGCCAGGCTTGCGGCCGATGGGGCCCGAGCCCTTGCCGCCACGCTTGCGGGCGAAGTCCTGCAGATCGCCGCGGCGGAATGCCATGATCGGGCGGCCGCTGGGACCCTCGACCGTGCCGACGGGAGCGGCGAAGTAGTCAGGGAAGTCCGCCACGTACTTGCGGATCACCCCCGTGTCGGCGAAGTGGAACCAGGCGGTAGCCACATTGATGGAGATCCACTCGTCGGGGTCCCCGACCCACAGCTCCTCGTCTACGGGCAGGAGCGATGCCTTCTTCTGCTCCTCCTTCCACGTGAAGAAGGTCTCGAACTGCTCTTTGTCGTAGTACTTGATCCGGTCGATGGTGGCGCTGGTCTCCGGGTGGCGGAACTTCTCAGGCTGCTGCAGCCGGTCTGCGTACCACTTGGCCGCAGTGGAGCGGCCGGCGCCGGTGCGCTGAAGGATCCAGTCGCGGTTGACGATGGTGCGTCCGTTGAGGGTCAGCTGACGCGGATGCAAGGGCTTGGACTGCTCGTTCTGTGCCATGGTGGTGATCCTCCGTTGTGGGGTGAGCTGCTTCTGACGGGCAGGGCGCCCGTATACTGAGCAGCGCTCCTTCCTTGGTGGGTTGGGGCTTCGATGGCCGGTGAGACGTTCGGCCGGGGTTGCCGCCCCGGGTCGACACCGCGAGGTGCCTCTCGCCGGCCATCACCGATGCCCCCACCAGTGAACGACAAATCCAATGATGCTCCTATTGGGTGGGGTGCGTCAACCCGCTATCCCACTCAGGGGCACCACAGGCGATTTACACGCCGGGGACTACTGGCTGCTTCGCCCGGTACTCAGCTCGCCCCAAGCAGTAGTGAACCCTGGGCGGGCCTTGTCCAGCACGACTGCCGGGGCCAGCACGTCGAAGGCTTCGAGCGTCGGATTTAGGTCTCACCGCGGTCCGCTCAATCTGATGCTCATCGACTTCGATCACGCCACCCCGATCGCCGGCTCGTCGGCGCAGCTCCTGCGTTGCCTCGGCGTGACTGTCGGCCACGCCGAGTGTGTGCACACTGCGCCAGGCTGGGCCCTTGAGATGCTCGTCGCCCCGAGGCCACAGAATCCGCCGCACCTGGTACACCGCCCAGTTCCCGGCCGCTTGGGCGTGATGGAAGGCGGTCAGCGCCTCGGTGTTGCGATCGGCGACGACATAGCTGCGTAGTGTGGCGGGCCGTCGCGGCGGACTGCCGCGGGCAGCTCCAGGCCGGGCAGAGCCGGATCCAAGACGCCGCCAGCGGGCGCATACAGCGCGTTCATGGTGGTTCCTTTCGTGGGGTGGTTCGAGCCGCGCATCGGGGGCCCGGGGGATCGGTGGCTCAGGCTCCCGCTGAGGGGGTCAGCCGGTCGCGGGTCAGCCGCGTCGGATGCCGTTGCGGGCTTGAGCGGCACGGGCGGCGGTGCGCTCCGCCTGGGCGGCCTTATGGATCTTCTGCACCCAGGCGGTGATGTCACCGGCGAGGTCGCGCAGCTGCCGGATGCTGTCGCCTGCGGGCTGGCTGGCCAGACGTGCGTGCTCGGCGCTGATCTCGCGGGCGGTGTAGGCCAGGACGTCGAGGAAACCGCGGTGGCGTTCCACGCGGCTCCAGCTGCATCGTTTGCGACCCGCCTCCTGCTCGATGACTACGAGCGAGACAGAGGGCCAGCCCAGTGAGCCGTGTGGTGCCAAGGCAAGGTCCAGCAGGCAGGAGACCTGTTCGTCGTGCCACGGTATGTAGGGGTAGGGCTGGTGCGGTGCAGGGAGAGCGGGGCTGCGGCGCTCGTCGAGGTAGGCGGTGAAGGTCTCGGGACGAGGGGCGTCGCCGCCGGCACTGTGCAGCTGTGCGAGATATCCGACGATGCGGGGCATCTGCCAGGCGGGCGTACCGAACGGGGTGGCGGGCATCGCGCGCGCGACGCGGGTGGTCGGGCCGCCGGGGGTGGTGATGACCGCTTGCACGACACACAGCGCGGGCTTGCGGGGGTCCAGAGCCATGGTTATTCCTCCGGGTGCCGCTGGACGCGGCGGTGTTGGTGGGTCGGGGCGCTGGCCCGGGGTTGCCGCCCCGGGCCAGCGCAGAGAGGTGGTCAGTTGAGGCAGGGCAGGACGCGCTCGCCGAGCCATCGGGCAGCGTTGACGCTGACGGCGTTGCCCGCCTGAAGGATCCGCTCGGTCTGATTGCCGTGGACGATGTAGCCGGCCGGGAACCGCTGGGCCGACATCAGCTCGCTTGTGGTGAACATGCGTAGCGTGCAGTCGTCAACCGTGGGTGCTGGCCGGATGAGGGAGTGGTGCTGCTTGGTGGCGATCGTGGTGAGCGGCTCGGAAGTGGTACGGGGCGCGCCCTTGCGGCCCAGGGGGATGACAAGGGCATGGTGACGGCCCTTGGCGTTCAGAGCGGGAACTGGGCTGCTCGTGGAGATTGCTTGGCCGTTGCGGCGGAGCATCGCGATGAACGGGTCGGCGCCGAATGTGTCCAGCCCGGCCTGGACGCGGGCTCGGGTGGATGCCGCGTACGGCTTACCGCTGTCGGGTCGGCCGTCCCCGATGCGCTGGCCTTCGGTGCCCCACTCGACGATCTCGCCGACGGGACGTGTGATCGGCTCCAGGATCAGGTGCCCGCAGGCGCGATTGGGACACCGGTAGTCGTAGTGCACGCCCACTTTCCGATCTTGCGGCGACGTGGATTGCGCCAGACCTGTCGGGCCTGAACGGGCCCGCAGTCGGGGCAGATCGCCTCCGGTCGGACCTCCAGGTCCGGCGAAGGGATGCCCTTGCGGGTGAAGACCACATACAGCCGGTCGCGCAGCTGCGGGGCGAGGAGGTTGTCAGGGCCACCGAGGTGGGCGGAGGAGGCACAGACAATCTGATGGTTGTAGCCAAGGATGTTCATGCCGTTCAGCCACCAGTCGAACAGTTCCCAGTCGATGGCGAACTCGATGACGTTCTCGCAGAAGACGACGTCGTAGCGGTGAACATCGACGGCGGCGATGATGTCCAACGCCGTGGCGCGGGTGCGCTCGAAGGTCTCGGCCTTGGCGGTGCCGTCCAGGTCGAGGGCCATCTGGCCGCGGGTGCGCTTCCTGCCGCCGCACGGGGCGATCTCGGTGCAGATTGGGGAGCCCCACAGGATGCGGGTACGCGGGAGGCGGCGCTTTTCGTAGTTGTTGAGGTCGACGCACAGATGCTCAGCCATGGGGTGGTTGGCCATGTGTGTGGCGATGCTGACGGGGTCGTGATTGGCGGCCAGCTTGAGGGTGTATCCGGTCTCCACGAGGCCGGTGGAGGATCCACCTGCTCCGCAGAACAGGTCGGTAACGTCGAGGTCGTTCAGGGTGAGCGGCATCGGAAAGCTCTCCTGCGGTGGGTTGGGCGCGGCGCCCGGAATTGCCGTCCCGGACGCCGACGAATCTAATGACGCACGTTCGCTGGGTGAAATCCTCGCCTTCGGCAGCTCGCGAATGACTGGCCGCTACGGCTGTAGCGCGCAGCTCCCACAGTCGCCGATCGATAGCAGCCCCAGCTCCAGCTGTTCGTTCGGCTCGTCCTTCGGCCTTCGGCGCGGCGGCTGCGTCAGAGCGGCCAGCACGGCCGACTCCAGGGCCTCGAACTGCGGCCCGTCGTCGTCCAGCACGATCCCCGCCGCCGGCCCGCTCGGCCGCTTTGCCAGTTCGATGAGCTGGCTTATCGACAGGTCCTGCCGGAAGCGGTGACCGCGGACACGCTCGACCTCGGCATACAGGGCGGTCAGCCGCGGCCGACGGCGGGCCGCCAGTAGCAGGTCCCGTCTGCTGCCCAGGATGCAGACGGAGCAGCTGCATCGCGTGGATCCCATCCAATCGCCCGCCCCGGGCACGGAGTCGTAGGTCCAGCTGTGTGGGACGCCGGAGGTGTCACACAGCGCTCGCACTTCGTCAGTGCTCCACTCCCTGATGGGCAGCCACTCGTCGACGTGCCGCCCCCCGGTGGACAGAACCGCGCGGTAAGCCGGACGCTTTGCCCGCTCCGTCGACTCCGCGGCCCGCAGGCCGAGCACGTTCAAGATCCGTACAGGCCGACCCAGGACAGGACGCAGTTGGCGGACCAGGGGGGTCCACGCGGCGAAGATGCGCCGGGTTTTCCAGTCCGACGTGCAGAACTGCCGCCCTCGGGCCGGGAACATGCCCCGCTCGGCAATGAACGTGAGCAAGCTGTACGGCACCAGATCCCCGGCGGCGTCCTTGACTGTGCGCTGTACCTCTGTGTGCCGCGCGGGCGGAATGCCGTACGTGGCGCTGTGCAGCGCCGCGAGTTCGCACACGCTCGGGTACCGCTGCCCGCCGAATTCCACAGCCGGCCACTCCAGCGGGCCGAGCGAGGCGTGGAAGGTGTAGAGCCGCTCAGAGACGCCAGCGGCGCTGGCGCCCTCGGATGTCACTGATACGGCGGCATGGGAGTCCTTACCGCCAGAGTCACTGACAGCGATCACGTCGTAGTCGGTCAGATCCGGTGTCGGCGCGCGGGTAATGGTTCCGTCGGGAATGGGCGGCACGGCATCGAACAAGACGAATTGCTCGGTCACAAGCTCCTCCAGTTGGTGGGTTGGACCGGGGCGCGGCGCCCCGGAAGTTGTCCGGGAGTTGCCGCTCCCGGAAATATGGGTATCG
>Ga0207426_1002754_pt1 | contig 10635 bp, 5 predicted proteins | sample AraplaMF_Cvi_mMS_FD_184265 | JGI IMG/M metagenome (GOLD analysis project Ga0207426, IMG submission 184265) | Arabidopsis root microbial communities from the University of North Carolina, USA - plate scrape MF_Cvi_mMS (SPAdes) (version 2) | ecosystem: Host-associated > Plants > Roots > Endosphere ...
GTCGACGAGTACATGCAGACCAACGTGCCGACCATCTCGGCCGTCGGTGACCTCGTTCCCACCCTCCAGCTCGCGCACGTCGGCTTCGCCGAGGGCATGCTGGTGGCGGAGCGGCTGGCCGGTCAGAAGACCGTGCCGATCGACTACGACGGCGTGCCGCGCGTGACGTACTGCCACCCCGAGGTCGCTTCGGTGGGTATCACCGAGGCCAAGGCCAAGGAGCTGTACGGCGCCGACAAGGTCGTCGCTCTCAAGTACAACCTCGCGGGCAACGGCAAGAGCAAGATCCTCAAGACCACGGGCGAGATCAAGCTCGTCCAGGTCAAGGACGGTGCCGTGGTCGGCGTCCACATGGTCGGTGACCGTATGGGCGAGCAGGTCGGTGAGGCCCAGCTCGTCTACAACTGGGAGGCCCTGCCGGCCGAGGTTGCGCAGCTCGTGCACGCGCACCCGACCCAGAACGAGGCGCTCGGCGAGGCCCACCTGGCCCTGGCCGGCAAGCCTCTCCACTCCCACGACTGACCCCAGTCCCGGGCGCGACCACATCCGCACCACACTTGTAAGGAGCAACTGAAACCATGGCGGTTTCCGTAACCCTGCCGGCGCTCGGCGAGAGCGTCACCGAGGGCACCGTCACTCGCTGGCTCAAGGCCGAGGGTGAGCGCGTCGAGGCCGACGAGCCGCTGCTCGAGGTGTCGACCGACAAGGTCGACACCGAGATCCCGGCCCCGGCCGCCGGCGTCCTGACCGCCATCAAGGTGGCCGAGGACGAGACCGTGGAGGTCGGCGCCGAGCTGGCCGTCATCGACGACGGCACCGGCGCGCCTGCCGCTGCCCCGGCCCCCGCCGCTGCCGAGGCCCCCGCGGCCGAGCCGCAGCCCGAGCCCGCCGCGGCCCCGGCCGCCGAGGCCCCGGCCCCCGCCGCTGCCCCCGCGGGCGGCGCCGAGGGCACCGACGTCGTCCTCCCCGCGCTCGGCGAGAGCGTCACCGAGGGCACCGTCACCCGCTGGCTGAAGGAGGTCGGCGAGGAGGTCCAGGCCGACGAGCCGCTGCTGGAGGTCTCCACCGACAAGGTCGACACCGAGATCCCCGCCCCGGCCTCCGGCACCCTGCTGGAGATCGTCGTCGGTGAGGACGAGACCGCCGAGGTCGGCGCCAAGCTCGCCGTCATCGGTGCCGCTGGTGCCGCCCCGGCCGCCGCGCCGGCTCCGGCCGCCCCGGCCCCCGCCGCCGCTCCCGCCCCGGAGCCCACCCCGGCCCCGGCCCCGGCTGCTGCCGCTCCGGCGCCCGCCGCCCCGGCCGCTCCGGCTCCGGCCCCCGCGCCGGCTCCGGCCGCCCCGGCCCCCGCCGCGGCCCCCGCCGCCCCGGCTCCGGCCGCCGGTGAGGGTGCGTACGTCACCCCGCTGGTGCGCAAGCTCGCCGCCGAGAACGGTGTCGACCTCGCCACCGTCAAGGGCACCGGCGTCGGTGGCCGTATCCGCAAGCAGGACGTCATCGCCGCCGCCGAGGCCGCCAAGGCCGCCGCGCCGGCCGCCGCCGCCCCCGCCGTGTCGAAGGCTCCGGCCATCGAGGCGTCGCCGCTGCGCGGTCAGACCGTCAAGATGCCGCGGATGCGCAAGGTCATCGGCGACAACATGATGAAGGCCCTGCACAGCCAGGCGCAGCTGACCTCCGTGGTCGAGGTGGACATCACCAAGATCATGCGGATGCGCAACCAGGCCAAGGACGGGTTCGCGCAGCGTGAGGGCGTCAAGCTCTCCCCGATGCCGTTCTTCGTCAAGGCCGCGGTCCAGGCGCTGAAGGCCCACCCGGTCATCAACGCCCGGATCAACGAGGACGAGGGCACCATCTCCTACTTCGACACCGAGAACGTCGGTATCGCGGTGGACGCGGAGAAGGGCCTGATGACCCCGGTCATCAAGGACGCCGGTGACCTCAACATCGCCGGTATCGCCCGCAAGACGGCGGACCTGGCGGGCAAGGTCCGCGCGAACAAGATCACGCCGGACGAGCTGTCCGGTGCGACCTTCACCATCAGCAACACCGGTTCGCGCGGCGCCCTGTTCGACACCGTCATCGTGCCCCCGAACCAGGTCGGCATCCTGGGCATCGGTGCCACCGTCAAGCGCCCGGTGGTCATCAACCACCCGGACCTCGGCGAGACCATCGCGGTGCGCGACATGACCTACCTCGCGCTCTCCTACGACCACCGTCTGGTGGACGGCGCCGACGCCGCCCGCTACCTGACCACGGTCAAGCAGATCCTGGAGGCCGCTGAGTTCGAGACCGAGATCGGTCTCTGAGTCCCGGCAGTCGCGCAGCAGGCGTGTCCTAGGGGCCGGCCCCGGTTCGTACGAGCCGGGGCCGGCCCTTTTGCGTACCCCGGCCCCCGTGCCGGGGTACGCGTCCACCTCGCGGCCTTTGACAGGCCCCCCGCGCGCCTCCCGGATAATGGCCCTCTGTCACCGCCCGCTCTGAAGGAGCACCTCATGACCCCGCCCGTCGTCCATTCGCTGCGCGAGCAGATCCGCGAGCACATCCTCGAGGGGATCGTCAGCGGCCGCTGGCAGCCGGGCGAGCGGATCGTGGAGCGGCGGATCGCGGTGGAGCTGGAGGTCAGCCAGACGCCTGTACGGGAGGCGCTGCGTGAGCTGGAGTCGCTCCAGCTGATCGAGTCGGCGCCGAACAAGGGCGTACGGGTACGGAACCTGACCGCCGCCGACCTCAAGGAGAGCTACCCGGTGCGGGCCGGGCTGGAGCAGGTGGCCGCCGAGCTGGCCGCGGGGCGGCTGGCGGAGAACACCGGGGCGCTGGAGCGGGAGGTGGCGGCGCTGCGCGAGGCGGATCTGGCCGGTGACGGGGAGGCGCAGGTGCGGCACACGGTGGCCTTCCACCGGGAGATCGTCCGGGCGGCCGGGAACGCCGTACTGCTGCACACCTGGGAGTCGCTGGGCATCGAGGTCTGGACGACGCTGTCGATCCGCTGGTTCAGCCCGGAGCCGCGCTCGCACGCCCAGGACCACCAGGAGATCGTGGACGCGTTCCGGCGGCGCGATCCGAAGATCGGCGCCCTGCTCAAGTCGCATGTGCTGAGCTGCGCACCCCGGGTCTGAGGCGGCGCCGGGAGGGCGCGGAAACCCCCCTTCAGGACTGGCACGCGGTGCCCGAAAATGCGGCACCCCGTGCCGACCTGCGGTTTTTCCTTCGTTGAGCGTTGATCGATCATCGATCAGAGGCGTATCGTCCTCCCTCGGGGCGCGACAACCCTGCCTGCCGAACTTGTAGGGGGTGTCGTCGCGGGCCCGTCCACCCTGAGGACGCGGCCCGGCCACGACGGCACCCCCGAGCTACCCTCCCGTCCGGAAAGGGGCCACCCATGCCCGATCCCGTGCGCCTGCCGTACAGCCAGCTCGACCAGCTCCCGGATCGCGACCCCGAGGAGACGAGCGAGTGGCGCGATTCGCTCGACGCCGTCACCAAGGCAGCGGGCCCGCATCGCGCCGCGTACCTCATGCGCCGTGCCCTTGAGCACACCGCGCGCACCGAGGGCACCGCCCTGCCGTCCCTCCTGGAGACGGACTACGTCAACACCATCCCGACCTCCGCCGAGCCCGCCTTCCCGGGCGACGAGGCGATGGAGGCCAGGATCACCGCCTGGAACCGCTGGAACGCCGCCGCGATGGTCACCCGCGGCTCCGCGCTGGGCCTGGGCGGCCACATCGCCACCTTCGCCTCCGCCGCCTGGCTCTACGAGACCGGCTTCCAGCACTTCTTCCGCGGCAAGGAAGGCGACGGCAGCGGCGACCAGCTCTACATCCAGGGCCACGCCTCCCCCGGCGTCTACGCCCGCGCCTTCCTCGAAGGCCGCCTCACCGCGGACCACCTCGACCGCTTCCGCCAGGAGACCGGCGGCGAGGGCCTGCCCTCCTACCCGCACCCGCGGCGGCTGCCCTGGCTGTGGGAGTTCCCCACCGTCTCCATGGGACTCGGTCCGCTCTCCGCGATCTACCAGGCGCGCTTCAACCGCTACCTGGAGCACCGCGGCATCAAGGACACCGCCAACTCCCACGTCTGGGCCTTCCTGGGCGACGGCGAGATGGACGAGCCCGAGTCGACCGCCGCCCTGGCACTGGCCGGCCGCGAGGGCCTGGACAACCTGACCTTCGTCATCAACTGCAACCTCCAGCGCCTCGACGGCCCGGTCCGCCCCAACTTCAAGATCGTGCAGGAGCTGGAGGCCCAGTTCCGCGCGGCCGGCTGGAACGTCGTCAAGTCGCTGTGGGGCCGCGCCTGGGACGAGATCTTCGCCCTCGACACCGACGGCGCCCTGATCCGCCGCCTCGGCGAGACCCCCGACGCGCAGTTCCAGACGTATGCCACCCGCGACGCCGCCTACCTGCGCGAACACTTCTTCGGCGCCAACGAGTCCCTCCAGGCGCTCGCCGCCGGCCTCTCCGACGCCAAGCTGCTGGAGCTGTTCCAGACCTCCCGCGCCGGCCACGAGCCGCGCAAGGTGTACGCCGCCTACAAGGCCGCCGTAGAGCACCAGGGCGCGCCGACCGTCATCCTGGCGCAGACCGTCAAGGGCTACACCCTCGGCGCGGGCTTCGAGTCCCGCAACGCCAACCACCAGATGAAGAAGCTCACCATGGCGGAGTTCCGCACCATGCGTGACGTGCTCGAACTCCCCATCCCGGACAGCGCGCTGGAAGGCGACCAGGTGCCGTACTGGCGCCCCGCCGACGACTCCCCCGAAATGGTCTACCTGCGCGAGCGGCGCGCCGCCCTCGACGGCCCGGCCCCCGCCCGCAAGGTCGTCGCCAAGCCGCTGCCGATGCCCGCCGACAAGGCCTTCGACGCCCTGAAGAAGGGCTCCGGCAGCCAGGAGATCGCCACCACCATGGCGTTCGTCCGGCTGATCAAGGACCTGATGCGGGACAAGGAGACCGGCAAGCGCTGGGTCCCCATCGTCCCCGACGAGGCCCGCACCTTCGGCATGGAGTCCCTCTTCCCGACGGCCGGCCTCTACTCCCCCAAGGGCGCGACGTACGACCCGGTCGACCGCGATCAGCTGCTCTGGTACAAGGAAGCCAAGAACGGCCAGATCCTCAACGAGGGCATCACCGAGGCCGGTTCGCTCGCCGACTTCACCGCCGCCGCGACGTCCTACGCGACGCACGGCGAGCCGATGATCCCCTTCTACATCTTCTACTCGATGTTCGGCTGGCAGCGCACCGCCGACCAGTTCTGGGCGCTGGCCGACCAGTTGGGCCGCGGCTTCGTCATCGGCGCCACCGCCGGCCGCACCACGATGACCGGCGAGGGCCTCCAGCACGCCGACGGCCACTCGCACCTGATCGCCTCCACCAACCCGGCGGCGCTCTCCTACGACCCCGCCTTCGCCTACGAGGTCGCGGTCATCGTCAAGGAGGGCCTGCGCCGGATGTACGGCCCCGAGGCCGAGGACGTCTTCTACTACCTCACGGTCTACAACGAGACCAAGGTCCAGCCGGCCATGCCGGAGGGCGTCGAAGAGGGCATCCTCAAGGGCCTGTACCGCTTCAACGAGGGCACCCGTCCCGAGGCCGACAGCCCGCAGCTCCAGCTGCTGGCGTCCGGCACCGCCATCCACTGGGCCCTGGAGGCACAGCAGCTGCTGGCCGCCGACTGGGGTGTGGCGGCGGACGTCTGGTCGGCCCCGTCCTGGACGGAGCTGCGCCGGGACGCCCTGGAGTGCGATGCCGCCCGTCTGGACGGCGACGACCGCATCCCGTACGTCACCCGCGCGCTGGCCGGCGCCCCCGGCCCGGTCATCGCGGTCAGCGACTGGATGCGCGCCGTCCCCGACCAGATCGCCCCCTGGGTCGAGCAGGACTGGACCTCCATCGGCACCGACGGCTTCGGCCTCTCCGACACCCGCGAGGCGGCCCGCCGCCACTTCGGTGTCGACCCCCAGTCGGTCGTCGTCCAGGCCCTGGCCGCCCTCGCCCGCCGCGGCGAGGTCAAGCCGGAGGCCGTCAAGGAGGCCAAGGAGCGCTACGGCCTCTGAGCCACGGGGCCGCGCAGCGGCTCGCAGGGGCGGCGGCCGACCGCCGCCCCCGCCCCCTCGGGGGCACCCCGATCTCCCGTGCGGAGGCCACCTTCCCGCGCCCGGGGCCTCCGCACGGGATCCCACCACCGGCCCGGCCGAGCCACGCCCTGACTACGGCCGGGCCGGGTTTGGTTGTTTGCCGTGGGCTGTCCGCGGTGCGCCTACGGCGGGTGGGTGGCGGGTCGGAGGGGACGCCCGGTACCCCGTCCTCGGCGCGGGCGGCCCTGGTCCCAGAGGTAAGGCACCCCGGCGTTCGCTCCGGTCCTGCGGGCGGGGCACCGGACATCCCCTCCGACCACCGTCCGTACGCGGCTGACCCGCCGTACCGATCACCGTTACGGCAAGGCAGCGGCACCCCCTTGGCAGGCACCTGGTCCCCGAGGCTGTACACAGCACCTCTTGGCAGGCATCTGGTCCCCGCAGGCTGGGCGCGGGCCGAAGTGGGTGGTAACGGACGGTGCCACCGTCCGGCAGTCGGCAACGCCGGACGGTCGGAGGGGATGTACCGGGGCCCGCCCGCAGGACCGGAGCAAACACCGGGGCAATCAATCGCACATAGCCGCGTCGCCGCGCCGTGGGGGCACCTCCCGGCCGAAGGCTGGGGGAGGGCCCCGGTGCGTCCCCTCCGACCCCCGCGGCAACCACAGACCCCGCAACGGCGCCAGCCACAACGCAGCCGCAGCAAAAAGGCCGCGGCCACCCACACCAGGGGCGCGGGGAACTGCGCGCCCAGCCACAACGAAGCCCGCAGACAAAACGCCGCAAGGGCGGACTGTCAGTACCCCCCGGCATCATGGATGCCATGCGCGCAGCCCGGCTGATCAAGATGGTGTTGCTGCTCCAGGCACGACCGTCAATGACGGCGGCCGAGCTGGCACGAGAGCTGGAGGTCTCGGAGCGCACGGTCGCCCGCGACGTCCTCTCGCTGTCCGAGGCGGGCGTGCCCGTCTACGCGGACCGCGGCCGGGCGGGCGGCTACCGCCTCATCGGCGGCTACCGCACCCGCCTCACCGGCCTCGGCCGCAGCGAGGCGGAGGCGCTCTTCCTGTCCGGAGTGCCGTCGGCCCTGCGCGAGATGGGGCTCGCGGACGCCGCGTCCGCGGCCCGGCTGAAGGTCTCCGCCGCCCTGCTGCCCGAGCTGCGGGACGCCGCGACGGGCGTCGCCCAGCGCTTCCATCTCGACGCCCCCGCCTGGTATCAGGAGCCCGAGACCCCCGCCCTGCTGCCCGAGATCGCCGACGCGGTCTGGGACGACCGCAGGATCACCGCCCGCTACCTCCGCAAGGACACCGAGGTGGAGCGGGAGTTGGAGCCGTACGGCCTCGTGCTGAAGGCGGGCGTCTGGTACCTGGCGGCGCGTACGCAGGGCGACTACCGCGTCTACCGGGTCGACCGGTTCACCTCCGTGGCAGTCACGGAACCCGGCAACGCCCCCGGGACCGAGGACGCCGGCGAACGGTTCACCCGTGACACGACCTTCGACCTCCCGGCGTTCTGGGCGGAGCGGGCCGCCCAGTTCGCCCGGTCGATCCTCCGCGAGGAGGTCACGCTGCGGCTCTCCGCCGACGGCGTCCGCCAGCTGCCGTACGTCACCGAACGCACGGCGGCCCGCGAGGCGATCGCCCGGGCGCAGTCCGCGGGCGGCCCCGACGAGCAGGGCCGGCTGACGGTCACCCTCGCCGTGGAGTCCGCCGACGTCGCCTACGCCCAGCTGCTGGCACTGGGCCCGGAGGGCGAGATACTCGCACCCCCCGAGCTACGGGCCCGCTTCGCCACGGCCGCCCACCGCACAGCCGCGCTGTACACCTGACCGCTCATGCCCCAAAGGGGGCGCGACCAGCCACAACGGAAGCCGCAGACAAACCCGCTCGGCCCCGGGCCCGAAGGGACCGCCGCTCCTAGCGATAGTCCGCCGCACTCCCGTCCTTGCCCCCGAAGACCACGTCCTCGAAATACCCGAACCCGTCGGGCCGGGACCCATCCGTGTCGGTGAAGTCGTACTCCTTCGCCAGCTGCCCGCTGGAGAGCGACTGCCCGCTCCAGCGCGCCTTGTCGGGGTCGGCGGCCAGCGCCCGCAGCCCGCGGGCGATCAGGGCCGGGGACTCGGCGATGGCGAAGTGCGGTTCCTGGGCCACCGCGTCGCGCCAGGTCTCCTCCGTCACCCCGAAGTGGTCCAGCATCTCCTCGGACCGCAGAAAGCCGGGGGTGAGCGAGACGGCCGTGCCACCGTGTTCCCTGAGTTCGGCGGCGAGGCCGAAGGCGATGCGGTGCGGGGCGTTCTTGGTGAGGTCGAAGCAGAGGTTTTCGCGGTACCGGCGGTTGAAGGTGGCGGTGCCGTCGGTGATTTCGACGACCAGGCCGCCGGGCCGCCGGATCAGCAGCGGCAGGGCGTAGTGGCTGGTGATGATGTGGCTGTCGATACCGAGCCGGAACATCCGCAGCCCGTTCTCCAGGTCGAGGTCCCACAGCCTGGTGTCGAACTCGATCAGCCGGTCGCCGCCCCAGAGGCTGTTGACCAGCACGTCCAGCCGGCCCTGCTCGCGATCGATGCGCTCGGTCAGCGCCTTGACCTGCGTGGGATCCAGATGGTCGGTCGGTACGGCGATCCCGGTGCCGCCCGCCGCGGTCACCAGCTCCGCGGTCTGCTCGATCGTCTCCGTCGGCCGGCCGACCTCGCTCGCCCGCTCCCGGGTGGTCCGGCCGGTCACATAGACCAGGGCACCGGCCCGGCCCAGCTCCACCGCCATGGCCCGGCCCGCGCCCCGGGTCGCCCCGGCGACCAGCGCCACCCGTCCCGCCAGTTCCTTCTGTCCGGTCACGTACGCCACTCCTCGCTGTCAGGTGCCTTGTCGTGCTGCATGGCGACCCTGACAGCGATACCCGACACCTTCTGTCCGGATTCAGCGGGCACTGCCCGTCCATCCGTCCACCGGGTTACGGATGCGGCGCCCGTACACTCCCGCCGGCCCGCAGCCGCCCGGTGACCTCCGCCGGGGCGTCCGGCCCGGCCGGTGTGGCGAGGGTGTTCTCCTCGGCGGTGGCGCGGACGCCGCCCGTGGCGTCGAGTCCGCCGACCCCGGGGCTGCCGGCCGCGAGCAGGTACCCCTTCCCGGACTTCGCCTGCCAGTGGATGTCCCCGACCACCTCCGGCCCGAAGCGGCTACAGGCGGCGGTGTTCCCGGCCCGTCCGGCGATCCGCCCGGGGTCGGCCGCGCGCGCGGCGGGCGGCAGGAACCGCAGGGTCACGCTGCCGGGCCCGCGCCAGGTGTCGGCGCGGGTGCACACCCAGGCCGCGCTCCCGCCGTCCTCCGGAAGCTGCTGCCGGGCGAACTCCCAGGTGTTGACGGCCCGTACGCCGCTGCCTCGCAGCGACCCGAGCGAGCAGGCGGTACGGGCCCAGTTCCGCAGCGCGGGCGCAGCGGTCGCCCCGGTCGGCACCCCGGCCGGTGCTCCGGCGGCCGGCGGGGGCCCGGAGGAGAGGTGGGCGGGGACGAGATCGTCGAGGTCGGCGACCAGGAAGGCGGTGTCGGGGCCGGCCGCCACGATCCGCGTCGAGGGCCGCAGCCGGGCCACCGGCCAGCGCCCGCAGCCGGCGCCCGTCGCGGGCGGGAGCGGGATGCGGTCGGTGACGCCGTCGGGGGCGACGTGCAGCCCGTGCGGCGGGGCGGCCGGGGTCAGCAGATCCCGGGTGGTGATCTCGGAGATCCACGGCGCGAGCAGATAGCGCATCCAGCCGTTGCCGCGCCCGATCACCAGCGCGGCAGCGGTCGTCAGATCCGCGGCGTCGACCCGGGCGAAGTGCAGGGTGGGCGTGGCGTCTTCGGGCTCGGCGTAGCGGACCAGGCGCTCCCCGTCGTACAGGACCACCACCATGACGTTGTCGATCAGGCCCGCGTACAGCAGCCGCGGCGGATGGCCGGGCGGCCGGATGGAGGTGCCCGCGGCGGCCCTGATCCGGGTGTCGGCGGGCGGCGCCGCCCAGGCCCGCAGCGCCCGTGCCAGCAGTTTGCGGTCGCCGGCCTGCCGGCCGCGGACGGGCCAGGCGGTGAAGTCGACCCGGGAGGTGTCCGCCCACTGCTCGTTGGGGGTGCGCAGCAGGCGGCCCGGGTCCAGCGCCTGCTGCGCGGCGGTCGGTGCCCGCCGGTCCACCGTGTCGGGCCAGGCCCCGGCCACCGCCACGCCGATGGCGAGTACGGCCGCCACCGCGGCCACCACCCGCACCCGCTGCCGGCGGCGCAGCAGATCCGTCGGCCGGGTCTGCACCATGCACGGGTCGAACTCCCCGGAACTCAGCAGCGCCGCGGCACCGGACCCGGTCTCCAGGTCCAGCTGCGCGGCCGCGCGCTGCGCCGCGTCCGGTTCCCCGGCCCCGGCCCGCGCCAGCACCGCGCGCGCGGCGTCCTCGTCCAGCCCTTCCAGATGCCACAGCCCGAGGGCGGCCCGCACCGCTGCCGGGACGGCGGACAGCGCCTGGTCCAGGGCGAGTTCATCGGCTCCGCCGGCCCGCGGGAACAGCCGCAGCCCCCAGACCAGGGGCAGCGCCG
>Ga0207426_1002757_pt1 | contig 10624 bp, 8 predicted proteins | sample AraplaMF_Cvi_mMS_FD_184265 | JGI IMG/M metagenome (GOLD analysis project Ga0207426, IMG submission 184265) | Arabidopsis root microbial communities from the University of North Carolina, USA - plate scrape MF_Cvi_mMS (SPAdes) (version 2) | ecosystem: Host-associated > Plants > Roots > Endosphere ...
GCGGACTCGGCGTCACCCTCCTGCCCCGCACCGCCCTCCGCGTCGAGACCGGCCGCAACGACCAGCTCACCACCGGCTACTTCGCGGACCCGGCCCCCTCCCGGAGAATCGCCCTGGCCATGCGCACGGGCGCCGCCCGCCAACAGGAATTCGAGGAGTTCGCGGAGGCGCTGCGCGGGGCGCTGCGCGGGCTGCCGGTGCGGATCGTGAAGGAGTGAGGGCCGGGGGCGGCGGTCACGGGGCAGGGCCCCGCGACGCTCAGGCCGCGCCCGCCCGCGTGTACGTCAGGAAGGCCGAGCCGCTCTGGAGGACGGTGTGTTCGGTCAGTTCCCAGGTGTGCGGGGCGAAGGCGGTGTCCGGGGAGAAGAGCGGGATGCCGCTGCCGAGGGTGAGCGGGCTGAGTTTGACGATCAGCTGGTCGATCTCCGGGTAGAGCGCGCCGGCGAGTGCGCTGCCGCCCAGCAGCCAGATGTCCTTGCCGTCCGAGCCCTTCAGCTCGCGTACCTTCGCCACCGGGTCGGTGGCGACCAGCTCCACCGCCGGGTCCGGGCTCTGCGTCAGGGTCCGGGAGAACACCAGATGCCGGAGATGGGGGTAGGCATCGGTGATCCCGACCCGCAGGCCGATTTCGTAGGTGCGGCGGCCCTCCAGGACGGTGTCGAAACGGGTGCCCTCGCCGGTGATGCCGAACGCCGACCGGGCCTGCACGGGCAACACCTCAGGGAGCTCGGCGGCCAGATGCTTGACGTAGTCGTCGGCGATCGGCCAGAAGCCGTCCGGACCGGTGGGGTCCGCGCCGTCAGGGCCCGCGATGAAGCCGTCGAGAGTGGAAGCGATGCAGTAGACAAGTCGACGCATAAAGGGCCCCCCTTGGGCAGTTGATGTGCACTGCTGCGCCGGAATGATCTCGCAGATTCACTCCGTCCGCAGGCCGTCCGGGCGCATCAGGCGCCACAGCGGCGGCAGGCTCAGCGCCGTCACGAAGAGGATCACGCCGCCGCCGATGCCGGTCATCCCCGCCACCACCGGGATGTCCACCGTCACCGCGCTGTCGATCACCGTCAGCAGCAGCGTGCCCAGCGCCAGGCCACAGCCCAGTGCCAGGCCCAGGCCGAGGACGACCGGGAGGGCGGTCTGCCAGAGCACCGACCAGCCCAGGGTGCTGCGGCGGGTGCCGTAGGCGTCGAGGGTGGACAGCAGGCGGCGGCGCTCGTGGAGCTGTTCGACGGTGGAGATGATCAGGCCCGAGCCGATCAGCAGCAGGGTGATGACGGCGCCGGCGAACAGGCCGTTGCGGACGCTGGAGTACTGCGCGTCATGCGGATTGTCGACCGCGGAGAGCTCGGCCATCGTCGGGTCGATATGGGCCGCGGTGTTGCGGATGTGCTCCACCGCGTCCGGGGTGCCACGGTCGAAGTCGACCTGGTACTCCGCGCTGGGGAACCGGAAGCGGCCGATGTCGACCGCGGCGGGGGTGGCCAGCAGGTCGTAGCGGACGCGGTCGGGGGCGCGCCCGGGGTCGCGCAGCCGGGCGTCGCGCGCCGCCGTGGGGACCGTCCAGGGGTGCGGCCGCACCGGATCGCTCTTGTCGTACGGGGGGTTGAGATCGAGGGTCGCGCCGGGCGTGAGGCTGTGGCCGCGGGCGCCGGTGAGGAAGACCTCGCCGTCCCGGCAGGAGTCCAGCCGGGCAAGGGTGCGCAGCTCGGCGCAGCTGCCGATGGCGATCGTCGCGAAGCGGTCGGTGGACCGGGCGGGCAGCAGGTCGGCGTTCGCGTCGATCGTGCCGCGGGCCGCCGTCACCCCGGGGGTGGCCCGCAGTGCGGTCAGCGCCCGCTGGACCTGTGGCCAGTCACGGGCGTTGCCCCACAGGCCGATCCGCGGCAGCTTCCCGGACTCGGCGTAGGCCTGGGCGTAACCGGCCTGCATACCGGTCAGCAGCATATGGATCGCGATGGCACCGGCCACCGCGACGGTGATGCCGCTGACCGCGCGGGTGGCCGAGCCGCTGTTCAACTGGAGCCGTCGGACGGCCAGTTGCCAGGAGACCGGCCCGCCGTGCAGCCGGCCGACCACCGCGTCGACCAGCCAGGGCAGCAGCGCGGTGACGCCGAGCAGCAGCAGCAGCGCACCGGCCGCCAGCCGGAGGGTGTTGACCGGGGTGTCCCGCCACGGGGATTCCCGGGCCAGCGGCACCAGCAGCAGGGTGCCCACGGCGGGCAGGGCCAGACGCCACCACAGCCGGCGGCGGACCGGCGGGCGCCGGCGGACGATGCCCAGTGGCTCGACGGTGACCCCGCGCTGTGCGAACAGTGTCACCGCCACCGCAGCCGTCGGCACCAGCACGGCGATCAGTGCCACGGCGAGCGGGCCGGGGGCCACGTCCGAGGGGAAGACATTGATGTCCCACAGCGTGATCACCGAAGCGAACTGCCGGCCGCCGAGGAACAGCGCCCCACCCGCCACCAGCCCCAGCAGCGAGCCGAACAGCGCCTCGCCCGAGGCGATCCGGCGGGTCGTGGGGACATCGGCGCCCACCAGCCGGAGCGCGGCCAGCCGGCGCTCCCGGCGTTCGTTGCCGAACCGTACGGAGGTGCCGATGAAGACCAGCACCGGCGTCATCAGCGCCACACATGTCATGATCACCAGGACCACGGCGGGCGCCCGCATCGGCGCCGGGTGCCAGTTCTTGCCGAAGTGGTCGATGCGATAGCCGTCGGGCGCGGCGAGGGTGGTGCTCTGCGCGAGGTAGGTGAGCTCCCGCGGGCCGCTCAGCCCGTCGTCGCCGATGACACCGGCCACCCGGTGGTCCAGCCGGTCGCGCAGCAGTGCGCCCTCGGGGGAGTCCAGCAGTTCCTTGAGCGCGGGGGAGACCAGCATCCGGCCGGGGCCGGGGAGTTGGCGTACACCCGGCGGCACCGGCGGATGCGCGCCGTCCGGGCGCACCACGCGGCCACGGACCGGTAGCCCGTGGAAGACGGTGTCGGTCGAGGCGTAGCGCACGGTGTCGTCGGCGGGCGGCGGTTCGTGCACCTGGCCCAGGTTCTCGCGGGCCTTCTCCCGGCCGTGCCAGGCGTCCATCAGGGTCGGCACGGACGCGCCGAGCAGCAGGACGGCCACGCCCAGGGCGACGCCGGCGGCCGTCAGCGCCGTACGGATCCAGCCCTCGCGGCCGCCGCCGGCCGCGAACCGCATCCCCATCGCGAGATCCCGGGCCCAGGCGCCGGGGCCGGTGCGCGGGGAGGCGGGCGCGCGGTCGTCGCGGTGTCCGCCGTCGTCGCCGGGCCCGTCGTCGCGCCCGGCCCGCGAGCGCAGCGGGCTCATACCAAGCCCGCCAGAATGTCCTTCACTTTGCCGTCGCGGACGACGATCTCCCGGTCGGAGTACGCGGCGACCCGGGCCTCATGGGTGACCAGGACCACCGCGGCGTTGCTCTCCCGGGCGGCGTCGGTCAGCAGGTTCAGCACGCGTTCGCCGTTGAGCGAGTCCAGTGCGCCGGTGGGCTCGTCCGCGAAGACGACCCGCGGCCGGGTGGCGAGGGCGCGGGCGACCGCGATCCGCTGGCCCTGGCCGCCGGATATCTCCCCGGGCCGCCGGTCGTGCACGGACTCGACCTCCAGCCGCTCCAGCCACTCGCGGGCCTGCCGCTCGGCCTCCTTGCGCTTGGTGCCGTTCAGCCGCAGCGGCAGCGCCACGTTCTCCAGCGCGGTCAACTCCGGCACCAGCTGCCCGAATTGGAAGACGAAGCCGAAGTCGGTACGGCGCAGGGCGCTGCGCTGCGCGTCGCTGAGGCCGGTCAGGGTGTGCGGGCCGTAGCGGACCGTACCGGCGTCCGGGCTGATGATCCCGGCCAGGCAGTGCAGCAGGGTCGATTTGCCGGAGCCGGACGGCCCCATGACGGCGACGACCTCACCGGGGTGGATGGAGAACTCCACGCCGTCCAGCGCCGGTGTCGCCCCGTAGGACTTGTACAGCCCCTCCGCCGCGAGCAGCGACCCCTCGGGTGTCATGGACGGACCGCTTCCGCCAGCTTGTCCAGCCGCGCGGCGGTCAGCTCCAGCCAGCGCAGATCGGCTTCGAGATGGAAGAGCGCATGGTCACAGATCAGCTGGTCGGCGAGGTCACCGGTGCGCTTGCGCTCGGTCAGCCCGCGCATCAGCCGCAGATGCTCGGCGCGCTGGCCGTCCAGCAGCTCGGCGGCGTTCCGGCCGGTCAGCAGCGCCAGGACGATCTTCGTGTAGAGCGTCGACTGGAGATACGGCTCGGGCTTCTCCGGCCGGGCCAGCCACTGCGCGACATCCGTGACCCCGGCGTCCGTGATCGCATACCGCTTCCGCTCCGGCCCGGCCCCGGCCTCCACGGCGTCCACCTCGACCAGCCCGTTCTTCAGCAGCCGGGACATCGTGGAGTAGACCTGCCCATAGTGCAACGGACGGTCCTGCCCGAAGTGTTCGTCAAAGGCCCGCTTGAGGTCGTACCCATGGCGCGGACCGGACTCCAGAAGGCCCAGCAGCGTATGACCGATTGACATGGCGCACACCCTACTCGGGGGTGTGTCGGCGGTGTATACGCGTGGCGTATAGCGCCCGGTCGGTCCGCGTCAGTCCCCGTCCGGCTCCTTGGGCGGCCGCCCCCGTCGCGGTATCGCCCCCGCTCCCTTCGGCAGCCGCCCCGCGTCCGACAGTGCCTTGCGGAGCAGGAACTCGATCTGGGCGTTGGCGCTGCGGAGTTCGTCACCGGCCCAGCGGGCCAGGGCGTCATGGATCAACGGGTCCAGCCGCAGCAGCACCTGCTTGCGCTGCTGCGGCCGTCGCGCGGGGGCCCGCTCGCTCTCGGCGCCGGGCCCCTCGGGGGTGTCGGCACTCACTGGTAGAGCGAGCCCGTGTTCAGGACCGGCTGGGCGGCCCGGTCGCCGCACAGCACCACCATCAGATTGCTCACCATGGCCGCCTTGCGCTCCTCGTCCAGCTCGACGATGCCCTGTTCGCTGATCCGTGCCAGCGCCTGCTCGACCATGCCGACGGCGCCCTCGACGATCTGCTGGCGGGCCGCGACCACCGCGCCGGCCTGCTGGCGCTGGAGCATCGCGGAGGCGATCTCGGGGGCGTAGGCGAGGTGACTGAAGCGGGACTCGATGATCCGTACGCCGGCGGCCTGAACCCGGGCGGTCAGTTCCAGGGCCAGCTTCTCGGTGATCTCCTCGGCGTTGCCGCGCAGCGAGAGAGCGTCCTCGTCGTGGGCGTCATAGGGGTACTCGATCGCGATGTGCCGGACGGCCGCCTCGGTCTGGGTGGCGACGAACTCCAGGAAGTCGTCGACCTCGAAGAGCGCCTGGGCGGTGTCCTCGACCTGCCAGACCACGATCGAGGCCAGCTCGATGGGGTTGCCGTAGGCGTCGTTGACCTTCAGGACGGCGGTCTCGTGGTTGCGCACCCGGGTGGAGATCTTCCGTGCGCTGGTGAGCGGGTTGACCCAGCGCAGACCGTCGGTACGGATGGTGCCGACGTAGCGCCCGAAGAGCTGGATGACGCGGGCCTCGCCGGGCGCGACCATCTTCACGCCGGTCATGCAGAAGAACGAGGTGAGCAGCAGCACGACGCCACCGATGATCATCGGGACCGCGGCCGCCTTGTTGCCGCCGTCGCCGAGTATGCCGCCGACGATGATCACGGCGATGCCCAGCGCGACACCGAGCACGGTCAGCAGCAGGGCCAGTCCGCCGCCGATGCTGTGCGCCGGGACCTCGCGGACCTGCGGTCTGGGCATCTCGGGGGCGTCGACGGTGAGGTCGTCGCCGGCGCCGCCGGTGCGGTCGGCCGAAGTCTGGTCGGTCATGGGGTCCCCGTTTCTCCAGGTGCGGCGGGTGATGTCCACCGCATTTGGTGATGTCGCTGGTCTAGCAAAGTGATAGCACTTTAACCGTTGGCGAGTTGCGGCGTCCAGTGCTGTGCGGGGGCTCTCCGGCGGTAAGACCCCAGGTGAGGGCGGGGCGACGCGCAATACCCACCCCATGGTTCCGTCGCGACGGGTGCTGTTTGTCACGTCAGGAAAAGCCTTGATCGATGAGTATTTGTTTATAGATGCGGTGTTAGCTTCAACAGCTGAGTTAGCTGGGGGCGGAACGACTGGAGTTGCTGAAGCGATGGGCCGAGCGGAAGCGAGACGGGCGCGACAGGGGAGCGCTCGCCGTGCCAAGCAGACAGACAAGAAGTCCGGCATACGCCGCTTCTTCACCTGGAAGAAGCTCCTCGGGGCCTTTCTCGGAGTGTGCCTGCTGGGCATCCTCGGATTCATCGGCCTGTATCTGTACGTGGACATCCCCAAGGGCAACAGCGCTGCCAAGCTGCAGAGCAATGTCTACAAGTACGCCGACGGCAAGGTCATGGCGCGGGTGGGCGACGTCAACCGCGAGACGGTCCCGCTCGACCGCATACCCAAGGACGTCCAGCGCACCTTCGTCGCCGCGGAGAACAAGTCCTTCTACGACGACTCCGGCGTCGACCTGAAGGGCACCCTGCGCGGAGTCCTCAACACCCTGCGGGGTCAGGGCAAGCAGGGTGGCTCGACGATCACCCAGCAGTACGTCAAGAACTACTACCTGAGCCAGGAGCAGACGGTTTCCCGCAAGCTCCAGGAGATCGTCATCTCGCTCAAGGTGGACAACAAGTTCAAGAAGGACGAGATCCTCGCCGGCTACATCAACACCAGCTACTACGGCCGCGGCGCCTACGGCATCCAGGCCGCCGCCCAGGCCTACTTCCGCAAGGACGTCGAGAAGCTCACCGTCTCGGAGGGCGCCTACCTCGCGTCGCTCCTCCAGGCGCCGAGCCAGTACGACTGGTCCAGCGCGACCGAGGCCGGCAAGAAGCGGGTCAAGGAGCGCTGGGCGTACACCCTCGACAACATGGTCGAGATGAAGTGGCTCTCCGCGGCGGACCGGGCCAAGCAGAAGTTCGAGGTGCCCCAGGGCCCCAAGCCGCTGCCCGGCATGAGCGGCCAGACCAGCTACCTGGTCAAGCAGGCCAAGCAGGAGCTCTTCGCCCAGGGCGTTGACGAGTCCGAATTCGAGGCCGGCGGCTGGACCGTCACCCTCGGCATCGACAAGAACAAGCAGAAGGCGCTGGAGAAGTCCGTCAAGCGCAAGCTCACCGACGACCTCGACCCCAAGAAGCGCAAGGTCGACGGGGACGCCCAGCTCGGCGCCACCTCGGTGGACCCCAAGACCGGGCGCATCGTGGCGATGTACGGCGGCGACGGCTATCCGAAGCACTACACGAACAACGCCACGCGCTCCGACTACCAGCCCGCCTCCACCTTCAAGCCGCTGATCCTGGCGTCGGCGATGGAGAACAACGCGGTCACCCAGGACGGCGTCCCGATCACCCCCAACACGATCTACGACGGCCGTAACCGCCGCCCGGTCGTCGGCGGGGACATCCCCTTCGCGCCGCCCAACGAGGACGAGCACCCCTACGGGAAGATCAGCGTCCAGACGGCGACCAACAACTCCGTCAACGCGGTCTTCGCGCAGATGGGCGCGGACGTCGGCCTGGAAGAGATCAAGAAGACCGCGGTCAGCCTGGGCATGGACGGCTCCAAGATCGACGCCAAGCCCGCGATGACCCTGGGCACCATGGGTGCCAGCCCGCTCCAGATGGCCGGGGCCTACGCCACGCTCGACAACCACGGCAAGAAGGTCACCCCGACCCTGGTCACCAAGGCGGTGCACCCGGTCGACGGCGTCGAGACCTCGGTCCCGCTGAAGAACCCGATCGGCGACCAGGTCCTCAGCCGCCGGACCGCCGACACTCTCACCTCGGTCCTGACTGGTGTGGTCAACGACGGCACCGCCTCGGAGGCCGTGAAGAACACCGCGTACGAGGCGGCCGGCAAGACCGGTACCTCCGACGACAACAAGTCGGCGTGGTTCGTCGGTTACACGCCCAAGCTGGTCACCGCGGTCGGCATGTTCGGCGAGTCCCCCAAGGGCGGCACCCAGGTCACCCTGAAGGGCACCGGTGGCGGAGGCCGGGTCAACGGCGGCGGCTACCCGGCCCGGGTGTGGGCGGACTACACGGAGTCGGCGCTGGGCGGCAACACCGGCGCGGAGTTCGACCTCGACACCGACCTCGGTGCCGGCGTCCCGCCGACCCCCACCCCGACGCCGAGCAAGACCCCGTCGACCTCCCCGTCGCCGTCCGAGACGCCGAGCAAGAGCCCGTCGCCGACCCCGTCCAGCCCGAGCGGGCGGCCGACGGACACCACGAGCGGCAAGCCGTCGGACCCGGCCACCCCGACCGACCCCAGCTCCTCCCCGCCGCCCGACGGCACGGACGGCGGGGACACCGGCCGGCCGACCGGCGGGAACGCCGACGGTGGCAAGGGCACCAACAGCCTGCCCGACTTCAACTGACGCCGGCCCCGGCACACCGCACCGCGGCCCCCACCTCGTTGGTGGGGGCCGCGGTGCGGTGTCAGCGGGGGACGGAGCCTCAGCCGCCGTTCACCTTGTGGGCGATCCGGTCGCCCACGTTCTTGTCGATGTTGCGCCAGTACTGGAGCGCGCGGTCCAGCACCGGACGGCTGACGCCGTTGAGGAGATGACCGGACACATTGCCGACGAGCCGGTCGCGGGCCGCGTCGTCGAGGACCTGGCGGACCATGGTGCCCGGCTGGCCGAAGTCGTCGTCATCGCGGCGCAGTGTGTACGCCTCGCGGACCATCTCGCCGCCGGTCTCCCAGCCCGCGGGCTCCCCGTAGCGCAGGGTGTCCGCCGCCGGACCGCCGTAGCTGTTCGGGGCGTACGGCCGGGCCGCACGGGACGGCTCGTACCGCATCGGGCCGTCCTTCGCGTACGTGTGGACGGGCACATGCGGCCGGTTGGGCGGCAACTGGGCGTAGTTCGGGCCGATGCGGTACCGGTGGGTGTCCGCGTACGAGAACAGCCGGCCCAGCAGCATCTTGTCCGGTGAGGGACCGACACCCGGCACCATGTTGGACGGCTCGAACGCCGCCTGTTCGATGTGGATGAAGTAGTCCTCGGGGTTCTGGTTGAGCGTCATCCGCCCGACCTCGATCAGCGGGTAGTCGCCGTGTGGCCACACCTTGGTCAGATCGAACGGGTTGAACCGGTAGTCCGGGGCGTCCGCGAACGGCATGACCTGCACATACAGCGTCCACGACGGAGCGTTTCCGCCGTCGATCGCCTCGAACAGATCGCGCCGGTGGTAGTCGCCGTCCTCGCCGGCGATCCGGTCCGCGTCCGCCTGGGTGAGGAAGTCGATGCCCTGGTCGGTCTTGAAGTGGTACTTGATCCAGAACTTCTCGCCGCCGGCATTGACCCACATATAGGTGTGCGAGCCGTAGCCGTTCATGTGGCGGTAGGTCTTGGGGATACCGCGGTCGCCCATCAGCCAGGTGACCTGGTGGGCCGACTCGGGCGAGAGTGTCCAGAAGTCCCACTGCATGTCGTTGTCGCGCATCCCGTTGTCCGGGCGGCGCTTCTGCGAGCGGATGAAGTCCTGGAACTTGATCGTGTCACGGACGAAGAAGACCGGGGTGTTGTTCCCCACCAGGTCGTAATTGCCGTCCTGGGTGTAGAACTTCAGCGCGAAGCCTCGGGGGTCGCGCCAGGTGTCGGGGGATCCCTGCTCACCCGCGACGGTCGAGAAACGGGCCAGCATCTCGGTGGTCTTGCCCGGCTGGAAGAGATCTGCCCGGGTGAACTGGCTGACGTCGTTGGTGACCTGGAAGAAGCCGTACGCGCCGGCGCCCTTGGCATGCACCACTCGCTCGGGGACCCGCTCGCGGTTGAACTGGGCCATCTTCTCGATGAGGTAGTGATCCTGGAGCAGGATGGGGCCGTCCGGGCTCACGGTGAGTGAGTGCTCGTCGCTCTCCACCGGAACGCCGGCGTTGTTCGTTGTGCGCGGGACGTTGTGCGCGGTGCTGGTCATGGAGGAGCGCCTCCTGTTTCGACGACGGGGAGCAGGGGGTCGGTCAGTCCCGAATTAGGGCAGTCAGTCCCTTACGCCCACCCAAGCAGTGAACTCCCCGGACGGCATGTCGGCAAGAGTTGGACCCCGTCCGGTCTCAGACGGGGTCCAACATGTGGGACGCGGCCGGGCGCCCGGCAGGCCTCAGCGGCGCGGCGTCCCCGGCGGCATCGACAGCTCGAACCAGACGACCTTTCCCATGCTCAGACGGGTCGCGCCCCAGCGCCGCGCCATCCGGTTCACGAGGTAGAGACCCCGCCCGCCCTCGTCCGACGGCCGGGCCTGCCGGAGCCGCGGCAGCTGCGGGACATCGTCACCGACCTCGCAGCGCAGCACGTCGGTGCGCAGCAACCGCAGCGTGATCGGCCGCTCCGCATACCGCACCGCATTCGTCACCACCTCGCTGACCAGCAGCTCCAGCTGGTCGGTCAGCTCGTCCAGGCCCCAGCGCGCCAGCGCCCGCCGGGCCAGCCGCCGGGCCTGACCGGCCGTCTGCGCCTTCGGGTCCAGATACCAGTACGCGACATCGCTGGGCGCGATCCCGTCGAACCGGGCCGCCAGCAGCGCGATGTCGTCATCGCGGTCGCCGGGGCCCAGCATGTCCAGCACCTCGTCGCACATCGGCTCCAGCG
>Ga0207426_1002758_pt1 | contig 10613 bp, 9 predicted proteins | sample AraplaMF_Cvi_mMS_FD_184265 | JGI IMG/M metagenome (GOLD analysis project Ga0207426, IMG submission 184265) | Arabidopsis root microbial communities from the University of North Carolina, USA - plate scrape MF_Cvi_mMS (SPAdes) (version 2) | ecosystem: Host-associated > Plants > Roots > Endosphere ...
ATTGAACGGCGGCGCTCATCCGGTGCGCATCGAATATCAGTGGTTGAACCCAGAACGCGCGGATACGCCCATCGCGTTGTTCCTGCACGAAGGCCTGGGCTCCGTCTCGTTATGGAAGGGCTGGCCGCAGATGCTTTGCGATCGTCTGAATTGCCGGGGCCTCGTTTATTCGAGGCCAGGTTATGGGCGCTCGACGCCACGCCAGCCCGGCGAGCGATGGCCGGTCGAGTTTCTTCATCTGCAGGCGCACGAGGTACTGCCTGCATTGCTCGATGCACTCGGCATTGGCGCTGAAGAACGCTCGCGCATGTGGCTGATCGGGCATAGCGACGGCGCCACGATCGCCCTGCTTTATGCGGGCGCGTTTCCCGAAGCCCTTGCCGGCCTTGCCGTCATGGCGCCGCATGTGTTCGTGGAACCAATGACGGCTGATGGCATCGAAAAGGCGCGCATAACCTATGAAACGACGTCGTTCAGAGACAAGCTGCAGGCTTATCACGAAGATGTGGATTCAGCCTTTTACGGCTGGAACGATGCGTGGCTGAATCCGGCGTTTCTGCATTGGGACATCACTGAAGAGATATCGTCGATCAGGCGGCCCTTGCTCGCCATTCAAGGCTATGACGACGAATATGCATCGATGCTGCAGCTCGACAAGATCAAGGCGGCTGTCGATCACGCGCAACTCGTCAAGCTGACGCAATGCCGGCATTCGCCACATCGCGATGCGACCGATGAAGTGAACGATGCGATCGCCGCTTTCGTGCGCGCGCACCGAACTTGAATCAGCGCTTGATCTTCAGATAGGCGCGGCTGATCGCGGGCCGCGTATGCACCCACAAGCGCGACGCGAGCCACGAGGCGGGACGGTCGCGCACTTCCAGCCGTTTGATCGTACGTTCCGCATCGCTGAATGCGTTGCGATCCAGCGGGTTTGCTCCGACATTCGTTCCGGTGTGGCACGTATAGAAGTGCCTGAAGCCCGCGCTCAGCGCCACTTCGCGGTAGTCGTCATCGTAATAGCCCTGCGGCCAGCAGAGATGATCCGACACTTCGCCGAGACGCGCGCGCAACGCGGCACGTGCAGCGCTCAGATCGTTTTGAAGGCGCTCGCGTTTCTCGTCGGGCGATGTCGTAACCCGATCCCAGCGCACATGCGTATGCGTGTGGCTATGAAACTCGAACGTGCCCGCTCCTAGCATCGCTTCGATTTCGGACCAGCGCAAAATCACATCGTCGATGTTTCCGCTCTCGATTGCGCGTTCACCTGCGTGATGATCGAGCAAGCGCGGCAAGGCCGCGGCAGCATTCGATGCATTCGGACGCACGCCGCCTTCGCCGGGCCAACTGCTCACGAGAAAGCATAGTGCTGTGAAGCCGTGGCGTTTCAATACCGGATGCGCATGCACCCAGTTGTCGAGATAGCCATCGTCGAAGGTGATGACAATGGATTTCGCAGGCACGTCGTCGCCATTCAGGAAAGCGGCGAGTTGCGCCGAGCCGATTGTGCGATAACCCGCGCTCGCAAGGTAGTCCATTTGCGCGGCGAAGTTTTCGGGCGCCACGGTGATCATGCCGGGCGACGTGCTGACGTGGTGGTACATCAGCACGGGAACCGCCCGTGCCTGCTTTGCGCTCATCTGCGATGGCCTCGCTCGTGCAATGCGCGTCGATAGAAGTGCGCTGTTTCGTCCGCCATGTGGCCCACCGTGAAGCCGTGTTCGGTGATGCGCGCACCCTCGTCCCTGAGGCGCTGGCGTAAGGCGGGATCGTCGATCATGCGTGCGATCGCACCGCGCAATGCAACCGGATCATGCGGCGGCACCAGCAGTCCATTCACGTTGTCTTCGATGAGTTCGGGCACGCCGTCTACATGTGTGCCGATGACGGGCAAGCCCGCCGCCATCGCCTCGATGAAAGCCTGGCCGAGCGCTTCCTGATGCGTGGGCAGCACGAAGAGATCGGAACCGCGAAAGATGTTCGGTATGTCCGTGCGAAAGCCCAGCAGGTGAATACGATTTGCGAGACCGAGGCTATCGACGATGCTCTTGATGCTGTCGAAGAGTGGACCATCGCCCGCCATTACGACATGCAGGTTCGGACGCGTGTCGATCAGCGGGCGTACCGCGGCGATCAGGTCTTCATGTCCTTTCTTGTCGCGCATGATCGCCACCATGCATGCGACAAACGCGTCCGGTGCGAGACCGAGCTCCTCACGCAAGGTCGAATGTGCGACGGCCTGCGGCTTCACGATGCCGTCGTAGATCGTCTGGACGCGCTTCTCCGCCACACCCGCTGAAATCAGATAGCGGCGCACGTAATGGCTCACCGCGATGACACGATGCGGGATCCAGTTATAAGTCGCGAGCGAGGATATGGGCAGTGCGAGATGCCGCGTGCGCACGATGAGCGGCGTGCCTGCCAGCCTCCCGGCCGTGCCGGCGACGAGACTGTCGTGACCGCTATGCGTGTTGAGCACGTCGAATGCACGGCGGCGCAAGAGCGCCTTGATACGCAGCATCGATTGCATGTCGCCGCCGCTGCGCATGCGTGCGTGATGAACCGCGAACCCGAGTTCAGCGCAGTGCTGCCCGAGACGCGCATCGCCCGGGCAAATCAGTTCGACGGTATGACCGCTTTCCCGTAACGCGACCATTTCCTTCAAAGTGCGAATCTCCTGACCGCCCCATCCCTTTGAGGACTCGCTATGTAAGATCTTCAAATGCTGGTCTCCACAACCCTCGGCTGCCAAGCCGGAATATTTGGTAATAATTGGAATAGCTTTCTGCTTTCGGTAATTCGTAAAGAAAAAGCAAGGGAATTTAAACAAGCCTCGAACGAGGCTTGTCGTAAAGAGATGCATGGCTTGCAAGCCAGATGTAAGCGCGGCGCTGACAGCGCTCTACATGACCAATCGATGCCCCGCCTCAAGGTCGATTGGCATGGCTCGACATGGCGACCTGATGACCTGATGAGCTAACGGATGAGGCAGGCACCTGGTTGACGCGTACCTGGCAGTTCTGTCAGCTTGGGATCCCTGATCTTAGCGTGACTTTGCGGGAAATGACACTTATCCGTTTGCGCTTCGGGCACTTAAGGAAGCCATAAGAAATGCGTTGCGAGGCGCAAACGTTTGTCGGTCTTTCGGGGGAGGATGTTGCTATGGACAGCCTTTCGACAGAGGCAAATTCGGGTACGCGCCATCACCTGTTTGGTCAACGACCGCGTACTGCGGTCGCTGCCTCATGCGCTGAATCTGTTCGTCAGTTGCTTTGAGCGGAGCACGCAACTTATACCGATTGATGACGTTGGCGGATGGGATTTTGCAAGTGAAGTCCCCGCCTGAGAACCAACGACCGCAATCAAGCCCCGTCCTGCGCCTTAGACGACGCTTCCTGCGCCCGCCGCAGCCTTTCGCGGCTGTTCGAAAGATGCATGCGCATGGCCGCGCGCGCTGCCTCGGGATCGCGTCGCTCGATCGCATCGTAGATATCTTCGTGCTCGCGATTCACGCGATCCAGATAGCCGGCGGGATCGTTGTGTGCGAGCGCGGCTGAATTGACACGCGTGCGCGGGATGATGGTGTTGCCGAGCTGGCTCAGGATGCTGTGAAAGTAGCGGTTACCCGTAGCTTTCGCGAGTTCGAGATGAAATGCGACGTCGGCGGCGACCGCGTTGCCCTCGCCGGCTTCGATGAGCCGTTCGAATTCGTCGAGCGCGCGACGCATATGCGCGAGGTTTTCATCGGTGCGGCGCACGGCGGCGAGACCGGCCGCCTCCGCTTCGAGACTGATGCGGAGCTCGAGAATCGCCATCACGTCGCGCACCGTGAGGTCGCCCGCGGCCTCGATCTGAAAACGGTCCTGATCGCCCGCTTCGAGTACGAATGTGCCGATGCCATGCCGCGTCTGCACGAGGCGCGCCGCCTGCAGCCGCGAGATGGACTCGCGAACCACCGTGCGGCTCACGCCGAGCTGCGCCATGATCTCCGATTCCGTCGGCAGCTTGTCGCCAGGTCGGAGCGCGCCGCTGCGAATCCGCTCTGACAACTCGGCGACGACTTCCTCGGTGAGATTGCGGGAGCGGCGAAGCGCGCCGGACGCGAGGGCTTGGGACATTGAAAGACCGATCTTTGTATGCTCGATTGGCCATTATAGGGCGCACCATAGCTTGTACGATGACTATTGACTGCAGTCGGTACTGTCCGCCTTCGCCTCGTGCACATTTAGACGCAATACTCGCTTTAATAGCGCCCAGTGCCATGTCGAACGGCGCGTGCCGGCAGCCGCTAATCGCCATGATGGAAAACCCCATCAAAATCATGCGATTAGGGACAAAACAAAGCGTTGATAAACCGATTGTTGCGGCGTAAAGTTCAAGTACCGCATGAAGTGCAATCGTGCCAGCCCGGTGGCAGCAAACGCACGCCGGGCGGCGTCGTTCATAAAAGAAGGCTCGCGAATCGATTGCCGCATCCGTTGGATTCGCCATCATCTTGCGCAGTCGCGAGCCCGATCACAGCGGTTCACCGGCTCGTCGCCGCGCGTGTCTATGCGATACGCCACGCGCTTTGCGCCTCTCGCGCGTCTCGCTCATCGATCAGGCGAAAAGCCGGTGCCCGCCCTTATTCACATCCGCGAATTTCGCAGCGATACTGAGGCGCGGCATCGAGTTTGGCAGGCAAGGAGACGAGCAAATGATGCGTGAAGTAATCGGAGCGTTCCATGGCTCCCGTAAGCTGGATGAAGCGCTTGAAGATTTGCGCGCGGAGGGCATCGCGGCCGATCGCGTCCGCGTGGCGAGCATGAGCGGCTTCGCCGATTTCCACACATCGCAGATACAGAGCAACAACGCGCAGACGCAATGGATCGCGGCCGAATACGCGGGCCACGGCGAACATCTGGGTGTGGTCGATACGCACGACTACCCGTACGGGCTGGACGCTTCGAACGACGACATCCTCCCTTCGTTCGGCGCTGACGGCGGCGATGCGGACCTGGCGTGCGGCGTCACGCGCGTAATCGTGAGCATTCGCGACGAAGCGGAGATGCGCGCGGTGTGCGACATCTTCTCTCGCCTCGGCACCGACGACATCGACGTGGAAGGCGCCGCGGCCTGACCCGCACCGTCCGCGGCTCACATCGTCGCATTACTGCGTCGTCGTCGCGGGCTTCGCCTTCTTCTTGTGCTTGAAGTGAGAGCCGCCCTGGTGCGCGCTGCCGGGTGTGGACGTGTTGTCACCGCCGACGGTCGGCCCGGCCGTTGCCGCGCCATGTGCGTTGCCGCCGCCCGAGCCGCCATTGCCGTTACCACCGCCGGACTGCGCCATTGCGGCGCCCGTCACGCCCATCGTCGCGCCCGCCAGCAGCGCGACCAGAAACCTCAATCCAGCTTTTCTCATTTCTTCCTCTTCGATCAGGTTGTTTGCCGGTCGGCGTGCACTTCGCATGCAAGATGCGTTACGCAAAATGCCGTTTGGTATCTGGCATGCTGCGTGCTCGCTCTATTAATTCCGTCGTCGCGTTCAGCAGGAAACCGTACCTATTCATGGATGTCCGCAAATCCACCCGCAAGTCGGCCGATCGCGACGATGCCGCGACTGCATCGAGAGCAGGTTTCGTGCGCGTTCGTGGCGCACGCGAGCACAACCTGAAAAACGTCGATGTGGACGTGCCGCGCGATGCGCTCGTCGTCTTCACCGGCGTGTCCGGTTCCGGCAAATCGTCCCTGGCTTTCGGCACGCTTTACGCCGAGGCGCAGCGGCGCTATTTCGAATCGGTGGCGCCGTATGCGCGGCGGCTCATCGAACAGGTTGGCGTGCCGCAGGTGGACTCGATCGAAGGCTTGCCGCCCGCGGTCGCGCTGCAGCAGCAGCGCGGGGCACCGAACGCCCGATCATCGGTGGGAAGTGTGACGACGCTGTCGAGCCTCGTGCGAATGCTGTATTCGCGCACCGGCAGCTATCCGCCCAAACAGCCGATGCTCTACGCGGAAGACTTCTCGCCGAACACGGTCCAGGGCGCGTGCCCCGTTTGTCACGGCCTTGGGCGCGTCTACGAAGTCACGGAAAAGTCGATGGTGCCCGACGACTCGCTCACGATCCGCGAGCGCGCCGTCGCAGCCTGGCCGCCCGCGTGGCACGGCCAGAATCTGCGGGACATTCTCGTCACGCTCGGCTACGACGTCGATACACCGTGGCGCGACTTGCCGAAGAGCGACCGCGACTGGATTCTCTTCACAGAAGAGCAGCCGACCGTCCCGGTGTATGCCGGCCTCACGCCGAAAGAAACGCAAGCCGCATTGAAGCGCGGCGCCGAGCCGAGCTATCAGGGCACCTTCACCGGCGCGCGCCGCTACGTGCTGCATACCTTCGCGCATACGCAAAGCGCGCTCATGAAAAAGCGCGTGTCGCGCTTCATGATCGGCAGCGATTGCCACGCATGCCACGGGAAGCGGCTCAAGAAGGAAGCGCTGTCCGTGACGTTCGCGGGGCTCGACATCGCCGAGTTCGCGCGTCTTCCAATGAGCCGTCTCGCCGATCTGCTTGCGCCCATCGCACGCGGAGAGTGGCCTTCTCACGACGAAGCGCCGGGTCTCGCGCTCGCAAAAAAAGACCGCATCGCGGCAACGGCCAAGCGCGTGGCCGCCGGCGGGTCGGCACACAAGGCCGCGACCGACGTGCGCCGCACGGCCAATCTCTCCGACGAGAAGCGCGCCGCCGCCGAACGCATCGCGGCCGACTTGCTGGAGCGGCTCGCCACGCTGATCGATCTCGGGCTGGGCTACCTGTCGCTCGATCGCGCGACGCCGACGCTTTCCTCCGGCGAGCTGCAACGCCTGCGGCTCGCGACACAACTCGCATCGCAACTCTTCGGCGTCGTGTACGTGCTCGACGAGCCGTCCGCGGGCCTGCATCCCGCCGACAACGAAGCGCTCTTCGCCGCGTTGCAGCGTCTCAAGGCCGCGGGCAATTCGCTCTTCGTCATCGAGCACGATCTGAATACGATGCGGCGCGCGGACTGGCTCGTCGATGTCGGTCCGGCTGCGGGCGAACAAGGCGGACATGTGCTCTATAGCGGACCGCCGGAAGGCCTTGCATCGATCGAGGCATCGCAGACGCGCAAGCATCTCTTCGCGCCGGAACAGACCATCGAACGCATTGCGCGCGAGCCGCGCGGATGGCTGCGGCTCGAGGGCGTCACGCGCAATAACCTGCATGGCATCGACGCCGCGTTCCCGCTCGGCGCCTTCACGACCGTCACCGGTATTTCAGGTTCCGGCAAGTCGAGCCTCGTGAGTCAGGCGCTGCCGGAGCTCATCGCTCAGCGGCTCGGACGCGCACTCGACGACGCGGACGAAGACGAACAGGATCCGCTCTTCGCGCCAGCAGACGCATCGGCTGGCGGACGCATCGCCGAAGGTATGGAGACGATCCGCCGCCTCGTGCGCGTCGATCAGAAACCGATCGGCCGCACGCCGCGCTCGAACCTCGCGACTTACACGGGCCTCTTCGACTACGTGCGCAAGCTGTTCGCGGATACGCCCGCCGCGCGCAAGCGCCGCTATGGCGCGGGGCGCTTCTCGTTCAACGTCGCGCAGGGACGCTGCCCGACATGCGAAGGCGAAGGCTTCGTCAGCGTCGAACTGCTATTTTTGCCGAGCGTCTACACCTCTTGCGCCACGTGCCACGGCTCGCGTTACAACCCGCAGACGCTGGAGATCACTTGGCGCGACAAGAACATCGCGGACGTGCTCGGCATGACTGTCGATACCGCATGCGAGTTCTTCGCCGATGAACCGAACGTAATGCGCGCACTCGCCGTGCTGCGCGACATCGGCCTCGGTTATCTGCGGCTCGGGCAACCCGCGACGGAGCTTTCGGGCGGCGAAGCGCAGCGCATCAAGCTCGCGACCGAATTGCAGCGCGCGCATCGCGGCGACACGCTCTATATCCTCGATGAACCGACGACAGGCCTGCACCCCACCGATGTCGACCGGCTGATGGCGCAACTGCAAGGACTCGTCGATGCGGGCAACACGGTCGTCGTCGTGGAGCACGACATGCGCGTTGCCGCGCTCTCCGACTGGGTCATCGATATCGGTCCCGGCGCAGGCGAAGATGGCGGCCGCGTCGTCGTGACAGGCACGCCGCAACGCATCGCGAAGCATGCCGCGAGCCGCACGGCGCCTTATCTGGCGGAGGCGCTGGGCTCAGGACAGCGCACGCCCTGAAGGCACGCCTTTGCGATACGCCTCGTCGAACGCGGCTTCGAGTCCGGCGTGCGCCCCGCGCAAACCATCGACGACGCGCCTTGCCCACTCGAAGTATTCCCGCTTTCTTTCCTCGCCCCAGTTCGACGGCGGCATGGCGATAATGTCGCGCAAATTGCAGATCTTGTCCGCGAGCTTCACGAGTTGCGCGCCATGACTGATATGCGCCGCGTGTTCGATCTGCAGGCGCTTTCTTTCGGCCTTCGGCAAGGACTTGTCGTCCGTCACTTCAGCGACGATGTCCGCGACTCCCGCGCCGAACCATCGCACGAGCTCGTCGTGCGACGTGGCCGTATCCTCGATCGTGTCGTGCAAAACGGCCGCAAGCAGCACGCGCTCGTCGTCTATGCCGCCTTCGTTGGCGAGCACGTTCGCAAGCGCGATCGGATGATTGATATACGGCGACGCCTCCGCGTCCTTGCGGCGCTGATTGCGATGTTTGTCCGCGGCGAACGCGATGGCCCGGATCAGTTGATTCACTGGATGGTCTCCCTGCGGCGAATAACGAAAGTATATTCGCCGCGCAAGCGCCGCCGGTCTCAATACAGGCCGAGCCATCGCCACACATAAAAACGTGCGATGCCGACCAGCTCATGCAATGCGCTGTTCGAATCGAACCATCCTCGGCGATGTGGCAGCCACCATGTCAACGAAGGACGGATGTAGGCAACCGCGGGCTGCGGATGCAGTTCGAACGCATCGAACGCGAGCATTGCACGACGCATATGCAGCGACGACGTGATCAGCACCGACGTGTCGTATTGCCGCGAACGCAATATTTTTTCGGTGTTGCGCGCGTTCTCGTATGTGTCGAGGCTCTCGTCTTCGAGGATCAGATCCTTGCGCGCTACGCCAGCGTCGAGAAGCAGGCTGCCGTACAACTGCGCTTCGCTTTGCTCGTGATGCTGCGGATTGCCTCCGCTCACGATCACGAAGCACGCCTTTTCCATCTCGATGCAGCGCTTGTAGAGCGAAGCCGCGAGATCGATGCGCGTCATCGCATCGCCCTTGGGCACCAGACGTCCATGGCGATCGTACGACGTCCCGCCACCGAGCACGACGATCGCCATGCGTGAGCCGAAGCTCGGGTCCTTCATCGAGGCATACGTGTCGTTCGCAAGACGCACGAGCGGCCCGGGCAGACAACTGCCGAGCAACCAGAAGGCCGCGCCCGCCGCGAGCAGGATCGTGCCGCGCCGTTTCTTCCAAACGACGAACAGCGCAATGAATATCAATAGCAAAGAGACCAGTATCAATTAGCTTACCCCGATGGTTGTTTTTCAAAAGCCTTTCGAGTGCGGATACTTTTTACAAGGACTTATGGAAACAGGTGCAGGAGTTACCTACCCCCTCGCAGCAATGGCGTCAGTTTGAATGATCGCAACGGATCGAGACATGCTCGATATCGCACATAACAACGATCTGTCATCGAGGCCGACCGTGCGGCATCGCACGGACGCACTGGCCCGCAAATTCGTTAAATACGATCAAACAAAATTCACAAGAAGACAGCGCGTGCGAGGACGCTCGTGGAATGGTCTTCACGAGACAACACAACACCGCTGCCGATTCGCCCCGGAGCTAGCGACACCCGATAACAACTCATCGTCGCGATCCGGTATTACTGCACCGCTGGCCGGGTACAAGGGAAAACACAGACAATGAAAACTGAATTGCGCCGCATCCTCGCCGAGTCCGCTCGTCTCGACGTGCCCATCGACACGCTTGCCGACGGCGACGATCTCTACGCCGCCGGTCTCTCCTCGCTCGCCACGGTTCACGTGATGCTTGCGATCGAAGACGAATTCGGCATCGAGATTCCCGATCACATGCTCACGCGCCGGCTCTTTTCGAGCGTCGATTCGCTCGCATCGGCCGTCAACGAACTGCGCCGTTCGCAGGCGGCAGCATGAACGCGCCCGCTCAAGAGCTTGAAATGGCCGAGCTCGCGCAGAGTGCGACAGCGCGCTGCGAAAGCGAGTTGATCGAGGCCGCGAAGCGGGTGGCCGCCGTCGCGGCAAAGCACGCCGATGCGGTCGATCGCGAAGCGCGCTTTCCCGCCGAAGCGGTCGCGGCGATGCGCGAGGAGCGCCTCTTCTCCGCGATGATCCCGACGATGCATGGCGGCGACGGCCTGTCGCTCACCGGCGTCGCGCGCTTGTGCGAGGCCCTGGCGCAAGGCTGCGCATCCTCCGCGATGATCTACGCGATGCATCAGAGTCAGGTCGTATGCATCGTCGATCATGGCGCAAACGTGCCCTGGCAGCGCGACTTCCTTGCGCGCATGGTCAACGAGCAGTTGCTGCTCGCATCGGCGACCTCGGAAGAGAACATCGGCGGCA
>Ga0207426_1002760_pt1 | contig 10609 bp, 13 predicted proteins | sample AraplaMF_Cvi_mMS_FD_184265 | JGI IMG/M metagenome (GOLD analysis project Ga0207426, IMG submission 184265) | Arabidopsis root microbial communities from the University of North Carolina, USA - plate scrape MF_Cvi_mMS (SPAdes) (version 2) | ecosystem: Host-associated > Plants > Roots > Endosphere...
CCTCGACGCATGGCGCGTTCGGCGCGCTCGCGCACGGCATCGGCACCTCCGAGGTCGAGCACGTTCTGGCGACGCAGACGCTGATCCAGAAGAAGGCCAAGAACATGCGCGTCACCGTCGACGGCAAGCTGCCGGACGGCGTGACCGGCAAGGACATCATCCTGGCCATCATCGGCGAGATCGGCACCGCGGGCGGCACCGGCTACGTGCTGGAATACGCCGGCGACGCGATCAGCGCGCTGAGCATGGAAGGCCGGATGACGGTCTGCAACATGTCGATCGAAGGCGGCGCCCGCGCCGGCCTCGTTGCGCCCGACCAGAAAGCCTACGACTTCCTGCGCGGCCGTCCCAAGGCGCCGAAAGGCGCGGACTGGGATGCGGCGATGCGCTATTGGGAGAAGCTCCGTTCCGACGACGGCGCACATTTCGACCACGAGCTGCGCCTCGACGCCGCAAAGCTGCCGCCGATCGTGACCTGGGGCACTTCGCCTGAGGACGTCATCTCGGTGACCGGCGTCGTGCCCGATCCCGACAAGATCGCGGATGAGGCCAAGCGCATCTCCAAGCATCGGGCGCTGAAGTATATGGGCCTGACCGCAGGCACGAAGATCACCGACATCAAGGTCGACCGCATCTTCATCGGCTCCTGCACCAACGGCCGCATCGAGGATCTGCGCGCCGCCGCCAAGATCGCGGAAGGCAAGCACGTCTCGGGTCACGTCAACGCCATGGTCGTGCCGGGCTCGGGCATCGTGAAGGAGCAGGCGGAAGCTGAGGGTCTGGACAAGATCTTCATCAAGGCCGGCTTCGAATGGCGCGAGCCCGGTTGCTCGATGTGCCTGGCGATGAACCCGGACAAGCTGGCGCCGGAAGAGCGCTGCGCCTCGACCTCGAACCGCAACTTCGAAGGCCGCCAGGGCTTCAAGGGCCGCACTCATCTGGTGTCGCCGGCGATGGCCGCAGCCGCCGCGATCGCGGGTCACTTCGTCGACGTGCGCGAGTGGCGCTGAGCCGTCGCCTCGAAAACCTCACTACAAAAAGGGCGCCTCGCGGCGCCCTTTTTCATTTCGATCCTGCTTACCAATAGCGATACGGATGGTGCCAGCGATGCCAGCGGCAGACGCGGCGCGGGCCGTAATACGTCCAGATTACGCGGCAGCGGCGCGGAGTGTGGTAGTAGGGATAGTAGCCGCCGTAATAGCGTCGGTGGAAATGGCGATAGCCGTAATAGGGGCGATGATAGCTGCCCCAGTGGCGGTGATAGCCGCCGTAGTGACGGAAGCCGCCATAGCGATAGCCGCCGCCGATATGCGCCGCGCGAAAACCACCGCCGCGGAAGCCGCCGAAATGCGCGCCGCCACCGCGAAAACCGCCGCCGTGCGCGAAGCCGCCACCATGCCCGCCATGTCCACCGCCGCACCACCGTGGCGGACCTGCGTGATCATGTCGTCGGAGGCCGCTTTCGCCGCCGGCAGCGCGGTCGGATTGATCGGCGTCATCGCCTCGGCGCGTTGCGCGGTGCCGGCCGACAGCATCAGCGTGGCAACGGCCGCAAGCCCGAGCAAGCGCACCGGGCTTGCTCTGCGACCAAAAATCCTCAGCATGGAGTTCTCCCTGAATTCGGACAGCGTCATTGCGGTGCAGTGTCTTGCGACGCTGCCGTTCATGCGGCTGTTCAGTTGCGGTCGCTCCCAACATGACGTTAGGGATAGCGACGTGAACGCCTCATGAATGAACGGCGTCCTCCTATTTGCGTTGCCACGACAAAAAGGAATTGAGATGACCGTCTACGCGATTGCGCAATTGAAGATGACGGACCGCAGCGCCTATGACCGCTATCAGGCGCGCTTCTTCGACGTTTTCAAAAAACATGATGGACGGCTGCTCGCGGCCGACGAACATCTGCGCGTGCTCGAAGGCGCCTGGCCGCATGACAAACTTGTCATGATGTCGTTTCCCGACGAGGCCGCGTTCCTCGCATTTTCGAACTCGCCTGACTACGAAGACATCTCGCGCGATCGCAAGGCGGGCGCGCAGGCGACGGTGCTGCTGGTGAAGGGGTTTGCGCCCACCGGCTAGCGGATCACCAGAACGGTCCGTATCCGAAGACGAAGGGTGCGGGCACGCCGTAGGGATAAGGGCGATAATGGACGGGCCGTGCGTAATAGCGCGGATCAGGACGGGCAGCGGGCTGCACGATGACAGGCCGTACATGCCGTCGCGCATCGAAGATCGCGACGCCTGCCGAGGCTTCCGGCTTCGTCAGCCTCTCCGCCATGACGGCGCGAGGCAGGCTCGCAGCGAGTCCGGCGACGACAGCCCATGCAATCCAACGCATCATGACGACCTCCGCGTCCAGCATGCGTGTTTTGCGCGGCCGCCTGCAAGTTAAAACAGGCCCGGAATCCCGGGCCTGTTCTCAACTCAGCCGATCACCAGCGGCGGTGATGACGATGCCAGCGGTGGTGTCCGCGCCAGTGAGGGCGGCGCCAATGGCGATGCCAGCGCACCTCGGTGGTCGGCGCGACTTCATCCTGCACCGATTGCGCGGCGCCCGGATTGATCAGCGACACCGCCTGCGCGCGCTCGACCGGTGCGGCGAGGACGAACAGCGCACCTGCGGCCGCGAGGCCCAGCATTTTCAAGGACTGCATTTCGTTGGATCTCCTGACATCGTTGCGGGTGCACGGAAGGATCAGACAAAGCGGCACGGGCGCGACGGAAGAGTCGAACCTGGAACCCTTGGGCTGAATCTGTTAGGAATGGACGCGCCCCGGACATGAATCCGCGAGCACGGGCAAAGTTCCTGCGTATCGGCGCAACATTGCACGCGCCCCAGCAAAAACCGGTGATCAACGGCGAACGTATCTTCGGGTCGAACGACCAAGGGAGATGGTGATGCCAAATTCTCAGCGGCGACGAATATCTCGCATCGCGATCGCAGCGCCTTTGGTTCTCGGCGCGAGCTCAGCGCTCGCCGCGCAGGGGCCGGGCGTCGAGGCGGGCACCGCGAGCCCGCTCACGCAATCCGTGATGGCGATCCTGGTCTACGGCGCCTCCGCGCTGATCGTCGGCGCTGGCCTGATCGGCGCGCTGCGCGGGCAGTGATGGCGCCTCAGCCCCGGCGCCAGTAGCAGTGCATGCGCGGCACGATCACCGTGCCGCTCGGCCGGAATTCCTGCACATAGGTGGCGTTGCATTCGCGGACCGCATCGGGGCCGGGATTGTAGCGCGGATAGACGCCGTCGGGGCTCTCATAGGGAGTGACGCGGATCCGCGGCGGACGCCGGCGCGGCGGCGGCGCATCGGGTGCCTGGGCGACGCGCATTTCAGATCCGGCTGTCTGGGCGACGGTCTGAGCCTGGACGCCAACGCAGAATTGCGAAAACAACCCCATGCACAGTAGCGTCAGCGTTGTTTTCACTCGCATTTTACAGCCCATCTGAAACGTCTCAATCAAGGCCCCCACGCTCCCCGTTTTGGCGGCGCCCGTCAACCTCGCCGCGCTTATAAAGCCAGATGCATCAACGGGGAACCCAAGCTAAGAGGTACCCATGTGGACGGAATTGAAAGCGCCTTCGCTGGCCGAGATGGAAGCGATGGCCCATGAGGTGTTCGAGCGACTGCCGGCGGAATTTCGCGGGCTCTGCGAGGGCGTGATCCTGCGCGTCGACGACTTTCCGACGGAGGAGGTGCTCGACGAGATGGAATGCGAGAGCGAGTTCGACCTGCTCGGCCTGTTCCAGGGTGTCGGCCTGCCGCAGCAAAGCCTCGGCGACGTGGCGCGGCTGCCCAACATGGTCTGGCTCTATCGCCGGCCGATCCTGGATTACTGGGCCGAGCACGACGAAAACCTCGGCCATATCGTCCGCCACGTCCTGATCCACGAGATCGGGCACCATTTCGGCCTCTCCGACGACGACATGGCCGCGATCGAGGCTCAGGCGGATTAGAGCGTCGCGCGGGAGGTGTTCTCCCTCCCCCGCCTGCGGGGGAGGGTCGGGGAGAGGGTGTCTCCGCAATGGGACTCCCCTAGAGGAAAGAGCCCTCTCCCCGGCCCTCTCCCGCAAGCGGGAGAGGGTGCGGACTTCCTCCGCGGCTTGGGCCTGTCAGGCAGACGAGACCTGCCGAATTCGGCCTAGGATTCGGCCCCTGATCGGGATACATACCGGTTCCCCCAAGAACCACCCGGGAAAGCGCAACCATGGACAAGTTCACCACGCTGGAAGGCGTCGCGGCGCCGCTGAAGATCATCAATGTCGACACCGACATGATCATCCCGAAGCAGTACCTCAAGACCATCAAGCGCACCGGCCTTGGCAAGGGGCTCTTCTCCGAGCAGCGCTACAAGGACGACGGCAGCGAGAACCCGGACTTCGTCCTCAACCAGCCCGCCTATCGCAATTCGAAGGTGCTGGTCGCCGGCGACAATTTCGGCTGCGGCTCGAGCCGCGAGCACGCGCCCTGGGCGCTGCTCGATTTCGGCATCCGCTGCGTGATCTCGACCTCGTTCGGCGACATCTTCTACAACAACTGCTTCAAGAACGGCATCCTGCCGATCCGCGTCAGCCAGGAAGACCTCGACAAGCTTTTCGACGACGCCGAGCGCGGCGCCAACGCGACGCTGACGATCGACCTGCCGAACCAGGAGATCCGCGGTCCCGACGGCGGCAAGGTCAAGTTCGAGATCGACCCGTTCCGCAAGCACTGCCTGATCAACGGCCTCGACGACATCGGTCTCACGATGGAGAAGAAGACCTCGATCGACTCTTACGAGGACAAGCTCAAGCGCGAGCGCGCCTGGGCCTGATCGCAAGTTTCAGTTCGAGCCCCGGTGCCTGAGGCGCCGGGGCTTTTTCTTTGTCCCGATTATCTCCTAAGCTTACGCGCATGCTGCCCGACATCGTCACCTTCTGGCATGGCCCCATGGATACGCTGCGCCAGACCTGTCTGCGCTCGCAGCTTGCGGCCGGGCACAAGGTCACGGTCTACAGTTTCGACACCATTCCCGATCTGCCGGCAGGCGTCGCGAACGCGGATGCCGAAGCGATCCTGCCGCATGCATTCTCCGAGCGCCTGCGGCCGCCGCAGCCGGACGGCAGCTGGCGTGACTGGACCACGCTGCAGTTCAGCGACTTCTTCCGCATGAAGCTGATGATGAAGAACCTCGGCCTCTGGCTCGACGCGGACGTGCTGCTGCTGAGACCCGTCGAAATCGATCGGGCAAAACCCTATTTCGCCTGGGAACGCTCGCGCCGCCTCGGCAACTCCGTTCTCTATCTGCCGTCAGGACACACCATCGTCCGCGCCTTCGAGGCGCTGATGGAGCAGGAGGAGCTGACGCCGGAATGGCTGTCGCTGAGCCATCGCCTGAGCTTTGCGATGCGCAAGCTGAGCGGCGGCTCGCAGCGCCTGTCGGACCTGCGCATCGCCATCTTCGGACCGCCGGCGCTGACCATCCTCGCACGCCGCTCGGGCGATCTTCGGCAGGCCCTGCCGAAGCGATCGTTCTACGCGGTGCATTCCGAACCGAAACTGTTCTTCGAGCCGTCGAGCTATCTCGGCATCGTCACCGATCCCAACGTGATCGGCCTGCACATCTCGGGCAAGGGACGCAGCAAGCAGCCGCCGGTCCCCGGCAGCCTGTTTCACTGGGCGACGCAACGGTTCGCGTAGGTCGGTTTGTGTCCCGGACGCGGTGCAGCGTGCAACGCTGCTCCGCAGAGCCGGGACCCAGAAAACTGCAAGCGAGCATGTGGCGAGATGGGTCCCGGCTCTGCGGAGCGGCACTTCGCGCCGCACCGCGTCCGGGACACAAGAGCAACTACGCCACACTCCACTCATTCCAGATTTGATCCAGCGCAACGCGCGTCTGCATCATTGTGCCTAGTCTCGCTCCAGTTCCGACGTTCGAATGGAGCTTTCCATGAGCACCGCAAGCAGGCCGTATCCCCGCGTTCAGGACCTCATCGAGTCCTTTGCCGCCTGGCTGAAGCATCACCGTGAGATCGGCGAGATGCGGCGGCTCGACCGCTCCGATTTCGACCGGATCGCGAGCGATCTCAGGATCCCGCCCGACGCTCTCGAAGAGCTGGTCCGTCATGGCAACCACGCCGCCGACGAGTTGCCTAAGATGCTGGCACAGTTCGGCATCGATGCGGAGCGGCTGAGCCGGGCGCGTCCGCTGCTGCTGCGTGACATGGAGCGGGTCTGCTCGCTCTGCACGCACAAGGGACAATGCGACCGCGATCTCGCCGAAGGTACCGCCGCGGAAAACTATCCCGGCTATTGCGGCAACGCCACGACGCTGGAATCGCTCACGCGCGCGGACGTCGCGCCGCGCTGAGAGCGCCGGTGCTAGATCACACCGGTTCGCGCGCAGGCTTCTCGCCGCGCGAACCCCTTCACGAGTTTTCGGCAGGCGCGATATCGTTCTTCCATGCTCGCGCCGCCGACGCTCGCCGGAGCGTGCGGCTCGGCCGTGATTTCCTTTTTGACAGCGTGGGGCTGCGGGTTTTTCTCGCGTTTGGTTGAAGGCTCCGGATCTTGCAGCACCGGCACAAGCTGCCAGACCGGCCTGAGCTCTATGTTCGCCGTATCGGACGGCTTCTCTTTCCGGAAGGACGAGAGGGCAAGGACGTTCTTCTCTAACTTGACTGTCACCGGCGTTCCTTGGATCAAAAATTTGTTGTCCGAGACGTATTCTGCGAAAGACCGGTAACCCGCCTCATCCTTCACCCACGAGTCCTTTGTCGGCGGTCCCCAGAGATAATAGCCTCTGACCAATCCCGTGTCGGAGACTTCGGTCACGATCAGCATGGCATAGCGTCCCTTGCCGTTCGTCCATCCGCGCTTGTTGGACCACACACCGACCAGCCTGGAATTGGGCTTGAGCGGAGCATCCTGGCCGGACGCAATCGTAAAGCTCGGCAACTTGAGCTGCTGCGCAGCCGCGATGGCCGCAACTTTCTGATTGTCCTCTGGCGTGAAGAGATTTCGGGCCACAGGTTTCGCATCGGGCCCCTGACGCCCGCTCGCATCCGGCGCTAGAGCGGCGACCGGAGGCGATACCGCCGCGACTTCATTGCCCTTGAGATCCTTGATCCGGCGGCGAGCGTCCGCCACGTGGCCGCTGCGCGGATATTTGGCAAGAAACTCCTCATAGGAGCCCGCCAAGGGTGACGCCTGGATCGCCAGCCAGGCTTTCTCATCGTCCGCGGGGCTCGCGACTGCCGGCGTCGATGCAACAGGTGCCTGAACCGCCGCGGGAGGTGCCTTGAGGTAAATCTCCTCCTTCGACAGCGAGCCGTACACGAATGGCTGTTGTTCGCGCTTGGTCGCGGTCATGACGTCGTCCCGAACCCGGCGAAACAGAAACGAGATCTCGAGGCCCGGAGTCTCGATGTGGCGAAGCAGCGACGCCGTGAAGGGACTGTTGCGGCCATCGCCGTCGCTTGCCGTCGTGCCGTCCCGGGCGGAATAGGCGATCAGAACATTGTCGGTCGGCTCAGTCGGCGCGAGTCCGCGAGGCACGGCGCGGGTGCTGATCGATCGCTTCATCTTGGCGGCGAATGGATTGTTGCGGCAGGCGTCGAGGATGACCAGACCCAGCTTGCGCGCCTTCGACACCTGAAGACTGACCGAGCGCAGGCTGATGGCCTCGCTCTCGATGTCGCTATCGCTGCGCAGCTCCGCACTGATTGGAATGAGCCAGTTCTCGCCGCCGACCTCCATGCCGTGTCCGGCGTAGAACACGACGGCGAGATCCGCCCCTTCGGCAGACCGGCCGAACGCGACGATGGCCTTCCTCATCTCCTGCGCGGTCGCATTCTTGACCTGAGTGACCTTGAAATTGAGCCGCTCGAGCGCCTGGCCGATGTCGGCGGCATCGCGAGTCGGATTCGGCAATTCCGGAACCTTTTCGTAGGCGCCGTTTCCAATGACGAGCGCAACCCGGTCCTGCTGCGCCGACGCCGGCGAGGCGAACGAAACCGAGATGGCGAGAAGAACTGCTAACCAAACAATGCGCATCAAATGCCGACCCTGAATCCAGTATCGGATTCAGGGTAGCATCGCCGTTCACCACCGCAACGGGAAAAGCCTGTTCGCAGACTTAAGGCAGGGCGATCAGAAGCCGACGCTCTCGTTCATGTAGAACGTGTTGAGGATGGTGACGCGATCACGGTCGGTCTGGATCGGCGGGCGGCCATGCCAGCTCATCTTCGTCAGCGTGTGATAGGCCTTCAGCACCACGAAGGCGTAGCCGACATTGGGCAGGAACGGGATCGTCTTCACCGGCTCGAGGCAATAGGAGCCGACGTGAAGCAGGCCCTTGAGCGAAGCCTTGTAGAGAGTCGTGCCCAGCGCTTCCTGGCTGTCGTCGGACGGGCAGTAGAGCTGCATCGTCACGACCTTCTTGCGCGTGTCCGGATGCGGCTTGATCTGGTAGCCGTCACGATCGACATAGACGACCGGCTTCGCCACCAGCGTCAGGTCCTCGGCGCGGGCCACCTTGTCGCCCTTGGCGCGAATCTCGAGCCCGTCATGCAGCCGGTTCCGGATCGCCTGCTCGACGCTCTTCGACGTCAGCATGGCCGAGACCGCAGCCCAGGCGGGGCGCAGCGACGGCTCGATCTTGTCGACGTTCTCGCCGTACAGGCGCAGCGCCATGCGGGTGCCCGTGCCGGTGATCGGGTCGTAGCCCTGGGTCGGGACGCTGCGGATCAGGTCCCGGTAGAAATCCGCCGGAAAGAACTCGCGAAAGACGATGTAGGGAAACGGAGACGCAGAATGATCGGCGTTCTCGATGCTGCGCACCGCATGTGCCGTGAGCTCGTCAACCAGATTGGCAGGAGCAGCCACTTCCGCAAGCGCCGACATGACGATACCTCACACTAGGTTGAGCCGAATATGTTCAACGAATTCCGGGATTACCTTGCGACGCGGCCCTTAGGCAAGTCAACGGCGGTACCCGTGGCGGATATTCGCGCGGTCGTGATCAAAATACCTCCCGGCACCGCAGCATCAGGCAAATCAAGGGATTAGGACGCTTCCAAGTCGCAGAACGACCTGCGTTCCGTCACGATCCGGCCCACCGCGGACCGGGCCCGCGCCTCAGCCCTTGCTCATCGCGGCGATGGCATCGGCGATCTCGATCGTACGCCTGGCCATGTCGGCGTGCAGGCGCTCGACCATGGCGCCGTCGAGGCGGATCGCGCCGCGCGAGACGTTCTCGGGCAATTCGAACGCCGCGATGATCTTGCGGGCGCGCGCGATGTCCTCGTCCGGCGGCGTGAAGATCACGTTGCAGGCGTCGATCTGCGAGGGATGGATCAGGGTCTTGCCGTCGAAGCCGAGGTCGCGGCCCTGCGCGCATTCGGTGGCGAAGCCGTCGGGATTGGCGATGTCGCTGTACGGACCGTCGAGGATTTCGAGGCCGGCGGCGCGAGTCGCCAGGATGCAATGCGTGATCATCGGGATCATCGCGGCGCGGCCCGGCATCATCTTGATGCGGGTCTCGCGCGAGATGTCGTTGGGGCCGAACACGAAGCCCGACAGGCGGCTGTTCGGATCGCGTCCGGCTTCGGCGAGCTCCTCGGCATGCAGCACCGCGCGCGCGGTCTCGATCATCGCCCAGACCTTGACGGTCGGCGCGGCGCCGAGCCGGGCCAGGTCGCGGCCGATGGTCTGGAGATCTTCGATGCTTGACACTTTCGGAACCAGAATTCCGTCCGGCGAGGCCTTGGCGGCCATCGCGACGTCCTCGGCCCACCACGGCGTGTCGAGGCCGTTGGTGCGGATCAGGATCTCGCGCTTGCCGAAGCCCCTGGCTGCGATCGCGGCGGCGATGCCGTCACGCGCGGCTCCCTTGGCGTCGGGCGCGACGGAGTCTTCAAGATCGAGGATCAGGCCGTCGGCGGCGAGATTTCGCGCCTTTTCCAGCGCGCGCGGGTTGGAGCCGGGCATGAACAAATGGCTGCGGCGCGGGCGGGTCATGCTGATGGTCCTTCCAGGTTCCAGGACTGGGATATTGCCCCAGCCGATAGCATCTGGCCTGCTCATTCGAAAGGCTTGTTCGCCCCTGCGGCATATGGTTAGGCATAGGCCATGATCACATTCCCGAAGTCCTTGCTGGAAGGCTACAACGCCTTCGCCACCAACCGGCTGCCGGCCGAACAGAACCGCTATCGCGAGCTGTCGGTGAAGGGGCAGTTTCCGGAAGTCATGGTGATCGGCTGCTGCGACAGCCGCGTTGCGCCGGAGGCGATCTTCGACGTCGGCCCGGGCGAACTGTTCGTGGTCCGCAACATCGCCAACCTGGTGCCGGTGTATCAGCCCGACGGCAACGCGCACGGCGTCTCGGCCGCGCTGGAATATGCGGTGACGGTGCTGAAGGTGAAGCACATCGTCATCCTCGGCCACGCGCAGTGCGGCGGCATCCGCGCCTTCGTCGACAAGATCGAGCCGCTGACGCCCGGCGACTTCATCGGCAAATGGATGCAGATGTTCATCAAGCCCGGCGAAGTGGTCGAGCAGCGCGACCACGAGAGCATGGCGCAGTTCGTCGAGCGCATCGAGAAGGCCGCGGTGTTCCGCAGCCTCGAGAACC